>Ga0366795_1169_pt1 | contig 1374 bp, 1 predicted proteins | sample BONcelN113001C15_FD_207048 | JGI IMG/M metagenome (GOLD analysis project Ga0366795, IMG submission 207048) | Enriched cells from coal bed in the Powder River Basin, Montana, United States - BONCAT cells N11 rep3 HSBNCT.N11.300.1.C15 ... | reverse complement strand
TTTGGCGGCAGGGATCTGTGCAAACTGCTGCCTGGACCAGTCATCGAGTTCCTTGAGCGACTGCACGTAACGCTGGAGATGGCTTTGATAGTAGTGCACGCCAGCGGGATCTATCTTGCCGAGTGCGGCGGCGATATTGCCGGCATAGACAATGACATTGAGCGGATTTTGCCATGCGTGCGGATCAATGTGCATTTTGCAGGGATGATCTTCGTCCGGCATTTGACGCACCCTGATGCCGCTGGAAGCGACCACCGTTTCCCCTTTATAACCTGCAGCACCCGATAAGCGCGTGAGCCAATGGTCGAAACCCAGGCCGTTGATGACTACCAATTTCGATTGTGCTATTTTCTTCGCATCCGCTGGCGACGGCTCGAACATGTGTGCATCCTGATCCGGCCCTACCAGCGTCGAGACCGAGACCCGCTCGCCGCCGATCACCGAAACCAGATCGCCCAAAATACTGAAGCTGGCCACTACCGGCAATTTGTCGGCAGCGGCAGCTGTAATGGATGCCAGCAACATGAATGCCGCAGGCAGGATTTTCCATATTTGACGCATTGTGTATTCTTTCATGAGGGTGGGAAAGGGGAGAGCCAGAATCAGCCTTGCAAATGCGACTGGCGCTGCAGCAGTCTGGGCAGCCAGCCGCGCGGTGCGAACAACAGCGACCCCAGATACAGCACACCGGCGCAAACGATAATGGTCGGTCCCGAGGGCGTATCAATGTGATAGGACAGCAACAAGCCGACATAACCGGCGCAAGCGGCCTGCAGCGTGCTGCCCAACAATTGAGCGGGCAATGTGTCGTGCCAGAGTCGCGCCGATACCGCCGGGAGCATCATCAGGCCGACTGCCATCAGCGTACCGAGCGTCTGAAAACCGGCCACCAGATTCAATACCACTAGCATCAGGAAGGTTTGCTGCAGCAGAAGACCGCGGCTACCGCTGGCCGCCAGGTATGAGGGATCGAAACTTTCCAGCAGCAAACTGCGGTACATGGCCGCCAGCACCAGCATGCTGAAGGTGGCAACGCCCGCTACCAGTAGCAGGCCGCCGATATCCACGCCCAGCACGCTGCCAAACAGGATATGCAACAAATCGAGCTGCGTTCCCCGGCGGGAAATCAATATCACGCCCAGCGCCAGTGCTAATAGATAAATCGCTGCCAGGCTGGCGTCTTCTTTCAGCTCGGTATAACGGCTGATCAGTCCGGCGATCATCACGACGACGATGCCGGCCAGAAAACCGCCGATCGTCATCGCCGTAAGTGACAAGCCAAACAGCAGGAATCCTACCGCCACACCGGGCAGCACCGCATGGCTTAACGCGTCGCCAAACAAGCTCATCCGGCGCAAGGTCAGCAAGACGCCT
>Ga0366795_1200_pt1 | contig 1556 bp, 2 predicted proteins | sample BONcelN113001C15_FD_207048 | JGI IMG/M metagenome (GOLD analysis project Ga0366795, IMG submission 207048) | Enriched cells from coal bed in the Powder River Basin, Montana, United States - BONCAT cells N11 rep3 HSBNCT.N11.300.1.C15 ... | reverse complement strand
TTTTTTTGCTGATACCGAAGGGAGCAATACAAATGACTTTCCATTCTGATACTTACTATTTGCTGCAGGCAATTGCAGTGTCAAAATAATCACGCGACCATGGTAATACCCCTTTTGGTGCACTTTTGGTCGATCCACAAGGTTCTATTATCTTAGAACAGGAAAATATTGAAATCACCCAGTCCAACTGTACCGGTCATGCTGAAACCACTTTAATGGAAGCGGCCTCTCAGCGCTATAAGAAGGATTTTCTCTGGCAATGCACGCTATATACAACCGCTGAGCCCTGCGCCATGTGTGCCGGAGCCATATACTGGGGTAATGTCGGTAAAGTGGTATATGGTATTAGCGAGGAAAGGCTGCTGACCCTAACGGGAGATAATGAACAAAATCCTACTTTTAATCTTCCCTGCCGGGAAGTATTTAGCAAAGGGCAGAAAAACATTACCGTAATTGGGCCCTTCCCGGAATTAGAGAATGCGATCGTTGCCGTCCATGAAGGGTATTGGAAATAAGTATATATAATGCAGTCTACCAATTCGACATCTTTCGATAAGATCTAGACAAATACCGTCAAATAGGCTATAATCTTCCTATTGTTTATTTCAACATTGGTGTCTGTAACTAACCGAGCAAAGGCGCTCTAAAGTGAATTGGATATTCACTTTAGAGCGTATTTTATTTGCCGGACAGTCTAGCTATGAGGAGAATTTTATTATGGCAAATGTAAGTACTACTATTTGTGGCATTCCCTTTTCCAATCCGGTTATGCCCGCCGCAGGTCCTACCTCTAAGGATGGTGCAATGTGCCAGGCCGCAGCGGCAGGCGGAGCAGGAGCCATCGTTACCAAAACCATTTCTGTCGAACCGGCCGATGTACCAAGACCTTGCATGGCCGACCTCAAAGGCGGTTTTTTAAATACCGAGTTATGGTCGGAATTATCAAAGGAACAATGGCTGAAAACGGAATACAAGCTAGCCAAGGATACGGGATTGCCCCTTATCGTCGGTTTAGGATATACAGCCGAACAAATTGCTGAATTGGCACCGTTGGTCAAACCTTATGCCGATGCACTGGAATTATCCACTCACTATATCGGTAAAGATCTCACCCCGATTATCAATGCGCTAAAAGCAGCAAAGAAGGCGGTTGATGTACCGGTCTTTATGAAAATGAGCCCCCACCCCAATATTCAGGAAATCGCCTTGGCCATAGAAGCTGCCGGTGCCGACGGGCTTGTTATGATTAATTCCTTTGGCCCCTGCATGAGTATTGGGCATGCGTAACGCGTTGAAACGGCAACGGCTGATACATAAGCTGCAGCCAAAGCATTTGGCCGGATCAATGCGCAGCTGTTCAGACCGCGAAATAGCTCCATATACACAGCTTACTTCACACAAGCCGCACATCTTGCATTTTTGCCGGTCAATTTGCGGTACCGTAGGAGTAAACATTGCTTCCCGTTCTTGCATTTTGCGAATGGTCAGGCCCTTAATATTTTCAATAGAAGCATAGCCGTGAGCATCGAGAAATTGTTCCAGTTCAGTGACAATTT
>Ga0366795_1004_pt2 | contig 2217 bp, 2 predicted proteins | sample BONcelN113001C15_FD_207048 | JGI IMG/M metagenome (GOLD analysis project Ga0366795, IMG submission 207048) | Enriched cells from coal bed in the Powder River Basin, Montana, United States - BONCAT cells N11 rep3 HSBNCT.N11.300.1.C15 ... | reverse complement strand
AATTGCGGCGACAGCGTATAGCTGCCTGTGATGCTGGCTTGCGCCAGAATATGGCCTGCCATCGCCGCCAGCGCTTGCTGCGCGGTAAATGCGCCTTCGACCGGCACGTGGGCCAGGTCCAGCGCATACAGCGTAAAAGCGTAGCGATGCACGATGGAATCATTCCACGGCGGGCATGGGCCGTCGTAACCGTAATAATCGCCCGACATATCTTGATCGGAAGCGAACCAGTTGGTGTAATCGTTGATGCCCTGCCGCGCCCCGCGCAGGGTTTCCGGGCCCGGCTTGCCGCGTGCGCGCACGCCGTCGCAGAATTCGCCCTCGGCAATGGCCAGCATGTCCGGCGGCAGATCGACCAGCGTCCAATGAAAAAAATCGACGCGCGGCAAATCGGCGGGGATTTCCCGCTCCAGCTGATTCACATCATCGCCTTGCGACGGTGCATCGCTGTCATGGCAGATCAGTGCCAGCGACTTGACGCCGGACGGCAGATCGCGCCAGCCAAGATGCGGGTTTTTATTGTCGGACAAGGCGACATGGGCCTTGGGGTCCATCTTGCAAAATGCGAATTTGGCAGGAATGGCGCCATCGTTCTTGAATGAATCGCTCCAGAGTTGCATGATCGCTCCTTCATTGTCGTTTCCAATATTGGCCTGCTGCACACCAATATACCCGATACACTATTTTCATGACGGCATTAGAATTCAGCGGAAACCATAGTATTTTCGGATATACCCCATAAAAATCCTTTCTTCGCGCCAGAACGTCACGCAACTGGCCGCACTTGCAGCCAAAAAGTCACCGGCCCGTCATTGGTCAGCGTGACTTGCATATCGGCGCCGAAGCGTCCGCTTTCCACCAGCGCATGGCGCACGCGCGCTTGCGCTACGAAATAATCAAACAGGCGAAGCCCGTCTTCCGGTGCGGCTGCCGGAGTAAACGAGGGCCGGGTGCCGGATTTGGTATCGGCTGCCAGTGTGAATTGCGGCACCAGCAACAAACCGCCCTGCACTTGCGTGACACTGCGGTTCATCTTACCCGCATCGTCGGAAAACACGCGGTAAGCGAGCAATTTGGCCAGCAGCGCATCGGCTTGCCTGATGCTGTCGCCGCGTTCCGCGCACAGCAGCACCATTAACCCGGCATCAATGGCGCCCACGGTGACCCCGTCCACGACCACGCGGGCTTGCGACACCCGCTGCAACAAAGCAATCACTGCGTGCTACGCCAGCGTGACGCGCGCAAACTTGCGCTTGCCGACCTGCAGCACCATGGTGCCAGCGTCCACCTTCAAACCTTTGTCCGAAATCATGTTGCCGTCAATCCGCACTCCGCCCTGCTCGACCATGCGCAGCGCTTCCGAGCTCGACGCGCACAGGTTGGCCTGCTTGAGCAATTGGCCGATGCCCATCGGCGCGCCGACGAGGCTGATTTCCGGCACTTCGTCGGGAATCCCGCCCTTCGAGCGGTTGACGAAATCGGCCAGCGCATCCTCGCCCGCCTGCTTCGAGTGGAAGCGCGTAACGATTTCCTGCGCCAGCGCGACCTTGACATCGCGCGGGTTCTTGCCAATGGCTACCGCTGTCTTGAAGGCGTCAATTTCCGCCAGCGAGCAAAACGACAGCAGATCGTAATAACGCCACATCATCGGATCGGAAATGCTCATGATCTTGGCAAACATGGTGTTGGCCGGCTCGGTGATGCCGATGTAATTATTTTTCGATTTCGACATTTTTTCGATGCCATCGAGTCCTTCCAGCAACGGCATCGTCAAGATGCACTGCGGCTCCTGGCCGTAGCTCTTTTGCAGTTCACGCCCCATCAGCAGGTTGAATTTCTGGTCGGTGCCGCCGAGTTCGAGATCGCTTTTCAACGCGACCGAATCGTAGCCCTGCATCAGCGGATATAAGAATTCATGCACCGAAATCGGCGTATTGGCCTTGAAGCGCTTGCTGAAATCGTCACGCTCCATCATGCGCGCCACCGTCGAATGCGAGGCGAGCTTGATCATGCCGCGCGCGCCCAGCGGATCGCACCATTCGGAGTTGTAGCGGATTTCGGTTTTTTCTGCATCCAGCACCAAGCTGGCCTGCTTGAAGTACGTGATCGCATTTTGTTCGATCTGCTCTTTGGTCAGCGGCGGGCGCGTCACATTGCGCCCCGACGGGTCGCCGATCATCGACGTGAAATCGCCGATCAGAAAAATCACCGTATGCC
>Ga0366795_1192_pt1 | contig 2374 bp, 1 predicted proteins | sample BONcelN113001C15_FD_207048 | JGI IMG/M metagenome (GOLD analysis project Ga0366795, IMG submission 207048) | Enriched cells from coal bed in the Powder River Basin, Montana, United States - BONCAT cells N11 rep3 HSBNCT.N11.300.1.C15 ... | reverse complement strand
AGACACCATAACAAGAACAGAATCCAAGCGGTGCCGGCGCGCTGCCAGAGAACCCACACAACTGCCCCTTCCACGGCGACCGTGAACCCGAAGCTGGTGATCCACACGAAGAAACTTGCACTCAAGCGGAACGCACGATACTGGCCGACCGCCAGCAGAAGCAGGCACGCGGCAACAAGAGTGCCGGCGCCCAAATACCAGACCAGGGTCCAGGATTCCATCGGGTTCGTCATCCAGTTCCCTGCGAGGGCGATCGACGAAAGCGCGATAGCGGGAAGAACGCTGATTACCAACAACAACGAGATACGAAGCACCCTGAGAAGGGGAGTCCCCTTCGGCAAGGGGTCGGGTATCGCAGCGCGCCTCGCCATCCAGGCATCTAGCGCTTCCTGTTTCTCTGCGGCCCAAACGTCCGCCACGCTGATTACCCGGGCGAGTTGGACGCACGCCAGGATTGAAACCAACATCACAGGGAGTATGACCAGAACGTCCGGCCATTGATGCGAGCCCTGCGCTGGAATGAGCCTGAACCAGGACAGAGCTGCCGATACAACGACTACGATGGTCAAAGCGGCAAGGTAGGTGCCACAAAGAGCGCCGACTGCACCCAAGGCTGCCGCGGGGAGCCTCACGTCCAGGGGCGTTCGACGTAGTCCGCCAGCTCCCCGATCCGACGAGGTGCTCATGGCATGAATTCCTACTCGACCGGCAGCGATTAGGGCGATCGAGGCTCCGAGTATCAACGGAACAACGATTGTTAGCTGAGACCAGGTCGCATCCGAGATGCGAGCCAGAGTGCGCCCGGCACTCTCCCAGTTTGGCATCGCGACGCGGCTGGAGGTCTGGGTCGCCGATGCGACAACGATGGGCGCCGACGCCATCAGCAACCCTGTAACCAGCGTTCTAGCGAGCGTCCGTGGAACGCTCTCTACAATCACGTCGCTATCCGGGCGCGGCGCCTCAAGAACAGTCACTTGACTCACTTCGTAGTGGTGCCACGGCGACGGCCTCGCCGGGATCCGGACCATGATCCCGCAATCGGCCATGGTTTGCTTCCTCGTGCTCGAAGCCACGCCGGGAGCGACGTGGGTTACTCGGAAGAAAGGTTCGCGGCGAGGCTGCTGGATCGAGTGGGTGAGAAGTCCCCAGTGAAGGTTCGGCTCAGCCAACGTCCTGAACTCGGGCAGAATCGGACGTTCTCGCTTCTACCGGGCACCGTGTGCCGCGCTCTGACAGCGGATCAACAGTCCGCCGGCGACGGCGATTTGTCGAGCGATCTAGCCGTTCGGCATCGGCCGGCGTGCCGGACGACATGGAACGGGTCCATCGCGGTGACGGCGTCGGGAGGCTTTCGGCAGCTGCGGTCTTGAACTGGGTGAAGCCGTCCATCGCGACCACCTCGAGCTGGTCGTGCCCCGCCTGAGGGCGGCCTGCAAGCCAGGTCTTGAACACCTGCTTGGAGCGTCCCTCGACCATGTCGAGGAGCCGTGACGGGCCGGGCCGGTCACGGATCAGGGTGAGGCTCACTACATGAAGGGAGCGGCGGTGCATGGTGACTACCGTTGCGGCGAGGCCATTCTCGTGCCTCTTGGCGCCCTGATCGCGGCACCGGATTCCTGGTGGGGTTGTTCGTCGCTGACCTGTGGCCCGGCATCGGGATGGCTGGGTGTCGCCAGCCCCCTCCGGGCTGTTGGCTTCTGGCACAAGTCATTCCGCCCGAGCGTCTTGACGCAGAAGGGAGCGAACTGAGGGGGTCGCTCGCGTGCTCTGCCCAAAGGCCACCTTCGGACACCTCAGCGTCATCGGGCAACCACGAGAGTGCGCCGCGCACGGCGTCGGATCGACCTGCGGGGACACGTCGGGACATCCCCCGTAGACTTTGCCGGCCGATGGGTACCCCTTGCTCAGGCAGGAAGCGCTGGATCGACCTCGGCAGTCGGAAGCTCCGGGATCCGCTTGCTAAGAAGCACCGCAGAACGCCGCTCGAGAAGAGCTTCCGGCGCTTCATCAAAAGGTAGTTCCAGTCCCTGAGACAGCCAGATCTCGCTCGCCTGGCTAGTTCGCTCATCGCAAATATCGAACAGGTCCTTGAGTGTCAGCTCGCCTCTCATCGAATGCCACTCTCGAGCGTCTTCCTCGGTTAGCAGGACCAAGTTGGCGAGCCGGGACGACAGGGATGTAGCGGATGACAAGCCGGTCGAGGAGCTCGTCATCTGCTCGCGAGTAAACAGCAGGCCGTGAAGGACGCTGACGTCAGAGAGCGAATTTCCGGATAACAGTGACTTGGCTCCACTATTACGCAGCAGCAGCTCGAACCCTATAGCGACTGCAGAGCCAGCCCGGCGCGTCCTAGTGGCGAGAAGGTTGCGATCGA
>Ga0366795_1168_pt2 | contig 2562 bp, 3 predicted proteins | sample BONcelN113001C15_FD_207048 | JGI IMG/M metagenome (GOLD analysis project Ga0366795, IMG submission 207048) | Enriched cells from coal bed in the Powder River Basin, Montana, United States - BONCAT cells N11 rep3 HSBNCT.N11.300.1.C15 ... | reverse complement strand
ACGCCATGTGCGTCTTCTCGTTGGGTCATGATGGCGAGCCGGTTGAGGAAGGAGTAGTTGGTGAAGCCGCGGGCGAAGCGGAGGTAGGCCTCCCACTCGGCCTTGTTGTCCAGCGAGCCGATGCGTTCGGCGAGGAGTTCGTGGAGTCCCTCGACTTGCTGGCGGCGGGCTTGGTCGGCGGCTTCCCGCTGCTCGGCGGTGTAGCTACGGCCGGGCATCGTCGCCTCCGACGAGCTGCTGGTAGTGCCAGCGCAGGTCGGCCAGCTCAGTACGCGAGGCCCCGTCGCCGTGGCGCTGTTCGATCTCGACGAGCAGCTCCTCGCGGATCAGCGGCAGGTCGGGTAGCGGTGGTTGGGCGGGACGCGGGGGTTCGGTGGTCATGGGGTTCGCCTTCGGCTGGTTCGGGCCAGGGGTGCAGTGACGGGAGGCGTCCGTCGAGGACGGAGACGCCGCGGTCGTGGTCGATGCGGATGTTGGCGTGTTCGTGGCTGCCGTTGGCGTGGGCCATCGCGGCGAGTACCAGGACCATCAGGTCGCGGTCGAGGCCGGTTAGGTCGGCGGAAAGGTTGACCGGTGTGCCGCCGGCCAGGGAGTCGACGATCCGAAGGATGCGCTGCTCCCCGCCAGACAGGGGGCACAGGGTGTCGTCGTTGATGGCCTCGTTGTCGAGCCACCACCAGCCGGGCTGGTCGCATGGCTGGATCCAGGGATAGCCGGGGTTGGCGAACCGGCCGTTGCTGGCACGGATGAGAAGCTCGACTGCAGCCTCGAGCGGATACAGCCCCTTGGCCCAGGATCGCAGCCCGGCATGGGTGACACTCATCGCCCGTCTCCTCGACGCACTTTGGGACGGGCCGGCGCCCGACCTGGCGAAGTGCTGGCGTCGTGGCTCCTCGCTGCGCCCGTGCCGGGACGGTCGTGACGTACGGTCATCTCGGCCCGCCGGATCGCCCAGGCCCTGCTCCAGCGGGGAGTGGTCACGGTTGCTGCGGCCAAGAGCACGAGCATCACCAGCCCTGGCCAGTGGCCCCTGCCGTACAGGTCGATCGCGGCGAGGATGACGAACAGCCAGCGGATCCGCCACGCGAACCCCACCAGACGCCGTCCCTCGACCGGGCCAGCCAGAGTGCCGGCCACGATCGTCAGCAGCGCCCACGGCGCACCGAACACCTCGACCGTGGCGACTAGCCGCGACCGGTTCACCTCGACCAGCGCGAAACCGCACACAACGATCCGGCACACCTCGCGATCGCTGACCTCGTGGTGTGCGAGGTGAGCCACGAGCCGTTCGCTGAGCACCAGCTTCTGGGTGTCGGCGGCCACCGCGTCCGCGTCGACCCGGCTTCCCACCCACAGTCGGGGCTGGTTGCGGCCTCGCAGCCACTCCTCCGGCACCAAGGCCCGCCATACCGCCTCCGACTCAACCGAGCCGAGACGGCGGGCGCCGTAGCGCCACCACAGCACCGGCCAGGTCGGCCACCCGGCCACCACGGCGACAGCGAGCAGTCCGTACGCCGCGACGAACATCGGTGCCAGCGCCGCCAAGACCAGCCACATCAGGGCGCTGGCCACGACACCGGTGAGCTGCGCGCGCGCCCACACCCAACGCCAGGTCATGCCGACCTCGGCTCCGACGGCGCCGCGACCGGGCGGGCATCGTTCGGGTGGGCGGGCTCGAGGTAGGTCCGCTTCAGACGGATGACCTCCTTCAGCGGCTGGCCGCACCGCTCACCGATCTCGGTGAGGGTGATCTGCTCGCCCGCCATGGCCTCGATCGCCAGGGCGGCGGCCTTCTCGGCCTGGTCCCGGGCCACGATCGCCGCCACCACCTCGACCGCCGCAGCCACCAGTCGGGCCTCGCGCTCTGCCCACGCCCGCTTGCGGTTCGCGGACGCCTCGTTCACCTGCTTGCGGGCCTGCTGCCGCAACGTCTGACCCATCAGGTCACCTCCCGTGCCGGTCGGCTGGACTGGTGATGTGGTCGGCGGCGAACACAACCGCGTCGCTGTACCGGTCAGCAGCGTCGCCAAGCAGTAGCCGCGGGTCGGTGGCCTGCCGCAGCGTGGTGGTGGCCGAAAGAGGGGATTCGTCCCGGGTGAGAATGTGCTCGAGTTGGTCGACCGCAGTAGCGGGATGGACGACCTCGGGATGGATGAGGGTGTGTGGCTCACCCTCGCCGCTGGTGATCAGGTAACAGGTGTTGGTGTGTCGGCCACGGGTCAGCATCGTGTAGGCCTGCTGCCGGGTTTCGTCCCCGGTGAGCAGGCCGTGGCAGGTGTCCGCTGTGACGCCTTGGGCGGAGTGGGTTGTGGTCGCGTAGCCCAGTTCTGCCCAGTCGGCGAGGTAGTCGCGGGGCAGGGTGGTGTGTCGTCCGGACTGGCTGTGCCGCACTCGGACGCCGTCGCTGCGGATGGCCAGGATGGTCCAGCGGTCGCCGTTCTTCACCCAATCGGTGGCGTTGATGCGCAGCTCTCGGTTGTTGCGGCGGGTGATGATCACGTCACCCGCGCTGGCGGTGTTGCCGTCGGCGAGTGCGATCTGGACGTCTGGTGTCGCACCTGC
>Ga0366795_1183_pt1 | contig 2649 bp, 1 predicted proteins | sample BONcelN113001C15_FD_207048 | JGI IMG/M metagenome (GOLD analysis project Ga0366795, IMG submission 207048) | Enriched cells from coal bed in the Powder River Basin, Montana, United States - BONCAT cells N11 rep3 HSBNCT.N11.300.1.C15 ... | reverse complement strand
CATCCATTTTGCGGGACTGAAGGCGGTCGGTGAATCGGTGGGTAAACCGCTGGAGTATTACCACAACAATCTGGTTGGCACCATCAACCTGTTACAGCTCATGAAAAAGTACAATGTACGCAAACTGGTCTTCAGCTCTTCTGCAACGGTTTACGGAATGAACAACACAGCACCGTTCAGTGAAGATTTGCCGCTTTCCACTACAAATCCTTACGGCACAACCAAGCTGATGATTGAAAACATTCTGCAGGACCTTTGCTTTGCCGAAAAAGATTGGAAAGTCGCGCTTCTGCGTTACTTTAATCCCATCGGCGCACATCAGAGCGGCTTAATCGGCGAAAACCCGAACGGCATTCCGAACAATCTGATGCCCTATATCATGAAAGTAGCCGTCGGTCAGCTTGAGTGCCTCAGCGTTTACGGCGACGATTATCCGACTCCGGACGGAACAGGGGTTCGCGATTACATTCATGTGTGCGACCTTGCAACCGGGCATTTGAAAGCGCTGGAGAAGCTTGATAAAATTGAAGGCGCACAGGCTTATAATCTGGGCACCGGCAAGGGCAGCAGCGTGCTTGACGTAGTACACGCGTTTGAAAAAGCAAGCGGCAAAGCGGTAAATTATAAAATCAGCCCGCGCAGACCCGGCGATATTGCAGAATGCTACGCAGATGTGTCCAAAGCAAAAAACGAACTGAACTGGGAAGCGAAATATTCCCTGGACGATATGTGCAGGGACAGCTGGAACTTTATTAAAAATCAAAAATAAAAATGTTATAGAACAGGCATTCGCTGATTTTCAGCAGATGCCTGTTTTATTAAAGTCAATTACCATCGGCTTTAGCCGGTGGTAATTGACTTTTGCCTTATACTGATATCCTATTAAAAAGTATATAAAAATCAAATCAAAAGCTTTTGTATATGGATTTTGATGCAGATTTTTATCGATGCTTTTATTGGAGATCAGTATTAGATACGCAATTGATCAATAATATCCTCATAATTGTCTTTCGTCACGACTTTATACGGGATACGCACATAGTGGCCGCTTTGTACCTGAACCGCGCTGGAGGGGTCCCCCCCGGCCGCAAACGCGTAATAGGATAAATCAAAAATCGCCTGCGCCTGTCCTTTTGCATCGTTGAAAACCGTACCGAACATACTTCCGTCTTCAATTGCCTTCAGTCCGGTTTGGGTTGCGTCAATTCCAACCACGACGGGCTTTATTTTCAGCTTGCTGTCTTTCAGAGCGTCGATCGCGCCGAGCGCCATATCGTCATTGTTGCTGAACACCACTTCGATCCGGCTGCCGAACTTTTCGATCCATTGCGCCATCTTAGCCGCGCCCTGCGCGCGCTGCCAATTGGCGGTGTCGTTTGCAAGTTTTTCTACATGAATTCCGGCACCGGTGACCGCTTTTATGGAATACTCCGTGCGAAGAAGCGCATCCTGATGCTCCTGTTCGCCTTCCAGCATAACATATTGAATTTTTCCGTCCCCGTTTTTGTCAATCAGGGACTTGTCTTTCTGATAAGCGCTCGTGATGATTTCGCCCTGCAGCCTGCCGGACTGTGCGGCATCCGCGCCAACGTAATAGACACGGTTCCACATGCGGATATCTTCCTCCACCGGCTCACGGTTAAAGAAGATAACCGGAATATTGGACGCCTTTGCTTTGTCCACAATCACTGCGGCGGCAGTCCGGTCGACCATGTTTACACAGATAACGTCGTAGCTTTGGGCAATAAAGCTGTCAACCTGATCGTTTTGCACCGCCTGGCTTGACTGCCCGTCCACAATATTTACCACGATCTTTTTGCCGCTCTCGATTTCCTTGTTCTTCGCAATTTGTTCCAGATAAGTGCAAAGGCTCGCCACAAAAGTGTCGTCCTTACGGTAAGCCGCAACTCCGATTTTAATCGTTTCCACTTTGCCGCGACCGGATTTATGAAAAAAAGAGTAATGAACCATACCAGATTTCAGTGATTACCCGCGGTAAAAATACGGAAAGCTGGACAACAATCAAACAGGGTATCGATCAGGCTGCCAAGGACCTGAACGCGGAAGTCAGCTTTGTAACCCTTTCGAGCGAGAATAACACCGGCGAGCAGATTTTACTGATGCAGCGTGAAATTACCAATGGAGCGGATGTCATCGTCATCGCCCCCGCCAATTCAGCGGATTTGAAGCAGCCGATTGAAAAAGCGCGGAAAAGTATTCCGGTTATCACCATGCAGTCCACCGTGGATACGATAGAAAACCTGCCCTATATTTCCTGTGATAATTTTGAATTAGGCAGCGCGCTTGCCCGTAAACTGGTCGGCAGCAGCGGGCCGGTTCAAAAAATTGCCATTCTGCGCAACAGTATGGACTGCAGCAACATTCACCAGCGCTACACGGGAGTTATCACCACACTCAACGGAACCAAAAACAAAATCGAGTATTGGGATATTCCGGACGATCCGCAGGAGGCGTATGATACCGCAAGGGGGATGCTGCAGAACAGCGATGCCGCTACACTGATTGCTTTGGACGGCGCCACGCTGGAGGCTGTGGGCAAAGCGGAGCGGGACCTGCTGAAAACAGGCAGCAAGCAAGTTGAAATTTACGGTTTGGGCAGAACAAATACCGTAGTTTCCCTGTTGGAAA
>Ga0366795_1147_pt1 | contig 4221 bp, 3 predicted proteins | sample BONcelN113001C15_FD_207048 | JGI IMG/M metagenome (GOLD analysis project Ga0366795, IMG submission 207048) | Enriched cells from coal bed in the Powder River Basin, Montana, United States - BONCAT cells N11 rep3 HSBNCT.N11.300.1.C15 ... | reverse complement strand
ATATTCAGCATATTCTCGACACTCGGTTTAAAGAGCTCGGCCATGAAAATGTATCCATGCCGATGTTCATTCCCGAAAGTCTGCTCAACAAAGAAAAAGACCATGTTCAGGGCTTTGCACCGGAAGTAGCCTGGGTCACGATGGGCGGAAATGAAAAGCTTCAGGAAAGAATGTGTGTCCGTCCAACCTCTGAGACACTGTTTTGCGACCACTATGCAAAGGTGATTCAGTCATGGCGCGACCTGCCGAAATTATACAATCAATGGTGTTCCGTTGTCCGTTGGGAAAAAACCACCCGCCCGTTCCTGCGTTCCGTGGAGTTCCACTGGCAGGAAGGCCACACCATGCATGAAACGCCGGAGGAAGCGAAAGCGGAAACCGAGCAGATGCTTAAGGTGTATGCCGAGTTCTGCGAAAATCAGCTTGCAATCCCTGTTATTAAGGGCCGCAAGACGGAAAAAGAGAAGTTCGCGGGAGCGGAAGCTACCTACACCATTGAAGCAATGATGCATGACGGCAAGGCTCTTCAGTCGGGCACCAGCCACTATTTCGGCGACGGATTCGCGAAAGCGTTCAATGTTACCTTTCAGGGCAGGGATAATTCCCTCTGCCATCCGTACCAGACTTCGTGGGGCATGAGCACCCGGATCATCGGCGGAATTATCATGACGCACGGTGACAATAACGGCCTCGTTCTGCCGCCTGCGGTCGCGCCGATTCAGGTAATTATCCTGCCGATTGCTCAGCATAAGCCGGGCGTACTTGAAAAGGCCCGTGAACTGCAGGAAAGGCTGAAAAAGAACTTCCGCGTCAAAGTGGACGATTCCGATCAGTCACCGGGCTGGAAGTTTGCCCAGTACGAAATGAAGGGCGTTCCGCTCCGTCTGGAAATCGGGCCCAAAGATATTGAAAAAGGCCAGTGCGTGCTTGTGCGCCGCAACGACCGCGAAAAAGCGTTCGTACCGCTGGATGACCTTGAATCAGCAATTACCGAGCAGCTCGAAGCGGTTCGCAAGGGCATTTATGACAAAGCGCTCGCCCGCCGTGAAAGTATGACTTATTCTGCAACGAGCATGGACGAATTAAAAGATATTGCCGACAATCAGCCCGGTTTTATCAAAGCCATGTGGTGCGGTGACGAAGCGTGCGAAGAAAAGCTCAAGGAAGTCGCCGGCGTTTCTTCACGCTGTATGCCGTTTGAACAGGAACACGTCGGGGATACCTGCGTTTGCTGCGGCAAGCCTGCAAAATCAATGGTTTATTGGGGCAAAGCCTATTAATTATTCTATAGTTGACTGCCGCGGGGATTCTTTCCCCGCGGTTTTTCTTTTATATAAATTGTAACCTTTTTCCTTTTTCAATCGTTTTAACAGTGAAAGGGGTTGGTTCCGTGATGGACATATCGCAGACTGCGGCGGATGATTTATCTGTAAAATATGATTTATACGGCAACATGCTGTTTAAACTCTGCATGGTCATCCTCTGTAACAGGGAGGATGCGGAAGATGTTGTGCAGGATACCTTTGCAAAATACCTTCAGAAAAAACCGGATTTCCACAGCAAGGAACACGAAAAGGCATGGCTTATCCGCGTAGCTACCAATGGCAGCCGTGACAAGCGGCGCTACTCCTTTTTCAAAAAAAGGGTCAGTCTTGACGAAATTGAGGATTGCGCCGCAACGCCGGAACAATCCCAGGCGCTTGAGCAGCTCATGGCTTTGCCGCCTCGCTATAAAACAGTGCTTCATCTTCATTATATAGAAGGATATAAGGTGAAGGAGATTGCGGAGATACTGGGCATGAAAGAAAGTGCGGCTAAAGTGGCGCTCTATCGCGGCAGAGAAATGCTGAAACTTGAACTGAGAGAGGAGTTTGCATGATGAAACAGGATCACTTAATCAGCGCGGTGAACGCAATCCATGCCAGCGCGCAGTTGAAAGACAAAGTGCTGAGCGGAAGAACTTCACAACACGAAAAAAGGAGAATCGGATTTACCCTATTCCACTGTGCAGCATGCCTGATGGCGATATTGGGTGTTGGCTTTGGCGTACGATTTGCTCCCGAAATTTTGAAGCAAGTGGGTACAACCGCGCCTGCTTCACAGGCCGCCGCTGTTTCCTCCGGTTCCGGGCAGCCGGGTTATGTGAACGGCCTTTATCACGACGATGCTGTCACAAATATTTTGCTGCTGGGTATCGACAATTATCAAAAGGGTAATGTCGGCCGCAGCGACAGTATCATGCTTGTTTCAATTGACACGCGCCACAAAAAGCTGAAGGTGACCTCATTTCTGCGCGACATGTACGCTGCGATACCCGGGAATGGCAGCAACCGCCTGAATGTCGCGTATTCCCTTGGCGGACCGGAGCTTGCCGTTTCCACCATTGAAACAAATTTCGGCATCGACATTGACCGTTATGCGGTTATTGAATATTCTGCGTTCGACCAAATCATTGATACGCTCGGCGGTGTGAGCGTTACTCTGAACGCCGCCGAAGCAAAGCTTGTCAACCAGTATTCCGGCGACTCGCGGCGCAACCTCTCCGCGGGCACCTTCATACTGAGCGGGGCGCAGGCGCACTATTATTCCCGCATCCGCGCTATCGGCGACGATTTTGAGCGCACTCAGCGTCAGCGCAAGGTTTTTTCCAGTATTGTCGCCAAACTCAAAACTTCGAATATTGGGACGGTTAATCAGGAACTGTACGATATCCTTCCGCTGGTCACCACCAACATGACAAAAAACGAGATGCTCAGCATGACGGGGAATGCGCTTGCATACCTGAAATTCCCTGTCAGCCAAAACCGTGTTCCGGCCGATAATACGTACACATCTGAAAAAGTTACAATCAGCGGCAAGGGTGCGGATGTGCTGGTGCCGGAATTGGCGAAAAATAAACAGCTTCTTATTCAATTTATCTATGAAAAGGATATTGCACTTTCATAAAAATAACAACCGCGGAAATTATTTTTCCGCGGTTGTTATTTTCCCATATTCTGGGTATACTAGGTAATATCATGCAAAAATCGGAGGGCGCATATGAAAAAGTTGATCGCGCTTATAACGGTACTGGCGGGCGGGGCGGCGATTGTTGCCACAATCATTCAGAAAATGGGAAGAACCACAAGGATTTGGATGGGAGCCGCCGGTGCGACTGGGGTGGTAGGCAAAGGTCCGAATGCTGTTTTTGCGGTAAAAAGGCTTTCGGTGGAAACCTTACCGAGTCTGTTTAGAAAAGTAGGCTGTGCGATTTCATCAGCCGGTGCGGCATATCTATACAAAAAGGGAAAGAAATAAGTTGAATCATCGGCAAATCTGCTGGATTATTTTATGTTATAATAATGGAGTTAGCTTGTGGGAATACACACGATATGTTGAAGAGAGGATGAATATCAAAACGGTTCATTCTCAAGTGAAAATGAGTGAAGAAGTTACGAATACAAAGGAGAAATTATGATTTTAAAAAAAACAGCTGCGTTCATTTGCGCAGTATCAATGATGGTCACGATGGCTGCCTGTGCGAAGCAGGCTGACCCAAAGCAAAGCAGCAGCCTGTCGGCAGAAAGCGGGATTACTTCCAGCACCGCTGACAGCAGCAGTACCGCACCTGCTCAAGATGCAGCTTCCAATGCGGAGCCTGCAAGCAGCACGGCCCCCGCTGTTGACGCAAATGCCAAAGTTGTCAGCCCAAAGGTTACCGCCAGTAAGAATAAAGGCGATTATCAGGTTAAGACGGTTGATTACAGCTATAAGAAGGATAATATATCCTACAAAGCTTCCTATCCGCAGCTTACGGGTAAGATTGCGAATTTGGATAAGGTAAACGAAGCACTGAAAAAAAGTGCACTGCAAACAATCAATTCACTTGGAACCGGAAAAAAGGCGGAAAAGACAACATTAAGGGTAACCGGTGATGTAACTTTTCAAGGCAAAAATTTTCTCAGCGCCGGCTATAACGAATATACAACCTTGTCGGCAAAAGCAGAAACGACTCATGTGCTGCGTACGGTAAACATAAACCTGCAAACAGGCGTGTCCGTCGGGCTGTCAGATATGATTGTGAAAAGCGATGCGTTATACAAGGCACTGGAAAAGGCAGCCAAAAGCCAGCTTGATTCAGAACTGACGAAAACGCTAACAGCCGATGCCATCAAAGCAGGGTTGGACTCCAATGCAATCTATTTTACGGATACTGCTGTCGGCTTCAGTGTTCAGATTGTA
>Ga0366795_1138_pt1 | contig 4714 bp, 3 predicted proteins | sample BONcelN113001C15_FD_207048 | JGI IMG/M metagenome (GOLD analysis project Ga0366795, IMG submission 207048) | Enriched cells from coal bed in the Powder River Basin, Montana, United States - BONCAT cells N11 rep3 HSBNCT.N11.300.1.C15 ... | reverse complement strand
TTTTTATAACGCATTTTCTGTATGGTTAAATAATTTCGGACATGTTCCAGTTCATCTGAAACAGAAATAATATTTTTTCCTTTGGAAAGGCTGATGCGGAACAGACGCGCCAGCGCGGTTACCATAGTGACCGCTCCGTCGTAGCGTTCGTTTTCAATCATCCAAATGATGGAATCCAGAGTGTTGTAGAGGAAATGCGGGTTGATTTGGGACTGGAGCGCGTCCAACTCGCTTTTCCGTTTGGATTCCTGCTCTAATACAATATCATCCATCAAATTGCGCATCTGATTGACCATGGAGCGTATCGTCTTGCCAAGATGCTGTACTTCGTACGAACCCACAACCGATATTTTTACATCCTCCAGTTTTCCGGCCTCAATATCTTTTACGGAATGTTCCAGCTCCTTGATTGGATTGGCGATGCGGGAAGAAAGGAACATGTTGACGAAGATCAGTAAAAATACCGCAAAAAAGATGAAGAACAGAGCGAAGATTTTAATTTGGGAATAGTTTGAGGTGATCCCCTGCGTCGGGGATACGGCAATAATCTTCCAGCCGGTATAACCTGCCGTTTTCACCGTAATCAGGCGCTGCTGGCCCTCGAACGTTTCCTGATGGTTTCCGTCGTCATATTTTGCCGCGACAGTGTTATTCTCATGAATCAAATTAGAATAAATCAGTTGCTGGCGCGGGTGATAGATGATTTCGCCGTTTCCGTCGATCAGGTAAATATACCCCGAATCCCCCAAATCAATGTTTTTGCAAATTTGTTCAATGCCGCTGAAATTCATATCAACCAGCAGCACTCCGTGGGCGATGGAGCCGGCGTTTGTCAGTTCGACCGAGCGGCTGAGCGAAACAACCCAGCGGTATTTGTTGTCGGGGTCGACAAACAGATTCTGCACATGGGGCGTTGAAAAATGGCAGTTTTCGATTCTTCGGGAAGCGTTGGTGAACCAGTCCTGCTGGATCACTCCTGCGGACGGCTTCAGCTGTGTGAGCGGCTCGGCAGCGATTACTTTACCGGTACTGGAAAATACACCGATGCTGATTAACAGGTCGCGGTTGGTCTCGTAAAGCAGGCTCATATCATGGCTGATATTATCGGTGGAAAGATCGGCATTTTTAATTACGCGGTAATACATGGAGTCCGAAATACGCAGCATGTTTCGCAGATAGGTATCCAAATTCAGGTTTACCTGATCGACCATGCGGGTATTATCCTCGGCGGCCATTTTTTCGGTGGAATTGATAAAGCGCATGGAAAGCGACACGCCTACGATTACCATTCCCAGAACCGCGACTGCGGTGAACGTGATCGAAATGGTAAACTGCAGGCTCCGCCTTTGCAAAAAATGTTTTGCGTTTTCTATGATGCTTCTGACTTTATTCCGCATGCAACCACCAAGCTTTCGATCCGGGATTTTCGGATGGAACCTTACCCGTTGTTCCTGTATTTTGACGGCGAAACGCCGAACTTCTTTTTAAACACATAGCTGAAATAGTTTGGTTCCGTATAGCCCACTTTTTCAGCGATGATATACGTCTTATCATCCGTAGTATTCAGAAGACTGACGGCCTCCCTCAGACGCACCTCGGTAAGGTAAGCTACAAAGCTCATGCCCGTTTCCCGCTTGAATACAGTGGAAAAATAAGCCGGGCTTACATGAAGGAACGAGCACAGGCTTTCCACCGAAAGCTCGGCGTTTTGAAAGTGGTCTGCAATATACTGCTTTGCGTTCTGTGCAAGCAGCTTTGTGGAATCCACGCGTTCCCGCTTAATCATCGAGCTGATTTTAATGCAGCTTTCCACGCACCACTTTTTCATATCAGCGGGCGAACGAAGTGCGGTGATGGTATTCACATAATTAAAGTTCTCGCCAAAGATTTCTTCCGTACCCAACTCATAAGCACGTATGACTCTTAAAAGCGACGTCATAATTTCCATCAAATAAATCTGATACTGGCTCAGCGGCAGAAGCATCTTTTCAAATCGGGTAAACAGAGCACTGATCTGATTGCTGATTTCTTCCTCCGAACCCATTTTAATTGCATTAATGATTTCACGTTCGTCGCGTTCGTCAAACTGAAGTTTGACGGAAGTGTCCGGCTCCACATCGCCGATGTAAATCGCCTTGCCCGCACCTAGTGCGGCGCTGTAATCCAGCGCGTTCTGTGCTTCCCGGTAGGAGTGGCGGATTTCGGAAAGACTGGCACACATCGTTCCCACGCCGCCGGTCACCCGGACCCCGAGCACCCGTTCCGCGGATTTGCAGATTTCGTTCATTCCGTTCATCAGCGGTACAATCCCGCTAAGCGGTTCCAACTCCGCTATCATGACCACGCAGTCGGAATATAAAAAGTCAGTAAAAGTGCAGTAATTCCCGAGAATTTCATCGACCGTGCACTTCAGGGAAATCGGAATCAATTCCACTTCGCCATGCAGTGCAATTTCGGACTTCGGCACGGCGTCGGCACGCACCAGAGCGACCGCCCAATTTGCGGCCTGCAAATTCAAGTCAAACCGCTTGGCCTGTGCAATCAGGCGCACTTCGGATATCCGTCCCTCAAGCAGGCCGACCAGAAACTGCTCGCGCATTACGGGAAGGCTGTCCATATAATTGCGGCGCAAAATTTCCACGTCGCGTTTTTCATCAAACTCACGGTCAAGCTGAAGCTTCAGCTTTTTCAGTGTTTCAATCAGTTCTGCGGAATTAATCGGTTTTAAAACGTATTCGGCCACATTGAGTTTAATCGCTTTCTGCGCGTACTCAAAATCGTCGAATCCGGAAAAAATAATCAACTTTGTGGAAGGCATGGCGGTCTGCAGTTTTTCACCCAGCTCAAGCCCGTCCATAAACGGCATTTTAATATCCGTCATAACAACGTCCGGGTGCAGATGTTCTGCTTTTTCCAGCGCCTCCAGCCCGTTTTCGGCATCACCCACAATGGTGTAGCCCAGGCCCTCCCAATCGATCTTCCGAATAATTCCTTCGCGTATTTCTTCCTCATCATCCACCAGAAGGACACGGTAAAGAGCCATTTGAAAGTTCCTCCATTCCCCTTTTCATACTTTTTTAATTGTATCATTATTCTTCCTATTGTGCAATGTGGAGTTAATTGGAATAGCCGCCTCAACACGCAAGAAAACAGCCCGCGCAGTTATGGCTGCACGGGCTGTACGGGAGGGAATATTATGAAAGATTGAGCAGGCTAATCATATGTTAGCAATATAACTGCGAGTACAACAACAATGATACCGACAATTGCGAAAATAGCCCATTTCAGTGCCTCCTCGCCGATGCGGTCTGCAATGCGTTTCCCTTCCCTGCTTTTTTGATCGGGGAGTTGATTCCTACGCATAGTATCACCACATTTCCGCCGGAACCGTAATATTACTTCTTTCTGTATTTTGAAAGGTCAATTGCGACAGCGACTGCAATGATAATACCTTTGATAATCTGCTGCCACATTGGGCTGACATTGATAAACTGTAAGCCATACTGAATTACGCTGAATATAAGAACACCGCTTACAATACCGCCGATTTTACCAATACCGCCGTTCAGCGAAACACCGCCGACCACGCAGGCCGCGATAGCATCAAGTTCATATCCGTTACCATAGTTGTTGGTAGCACCAGCTGTTCTTGCCGCTTCCAACACACCGGCGACTCCGTAAAGGCCGCCTGCAAGAATAAAGATTCCCATAATCGTTGCGAATACATTTACGCCGGAAACGACTGCCGCTTCACGGTTGCCGCCGATTGCGTAAACATTTTTGCCGAATACGGTCTTATTCAGTACAAACCAGATGATGCCGCAAATAATCAAGGCCGTCGGAATCAGAACTGAAATCCCGTCAAACCCGGGGAATTGAAGTATTTTGTGCTGACCAAGATTGGCGAAATCCGGGCGAATACCGCCGATTGGCTGGGAATTGTTCGGCGGCAAATCAAAGTACAGGGAACATGCGCCGTAAACGATAACCTGAACAGCCAACGTTGCAATGAACGGATGCATGTCGAATTTGGCCACCAAAAATCCGTTAAGCACACCAAATAACAAGCAAGCGACCACAGCCGCAACGATCGGAAAAACAACTGATATCTGCGGAAGATTGGGATAAAAACGGTTCCCGTATGTAGCTGTCTGCATCATGGAAGTGGAAATAACTGCTGCCAAACCAACCATACGGCCTGCTGACAGGTCGGTACCGGCTATTAACAGCGTAAAGCAGATACCCAGGGCAATAATCAGTCTTGTAGAAGACTGCGTCATAATATCGAGCAGCACCTGAAGCTGCATAAAACGCGGCTCGATAAACATAATCACAATAACAAGCACAAGCAGTGCAAGCATAATCGCGTTGTTAGTTAAAAATGTTTTTGCTGTCTTGGACGAAATTACAACCTCTGTTCCAATTCGTTCTGCGTTAAAAATTTGAAAAGCGCCGTAAATCAATAGAATCAGGCCGATTCCAAACAGGAACCACGGAAGGTCATACATTGTTTTGCTATAAAAGGCAACCTTCATAAGGATACCGAAAACTGCAACAACCGCGCCAAAAATCATATAGATCAGTGCAAATTGTTTGCGGGGTATTACTTTTTCTCCCTGCATCATACCCATTACCTCACTTTCTTAATATATCCTATTTCACAAACTTTGTCGCCAGGCGCATAACATCAATCTGATTTGCTTCCTCGCGGTTC
>Ga0366795_1137_pt1 | contig 4723 bp, 4 predicted proteins | sample BONcelN113001C15_FD_207048 | JGI IMG/M metagenome (GOLD analysis project Ga0366795, IMG submission 207048) | Enriched cells from coal bed in the Powder River Basin, Montana, United States - BONCAT cells N11 rep3 HSBNCT.N11.300.1.C15 ... | reverse complement strand
ACGCGGTTCCAGCTCTTTCAGCGCAACTTGCAGATGGTCGGCAATTTCAATCGTGTTTTGCCCTTGCGCCTTGAGCACGTCCAGCGCCAGCGTGCGCTGGCCGTTGTAGAGCGCCACGCTTTCCTGTTCTTGCTGGCCGTCGACGATTTGAGCGATCTGCGACAGCTTGACCGGCTGGCCGCCGCGCTGAGCCACGATGATGTCGCCGAAATCCTGCGCGCGCTTGATGCGACCCTGCACCTGCACCACTTTTTCGTCGCTGGAAGCGCGAATGGCGCCGGTCGGCAACTCCTGGTTTTCGCTACGCACCGCATTGATGACTTGCTCGACGCTGATGCCGAGCGCCTCCATTTCCAGCGGCTTGACGTAAATCTGGATTTCGCGCTTGATGCCGCCCACCAGCGTCACCGAACCGACGCCGCGCACATTTTCCAGTCGCTTTTTAACCACTTGGTCGGCGATCGTGGTCAGATCGCGGAAGCTACGCTGCTGCACGCTGGCGTCATTGGTCACTGAAATCGAAAAAATCGGCTGGTCGGCCGGGTCGAAGCGCGTCACGCGCGGCTCCTTGACTTCTTTTCTGAAGGTGGTCTTGATCAGCGCCACTTTTTCGCGCACGTCTTGCGCTGCTTGGGCCGGATCGATGGTCAGATCGAATTCGATGATAACGATCGATGCGCCTTCATACGAGCGCGAAGTCAGGCTATTGATGCCATTGATGGAGTTGACCGCTTCTTCCATTTTGCGGGTCAGGTCGGATTCGACCGTCTCGGGCGAAGCGCCCGGATAATCGGTTTGGACCACCACCACCGGAAAGGTCACGTCGGGGAATTGATCGACGCGCAGGCGCTGATAGGAAAACAGCCCCAGCACGACGAAGGCCAGCATCATCATCGTTGCCAGCACGGGATTGCCAATACTGATGCGGGTAAACCACATGGCTTATTCTTTCCTGGCTGCAGGCGCGGTTGGGGCAGCAGCGCCGCCGGCCACGCGCACCGGCGTGCCGGCTTGCAGATTGCCCAGATTGGCCTTGACGACTTGGGCGCCGCTGGCAAGGCCGTGGGTGACTTCGACCGCAGCGCCGGTGCCGTCATTGCCTGACAGCCCTAACGTCACGACTTTTTCAGTCAGTACACCGTTTTCGACCGCATACACGATGGTTCTGCCATCGATTTCCCTGATCGCCGATTGCGGCACGCTGAGCACGCCGTTTTTTTGCGACAGCGTCAGTTCGGCCTCGCCGAACATGCCGCCGCGCAGTGCGCCGTCGGGATTGTCGATCTGAATATAGGCCAGAATCGAGCGCGAACCGGATTGCGTGCCAGGGTTGATGCGGGTAACGCTGCCGACCACCGCTTGCGGCATGCCGTCCACCCGAACGCTGACTGGCTGCCCCAATTTGATTTGCGCGATGTCGGTGGCCGGAACCGCTGCTTCCATTTCCATCTGGCGCAAATCGACGATCTCAAGCAAGCGGTTATCAGCCGATACTTTTTCGCCCGGCTGCACCGAGCGGCTGCTGACCAGTCCGGCAATCGGCGAACGCAGCACGGTGTCGGCCAGGGATTTTTGCGCGATATCGAGCGCGCCTCTGGCCGAATCGAGATTCGCTTTGGCAATTGCGTACTGGCTGGCCGAATTGTCAAAGGCGTTTTTGGAAATAAAACCTTTATCGACCAATGCGCGGTTGTTGTTGCGGGTCGTGATGGCAATGTCGAGTTGTCCGCGCGCCGCCTGCAGCGCGCCGGTTGCCTGTGCAACTCTGGCCTGGTATTCGCTGTCGTCCATTTTTATCAAGACCTGTCCTGCGGTGACGGTTGCACCTTCACGCACCAGTACTTCACGTATTTCTCCGGCAACTCGGGCTTTGACGATGGCCTGGTTGACTGCGCGCAAGGCGCCCGATACGGTGATGGTTTGGCGCAAATCGCGTGGCGTGACAACAGTCAGGTCGCCGGCCAGAAATTCCAGTGCCGGGATCGCGGCTTTCGACGCGGGGGCTTGCGCAGGGGCCGCGGTGCGGGATTTCAGGGCAATGGCGGTACCGGCGATCAATAGCGCCAGAATCACGAGCCCAATCCGAAGTAAGCGTGGTTTTAGCATGGCAGAGGATATCGTGGGGGTGTAACCGCAGGTGAGGTGTCGTGGCGCAGCATGCCGCACAGGCACAGATCGACAAAGTTATTCAGGTAATCCAGCGGCGAGACCGGTTTGATCTGGCAATTGCCGAATGCGTGTTTGGACATCATCAGCATGATCATCGGCGCGATGATCGCCTGCGTGGTCAAATGCGGATCGATAGCGCGGAATTCTCCGCGCGCCACGCCGCGCTCGAGGATGCGGGAAATCATCGCATTGCCGCGCACAATCATTTCCTTGTGATAAAACTGGGCCAGTTCCGGGAAATTGCCGGATTCTGCCATCATCAACTTGGTGATGCCGGAAAGCTTAGTGTCGCCGATGCGTTGCCACCAGCCCAGCATGATGTCGCGGAATAGATCGGCGCTATGGCCATCAAAACTGTCTATCAGCGCTTCTGCTTCATCCAGTAACGGCACAAGATTTTCCCGTACCACAGCCTTGAACAAGTCTTCCTTGTTGGTGAAATACAGGTACAAGGTGCCCTTCGATACCCCGGCCCGGGCCGCGACATCGTTTAAACGCGTTGCAGCAAAACCCTTGTCGACGAACAAATCCAATGCCGCTGCCAGCAGCTCTTGCGGACGCTCATCTTTGCGGCGCTCCCAGCGCGGTTTGTTTTCTGTTGGAATATTCATGCAAAAGGCAAAAAAAGTAACTTACTTTGGAGTCAGTAATGTAAGCGGCAAATCCGGTGCCGTCAATGGCTCTGATAGAATGAAACAGAACGTTACAAAGCACCCCTATTGGCAGAGATAATCGACAATTCGGTAGCGTTTTAACCGCATGCGCAAATCCATTTCTCATTGCTCACTTCGATTCCATTTCTATATTCATCATGACCACCAGATGCCGCAGTGCGTGCGGCGCATGTTGCATTGCACCGTCGATTTCATCGCCGATACCGGGCATGCCGATGGGCAAGCCGGCCAATACGCGCTGCATTCAACTCGATGACGAAGACCAATGCCGGATTTTCGGCCATCCCGAGCGCCCATTGGTGTGTGCGAGCTTGCAGCCGTCGCTTGAGATGTGCGGCCAATCTCGCTCTGAGGCGCTGCTATTTTTATCTGAACTGGACCGGCTGACTTCGCCATGACGGAGCCGAATCGTTCGGACATTCACTTGGAACACACGATGAAACGTTTCTACACAGGCATTTTTCTGCTGGCAACCGCCATAGTTTTGACGGCATGCGTCGGCTTGTTAGCCCCGCGCGAAATCGAATTTCCGTTGTACAAGCTGCAACAGTCGATGGATCGGCACTTTTCGCTGAACAGCCGCCACCGCACTCTGACGCTGCTCGATATCAATGTCAGCAACCCCAAGCTGGCGCTGCAGCCGCAGAGCAACCGGGTTCTGACGATGATGGATGCAACGATTGCGCCGCCGTTCATGAAGAATGCATGGAAAGGGCGTTTTGCGATCTCGGGCGGATTGCAGTTCGATCCCGCCAGAAATGCCATTGTACTGGTCGATCCGAAGATGGAAGACATCGTGCTGGAAGGCGTTGATGCCGCAGTCAGCCGTCAAGTCACGAAGCTGGGTGGCTTGCTGGCCGAAGAAATTCTGAACGGGATGGCGTTGTACACGCTGCAGTCTGACGATCTGCAATACGCGGGAACCCGATATCTGCCTGTCAACATCGTCGTCAAGCAGAATAGCCTTGTGATTACGCTGGTGCCTGAAAACGCCCGATGAGTTGATCTGCCCCCGGTTCTCCTTGTTTGGGAGCCTGTAAAATAGCTGGCTGCTACTGTCATGTTTTGCGATGTGTAACCCGCACCAGGCTCACGGATGCGGGTTTTTTATTGACGCATTTATCTCACTTTACCCAAAAATAAACATGGATTTCACTCTTGCGCTAAAAGCACTCATCATGGGCCTGGTCGAAGGCTTTACCGAGTTTTTGCCGATCTCGTCGACCGGCCACTTGATTCTGGCCGGCAGCTTGCTCGATTTCACCGGCGACAAGATCAAGGTATTCGAAATCGTGATTCAGGCCGGTGCGATGCTGGCCGTATGTTGGGAATACCGCCAACGCATCGGGTCGGTGCTATCCGGTTTGCTGACCGATGCCAAGTCGCAGAAATTCGTCCTCAATCTGGTTATCGCCTTCCTGCCGGCGGCGGCACTGGGCCTGCTGCTTGGCAAGGTCATCAAGGCCAGTCTGTTCAAGCCGGTGCCGGTGGCGCTGGCATTCATCATCGGCGGCTTCGTGATTTTGTGGGTGGAACGCCGGAATCTGATAGCACAGCGACTTGCCGCCGCCGGTCGGCATCAGCACCAGCGCATCGCCGCCCTGCGCGACATGCTCGATGATTTCAGCTTGCTGGCCGCGGAAGGCCGGATAACCGAACACGGTTTCCAGCACCTGAAGCGCTTCGGGGAGATTGCCGGTATTGCCGACGTTACCGGACTGTTGAGACATCATGATCTTATTCCGTCCAGGTGACGAATCCGCCATAGGAAGTGGCCAGCACTACCAACCCGAACGCAATCCGGTACCAGGCAAATGCGGTGAAATCGTGGGTGCTGATATAGCGCAAGAGCCAGCGCACGCACAAAAAGGCAGAGACAA
>Ga0366795_1132_pt1 | contig 5022 bp, 5 predicted proteins | sample BONcelN113001C15_FD_207048 | JGI IMG/M metagenome (GOLD analysis project Ga0366795, IMG submission 207048) | Enriched cells from coal bed in the Powder River Basin, Montana, United States - BONCAT cells N11 rep3 HSBNCT.N11.300.1.C15 ... | reverse complement strand
CGGGTTTTGACGCATCAGCTGGTTCGGCACCGGATTGCCTCTTATTCGCAGCAATCGCAACGCTATGTGAAGGAGCATGACACTGACTATATAGTGCCGCCGACGATTACAGCTAGGCCTGAGGCTAAGGCTAAGTTTGAAGAATTGATGAAGACAATTCAGCAATCTTATGATGAGCTGATTCAAATGGGAGTCCACCAGGAAGACGCAAGGTATGTACTGGCTAATGCTACTGAAACCAAAATTGTGGTTACCCCTTCGGCATTAGCTGTATTGATAATTTTATCATCTACATCAGTAAAGTTTTGCACATGAAGTACGTCAAACCCGCGGAATTCTAAATAACGACGAATAACATCCCATGTAACAAATGGCCTTGCGTTGCCAATATGGGGATGATTATAGGGAGTGACACCACAGACGTATACTTTCACTTTTCCCGGTTCAACGGGAATAAATTCTTCTTTATGCTTCGTCAGCGTATTAAATACTTTGAGAGTCATGTTTTTTCAGCTCCTCCTCTAAGTGGGCAATACGTTCTTCCAGCCTCGTCATATTACGATGCATACAGGTTAGCATCTCTGCAATAGGATCAGGCAATTGGTCATGCTCTAAGTCAATATCTTCACTGTCGCGGCCATTCAGTTTCTTACCATCTTTGACAACTACTTGGCCCGGAATACCAACTACAGTGGAATTAGGCGGCACTGCATGGAGCACTACTGATCCGGCACCGATCTTTGAATTGTCACCTACTGTAAATGAACCGAGCACTTTAGCACCACTGGCTACAACTACATTATTCCCAATTGTCGGGTGACGCTTCCCTTTTTCTTTGCCAGTGCCACCTAGCGTTACTCCTTGGTATAGCGTAACATTTGCACCAAGCTGGGCTGTCTCACCAATTACTACACCTGAACCATGATCAATAAATAAACCTTCACCAATTTCCGCGCCAGGATGAATTTCCACGCCCGTCAGAAAACGGCCTAAATTGGAAATCATGCGCGGTAAAAGTACCCAGCCTTTTCTGTACAGTGGATGAGAAAGGCGGTGGAACCAAATAGCATGTAGTCCTGGGTAGCAAAGCAATACTTCGACCACGCTTCTTGCGGCTGGATCACGCTCAAAAATAACCTGCACATCTTTTTTTATCCGCCCAAACATTGCAATCCCCCTCCAAGATATTACAGTGAAAATAAAAAAACCACCGACTCATACAGAGACGGTGGTTCCGTGGTCCCACTCTGTTTAAGTATGCTCCTCGTGGTGCATACCGCTTACATCCGGATAACGGCCGGTTCTACTCCGGGATAGCATACTATTTTCCGCTATCCTGCTCACAGACGCATTTTTGCATTCCTGGCCCGGTATCACTTTCAGCCAACGGCGATACCTCTCTGGGGAGCTGGTGATATGCATACTTCTCCTGCTCATCGCATTTTTTCTATTCTTATCCATTATAATCATGCAGCCGTATTGATGTCAACAAACAAGCTATACTTTTTCCAAGGTAGTCTGAACCCGTTTGAGAACACGCTCTTTTCCTAAAAGCGGTATAATATCAATTAGTTCAGGGCCGTGCATCTTGCCAGTAAGTGCTACCCGAATAGGCATAAAGACTTTCTTACCGCCCAGTTTTAGTTCTTTGGTAATAGCTTTAAGCAATGTCTTAACACTGGCTGGTTCAACTGTGTCCAATTCATTAAGTTTTGTTTGAAAAGCAGTAAAAACGGGAGGAACATCTGCGTCTTGCAATACTTCACGGGCCTCGGCATTCTCAAATTCAATATTGTCATTAAAAAACACTTCCACATGATCAACAACTTGCGCGGCATAACTAATATACTCTCGCGTAGCAGCCATTACTTTGACCAGCCATTCTCTTTGCTCATCTTCAATAGCTTCCCCGACATAACCTGCCGAACGCAGATGAGGCAAAGCCATTTCTAATATAGTTTCAGCACTTATCTGCTTCATATATTGCGCATTAATCCAATTTAACTTGTCAATGTCAAAGACTGCAGGATTCTTGGCAAGCCGATCCATTGAGAATTGTTCAATCAATTCGTCACTGGTAAAAATTTCTTGTTCATTGGCCGGAGCCCAGCCTAAAAGTGCCAAGAAGTTCACAATTGCCTGCGGTAAATAACCTAAGCTGCGATATTGATCTACTGAAGTCGCGCCATGACGCTTGCTCATTTTAGAGCGATCTTTGCCTAGTATAAGAGAAATATGACCAAATTCGGGAATGGGTAATCCCAGTGCCTGATAAAGTAAAATCTGCCGCGGTGTATTGGATAAATGCTCTTCTGCCCTGATTACATGAGTAATTTTCATCAAAGCATCATCTAGTACAACTGCATAGTTATACACGGGAATACCGTCGGATTTCACAATAACGTAGTCACCGATACCGTTAGATTCAAAACTTACTAAGCCACGAACGAGATCCTTAAAGACAATTTGGCTGTTTTCAGTCACCTTAAATCGGACAACCGGTTTACGCCCTTCAGCAATAAAACTGTTCTTTTCTTCCTCTGTCAAGTGACAGCAGCGGCCCGTATAACGCGGTGTTTCACCCTTATCCATTTGCTTCTGCCGTTCCGTCTCCAGTTCCGTCTCCGTACAGTAACAGTGATAGGCTTGACCGCTTGCCAGCAATTTATCCGTATACTCGCGATAGATATCCAGCCGTTCGGTCTGACGATAAGGACCATATGGTCCGCCTTCATCAACACCCTCATCCCAGGTAATACCTAACCATTTTAGCGCTGCCTTAATATTTTCTTCCGACTCTTTGGTTGAACGCTCACGATCAGTATCTTCAACCCGCAGTATTAATTTCCCACCATGTTTTTTGGCAAGCAGCCAGTTAAACAATGCCGACCGGGCGCCGCCAATATGGAAAGGTCCGGTTGGACTAGGCGCAAACCGTACCCTGAGTTCATTTTCAGCCATGACTCTTCCCCCCATTTTCTATTCATGGATATTGTATAGTATTCTACCACATTTGGCAAATCTTAGTTGCGTAAAAGCCCGGTTCGTACTTTTGTCATCGAAACAAAAGTACCAAAAATTCTAGGCCTAGTCTTCCAAAAAGGCTTGGGAATACCACCACCTTACTAAAATCCATGAAACTCGCTACGCTCAGACAAATGGATTTCTTAACGTAAGCTGGTGGTATTCCCATCCTTCGGACCGTCTTTTTTCCAGAAATGGCCGGTAAGAACGGGGAACTAGAAGGACGAAATAGACGAGGATATTCACGCCTTCCGTTCCTTGTTTTCGTCCCGTGCGACCCTTACGGAAATCGCCGTCCCGCAGGGGGGAAGCAGGCCTTCCTGGCGTAAAGAAATTCCGACTGTCTGAGCGCAGCGAGTTTTCGGAATTTTAGCAAGGGAGGCCTGCTTCCAAGGTCATTTCCGTACTGGTCTTGATTTTTTGGTACTTTTGTATCAAAACAAAAGTACAGCATCGGCATAGCCTATTTCTTGCAGAAAAGCATTTATTCCTAGCCCCAATTATATTTTCCTATCCTACAAAAAGCGCCTGCTATGATCATTAAAATCACACAGGCGCTTAAACTTATTCGGTTTCATTATTTATTTTAATCAAAAACAATCCATTTACAATATCGGGAGTAATGAGCGTTGTGTTACCGCTCTTGCTGCTTGTGACTGGCCTCGCTCCATCAGTAAGAACTTGCAGCCGCCAGAGAACTTTATTATTAAACCACAGTTCCCCACAAGTTGTACCATCTTCAAGTCGGGAAATGTTGATATTCATATTGAAACCGGCGGCAAAGGCCGTAACAGGTGCAGCAAGAATAACGGTTATCATCAATAAGATAAACAAATAACGCATAGTCAAACACCTCCGCCATTCATTATTAACGAGTGCGTTTATAATATGCGCTATTGTGCGGCATTTATGCACAGTATGTCCGTATATTTCCGATCCTGACTATACGCCGATGAGAGTTACAACAGCCTGAGCTGCAATTCCTTCCTGGCGGCCGGTAAAGCCTAACGCCTCAGTGGTAGTTGCTTTCACATTGACCTGATCGAGAGAAATATTCAGGGTCTGCGCAATAATATTGTTCATTTGAGAAATATACGGTGCCAGCTTTGGTTTTTCTGCAATAATAGTAGCATCTACATTATGCACTGCATAACCCTTTTCTGTTAGCAGTTCTCTTACTCGCGACAAAAGCATCACACTGGAAGCACCTTTATATTGCTGATCAGTATCAGGAAAATGGCGGCCAATATCACCAAGCGCCGCCGCCCCGAGCAAAGCATCTTTTATCGCATGCAGCAGCACATCAGCATCTGAATGCCCGTCCAGTCCATGGGAGTGCGGTATCTCTATACCACCGAGAATAAGCTTGCGGCCTTCTGTCAGCCGATGCACATCATACCCTGTTCCTACCCGCATTTTTCCCCGCCCTTTCAGTAACAGTGCCTCAGCAATTAATAAGTCTTCAGGACTAGTAATTTTTATATTATTATAACCACCTGGTACGATTTTTACTTTATCATCCAATCGTTCAACAAGACTAGCATCATCAGTGCCTAAGAATCCATCCTCCGCTGCCTGCTCATAAGCTTTGCGCAGTAGAGCAGCATCAAAACCCTGGGGCGTTTGAATAGACCATAGTGTCTGCCTCGGTGGAGTTTGAACAACAAACTGTTCACTGTCACTTATCTTAATAGTATCTTTAACAGGTACGGCTACGACGGCAGCCTTATACTGTCTGGCAGCATAAATAACTTGTTTCACGACTGCCGGATCAATTAAAGGTCTAGCTGCATCATGGACCAAAATAAGCTCAGTATCCTCCTTTACCGCCTGCAGGGCATTGGTGATAGAATACTGCCGCTCACTGGCGCCAGCAACAATTCGCCATGGCTTTCCTGGCTGATGCTTCGTTAATACCTCGGCAACGGCATCAAGTTCATTAGCTGCCGCTACAATAATTAATTCATCGATTTCGGAGCATGCTGCCAAAGCAGCTGC
>Ga0366795_1054_pt1 | contig 5327 bp, 8 predicted proteins | sample BONcelN113001C15_FD_207048 | JGI IMG/M metagenome (GOLD analysis project Ga0366795, IMG submission 207048) | Enriched cells from coal bed in the Powder River Basin, Montana, United States - BONCAT cells N11 rep3 HSBNCT.N11.300.1.C15 ... | reverse complement strand
CCGAGCGATGCCGGATTCGATGTTGCAGTGTATTTCAGGCAGCCGCACGATGAAGTCGCGATTGCGGCAGCGGCGCTGGCGCAAGGGATCGAAGTGCGGCCGCTGTCGCACTACGCCAGCACGCTGGCCCACGCCGCGCCCGCGTACAGCCAGTCGCAAGGATTGCTGCTGGGTTTTGCGTCGATTCCGGTGGCGCAGATCAGGCACGGCGTCGCTGTTTTGCGGCAAGTCTTGACAGAGGCATCGCTGGCGCACTGATCGAGTGCGCATCGGTATGGATTCTTTTGCCCTTCCTGGCACACTCTTCAGCATGTACTTTCAAACCATTTCCGCTTTCAGCAATGTCATTGATGTCACTGTCAGCATTCTTTATAGAGAGGAGCATGATTTCCTAACTTAAATTATAACTAACTGATTATTAAAGTAATTTTAAATTTGACCCATTTATTGCTCTCCTTGGTACGAACCAACAAGATTGGTTGTCCACCGCAAAAAGGAGAAAAGCAATGAATATCTTTAAAACGGGTCTGTTTGCAGCCCTTGCCGCTTTGGTTTTGGCGAACGCTGGCATCGCGAGCGCAACCATCATTTTTGAAACAGGAAATAATCCTCAGGCTGATGAGCAGAATATCGTCTTTAATGGAGCAGGTACCATTTCTGGCCCGGCCCTGACAGTTACAGGAAGGACCAATCAGAGCGACACAATTGTTGCATTCACGTCTTCTGAAAATCTGGTTACCCCGGCAAGTGGCCAGGCACGGGTCGAAGGTGCCGATGGTTCCTTTCAGGATCTATCTGTATATCTTCAGGAGGGAGGGACTTTTTCCGACCTTATCTTTAACCTGAACACGCCAAACACTATAAGCGGAAGCGCTCTTATCACTGTGCATCAACTTGTAGGCGCGGATGCCACTTTCACCCTGGCTCTGGGAAATGGGGATAATTTCTTGACGATTTTGGCAACTGACGGTCAACTAATCACCAGCGTCGACATTGACAGCAGCATTGGAGTGAATATGGTGAACATTGATGATGGAAGACAGTTCCGCATTAGCGGCATTCATGTTCCTGAGCCGACGCCCTTGTGGCTCCTCGGCATTGGTTTGCTGGGAATGGCAGCCGTGGGCCGGAGAGTAAGGCAACCGGCGTAATCAAGTGCAATTGAGAATGACAATGACAAACGGACCTGTTCTGTCATTTGCCTGAGGCCCGCCTAGTGCGGGCTTCTTTCTTCATGTTTTCGGCGCAGTCCGTGCCACCCCAGACGCTAGTCACACTGTCATTCTGGACCTGCGCTCGCGCTGTCAAAATCACCTTTGGGTTCGCCAATCGCATCACTCCCGCTACAATGCGCGGCATGGATATTTCGCTTTCCCAACCACGCATTGCCGCATTGCGCCAGGCCAGCGCGCAACAGGTCGCAGTCGAGATCGTGGCCGAAACCGGTTCGACCAATGCGGATCTGCTGGCGCGGTTGGAGCAGTTGTCGTCGCCGCTGCTGCTGGCGGCCGAAGTCCAGACTGCGGGACGTGGCCGGGCCGGGCGCAGCTGGCATTCCGTAGCCGGTGCAACGCTGACTTTTTCGCTCGCATGGCGCTTCCAGCGGCCGCTGCAGTCGCTGCTGGGCTTGCCGCTGGCAGTCGGCGTGGCGCTGGCGGAGGCGCTGGCGGCACTCGATGTTCCGGTCGCGCTGAAATGGCCGAACGATGTATTGAAGGACGGCAAGAAACTGGCAGGCATTCTGCTGGAAACGGTGGCCTTGCCTGCGTCGGTGCAGGCCGGGCAGCGCGGCACTTGGGCGGTGATTGGCATCGGTTTGAATTTGACCGTGCCGGACCAGCTCGAAGCGCAAATCGGCCACTTGGTAGCCGATGCGCGGTGGCTGGCGCGGATGGACCGCAGCCAGTTGCTGGCGGCATTGCTGAATGCGCTGGCGGAGGCGTTGACCCAATTCGAGGAAGGCGGGTTCAAGGCTTTCATGTCGCGCTGGAACAGCCTGCATGCGCATGCGGGGCAAATGGTGCGGATACTGGATCACGGGCAATTGTTGCAAGAGGGATGCGCAGTCGGCGTCGACGGGAGCGGCTGTCTGCTGCTGGATACCGCAGCGGGCCGCATCGCGGTGGTGGCCGGTGATGTATCGTTGCGGATCAGGGAAAATTGAATATGCTGTTATTGGTCGATGCCGGCAATACCCGGATCAAATGGGCGCTGGTCGATGCGCATGCGGGGCGGGACGCGCTCGGGCGCTGGAGCGCATGCGGCTCGGTCGCCCATGCCGAGGCCGGTACGCTGGCGCAGCTTTGGCAGGGCTTGGGAATGTCGCGCGCGCTGCTGTCGAACGTGGCGGGCGCTGCGCTGCGTCAGAGTCTGGAGGCCGCTTTGGCGGGCGCCGGATTGCCGCCAGCGCAGATTGCATGGTTCGCATCGGTGCCGCAACTGGGCGGGGTGCGCAACGGCTATCGCAATCCGGCCCAGCTCGGCTGCGACCGTTTCGCGTCGGTAATCGGCGCGCACGCATTGTTTCCGCAACAAGCATTGATCGTCGCCACCTGCGGCACCGCTACCACGGTCGATGCACTCACTGCGGACGGCGTTTTTTTGGGCGGAATGATCTTGCCGGGGCTGGGTTTGATGGCCAGTGCGCTGGCGCAAAACACCGCGCAATTGCCGCAAGTTGCAGAGCGCTTGCCGGCGTCGCAAGCATTTGCCGACAATACCGACGATGCGATCGTGGCGGGCTGCATCGCGGCCCAGGCCGGCGCGATCGAGCGCGCGGTTGCTGCCCATGCGCAGCAGCATCCGGCAGTGCAGTGCGTGCTGGCCGGCGGCGCCGCCGCGTATATTGCGCCGCAGCTGCGCGTGCCGTACAAAACCGTCGATAATCTGGTGCTGATCGGCTTACAGGTCGCGGCGCCGGGCACTGCGGATTCCCCATGTTGAAATTCATTTTCTGGATATTGTTGCTGGCGAATGCTGCGCTATTGGCTCTGAATCTGGGCGCTTTCGACGCTTGGGTGCCGGATGGGCGCGAGCCGCAGCGGATCAAAAGCCAAATCCATCCGGAGCAGTTGATCTTGTTGTCGGCCGGGGAAAAACCGCCTGCCGCTGCGGTTGCGCCGGTTGTGCCGGTTGTCGCTGAGCCTGCGCCGCCGGGCTTGATCGCCTGCACCGAAATCGGCAATTTCCCGCTTCTGGACGCCAAGCGCTTCGAGGAGCAAATCGCCGCACTGGCGCTGGGGCAGCGGCAATCGCGCCGCAATGTCAGCGCCATCGCCAGTTACATGGTGTATCTCCCGTCGCAAGGCGACCAGGCTAGCGCGCAAAAGAAGGTGGCCGAATTGCGCGGGCGCGGCGTGAGCAATTTCTTCATCATGCAAGACAACGCCAATCCCGATCTGCGCTGGGGCATTTCGCTGGGCGTATTCAAGACCGAGGCGGCAGCCAAAAAACAGCTGGCGACCCTGAAACAGCAAGGCGTGCAATCGGCCCGGATCGGTAGCCGTAGCGTCGCTACCAGCAATGTGGTATTCCAGCTGCGCGACCTGGAGTCAGCCGACAAGGCCGCGCTGGAACAGATCGCCGCCGATTTTCCGCAGCAGCAATTGCGTCGTTGCGAATAAGGGTGGAGCGCCAATCGCTTTTGGGTGATGCGATGTACTGAGGCTGGTATATTTTTTTCCCGCAACGAATATATGCGGAAAATGCCATAAAAACGGCAATACTCCCGGTTTATATTGAAATATTATCGATTGCATCGGGCCCCGGCGGCACGCGTGCCGCCGGATTGTCGCAGGAGCGACTAGGCTGCGCCCAGGTAAGCCTTGCGCACTGCATCGTTGCTCAGCAGGTTGGCGCCGGTATCGGCCAGCACCACGCGGCCGTTTTCCAGCACGTAACCGCGATCGGCCACATGCAGCGCCTTGTTGGCGTTTTGCTCGACCAGGAACACCGTCACGCCCTGTTCGCGGATGGTGCGGATTATCTCGAAAATCTGCGTGATGATCAAAGGCGCCAGCCCCAGCGTCGGTTCGTCCAGCAGCAGCAGGCGCGGCTTGCTCATCAGCGCGCGTCCGATCGACAGCATCTGCTGTTCGCCGCCCGACATGGTTCCTGCGCGCTGGTTGCTGCGTTCTTGTAGGCGCGGAAACAGCGTGAAAACGTGTTCGATGCCGTCCGCGATCTCATTCTTGCTGGCGAAGAAAGCCCCCATTTTCAGGTTCTCCAGCACGGTCAGGCTGGGGAACGCGCGCCGTCCTTCCGGCGAAATGCCGATTCCCATGCGCATGATTTCATGGGTTGCGCATTGGGTGATGTCGCGCCCTTCGAACACGATCTTGCCGCCGGAGGCGCGCGGTTTGCCGCACAGCGTCATCAGCAGCGTGGTTTTGCCGGCGCCGTTGGCGCCGATCAGGGTCACGATTTCCCCTTTTTTGACTTCGAGCGACACCCCGTGCAGCGCTTCGATAGCGCCGTAATGGGTGTGCACCTGCTCAAACTGCAACATTATTCTTCTCCCAGGTAAGCCTTGATCACGCGCGCATCGTTGCGCACCTCGGACGGCGTTCCGGTAATGATCGGCTTGCCGTGCTCCATCACCAGAATGCGGTCGGAAATGCCCATGATCAGGCTCATGTCGTGCTCGATCAGCAGTACGGCCACATTGTGTTCGCGCCGCAGACGGTCGATCAATTGCTGCAATTCCTGCTTTTCCTGCGGATTCAGGCCGGCTGCAGGCTCGTCCAGCAGCAGCAGGCGCGGCTTGGTGATCATGCAGCGCGCGATTTCGACCCGGCGCTGATAACCGTACGACAATGTGCCCGCTTCGCGGTTGGCCAAGGCGCGCAAGCCCAACTGGTCGAGCCAGTAAGCGGCGCGCTCCAGCGCTGCGGCCTCGCTGCGGCGATAGCTGGGCAATTTCAGCAAGCCTGGCAGCAAGCCAGTGCTGAGCTGGGTATGCTGCGCGACCAAGAGGTTTTCCAGCACGGTCAGGGTCTTGAACAGACGGATGTTCTGGAACGTGCGCACCAAACCGTGGCGCGCCACTTGATGGCTGGGCATGCCGGCGATCGCGGTGTCGTCGACCGATATCGAGCCGCTGGTAGGGCGGTAAAATCCGCTGATGCAGTTGAAGACCGTGGTCTTGCCGGCGCCATTGGGGCCGATGATCGCAAAAATCTCTTTTTGCATGACCGAAAAGGCGACTTCATCGACCGCCAGCAAGCCGCCGAAACGCATCGACAGCCCTGTCACTTTCAATAATGCGGCGCTCATTGCGGCAACTCCACGTGCGGACGGGTCGCGGGCAGCAAGCCTTGCGGCCGCCA
>Ga0366795_1104_pt1 | contig 6419 bp, 7 predicted proteins | sample BONcelN113001C15_FD_207048 | JGI IMG/M metagenome (GOLD analysis project Ga0366795, IMG submission 207048) | Enriched cells from coal bed in the Powder River Basin, Montana, United States - BONCAT cells N11 rep3 HSBNCT.N11.300.1.C15 ... | reverse complement strand
TTCTGTTCGCGCTGGCGGTTCAGCCATTGATTGGGCCGGCGATCGGGCGGCCGTGGCTGCAGGCCGAAATTTTCGGCATCGCGCCCGATCCTACCGTCATCGCAACGCTGGCTATCCTGCTGCCGGTGTCGGGTCGGATGCGCTGGCTACTGCTGTGCATTCCGGTAATCTGGTGCGCGATCAGCGGCGCTACGCTGTGGGCGATGGGGTCTCCAAGTGCCTTGCTGATGCCGCTCATTGCGCTGCTGGTGTTGTTACTGGCTGCGGGCCACGCACTGGCGTGCTCCGCAGCGCGTATTCGCTAAACTGCTGGACTGCAATGTGCGCGAAAGACCGAGAATATCGGATCATTCCCAGAGGTGTCTGTTCAATGCTTGCATGCATTGCGCATTGCAAGATCGGGCGAGACATCCGGGCGGCAAGCGCCGGGTTTGGACGCCGGAAGATCACTGCACCCGAACCCGGCAGACACTTATTTATCCCGTAAGCATTAATGCGCCAGATCGATCGCCTTCCAGCCTGCGTGATCGAAATATTTGCCATAGCTATTCAGGGATTGTGCAATCTTGACCACGCCCAGTGCTCTTTCCTGGTCGTGCTGCTTGCCTGTCGCGGTATCGATGCCGTTCATGATGTCGCCTACGACGATGTGCAGTTGAGCGTCCGCCTTAGGATCGAGTTTGCAGTTTTGCACGATGTAAGTGATTTGCCCGCTGACGTCGTTGCCGAGCGCATCGTATTGCGCCGGGGTCAGCTTGCCGCTGTGGGCTGCCGGCAGCGCGGTTGTAACAGTGGTGCGGATATTGTTCATTGCCTGGCGCAACGGTGCATCGGTGGTCCATTTTTTTCCTGCATTGAGTTCGAGCTTGGCCTGAACCGCAGCGTCGTGTTCATGTTTGACGGCCTCGCCGGCCAAGGTAGTCAAGGGCAACGCGAGGGCGATTGCCAGCAACAAAAGTTTAGGTGATTTCATGGTGCACTCCGTATCAAGTTGAGTCAGCTTATTCAGCGTATGTCGAGCAAAACGTCCGACTGCCTGTTTAAACGAACGGCCAGTGCGCATGTTCCATTTGTTTGCAGTTTTTTTACCGTGGCGCGTCGGTTATGCCGAAGAACTGTGCACTTATTGATCGCGGTGCAGCAATTCCTCTTCCGTTGCTTCGTTGGTGTAGCGTTGAAGTAACAGCGTCATCAGCGCAGCGCGCTGCCGCTGATCGAGCAAATCGCGCTCGGCCAGCAGCTGCCTGATCACCCGGCGTTGCTGCGCATCTTGCAATGTCGCGATCTTCGCTTGTTCGGCGTCGATTTTGGTGCGCTCGGGCTGGGCCGAAAAAATATGCTTTATCAGCGCTTCGCGGTGCTGCCGGATATCGCGCCAGTTGACGGCCAGATCCTTGATGAAGCCCTGCTCGATCTGATGCCAGCGGCTGCGTTGTTCGAGACTTAATTGCAATTGATCGGGCAGACTGACATGCTGCTGCGCGGCTGGGGCTGTCGGGATTTGTTGTAGTTGTTTATAGGCAACAGTTGCGGCAAAACCCAGATTGAGCGAAAGCGAGGCTGCCAATAGCCATTTTCCTGTAGTGCGATTCATTGCATTCCCTTCGATGGACGACAGAGTTCGGTAGCCGCACACAGCCCGCCCGGCGGCACCGGATCGAATACCCGCACCATCGCAGCCGGCGGTGCGCTGGCTGCGGTGCCGCCGGTCAGCAGCACGCCGAGCCAGATGCCGCATGCCAGCGAAGCAGTGGCAGCCAGACCGGGCACGCCCCATGCCGGCCATAAGGATCGCGCCGGCCGGCGCTGCACCGCACCGCTACGGATGCGGTCTTGCAGCCGGGCCGCCAGATCGAAGCCCAACACCGGTGAAGGCAGGTCGCGCAGATTTTTCTGTAGCGCAGTCAGTTCCTCCAGCTGGTGCCGGCACAGCGGGCAATTCTCCAGATGCTGTGTAAATTGAGCGCTTTCCCGAGCCGCCATCGCTTGGTCCAGATAAGCCGATATTTTGTCGTGTTGTGGGCAATGCATGGCAAGTTCTCCCATCAATGTTCAATGTGGGCGAGCAACGCAGTGCGCGCTCGGGCGATACGCGATTTAACCGTCCCCAGGTTCAACTCCAGAACCAGCGCGATTTCATCGTAAGTCATTTCCTCGATTTCACGCAGCAGCAAAATCTCGCGATGCTCCGCCGGCAACTTCGCCAGCGCGGTTTCCAGCAGGCGATAGCGCTGTGCGGTTTCCAGCAGCGCGTCTGGTCCGGCAGCAGGGTCTTCCTGCAGTGCAAAATCCTCTTCCAGTTCGACGAAGGCTACCCGTTTTTCGCGCCGCAAGCGATCGAAGGCAATGTTGCGTGCAATCTGAAACAGCCAGGTCTTGAACTGCGCATCGGGACGCCAGCGCTCCAGACTTTGATAGGCGCGCAAAAAGGTGTCTTGCGTCAAATCCAGCGCAGCATCGGGCGAATGTGTCAAACGCACCAGAAAACGATAAATGCGATCCTGATAACGCATCACAATTTCCGAAAACGCCTTCCCATCTCCAGTTTGGGCCAGCGCCACGCATTGATGATCGTTGAGGTCGGAAAAGATTCGCATTGCACAGTTTAACGAACGGGCGCTGAAAAAGTTCCCACAATCGGACTACCTATTTCAATATCTGCCGGTTGATCGCTGAAACGAAATCCCTGGTCATCGCGGCTGCGCAGCGTTTTGTTTATACGTCCACGGAAGGCGGGCGTTTTTCTTTTGTTCCCGGCTCTTGAAACCTGCCAGCGAGGTACCAACTACTGCGTTACAATACAAGTTCTGTATTGGGGGCGACCTGGTTTCGACAGGGGTTGCAAAGCAGAGCAGGGCATACCGAGGACTGGTTACCTCGTAAATACATCCAGAAAAAACATAACTGCAAACGATAACTCGTACGCACTAGCCGCTTAATACCGGTTAGCTCTACACCACTTCTTCCTTGGGGTGGGCTGGCAACAGCAGTAGAGTCATTTACAAGGAATCGCAATCGGCCGTGTCGCTTGGTCAATTGTTAAATAATAGGCGGCTCGTCTGTACAAAGCGTGTGCGTCCGCGTTGTATAGATTAAATCAAATGGCAGCACTAAGTATGTAGAACTGTCTGTAGAGTACTTCTGGACGCGGGTTCGATTCCCGCCGCCTCCACCACCAACATGTTTTAAGAAGTCCAAAGATGTACAAAAACCCGCTTCCCTCCCTATGAGAAGGCGGGTTTTTTGTTTTATGTCGTCCAAACCGATCCATTGACATCCGGGGGCATGTAGGGAAACAATAGGGGGCATATCACGGATAATCGACATCCCCCGAAAGAAAATGCCCCCATGCCCCTCACCGACATCGAAGTACGCCATGCCAAGCCCCGTGAAAAGCCATACAAGCTTTCCGACGAGAGAGGCATGTATTTGGAAGTAACTCCGACCGGCGCAAAATATTGGCGCATGAAATTTCGCCATGCTGGCAAGGAAAAGCGGCTGGCCCTCGGCGTCTATCCGGAAGTCGGATTGAAAGATGCACGCGAGAAGCGAGATGCCGCACGCAAGCTGCTGGCGGATGGGATCGATCCCGCGGCTGCCAAGAAGGCAAGGAAAGCGGCAGCGGTAGCAGAAGCCACGAGCAGTTTCGAAGCGGTCGCCCGCGAATGGTTTGCCAAATTTGCCCCGGGCTGGGCACCCACGCATTCCGACAAGATCATCCGGCGACTCGAACGCGACATTTTTCCCTGGCTCGGAAACCGCCCCATTGCCGAAATCTCGGCACCGGACCTGCTGGCCGTGCTTCGCCGGATTGAAAGTAGGGGCGCCATCGAGACGGCGCACCGCGCCCACCAGAATTGCGGACAGATCCTGCGCTACGCCATTGCCACCGGTCGCGCCGAGCGTGACACGTCTGCGGACTTGCGTGGGGCGATACCGCCATCAAAGGAAAGACATCATCCCTCCCTCACCGATCCCAAGGCCGTCGGCGAATTATTGCGTGCCATAAATGGCTACACGGGCTCTTTTGTCACCAAGTGCGCCATGCAACTTGCGCCATTGGTCTTTGTGCGGCCTGGCGAACTACGTCATGCGGAATGGAACGAAATCAACCTGGATGCCGCCGAGTGGCGCATCCCGGCCGAAAAAATGAAAATGCGAGCAGTCCACATTATCCCCTTGTCCATCCAGGCCGTCGCACTGCTATCCGAGATCAAGCCGCTTACCGGCAAGGGCTGCTATGTATTTCCCGGTGCCAGGACGGTCACGCGCCCGATGAGCGAAAACACGGTCAATGCGGCATTGCGCCGGCTCGGGTACGGATCGGACGACATGACCGGGCATGGCTTTCGCAGCATTGCATCCACCTTGCTCAATGAGCAAGGCTGGAACCGGGATGCCATCGAACGGCAATTGGCGCATGCGGAACGCGACTCGATTCGGGCTGCCTATAACTACGCCGAACACATGCCCGAACGCAGGAAAATGATGCAGGCATGGGCGGATTATCTGGACACGCTGTGCAAGGGCGCGGACGTGGTACCGCTACGAGCAGGAGACGTTTAAGCTATTTTTTCGTCAACCTCGGATGCCGGAACAAAATGGGGTGCAAGAGGTAGAGTGTTCGAATCACTCCGTCCCGACCAAGAAAATCAGGGGGGTAGAGATAGTATTCACTAATCAATTTTTCTTTTCATAAAATTTACTCCTACATTTACCCCCACAAGTTTTTTTCACCCTCTCTCTTTATACATGCGCACCAGCGCACCAGCGCGGCATAGCGAGATTTCGAATTGATAACGATCGTGATGGTGTAGAGCATGCCACCGTGGCCGATGCGGTCAGCAGGAGATATACCTTGCCGGTAACGCATCCAGATGCGGGTACAGACTTCGGACTGTACCTCCCGGACGATCAAGTGCCCAGCAAGTCAATGGCATCCCTAAGCGACTTCTCAATTCTTGGATCAAGTACTCTCATCAATACGTCTCTGCATCGAAATTAAAATTCAGCTAGCTTTTCTGCCGCAATGCCGTCCGAAAATTCGTTAGCCAACAAAGCGTCCAATTTAGAAGATACTAATGCGGTAGCGTTAGGAAGGAAAGGCAACCCACCAATTTCGACCTGAGGAATGCTTTTGTAAAACTTGTGGGACTGGTAGGCCTCTTCATCCGAAAACGGGAATAGCACTACAGCGCCTTGCACGACGCCCTTCAGGTACTCCTTTGGCCTTAATGGATGAGGGATAGCAATGGCATCACGGTAGCGATGCATTGTATTGATATCTTCCGTCGTCGGTCCAGGGCCGCCGTATTGCCCCAGGTATCTCTTGTCAAATTGAATCCGATATTTCGCATCGAAAATGTAAAAGCGCTTGTCATTCGCAAGCTGAATTACGTTGTCTGGTTTTTGCGCAATGGTGGGAAGCCGGTCAAACATCCGGTTATAGACGACGTACAGATTCTGATTCGTCGGGCGATGAACGAAGCGCATTGCGGATGTAATGCCCTTTGCCAGTGTGACCGTAGTTCTGAATCGATTCACCTTAACAACGGTCTGTTCAGCCAGGTCAAAACGCGCACGCAGCAAGTCCACCATCTTCAAGAAGCACCAATACTCGTATAGCAGCGCGGTGTCCTTAACTCCAATCGGCACAATATCACCAGCAAACGACAAGCCACTGTTGAAAAGCCTCGCCATTTTATCAACACGAGAATATATCGGATGCTTGTGAAAGACCATCGAAGCGGGACGCTCTAATGTTGGCTCGCCCACTGAGGCTAGAAAGGGAGCCTTCATTGCCGCCTCAAGACGACGCTCCATAGCCTTCAATTCTGGTCGAATGGAATCGAAAAATTTCTTTTCCGAGTCACGCTCGGCATCTTCGTCACCTGTCTCATTAACGCGCGACAAAGCCCGCATATTGCGGTAGGTCGCCCGCAGTAACCCCTTGTAGTATCGATTTTCTGGCGTATCGAAGGTGGTAGCTGAGACTTCTTCGTCAATTTTACGAGGCAACGCAATCCCCAAATGGGAAACGATAGCCCCCCCGTTTTCGCGGCGCAGTGCTCGTGAGATGGTCTGACGAGACAGTCGACGAGCCCGTTCAGTGTTTGTTTTGATCGATTTTCGAACGAGCCAGCTATGCGGTTTCTTTGAAACCGCATTCGTTAGCTTAATAAATTCGTCAAAATGTTTTTTCAGAATTGCAAACCATTCGACCAGCGTTGGACGGTGATTCGGGTCCGGCGCAGCCAAGCCGTACGTCTTGGCATTCGCGGTCATCGCCAGATTGCGTAATGTCGCTGAGACCTCGTCTCGCATGGCCATATAGTCGGTGCGATAGTCAACTTTGCGGGAAAATACTTCCCATCGAAGCATGACAGTGCCTGAAGGAGTATCCAGACGAATATCGACGA
>Ga0366795_1058_pt1 | contig 10489 bp, 10 predicted proteins | sample BONcelN113001C15_FD_207048 | JGI IMG/M metagenome (GOLD analysis project Ga0366795, IMG submission 207048) | Enriched cells from coal bed in the Powder River Basin, Montana, United States - BONCAT cells N11 rep3 HSBNCT.N11.300.1.C15 ... | reverse complement strand
CGGTCGACGTTCGGGTCTCGACGCTGCCGACCGGGCACGGCGAGCGCGCGGTGCTGCGTCTGCTGGACAAGGACGCCGGCCAGCTCGATTTGCAGCATCTGGGCATGAGCGACGCGTTGCTGCCACAGTTCGCCAAGCTGATCGCGCAGCCGCACGGCATCGTGCTGGTGACCGGGCCGACCGGGTCCGGCAAAACCACCACCTTGTACGCGGCGCTGACGCGCCTGAATGCGACCGCGACCAATATCCTGACGGTCGAAGACCCGATCGAATACGATCTGGCCGGAGTCGGCCAGACCCAAGTCAACCCGCGCATCGACATGAGCTTCGCCAAGGCGCTGCGGGCGATCCTGCGGCAAGACCCGGACATCATCATGATCGGCGAAATCCGCGACCTCGAAACCGCGCAGATCGCGGTGCAGGCGTCGCTGACCGGCCATCTGGTGCTGGCGACCTTGCATACCAACGATGCTGCTGCTGCGGTGACGCGCCTGCTCGACATGGGAATCGAACCGTTCCTGTTGTCGTCGTCGCTGCTCGGGGTGCTGGCGCAACGCCTGGTGCGCAAGCTGTGCCCGCATTGCAAGCAGCACGATGGGCAATATTGGCAAGCGGTCGGTTGCGACCAGTGTGGACACAGCGGCTACCAGGGCCGGGTCGGTGTCTACGAATTGCTGCAGACTACCGACGAAATCCGTGCGCTGATCCATCACAGCGCATCCGAAGCCGAAATCCGCGCCGCCGCTCAGAGCGACGGCATGCAAACCATGCGCGAGGATGGCGAGCGCTGGCTGCTTGACGGCACCACCTCGCAGGCGGAATTGCTGCGCGTAACCAAGGATTAAGCAACCGTGCCAGCTTTCCGCTACGAAGCCGTGAATGCCGTGGGCGCCACCAGCAAGGGCGTGCTCAACGCCGATAGTGCCCGCGCCGCGCGCGCCGACTTGCGTTTGCAGGGTTTGACGCCGATTGCAGTGGAACCGATTGCCGCCCAGGTCGATGCCAGCGGCCAGCAGCGCCGCCGGCACGGTTTCGGCGAACGGCTATCGAACAATGAACTGTCGCTGTTTACGCGCCAAATGGCGAGCCTGCTGGAAGCCAGCCTGCCGCTGGAGCAGGCGTTTTCCGCTCTGCTGGAGCAGGCCGAGCGGCCGTATGTGCGCGACCTGATCGCCTCGATCCGCTCCGAAGTGATGGGTGGCGCATCGCTGTCGGACGCCTTGTCCCGGCATCCGCGCGATTTTGCCGATATTTACCGCGCGCTGGTCGCCTCCGGCGAGCAAATCGGCCAGCTGGCGCGGGTGCTGTCGCGCCTGGCCGACTTCATCGAGCGGCGCAATGCGCTGGTGCAAAAGGTCAAGCTCGCGTTCACCTATCCGGCCATCGTCTCGGTGGTGGCGTTTGCGATCGTGATCTTCCTGCTGACTTACGTGGTGCCGCAAATCGTTTCGGTGTTCGCCAATACCAAGCAGAAACTGCCGCTGCTGACGGTGATGATGTTATGGATTTCCGATTTTGTCCGGCATTACGGGCTGTTCGTGCTGCTGGCGGCCGTCGGCCTCGGGTTTGCGTGGCGCGCCGCGCTGCAAAATCCGGCCACCAGGATGCGCTGGCACAAGTGGCTGCTGACCGCGCCGCTGTACGGCAAGTTCGAGCGCAGCCTGAACACGTCGCGCTTTGCCAGCACGCTGGCGATCACGATCGGCTCCGGCGTGCCGATCTTGCGCGCGCTGCAAACCAGCCACGACACGCTGTCGAACGTCGCGATGCGCGAACAAGTCGAGGAAGCCGCCGCAGCGGTGCGCGAAGGCGTCGGCCTGGCACGTGCACTGTCGGCGCGCCAGCATTTCCCGCCGATGCTGATCCACATGATCCGCGCCGGCGAAGCCACCGGCGAATTGCCGGCGATGTTGGAACGCGCAGCTGCCGCGCAAGAGCAAGATCTGGAGCGCCGCACGCTCACCATAGCCGGTTTGCTGGAGCCGGCGCTGATCTTGATCATGGGCGTGGTGGTGCTGCTGATCGTACTGGCGGTGCTGATGCCGATCATCGAGATCAATCAACTGGTGCATTAAGAAAGAACTAACATGAAGCGCTTGCCCTGGTTTGCCAGTTTTGCGATGTTCATCCTCCTGTGCGTATCGATTGCGTACTGGGGCATGCAATTATTTCAGCCGCCGCTGCGCACGGTAGCCGGGGTGCCGCAGGCAGAGTCGCCCGCGTTGTCGCTGGAAGCCGCGAAACGTTTGTTCGGCACCCGGATAGCAACCAGTCCGGTTAGCAGCAATTATCAACTAAAAGGTGTGCTGGCTGCCGCCCGGCGCGGCAAAAGCGTGGCTATCCTGTCTGCCGACGGCAAGCCAGCCAGGGCGGTCGCCGCCGGCAGCGAACTGGCACCCGGCGTGATCGTGCGGGAAGTGCATCCGCAATATGTGCTGCTGTCGGAATCCGGCATCATCAAGCGGATCGAACTGGCGGCATTCAAAAGTGCCGGTGCAACTCTGCCGCCGGGAGCGGTGGCGCCGGTCGCCATATCGGCGCGCCCGACCGTTCCTGTACCCGCTGCAGTCACCGGCGGCCTGTCGTCTCCGTTGCCGCAAGCGGACGCACCCGCTATCCAATTACCGCGTGCTGCCAGAAGCGATTAGTGTCTGAAAAAATCGGCTTTCTATCATACTGATATCTGTATATTTAAATGATCACTAATATAGTGCGGAAGCTGCACTATATTTTAATATACTCCTCTTTTTTTGTATTAATCCAGCCTTCGACGGCACTGCGCGATCGTCATTCCGTGTGCGGAAAAAGCGCGCATTGCGCGCATATGCAAAGTCTAATCTGAGACAAATGCCTGATCAGGCAAAAATTCAATTCTGAAAAACCGGCCATTCCTGCGTCTATTTGCCGTCGCCTACGGTTTCTCGATCAGCCTTAATCCGATCTTCTACTTGGCATTTACAGGGATATTGTCTGTTGCATTGTAGGCAATAATAAAAACACAAATAAATATCATAAATATAAATGTCATAAAAGCCACAAAAATAGTTTACATCAATTCAATTAATTGTCTTTAAGGTAATAATGGCGCGCGCATTTGCATTAAATTGCATCCGGGAAATTATGTGGCTGGCCTGGATGAGTGCAATGTGACTACGGCGCCTCCTGCATGTTTTATGTCCGACGCAACATGCATAACCTGTTGATGAAAGCGTTTTCCATGCGTTCACTTTCCCGCAGCATGCATGCAATCGGTTCCGGCATTTCTGCATTTCCGATTTTGTATTCCGGCACGCAGGAATACGACAGCGTATTCGGAAAGCCGCCCGCCTTCGCAGCCGTGAAGCGATCACGCATCCCGATCTATCAAAAGCGGGCTCAGACTGCGCCGCGCCATGCTGGGCATCACCGGCCTGTGGCTGGTTGGCTTCTGTGACTATTTTCCGAGATCGGATTGTTTGAAAAACTGATTGCCTGAATTTCACTTTGGATATGGGAAATAAGAATGAACTTGAATAACCTGAAAATAAGAACCCGACTCGGCCTTGGATTTGGAGCCGTACTCGTGTTGTTGGCGCTTATCGTCGGCTTGAGTATTACGCGCCTGGCAGTTCTCAACGCCGGCACGAATATGATCGTTCTCGAAAACTATCCGAAAGTGCAGTTGGCGCAGCGTATCCTGGCCAACTCCGATCGCCTTGCGCGTTCGCTGCGCAATACCATGCTGGCGACCGGCCCGGACGTGATCGCTAAAGAATTGGTGGTTATCGCCGAGATGCGTAAAGATAATAATGAAGCCCTCGACAAGCTCAATCCTTTGATTAAATCGGTTAAGGGGCGGGAATTGTTCAAGGCGGTTCCCGATGCGCGAGCATCTTACGTGCTCGCACTGGACCAGACGATGAAGCTGCAAGCCGAGGGCAAAAAGGAGGAGGCGGTGGCCCTTTTGTTCGGCAATTTAAGCACTACGCAAACCGCTTACCTCAACAGTGTTGCGGTACTCATCAGCGCCGAGAGCGATCAGATGGAAGAAGGGCGCTTGCTTGCCGAAGATACTTATCGCGATGCACGTAATTTGATGCTCATGCTGGGCATGCTGGCTCTGGCTTCGGGGGCGTTCATAGCCTGGTGGGTTGCGCGTTCGATCACGCGTCCAATGCACGAAGCGGTAAAAGTCGCCGAGACCGTTGCCGCCGGCGATCTGACCAGCCGCATCGAAGTCACCGCGAAAGACGAAACAGGGCAGCTGCTACAAGCGTTAAAAAACATGAATGGCAGCTTGCAGAACATCGTCGGCCAAGTGCGGATGGGCACCGATACCATCGCCACCGCGTCGAGCCAGATCGCAGTCGGTAATCTCGATCTTTCTTCCAGAACTGAACAGCAAGCTAGTTCATTGGAAGAAACCGCATCTTCGATGGAAGAGTTGACTTCGACCGTCAAGCAAAATGCCGAGAATGCGCGCCAGGCCAACCAGTTGGCCGCATCGGCATCGGAAGTGGCAGTCAAAGGCGGGCAGGTGGTGTCGCAAGTGGTCGATACGATGCATTCAATCAATGAATCGTCCCGGAAAATCAATGACATCATCGGCGTTATCGACGGCATCGCGTTCCAGACCAATATCCTCGCATTGAATGCGGCAGTCGAAGCGGCGCGCGCCGGCGAACAGGGGCGCGGCTTTGCGGTAGTCGCCACCGAAGTGCGCAACCTTGCACAGCGCAGCGCGTCTGCCGCGAAGGAAATCAAGTCGCTGATCGGCGACTCGGTCGAAAAAGTCGAAGCCGGCGGCAAGCTGGTCACCGAAGCCGGTGCGACGATGGACGAGATCGTTGCCAGCGTCAAACGCGTCACCGACATCATGGGCGAGATCACCTCTGCCAGCCGGGAACAGGAAGCAGGCATCGAACAAATCAATCGAGCCATCACCGAAATGGATACCGTGACACAGCAAAATGCTGCATTGGTGGAAGAAGCGACCGCTGCTGCTGGATCGCTGCAAGAGCAGACGGTCAATCTGACGCAGGTAGTCAGCGTATTCAGAATTGATGCTGCGCATGTGGTGAAGGCCAGTCCGCGCTTGGCAGTTCCTGTTCCGAAACGGGAAAAATTTACCCCCTACCAAATACCGAACGCCAAGCCTGCTCACGCTGACAGCAAGGCGCTAAGCGTGAAAGCCGTCAGCCAGGAAGAGTGGGAAGAATTTTAAGCGGCCGACGGCAACGCCATTGCTGGCATTAAAAATTTCGTGAAACGCAGTGCATAAGCGCTGCCATTCCAGACCGATCCGATCGGTCACAGCATCGACCTTGCGCATCGCGTGTTCTGCAGTCGGTTCGCCAGCGGTTCTGAAGACTGAAGCTAATACCCGGCCTGGTGTGAGAGTGACGATGTTGCTATTAGGTATGTATTTTTATTGTTTCGGTATGCTATTCCCGTTAAAAAGTTGCTATTATGAAAAATAATGCGCATAACATTTGACGTGAATGCGCATTTTTAACGCGGGTGTAAGTCGCGCCTATGCTGACGGTCGTGTTACCCGTATCAATAACATCGCTAAAAACAGGTAATCCCGCTCAGTCCGGGAGTTTTGCAAGAGGTCCAATGGAAAATAACATGCCACCCGTGCCGGGGTTCGTCCGGCAGCGCAACTTTATCAACGCGCTTGACGCAGCGTTTCATATGCAACTGACCAACCTCAGCATCGACTTGGTGCCAATTCCACCGGGCGTTGTCCATGCAGACTGATCAATCGCAGGAAGAAGCTTCCCGAGCCCAGCGCCTGGATCGCATGACGTTGTCCTTCGAAGCAATCAACGCGCGCATTGTCCGACTGGCGATTGCCCTTGATATATCGCTTCAGAGCGATGATGAAGTGACTCAGGCAATGTGCCGGCACCAGTCCACCTCTGACTTCCTTATTGCCAACAAGCGGGAAGAATTGCGCGGATTGCTGGTGCTGCGTTATGGCATTCAGACGCGGTATGTGGATGAGGTAGGCATTGTCGCCACCCGCCAGATATTAATCGAGGCTGAAGAGCATCTGGTGCGCAAAGGTTTTAATCCCGGCGATGACGGCGTCAATCTGGAGCGTCTTTTTAACGAATTCTGACCGCTCGCTGCCAAACGGTTTCCCGGCATCGCCCGCTTTTTCCCCTATTTTTTGAAATGATTACATGACCATCAACACGGATTCTTTCAGTCTGGCCGGTAAGAAAGGCCTCATTCTGGGGCTGGCCAATGAACATAGCATTGCCTGGGGGTGCGCCCAGTTGGCGCGCCGGCAAGGCGCCGAAGTGGTGGCGTCGTGCCTGAACGAAAAGGCCCGGCCTTTCATCGAGCCGCTGACCGCGGTGGCCGGCATTGACCTCCAGACCTGCAATGTCGAGCAGCCGGGGGAATTGCAGGCACTGGTGGACTACGCGGTAGCTCGCTTGGGTCGCCTGGATTTTGTCGTGCATTCGATTGCATGGGCGCCGCTGGAAGACTTGCACGGTCAAGTGGTCGATAGCTCCAGCACCGGTTTTGCCCGCGCTATGGAAGTATCGTGTCACTCGTTTGCGACACTGGCCAAGCTGTGCGCGCCGCACATGCCCAATGGCGGCAGCCTGCTGACGATGACCTATCTCGGTGCTGGAGAAGCGGTGCCGCACTACGGCCTCATGGGGCCGGTCAAAGCCGCTCTGGAATCGCTGGTGCGCTACGTAGCGCTGGAGCTGGGGCCGCAGCGCATCCGGGTCCATGCAGTCTCGCCCGGCCCCATCATGACGCGGGCTGCGTCAGGCATTGCTTCGTTTGATCAAATATTGGACACCGCCATCCGCAAGGCCCCGTTGGGCCGTCTGGTGACGCTGGATGAAATTGCCCAACTCTGCACTTTTCTTTGCACCGATGCTTCGTCGGGTATGACGGGACAAACCGTTTATGTCGATGCCGGCTGCCACGCCGTCGCATGACCGACCGCATTATTCCTCTGTTCCCTGTCGCACATTAGAGACCGCCATGAATCTGACCCTGAACACTGATTTGATTGAAAACGTCATTTACGACGAAATTACCGTGGGCCAAAGCGCCCGTTTGCTGCGTACGCTGACCTTGGCGGACATTCAAGCCTTCGCATCGGTGTCGGGTGACGTGAATCCGCTCCACTTGGATGCGGCATACGCCAACGAGACCCTATTTCACGGAATGATTGCACATGGGATGTGGGGCGGTGCGTTGATTTCCGCTTTGTTGGGTACCCAATTTCCCGGCCCAGGCACTGTTTATCTAGAGCAAGTTCTGCACTTCACCAAGCCGGTGCGTGTCGGCGATACTCTCACTGTGACGGTCACTGTGCTGAGCAAGGACGATGTCAACAAGCATGTCGCATTGGATTGTCAGGTAGTCAACCAGAAAGGCGCCCAAGTACTGCACGGCATAGCCAAAGTACTGGCGCCCACTGAAAAGGTCAGTCTGCCGCGCGTCAATGCTCCGTTAATCCAGTTGTTCGACCCGGAGGCACGTTTCAAGGAACTGCTGGCGCTGAGCGACGGTATGCCTGCGGTGCGGTGTGCGGTGGTACATCCGTGCGATGCGGAATCGCTTAGCGGTGCGATGGATTCAGCCTCTTATGGCTTGATCGTGCCAGTGCTGATCGGGCCTGAAGTGCGCATCCGTCATATCGCCCGCGAGGCCGGCATTGATCTGGCCCAAGCTGAAATCATTGCGGTGCCGCACAGCCATGCAGCCGCGGAAAAAGCAGCCGATATGGCCGCCAAGGGGGAAGTCGAGATTTTAATGAAAGGCAGCCTGCATACCGACGAATTGATTCACGCGGTGCTGGCACAGCCATCGCTGCGCACCGGACGTCGCATGTCGCATGTGTTCCGCTTTGATGTGCCGTTGTACAGTAAGCCGCTGCTGATCACGGATGCCGCGCTCAATATCCGGCCCACCCTGCAGGAAAAGGTAGACATCATCCAGAACGCGATAGATTTTGCGCGCATCTTGGGTGTGGTAACCCCCAAGGTCGCTATTTTGTCGGCAGTGGAAACCGTCAATGCCAATATTCCGTCTACGCTGGATGCCGCCGCGCTGTGTAAAATGGCCGACCGTGGCCAGATCACCGGCGGCATACTCGATGGCCCGCTGGCTTTTGATAATGCCATTTCGGCCCATGCAGCGCAGATCAAGCATATCAAATCGGCGGTAGCCGGCGATGCCGATATCCTGGCCGTACCCGACCTGGAATCGGGCAACATGCTCGCCAAGCAACTTGAATATCTGGCCGGCGCCAGCGGTGCCGGCCTGGTGTTGGGCGCACGCGTACCGATTGCCCTGACCAGCCGTGCCGATGGCCCTATGGCGCGCGTATCTTCGGCATTGCTGGCCCAATTAGCGGCCTACAATGCACGCCGCGACCATACGCGCCAAGCCTGGTAAGGAACGGACATGGCCATTCTTGCCGTTAATGCAGGCTCTTCAACTTTGAAATTTTCGATCCATCCGCTGCAGGCTGCACGGGTACAGCCTAGTGTAATGTCGGGCAGCATCCAGGGATTAGAGCCTGGCGGTGCGCCAATGTTGGGATGGACATTCCAAGGGCAGCAGCACAGTCGCCAATTGCCCGTCACTGCAGCGGATCCGTTTGATCGGGCTTTGCATAGTTTGAATGAACTGTTGGCGAACGAATCCGCTATTCCTGCGATTGAAGCCATTGCTCACCGCGTGGTGCATGGCGGACAGGATTTTTCTGCCAGCGTGCTGGTTACAGAAGATGTGCTCACGCGATTGGCACGACTGAACTCATTGGCTCCACTGCATCAACCGCACAACCTGCAGGGCATCCGGGCGTTTCAAAAAGTCTTTCCTTCGCTGCCGCAGGTGGCGTGCTTTGATACCGCCTTCCATGCCACTTTGCCTGAAGTGGATTACAGCTTTGCGTTGCCGCAATCGCTTACCGGGCAGGGCGTGCGCCGTTATGGCTTTCATGGCCTGTCGTATCAGTACATCATGGGCATATTGCAGCAACATAGTACGCAAGCCGGCGGGCGTGTTCTGATGGCGCATCTCGGCAATGGTGCCAGTTTGTGCGCCACTCGCGAAGGGCGTAGCTGTGCCACGACCATGGGTTTTTCAGCGCTTGACGGCCTGATGATGGGGACGCGCAGCGGTTCGCTGGACGCCGGCGTGTTGCTGTATCTGCTGGAGCAGCGCTGGGATCACGCCAGATTGCAAAACCTGCTTTACAAACAAAGCGGCTTGCTCGGGGTTTCCGGCATTTCCGCCGATATGCGCCGTTTGCGCGCCGACGATAGTGTTGATGCGCAACGTGCAATCAACTTGTTTACCCACCGGGTGGTACGCGAATCCGGAGCGCTGGTCGCTTGCTTGGGCGGACTGGATGTGCTCGCCTTCAGCGGTGGCATTGGCGAGCACGACACTGTGCTGCGTGCTCAAGTAGCGGAGCGCTTGGCCTGGCTAGGGGTCGCAATCGATCCTGCACTGAACCAGCAGGCCACAGGCGATGCCGTGATGGCTATCCATAGCCTCGACAGTAGCGTGCAGGTATGGGTAGTGCCGACAGACGAAGGGCGCGTGGCCGCGCAAGAGGCTGCGCAGTTGCTTTGAGATGATCTGAGCCCGTGAACAGCCGTACGTTTTGCCCGATGCCTTGGGGTAGGTACGGCTGCCAAGGGTTTTCCGATAAGGCGGTTTTAGAGAATGTAGCGCGCCAGATCGTCATCCACCGACAGCGCTCCCAGCCGCTCATTTACGTACGCGGCGTCGATTGAAACCACCTTGCCTGCGGTTTCGCTGGCCGCGAACGAGATTTCTTCCAACAGTTTCTCCATCACCGTATACAGACGGCGGGCACCGATGTTTTCGGTCTTTTCGTTGACAGAGTACGCGATTTCGGCCAGCTGGCGGATACCGTCCGGGGTGAAGCTGATGTTGACGTCCTCGGTCGCCAGCAACGCTTCGTATTGCCTGGTCAGGCAAGCATCAGTGGAGGTCAGGATGCATTCGAAATCGGCAATCGACAGCGATTCCAGCTCTACCCGGATTGGGAACCGGCCCTGCAATTCGGGAATCAGGTCGGACGGCTTGGCCAGGTGGAATGCACCGGACGCGATGAACAGGATGTGATCTGTCTTGATCATCCCGTACTTGGTATTGACGGTGGTGCCTTCGACCAACGGCAGCAGATCGCGCTGCACGCCGGCGCGCGAGACTTCTGCGCCGCCGGCTTCCGAGCGCGAGGCGATCTTGTCGATTTCGTCCAGGAACACGATACCGTTTTGCTCGACATTGGTGATCGCCTGCTGCTTGAGATCATCTTCATTGACCAGTTTGGCAGCTTCTTCCTCGATCAATAGCTTCATCGCGTCGCGGACTTTCATCTTGCGCGCTTTCTTGCGCGCATTACCCAAGCCGGAAAACATCGATTTGATCTGCTCGGTCATTTCCTCCATGCCGGGCGGCGCCATGATTTCCATTTGCGGTCCGGATT
>Ga0366795_1085_pt1 | contig 11667 bp, 10 predicted proteins | sample BONcelN113001C15_FD_207048 | JGI IMG/M metagenome (GOLD analysis project Ga0366795, IMG submission 207048) | Enriched cells from coal bed in the Powder River Basin, Montana, United States - BONCAT cells N11 rep3 HSBNCT.N11.300.1.C15 ... | reverse complement strand
TTTGGTTCGCAGCGCAGAGCGCGGAAACGCTGATCGGCGTTTCCGTACGGATGTTTAGCCGACTTGCGCGAAAGCCTTGCGTGCGGCAGCGATAGTGGCATCGATGATTGCATCATCGTGCTGCGCGGAGACAAAGCCGGCTTCGAATGCCGCCGGCGCGAAATATACGCCTTCGTCGAGCATTGCGTGGAAGAAGCGGTTGAATCTGGCCGTGTCGCTGGTCAGGATTTCGGCATAAGTGGTCGGTACGGTAGCCGAGAAATACAGCCCGAACATGCCGCCGATCGAGTCGGCGCAGAAGGTCACACCAGCTTCTTTGGCCGCCGCTGACAAGCCTTGCACCATCTTGCTGGTTTGTGCGCCGAGCGACTCATAGAAGCCGGGTGTCTGAATCAGTTTCAGCGTAGTCATGCCGGCCGCCACTGCCACCGGATTACCCGACAGGGTGCCGGCCTGATATACCGCGCCGATCGGCGCCATGTGCTGCATCAGTTCGGCGCGACCGCCGAAAGCTGCTACCGGAAGGCCGCCGCCGATGACTTTGCCCAGCGCAGTCAGGTCCGGCGTGATGCCATGCAGCGATTGCGCGCCGCCCAGTGCGACCCGGAAACCCGACATCACTTCATCGAAAATCAGCACCGTGCCATGCTTGCTGCACAGGCGCCGCATCGTTTGCAGGAATTCCGGCGTGGCCCGTACCAGATTCATGTTGCCCGCTACCGGTTCCACAATCACGCAGGCGATCTGGTCGCCGATGCTGCTGAAGGTCTCTTCCAGCTGCTGGGTATTGTTGTAGTCCAGCACCAGCGTGTGCTTGACGAAATCTTCCGGCACGCCAGCCGAGGTCGGGTTGCCGAAAGTCAGCAAGCCGCTGCCGGCTTTCACCAGCAGGGAATCCGCATGGCCGTGATAACAGCCTTCGAACTTGACGATCTTGTCGCGCCCGGTTGCGCCGCGCGCCAGCCGCAGTGCGCTCATCGTGGCTTCGGTGCCGCTGGAAACCAGCCGCACCTGTTCTACTGAGGGTACCAGGCGGCAGATTTCTTCCGCCATCAGCACTTCGCCTTCAGTCGGCGCACCGAAGCTTAAGCCGCGCGCTGCTGCATCCTGCACCGCCTTGACTACTTCGGGATGCGCATGGCCGACGATGGCAGGACCCCAGGAGCCGATGTAATCGATATAGCGCTTGCCGTCGGCATCCCAGAAATACGGGCCTTCGGCGCGGCTGATGAAGCGCGGCGTGCCGCCCACCGAGCGGAATGCGCGTACCGGGGAATTGACGCCGCCGGGCGTAGTCAGTTGGGCGCGTGCAAACAGATCTTGGTTTTTGGAAGTCATGGCAAATGGTCGGTTAAGGGTGAAAAACGATGTGGATCAAGGATGTTGCAGGCCGGATTCCCTGGCCCAGAAATAGCGATCGGGAATGAGTTTTCCCATTCCCATGCGCTGTGCATGGGACAGCGCCGCCATCGTGAATTCCTGCGCTTCGAGCGCCGCTTCCGGCACGTCCAGGCCCGTGGCCAGCATCGATGCAATCGCCGCCGACAGAGTCGATCCGGCGCCGGAAAAAGCGCCCGGCAAACGTTGCCAGACATCGTGGCGCACCACGCCGGACGCGCTGTACAAAGTGTTGGCAACATCGCCCAGCGGGCAGGGCGTGCCGGTCAAAAACAGATACTGGCAGCCGAGTTCGCTGATTTCTTTCGCATCGGCTGCCAGCATGTCGGCTGCGCTCGGGTCGCGCCAGGTTTCGGCCAGCAGGTTCAGTTCGGTTGCGGACGCCAGAAACAGCGTGGTTTGCGGCAGCAGCAATTCGCGCATTGCCAGCAGCATGTCTTCATTTTCCATCCCCTGGTCGGGCATGCCGGAAATGAACGGATCCAGAATCAGCGGAATATCCGGATAGTCGGAGGCGATTTCCGCAAGCACGCTGATATTTTCGACGCTGCCCAGCGCGCCCACCTTGAAGGCGGCAATCGGCATGTCTTCCAGCACCATGCGCGCCTGATCCATGATCCAGTCGGTGTCGATATGCTGGATGTCTTCAATGCGCGCAGTGTCGCTGATCAGAATTGCGGTGATCACCGATGCGCCGTGGCACCCCATCGCCGCAAACGACGCGAGGTCGGCCTGGATACCGATAGCGCCGACCGGGTCGGAAACACCAAAAGTTAATATGAGCGGGGAAGTTTGGTTTTGCACGACCGGTAGATTAATATGACTAACTCTGTATTTTACTTGATGGGGTGTCGGCTGTGACCAACAAAGAAGAATTCAAGACGTGGATGTGCTTGATTTGCGGCTGGGTCTATGACGAAGCCACAGGCTTGCCCGAAGAAGGGATCGCTGCGGGCACCCGCTGGGAAGACGTTCCAATGAACTGGACTTGCCCGGAATGCGGCGCGCGCAAGGAAGATTTCGAGATGGTCGTACTCTGAGCGTTGCAGTCGGACACCCGATCCCGGCAATGCCATCGGATCGACTGCCGTGTCCAGATTGACATCGTAAATTTCTTCTCTGAAATGGCTGGTTCTAAAGCCGGTTCTTTTTTGTTACAGTGGAGCAGGATTTTTCAACGGTTCGCTAGGCTCACCTCATGGCAACAGCGCTACAGGATGGCAATCTGAAAATCATGGTGATCGACGACAGCAGCACGATTCGTCGTTCCGCCGAGATATTTCTCGAACAGGCAGGCTACCAGGTGATCCTGGCCGAAGACGGCTTCGATGCACTGGCAAAAATCAGCGATCATCATCCGGCGCTGATTTTTTGCGACATTCTGATGCCCCGGCTAGACGGCTATCAAACCTGTGCATTGATCAAGAAAAGCACTAAATTCCACGCCACCCCGGTTGTCATGCTGTCGTCGAAGGACGGCTTGTTCGACCGTGCGCGGGGCGCAATGGCCGGTTCTTGCGCCTACCTGACCAAGCCTTTCACCAAGGATCGCATATTGAAAGCAGTGCGCGATCATGCGGGACAGAGTACAGCGCAGCCGTTTCCGCCATTGCCGCAGCAGGAAATCAAAACATGAGCATACAAAAAATTCTGATTGTCGACGATTCGGCGACCGAACGCTATTTCCTCACCGACCTGCTGGCCAGGAACGGGTTTTCAGTGTCCACTGCCGATAACGGCGAAGACGCACTGCTGAAGATCAAGGCCGACAAGCCGCAATTGATCTTGATGGACGTGGTGATGCCGGGCAAGAACGGATTTCAGTTGACCCGCGCGCTTGCCCGCGATCCGGACACCCAGGATATCGCGATCATCATTTGCTCCAGCAAGGATCAGGAAACCGACCGCATCTGGGGTTTGCGGCAAGGGGCGCGCGACTATCTGGTCAAGCCGATCGACGGCCAGGAATTGTTGTCCAAAATCGCTGCATTAGGCTAACCGTTCCGATGAGCCCATCCTCGATGAGCGGCAAGCCGGAACCGCTGGCGCGCCGGATGCGCCTGCGTGAATTCCAGGCGCAGCTGGCGCAACGCGTGAAAATTGCGCAAAACAGCACCGAACGCAGCATCAATCAGCTGGGCGTATTGATAGCAGATACCCACTGCCTGTTCGACTTGCAGCAAACCAGCGAAATCACGCCGGTGCATTCAATTACCGCAGTCCCGTTGGCGCAGGATTGGTATCTCGGCTTGTCGAACATTCGCGGCAATCTGGTGGGGGTGGTCGATTTTGCGCGTTTTCTCGGGCAGCCGACCACACCGATCAATGCAGAGTGCCGGATCGTCGTTTTTTCACGCGGATTATCGCTGCATGGCAGCGTGCTGGTGCCGCGCGTGCTGGGCCTGCGCAGTGCGCAGCAGATGACGCCGGCGTGCGAATCCGACGCGCCATCCGCACTGTCGCCCTGGGCGACCCAATACTATCGCGACGATCAATCGGTGCTCTGGACGCAAATCGATCTGGCAGCACTGGTGCAGGATGCGCGCTTTTTGCAAATAGGTTCATGAGCCCGCGCATCGGCGTTGCTGCCGGTGCCGCAGGCCCCCTTCGTTGGCAACAGGAGATTTCTTGATGGCGTTCACACCCCCGTTCCTTTCTTCGCGGAAGAAGGAAGAGAATTTGCCGAAGGATGTTGCGATCGTGAACAGGTGGGAGCGTCTGCTCGATGCCAGGCTGCCGCTGATCGGACATTTTCCGCTGCAAAGGCAAATCCGCCTGTTGCTCATCGTGGTCGGTGCCGCACTTTTGCTGAGCGTGTTTTTTGCCTGGCAAAACATGCTCCACTGGGCGCAGGGCACGACCCAGATCCAGATTGCCGGTGATGCGGTGATGCACTCGCAGCGCATCGGCAAAGCTGCGCCGAATGCGATTCAGGGCAATCGGGAAGCGTTCAAGCAACTGGAAGACAGCCGGCGCGAAGTAAGCCGGAATCTGGCATTGCTGGCCAATGGCGGCAGTTATCTGGGTGCGACAATCGCGCCGCCCGATGCCGGGGTTGTGCCCAGCATCAAGGAAAGCCAGAAAATGTGGATCAATTCGGAAAAAGCCGCCGACACCATTCTGAAACTGAAAAAAGAGCTGACGGGTTTCGGCGCCACGCTGGAAGACTTGAACCGCCTGTCGCCGCTGCTGGTCGAATTGACCGACAGTATTTCTGTACACAAAGTGCAAGCCGGTGCGGCGCCGCGTGAAATTCTGGCGCTCGGCCAGTTGATGATGCTGACCCAGCGCATGGGGCGCAGCGCCGGTGCATTTCAGACTTCCGAAGGGGTTAATCCGGAAACTGCGTTTTTGCTGGGCAAAGATGCAAATGTCTTCCGCGATATCGTTGACGGTTTTCTCGACGGCAGCGAAGTTCTCAAACTGAGCGCCGAGAAAGATCCGGAAATACGCGCCAAGCTGACTGAATTGCAAAAGGTGTTTGGCGAGTATCGGCAATCGGTTGCTGAAATTTTGGGAAATCTGCAGAATTTCATCGCCGCCAAGCAGGCCGAGCAATTGCTATTCAATGACAATGAAGCGTTGCGCCAGCGTATCGGCAGCTTGCTGCTGACTTTCCGTGGCGCGCGCGACGAATGGGGCTGGTCGTTCTGGATGCTGCTCTCGGGCGTCTTCGCGTCGTTATTGGCGGCGGGCGGGGTCGGCTTGCTGCTGCTGCAGGAAAGCCGCGGCCATACCCTCGAAGCGGAAGCGCGCCGCCAGCAGGCCGAGCGGCAGCAGCGCTTGGCGCAGGCGCAGGAAGAGCGGACAAAAAACGCCAACGACCAGAATCAGGCTGCCATTTTGCGCCTGATGAACGAATTGCAGGAAGTCGCCGACGGCGACTTGACGGTGCAAGCGACGGTATCGGAAGACATCACCGGGGCGATCGCCGATTCGGTCAATTACACGGTGGAAGAGTTGCGCCTGCTGGTCGGGCGGGTAACCGATACCGCGGTACACGTGACTTCGGCATCGAATCAGGCGCAAAGCGTGTCGGCCGGCTTGCTGCTGGTGTCGCAGCAGCAATCGCGGGAAATCGAAAATGCCGGTCAATCGGTATTGCAGATGGCGCAACAGATTACCGATGTGTCGCGTTCGGCCAGCCAGTCCGCCGACGTGGCGCGGCAATCGGTGTCGGCGGCCGAACAGGGTTCGCGCGCGGTGGAAAACGCGATCAAGGGCATGACCGAGATCCGCGAGCAAATGCAGGAAACCTCCAAGCGGATCAAGCGCCTGGGCGAATCCTCGCAAGAGATCGGCGAGATTACCGAGCTGATTTCCGACATTACCGAACAGACCAACGTCTTGGCGCTGAATGCTGCGATCCAGGCGGCCTCGGCCGGCGAGGCCGGGCGCGGCTTCTCGGTGGTGGCGGAAGAAGTGCAGCGCCTGGCCGAGCGCTCGGGCGCGGCAACCAAGCAGATCGGGGCGCTGGTGCGCACGATTCAGACCGACACCTCCGATGCGGTCGCCGCGATGGAAAAATCGACGCAGGGCGTGGTCGAAGGCGCGAAGCTGTCGGATGCCGCCGGCGCCGCGCTGCACGATATCAGCCGGGTCTCGAACCAGCTGGCCGATCTGATTCAGGGCATTTCATTGGAGACCGAACTGCAGGCGACTTCTGCCAACAGCGTCGCACAAACCATCGGGCACATTCTGGCGGTGACCGAGCAGACCAAGGACGGCACGCAGCAGACCGCGCAGTCGATTCAGGCGCTGTCGGTACTGGCAGAAGAGTTGAAAAACTCGGTGTCGCGCTTTCGCGTGTCGGCCTGATTCCGGCTTGCCCGGACTTTGGCTGGAGTTCCGCGGATTTCAGGTACTTACTTGAGTATATTTTAGACCCGCAATAAAAATATGCGGAGAATGCGATGAAAATGCTGATACTCCCTATTTCTTATGATTCGCTGCGCGACCTGCAAGCCGGCTTCAATTGCGGCTGCATTGCGCATCTGGTGTTGACCGGCAAAGGCAGCCAAACCCAGGCCGCCGGCGGCTTGCCGCCCGATACGCTGATCTATCCGGACTTGGCGGCGGCAGTCGCCGGCTTGCTCGATGCCGCAGATGCAGATGCCGCCGCAGTCCCGGCCTCTGCCTGAATCCTTTACTCCTCTGGGGAACCGATGTTACGTCGTACCGTTCTGTTTTTGCGCTCACTGCTTTTTGCCCTGATAATTCTGCTGGTAACCCCGATCTGGGCTTGCGTATGCCTGCTGGCCGCGCCGCTGCCGTATAACCAGCGCTATTACGTCACTTCGCGCTGGAATGTATTCGCGATCTGGCTGGCGAAAGTAGTGTGCGGCATCGATTACCGCTTCAAGGGCTGGGAAAACCTGCCGGATGCGCCGGTGATCCTGATGCCCAAGCATCAGTCGGCCTGGGAAACGATTTTTTTACTGTGCATGATGCCGCGTCCGCTGGTATTCGTATTCAAGAAGGAACTGCTGTACGTGCCGTTCTTCGGCTGGGCGCTGGGATTGTTGCGGATGATCCCGATCGATCGCAGCAGCGGCAAGAATGCCTTCAGGCAAGTCGTCACGCAAGGCAAGAAGCGCCTGGCCGACGGCCAGTGGATCATCATGTTCCCGGAAGGCACGCGCATCCCGGTCGGACAAAAAGGGCAATACAAAAGCGGCGGCTCCCGGCTGGCGATCCAGACCAAGGCACTGGTGGTGCCGATCGCGCTCAATTCCGGCGAATGCTGGCCGAAAAATGCATTCGTCAAGCACCCCGGCACCATCACGGTTTCGATCGGAGCGCCGATTTCGCCCGAGGGCCACACCCCGGACAGCTTGCTGCAGTTGGTGGAAAACTGGATCGAAACCGAAATGCGCGTCATATCGCCGGCCGCTTACGGCGAAAAATAAGCCCGCGCAACCCGGTCATACGAAATAACGCGATACACGATGCCACTCCAGAACAAAACCGGACAGAAAATCGACCGGGCTGCGGTGCTGCGCAGCATTGCCCTCGACAGCCAGCTGCTCGAATACGCATTGCGCCGCTCGCAGCGCCGCTCGATCGGCTTCCTGATCGACGATCATGGCTTGCGCGTCAGTGCGCCCAGCAAGCTGAGCCTGGCTGCCATCGAGAATGCGATTCGCGACAAGCAACACTGGATCGTTGGCAAACTGCAGCAACGCCGCGAACGCGCGCTGCAGCCGCAGCATATCCGGTCGCTGTGGGGCGACGGCAGCCTGGTGCCTTATCTGGGGGCGCACCTGAAACTGAAGATTTGGAATACGCGCACCATGCGCATCGACTTCGATGCAATCGCTGGCGAATTGCATCTGCATCTGCCGCCCGACACCAGCCAGCAGCAACTGGAAACCCATCTGCAGCGCTGGCTGCAGGCGCAAGCCAGGCAACTGTTCGGCCAGCGCCTGCCGCACTATGCGGAAAAACTCGGCGCCAGCTACCATTCTTTCGCGTTAAGCTCGGCCAAAACCTTGTGGGGTTCCTGCACCACGCAACGAAAAATCCGCATCAACTGGCGTCTGATCCATTTTCCGCTGGCGCTGATCGACTATGTGATTGCGCACGAACTCGCGCATCTGCGCGAAATGAACCATAGCCCGCGCTTCTGGGCCACGGTGGCGTCGATCTATCCGGAATATGCGGCCGCCAAACGCCAGTTGCGCGAACAATCGCGCCGCATGCCGCCGTTGTTTTCATCCTAGCGCAAGAGCCGCACACCCATAAAACGCACTTCCCAACGCGCCATTGCGCTGCCAAAAGATGCATTCGGCAGCATCGACCGCTCTGACAGAATCAGAAAATTATTGGGGGTATAAGCAAAAATATGCCATTTACCGCATTTTTTTATTGCCGCCTTAAAAATACCATGCGGTGTATATGTGCACTCAAAAATCGCCTCAGCCCGCCGGTATTGCCGACCCGGTATGGGCCGCAATCGCTTGCAACAGCACGTCTTCCTGAAACGGCTTGCCGAAATAGGCATCGACGCCCAGTTCGATCGCGTAATTGCGGTGCTTGTCGGCGGTACGCGAGGTAATCATGATGATCGGGATCTTGCGGGTGCGCTCGTCGCTGCGCACGTTGCGGATCAAATCGAAGCCATCCATGCGCGGCATTTCGATATCGACCAGCATCACGTGCGGCGTGATGCTCTGCAACTGCTGCAGCGCATCCACGCCATCCCTGGCCAGCGCGACCTGATACCCTTCGCGCGTCAGCAAGCGTTGCGTGACCCGGCGCACCGTCAATGAATCATCAACCACCATCACGATGCGCTGGGTGCGCAAGCCCGCTACTGGTTGCGCCGGCGCTTGCCGCGCATCCGAAAGAGCAGGCAGATCAGCCACTGCGCCCAGCCCGTCGTTGCCTTCGCTTGACAGCGGGTCTGCACCGCACTGGTCAACCCGGCCCGCGCGCAATGCCAGCGCGACTGGATTCAAGATCAGCACGATTTCGCCGCTGCCGAGTACGGTCGCACCAACAATTCCCACCATGCGCGACAGCTGCGGGCCGATATTCTTGACTACCACTTCGCGATTGCCGAGTACTTTGTCGACATGGATCGCCATCCGGTCATTGCCGCTGCGCAAAATAATCAGCGGCGAATACTGCTGCGCCAGAGGGACCGCCGCATTATCCGCCAGCAAGCTCGACAGGTTATGCAATGCGACCCGGTCGCCCTGCCAGAATATGCCGGCCTCGTTGTAGGCGCTGGCCAGCACCTGGCTTTTCAGTTGCTGCACCTGCTCGACCAGCGCCGAAGGCAGTGCATAGGTTTTGCCGCCGCTCCGCAGCAAAACCACCTGGATCACGGCCAGCGTCAACGGCAAATGCATGGTGAAACAAGCGCCCTGCCCGGCAGTCGAACTGATCGCTACCCGTCCGCCCAGCGCGGCCACTTCTGCCTGCACGACATCCAGGCCGACACCGCGTCCGGCCAGCGCGGTGATTTCGGCCGCAGTCGAAAAGCCGGGCTGAAAAACCAGCTCCATCGCATCGGCATCGGAAATCGTGCTATCCATGCCGAGCAAGCCGACGCTTCTGGCCTTGGCACGAATCTGCGCCAGATCGAGCCCCTGGCCGTCGTCGGAAAAACGGATCACGACTTCATTGCCGTCCTGGCGCACCTGCAGCAGCAATTCGCCGATGTCATTCTTGCCCAGTGCGCGGCGCTGCTCGCGCGCTTCGATTCCGTGCGCAATCGCATTGCGCAGCAAATGCTCGAACGGCGCCGCCATTTTTTCCAGCACGTTGCGATCGATCTCGACCGCCCCACCGCTAATTTCAAGATTGACCCGTTTGCGGACGTCCTTGGCCGCTTGACGTGCAACCTGGTACAAGCGCTCCGACACGCTGGCAAACGGCACCATGCGCACCTGCATCAAATCCTGCTGCAAATCGCGCGTCAGGCGGGCCTGACGGGCCAGATCGGTGCTGGCGTCTTCCACCGTACGCGCCAGGCTCTGCTGCACGCTGGCGACATCGCCGACGCTCTCGGCCATCATCCGGGTCAGTTCCTGCAGCCGCGTGAAGCGGTCGAATTCGAGCGGATCGAATTCGCGATCGGTCGACTGCGGCATCAGCGACAGGATTTGCGATTCAGCCTGCATCTCGATCTCCCGCAACTGGCTGCGCAGGCGGCTGACGTTCGCAGTCAATTCCGCCAATGCACTGCGTGCGGTATCGACCTGCGCTTCCAGACGGGAGCGCGAAATCGACACTTCGCCGGCCTGATTCACCAGCCGGTCGATGATATCGGCACGCACCCGCACCAGCGGTGCAACTGCAGGCGGCACGACCGCAACGCCGGCTGGCATCAATCCGTTCGCATCCGCTGCCGCGCTTGCTGCAGCGGATGCAGGATGCTGCAGTTGCTCAAACAGTTCGAGGCTGTAGTCGTGGCTGGCCAGCAGCTCTTCCAGCGCCAGCGCGGCCGGCGCACCGGCCCGCATCAATGCATCGATGCGGGTTTCAATATCGTGTGCATGCTGCCCCAGCACCATTGCGCCTGCCATGCGGGCGCTCCCCTTGAGCGTGTGCAACGCCCGCAGCAACGCCTGCGGTACACCTGCATCGGCCGGCGCTTGTTGCCAGGCGCGCAGCAAACGGCCGATTTCCGGCAGCAAATCGCGCCCTTCTTCGATAAATACCGGCACCAGATCGGCATCGATTGCATCGTGTTGCGGCGTCCTGCTGGCAGACGCCTGCAGCGACGGCAATCTTGCCGCTGCAAGCGCGTCCTGCGGTGCAGCTTCCGTTACCGCATCGCCAGCCGCCGACGCACGCCGCTGCCTGAGCGTGCGGTGCATGCTTTCGAGCAGCCGGATGTGCGAGCGCGGTAGCGGCGGCATTTCGCCCACCGCGAAAGTCTGCAACATCGACTTGCAATGGGCGACGCTTTGATCGAGAACATCGAACTCTTCGGTTTTCAGCAGCGCCGGCTGCCGCGCCAGATGCTGCAACAGGTTTTCCAGCGCCCGCGCCAGATCGTACAAGCCCTTGAAGCCGACCGTGGCGGAGCTGCCGCACAGCGAATGCGCGGCATTGATCGCTTCCGCGCTGACAGTGCGCGGCACTTCATGGCGCCACTCTGAAAAATCGTTCGCCAGCAGACGCACGATTTGATCGGCTTCGGCCAGATAAATAGTGTGCAACGGCACACTGACCTCGATATCGCCGATTCTTTTGACGCTATCGTCGGGCCGCGCCGGCAGCGCAGCGCTGGGCAGGAATTCGATCACGCAGGCAGCGGGGACCGGCTCACGCGCATCCGGCACAGCGGCGGCAGACTCTGGCATCGACACCGGCGGCTGCTGGCACGCAATTGCCGCATCTTCGCTGCACTCTTTTGGCGGCTGCGACTGCGCCAGATCGGGTTCGGCATGCAGATCTGACGGCAATTCCTCCGCAGCAGCAACCGATCGCACAGGCAATTCAGGCGGCATCGTTGCGGCTTCCGATGCATCCGGCATCTGATCGTTCCTGACGCGTTCGGCCGCCTGCACCAGCGCATCCGCGCTGCGTGCTGATTGTCCGTGCAGTTTGATTTCCGCCACCCAGGCCTGCATTTCTTCTACTGCCATATCGAGCAACGCGGTGAGCGCGGCGCTGGCGTGGCGCGCCTCCGACAGCCAGAGATTCATTACCTGCTCGATACCCCAGGCCGCATTGCCGAATGCATGCAAGCCGACCATGCGGCCGCTGCCCTTGAGCGTATGAAAGGAACGCCGCAAGCTCGCCAGATGTTCC
>Ga0366795_1063_pt1 | contig 16968 bp, 16 predicted proteins | sample BONcelN113001C15_FD_207048 | JGI IMG/M metagenome (GOLD analysis project Ga0366795, IMG submission 207048) | Enriched cells from coal bed in the Powder River Basin, Montana, United States - BONCAT cells N11 rep3 HSBNCT.N11.300.1.C15 ... | reverse complement strand
CGCCTTGGCGCTTTTTTATTCGGCGCTCCGGTCGCTGCATGGCGTTGCGGCGAAGTGCGCGGCAAAGCCATGCAGACCCCAAACGGCATGCAGCAAAACATCGGCACGCCGCATTGTTTCCACCATCATTGCCTGTTCATGCAAAAATACGCAGTCAGTCTGCGTACAGGCTCTTGCACTTTCCACTCAGAACGGCTTAATTTTTTAATAAGCCTTACTATGGAACCTTCCGCTTACTCCGATAGCCAAACTGTTTTCTACGATAGGAGGTCCTATGTCTTCTTATAACCATCCCGTCCTTGTCTGTGCTTTTCTCGCGATCGTGTTGACCGGCTGCAAAAAGGCGGAAACCCCGGCGCCGTCACTGAGCGGCAGCACCGACTCCGGCTCCGTCGCCGCTCCTGCAAACACGCTGCCGGCACCCGATGCGAAAATACCCGCTGCGTCCGCTGTTGACTCGGCAGCCAGTAGCGGCGGTAATGCCAGCGGGCCGACCCAAGCCAGTCCCAAGGAATTGACGCCGAAAGAAGAATCCTCTTCGATGCCGTTATCCGGCCAGGCAAATAACCACTCGACGCCCGACACGACCGGCGAAAAAAAATAAGCGCGCCTTTACCAGTACGACCGGATGCGCCCAGCCCGACTGTTGCCGGGTAGCGCTGGAACGCTTTTCTGCGTTCTCACAATCCGTCTATCCGTCTTCGCGAGGAGGATGAACCGCACGCGCTTTCTCTTTCGCGGATTCGTTGGCTATAATTTTCTTTAAAAACGTGGAGTATGCCGAAAATACGTGCATTTCCGCACGTTTCGTATGCGGCATTAAAATATACAAATGACAGTATATTTTTCGACAGCAATAAAAAAGCGCCCGCGGGCGCTTTTTTATTGCTGTTATCGCTTGCTCTGCAAAAGAAGGTCCATTGCTAGGCTGCCAGCGCCTTGTCAAGCAACTGATGCAACTCGGCAAAATCGGGTTCGCCGACATAGCGCTTGAGAATATTTCCCTTCTTGTCGATCACGAAGGTGGTCGGCGTCAACTTGATGTCGCCGAAAGCCTTCGCCACCGCGCCATCGGTATCGAGCGCAACCTTGAACGGCAGGCTGCGGGTCTGCGCATAGTTCAGCACGTAATTCGGCGGATCGTAGCTCATGGCAACCGCGACGAATTCGAGTCCCTTGCCCTGGAATTTGTTATAGGTTTTGACCATATCCGGCATTTCCTTGATGCAGGTAACGCACGAAGTAGCCCAGAAATTGACCATCACCACCTTGCCGCGCAAGCTTTCCGAACTGATTTTCTCTCCGGAAAGGCTGGTGTAGGTAACGGCCGGCGCTGCATTGCCGCTGCCCAGCGAAAAGTAACCGGCAATCGCGATTGCCAGCACGGCTACGAGGCCGAAGAGGCCTAGCCACGAGCGTTTTTTGTCAGGGGAAGCCATGGGATATGTATATGAAGTTATCGAGGAATCGGACCATTATAGCTATTCGGCGACTCAGGGCGGCGGCATGGACAACCGGCGGTTGCCCATGCCAACTAGTGCGCCATTTTCTACTGATCCGCCAGCGAACGCAGTTCTTCTTCGGTGATGTACTCGAATACCTTCACCACTTTTTGCACTCCGGACACGCCACTGGCGATGCTGCTGGCGCGTGCGCCTTCGCTTTGGGTGACGCGGCCCATCAGATAGACGTTACCGCGCTCGGTCACCACTTTTACCGAATTCGCATACATATCTTGGGCATCGACGAACGAAGCCTTGATCTTGCCGGTAATGAGCGCATCGTTGGAGCGCGAAGTGTAGCTGGCCGGGCCGGCAATTTCCAATTCGTTAATGACGGCCTTGACGCCCTCGATCTGTTGCGCCTCGCGCTCCACTGCGGCCTTCATTTGCGCGTCGCGCACTTCGCCTGTGATGAGCACGCGGCGATTGAAGCTGGTCACGTTGACATGCCCGGCATCGCCGACCAGGTTCGGAATCCGGGTTTCGCCTTTGACGACAATCGCCTTGTCTTCGGTTTGCGCACCGAGCGTGCGCCGGTCGGTCGCGGCCAATGTCCCCATTACTGCACCGCCGGCCACCATGGCAACGCAGCCTTGCAAGCTCACCAGCACGCTCACGCCCAATGCGATTGCGGCCAGCGGACGCCTGACTTGCTGCCAGCGCTGCTGCAAACGCGTTTGGACATACTTTTGTTGCTCAATCATTCCCATCCCCCCCAAATAGTGCGACATCGATACCGTCGCACAAACAATGAATCGTCAACAAATGGACTTCCTGGATCCGCGCGGTACGGTCATGCGGCACGCAGATATGCACATCGGCTTCGGTGATCTGCTTGCCGATCGCGCCGCCGCCCTTGCCGGTCAATGCGACCACGCGCATGTCGCGCTCCAGCGCAGCGTCGATTGCGGCTACCACATTGGCGGAATTGCCCGAGGTCGAAATCGCCAGCAAGACGTCGCCCGATTGTCCGAAAGCCTGCACTTGCTTGGAATAGATGTCGCGATAGCCGTAATCGTTCCCCACCGCAGTCAAAATGGAACTATCGGTAGTCAGCGCCAGGGCCGGCAAAGGCAGGCGTTCCCGCTCGAAACGGCCGACCAGCTCGGCCGCAAAATGCTGGCAATCGGCTGCCGAGCCGCCATTGCCGCAGGCCAGGATTTTGTTGCCGTTGGATAGCGCCATGAACATCAGCTCAATGGCTTGCGCAATCGGATCGGCCAGCTGCTCTGCAGCCTGCATCTTGAGTTCGGCGCTTTCGTGGAAGTGACCGAGAATTCGTTGGTTTGTCATCATGTCGGAGATTATAGAGTAGTGACCGGAATCGGATATTCCTTTTCCGAATATCCCGCGCGAGCGCGACAGCGCATGCAGCGATTATGCAGTTACCGCAGCGCAGCGGCCCCAGTGTACGGTCGGGACGGAAAGGGGATCAAGTATCGATGGCGTTGCGCAGCCATTCAAGCCGTTCGCCATCGATCGCAATCACGTCGAAACGGCAGGCCGGCGGCATCCGGTAGCGCTGCAGGTAAATCTGCGCAGCGATGATCAGGCGCCTCTGCTTGCTGCGCGTAATGCTGGCCGCAGCACCGCCGTAGCGCAGCGTGGCGCGACGGCGCACTTCGACAAAAACCAGCGCCGGGCCGTCTTGCATGACGAGATCGATTTCGCCACCCTTGCAGCGGAAATTGCGCTGCAACAACGTCAGTCCCTGCGCCGCCAGATACGCGAGTGCGGCATCCTCGCCGGCTTGACCGGCGATTTGCTGCGCGGTCCTGCGGGCTTTGCCGCCGAGCAATTGCGGCAGTGCGTCGAGCAGACTCATCGGTTACCGCGAAAGCCGCAGGCTTGGAAGAAAACGGGGAAAAAGCCACTCACCGCGCTGCATACGTCGTTAGAGCAATTTTTGCGCATGACGCTAGCGCATTCCCGGCAACAACAGCATCGCCCCGTCCTGATACACCGCTTGCGGCACGATGCGGTCAATGCCGGCCTGCCCGTGGCCGAAACTCACGGTCAGACGACCGGTCACGCCGTCGATTTCGAACTGCTCTTGGGCCAGCGCGATTTGATGCGCAACGCGGTAGGCATCGATGCCCAGTGCGTACAGGCGCTCCAGATCCGGATTGTCCTTCCGGTCGACTCCGGTGATCAGCCGCGGGTACGCCATCACTGCCGGATGATCGGGCTGCAATTGCCACGGCATATCGACCAGATGCACGCCTTCGAACAGCGGATCGACGATGCTCTCTCCATTGTCAATGGCAGCCACGCTGGCCGGATTGACGAAGGGATTGAGCTGCGACGTGCCATAGACCGGAATGTCGGTGCCGATAGCCTGGCGCAATTGGCGGGTCAGACCGGCATCCATCGACACCAGCAAGAGCGCCGGTTGCTCGTTTTGCAGCCGGGTGCGCAGTTGCGCCAGGCCATTGGCGTTCAGGTAACCGTCGGACACCGCCAATTCCATCGATTGCGACGGCAAGCCCAGACGCTGCCATTCGGTCGCGAATGCCTTCGCGACGCGCCGTTGCCATGCGATATTGGAACCGATCACGAATGCGCTGGCGCCCGGATGTTCGTGGCTGGCCCAGGTTGCGACCTGACGCGCCTCGTCCTCGATCGACAATCCCATCGCCAGCATTTTTGGCGGCAGCGGCGCTACCGGCAACGGCTGGTTCAGCGCGATGGTCGGAATCCGCACTTGCGCGCTGTTCGCCACTGCCGCTACGCTGCTGCGCGACAACGGCCCGACGATCACATCATGGGCTGCTTGCGCTTCGTTATAGGCCGACAGCGTCTCCGACGCTATCGTACTGGTGCTGATCACGCTGACCGTGACGCCCTCCTGATCGCGCGCATGCGCAGCCATGAAGCCGGCCCGCACCGCTTCAGCGGCCCGGCCCAAGGTTTCCGAGTGCAGCGGCAACAGCAATGCAATGCGAATCGGGTGCGCCTCTTGCTGCGCCAGCACCGTCACTGAAGGCGGTGCCACGCTGCTGGTTGCGACCTCGGGCACGGGCGGCGGCACCGGCTGCGGTACCGCAGCCTCTTTGGCCACCGGCGCGGTGGTCGCGGTTGCCCCAGTTGTATTTGCCGGCACAGGCGCGCACAATGCAGGCGCCGCAGCGCAGTCGTTGAAAATCGGAGCCAGACTGACGCTACTGCAGCCTGCCAGCGCACTGCACAACAGCAGGATTTTTATATATTTGTACGACATCGAGCACTCCTTATGAACCCTGTTTCCAACAATGCCCCAGTCGCCCTGCCCCTGATGGATGAGGTGGCACGCCAGACGTATCCTGCCGGCACATTATATGTGCTGGCAACTCCGATCGGAAACTTCGCTGATATCACGCTGCGTGCATTGCACACGCTGACCCTAGTGGACGCAGTAGCCTGCGAGGATACCCGCAATACCGGCCATTTGTTGGCACACTACGGTTTGTCGAAGAACATGATTGCGGCGCATCAACACAACGAGCGCGAAATCGCCGAAAAACTCATCGTCCGTCTGCAAGCCGGCGAACGCATCGCACTGGTATCGGATGCCGGCACGCCGGCCGTTTCCGATCCCGGCGCGCGCATCGTCGATGCGGTACGTTCGGCTGGCTTGCGCGTACTGCCGCTGCCGGGCCCGTCGGCAGCGGTCACCGCGTTGTCCGCGAGCGGCCTGGTGTGCGATCAGTTTCATTTTGTCGGCTTTTTGCCGGCCAAAGCCCGGCAGCGGGAATTGGCGCTGCAACAGTTGCGCGCAACCCAGGCGACCCTGATATTTTACGAAGCGCCGCATCGCATCAGCGAAGCGGTCGATGCACTGGCAGCGGCGTTCGGCGGCGCACGGCAAATCGTGTTCGCGCGCGAACTGACAAAATTATTCGAGGAAATCCATCGCTGCCCGCTGGCCGATGCCGCCGCCTGGGTAGCCGCCGACGCGCATCGCCAGAAAGGCGAATACGTGCTGCTGCTGGAAGGCGCACCGCCCGCCACCGATGAGGATGACGCCGAAGCCGAACGCGTATTGCGCATACTGCTCACCGAATGTCCGCTCAAACAAGCAGCGGCTCTGGCCGCCCAGATCACCGGCCACAAGAAAAATGCGCTGTACGATCTGGCGCTACGCCTAAAAGCGGAATCGGAATCAGAATCGGAACAAAACCCGTAAAAGCGCGGAAAATGATATGTTTGTTGGGAGTATGATCAGAAAAGCAATTCATTCCGCATGCTTTGCAAGCCTTGCGAAAAATACTTATAGCCGTATCTTTCCACCGCGAAATGCGTGAACGATTTTTGAAAGTTCAATGCAATTGAACCTTTGTCATTGACCGCACGCAGTCATCGGTACACCCGATATTCGATAAAATTACTTAGAACCGAATTTTTTACAAGAAACCATAATGAACAATCGTTTGACAAAAGATGAATTTAACGCGCTCGCAGAAGTCAGCAAGATGCCCAAGTTTGCCAGGGCAAGTGCGTGCGTGGCGAGAAACACCAAGCGCCTTACCGGCCTGAAATATCTTGCGTACGGCAAAGACGGCAGCCTGGGGCTGACGGAAAAAGGCCAGCAAACGCTCTTCGTCCAGCGCTGCATCGACGGACTGCGCGCCGTTGCCTCAGAGCCGCTTACCAAACTGGAAAACGATGTCGTCACCTTCCTGGCCAAAAAAGGCTACATCGTTCCTGAAGAAGCATCGGGCGGGTTCGCGATCACGCAAAGGGGACAGGAATGCCTGGCCGACATCGACGCCACCACTCCCGGCGAATAGGGTTCTTGCTCGGTCGATCGCGAACAATAGGGTCCATCGCCTGCAAAACAGTTTCGCACATTAACGCTGCACGATGATCGGCATCGCAACGCCGGAAGATTGCACCTTTTGCGCCGCCTGTTGCGCGTCGCTGCGATTCATATACGGCCCGCTGTACAGCCGATACAGTGCGCCGGCCTGCACTACCGCGATCGGCTGCAAGGTTTCGGCCCAGTTCTGCGCCAGCTGATTGCGCATCGACTGGGCGTTATAGGCTTGGCCGTATGCGCCCAACTGCAAATAAAAACCGCTATCCGCATTACTCGCACCCGGCTCGGGCGGCGTTGACGCTGCAATTGCCTGTAGCGCAAGTTCCGCTGGCACAATCGCAGATTGTGCCAGCAACTGGGATTGCTGCTGCGGCATGTCTGCCCCCGCTTGCTTCTCGCTCTGGATACGGGCGATATCCGCCGGCAGCAAGCGCTCGATTTCCAATTCGCCGCTGCCCTTGCCCAGATACCCGAGCTTCAGCGCGGCGGTGTACGACAGGTCGATAATGCGGTCCGAATGAAACGGGCCGCGGTCGTTGACGCGCACGATGATTTGATTGCCATTGACCAGATTGGTTACCCGTACGTAAGACGGAATCGGCAGCGTCGGATGGGCGGCCGTCATCCGGTACATGTCGTACAGTTCGCCGGACGAGGTTTTCTGGCCGTGGAATTTCTTGCCGTACCAGCTGCCGATGCCGCGCTGGCGCAGCGGGACTTCGGCGATGATCGGAGTATAGGTTTTGCCGAACACCACATACGGCCGGTTGGCACGCGTCGAATACGGCTCGACTTTGGGCTCGGCGTCCGGTATCGCATGCAGATCGTCCGGCGGGTTATCGCCCGGACCATCGTCCTTGTAATAGCCGCCGCGACCGGAACCGGCCGCCGGCAGCATCGGAACCGCCTGCTTCGCCCGTGCCGTCTTCGCAGCAACGCTCTTGCCGGCGGCGTCCGGCGCAACCGTTTTGGGCAGGCTGCCGCAGCCCCACAGCAAGGCTGCCGACAGCAAGATCACGCCATACTTGATGTTTGCCAGTGCGGATTGAGGTGGATGAAGGTTCGGGGGGTACGGGATGATGCGCATCGTGTGCTCCGCTAATGTGAAGGAACAGCGATTTTTCGCGCGCTGCGCGTGCCTCGCTGCCGATTTTAAAATTTCCCGCCCAAAATATACTGCAGTGCGTATTTTTAAATATACAAAAAATACATGCGGTAGATAGCATATATTTCAGCATACTCCCTGTTAATTCATAGAACCAACAGAGCGGCGCAAGCACGGCGGTAAAATTTTCAGGTCTGAATCAGCTTGCGGTGGCGCTGGATGCTCATCAGGATGCCGGTGCCCAGCCCCAGCGTCACCAGCGCAGTGCCACCGTAACTCATCAGCGGCAACGGTACGCCAACCACCGGCAGGATACCACTGACCATGCCCATGTTGACAAACGCATAGGTGAAGAAGATCAAGGTAATCGCTCCCGCCAGCAGGCGCGAGAACAAGGTCGGTGCATTGGCGGCGATCATCAGGCCGCGAATCACCAGCAAAGAATAGAGGCTCAGCAGGAAGCCATTGCCGATCAGGCCGAATTCTTCGGAAAAAACGGCAAAGATGAAATCGGTGGTGCGCTCCGGGATGAATTCGAGATGCGACTGGGTGCCCTGCAGCCAGCCCTTGCCCATGACGCCGCCGGAACCGACCGCAATAGTGGACTGGATGATATGAAAACCCTTGCCCAACGGGTCCAGCGTCGGATCGATCAGCATCATCACGCGCGAGCGCTGGTAGTCGTGCATCATGCTCCAGACCACCGGCAGGCTGGCGCCCACCGCCACCGCCAGCGCCAGCAGCACTTTCCATGAGAGCCCGGCCAAGAAAATCACATAGAACCCTGCCGCCAGCACCAATAGCGCAGTGCCCAGATCGGGCTGTTTCATGATCAGGCCGACCGGGATGATCAGCAGCAGGCCGGCGATCAGGAACTCCTTCCAGCGGATCATCCCTTCGCGCTTCTGAAAAAACCAGGCCAGCATCAGCGGCATTGCAATCTTCATGATTTCGGACGGCTGGATCACCACGCCCAGATCGATCCAGCGCCGCGATCCCTTCTTGACCAGGCCGAACAGCGCGACCGCCACCAGCAAGCTGATGCCGATCGCGTAGACCGGCACCGCAAAGCGCATCAGCGTTTGCGGCGGGATGATGGCGGCAATCCACAATACGCCGAACGCAATCAGAATGTTGCGCAAATGGTCTTCGATCCGTCCCGGAAAATCGATGCCGGCCGAATACACGGTCACGATTCCGGTGGCCAGAATCAGGAAAACGATCAGCGCCAGCGGCCCGTCGAATACGTTCAGGAAGGGCTTGACGACCTGCCACGGATGGCGCTTTTCAAGCATGATGCAAAGACGGCAACTGCCGCAGGGTGCGGATACGCATACTTAATCCTCGTGAAGATGGGGGTCGTCCGCCGACTTGGGGGCTGCGCTCTGGCTGCCGGCAGCAAGCAGATTCGCCTTGTCGTCCGGGTGCTTGCCCAGCAGATAGTAATCGAGCGCCTTTCTGACGATAGGCGCCGCAACGGCAGCGCCGAAGCCGCCGTTTTCGACGATCACCGCAATTGCGATGCGCGGCTTGTCGGCTGGCGCAAAGGCGGTGTACAGCGAATGATCGTGCAGCCGCGAAGCCATCCGTTTGGCGTCGTATTTCTCGTTCTTTTTCATCCCGACTACTTGCGCGGTGCCGGTCTTGCCGCCCGACTCGTAACCGGCGTTGGCAAATACCCGCGACGACGTGCCTTCGTGCGTGACGCCGACCATCGCTTTTTTGACAAAGTCGATATTCTGTTGCTTGAGCTTGATCCGGTAGCTTTCCTTGGCTACCGTCAGCGTGCGCTTGCGGGTATGCGCATCTTCGACCATTTTCACCAGATGCGGCTTCATTACCACGCCATTGTTGGCCAGATTGGCCACTGCGTGCGCCAGTTGCAAAATCGTAAAGGCGTTATAACCTTGACCGATACCGAGCGAAATTGTTTCTCCCGCATACCATTGCTGTTGCGCGGCTTTTTTGAAGAGCTTGCGCTTCCAGTCGGTCGAGGGCAGCAAGCCTTGTCTTTCATGCTCCAGATCAATGCCGGTTACCTGCCCGAAACCGAACGGCTTCATGAAGCCGTGGATGGTATCGACGCCGAGGTCGTTGGCCAGCATGTAATAGTAGGTATTGCACGATTGCACAATCGATTTGTACATATCGACCGTGCCGTGGCCGCCGGCTTTGTCATCCAGAAAGGTATGGTTGCCCAGATTGAAGTAACCGGGGTCGCGGATTGCCATTTCCGGCGTGCGCTTGCCCAATTCGAGCGCGGCCAGCGCCATGAACGGCTTGTAGGTCGAACCGGGCGGATAGGTACCGGTAAGCGGACGGTTGATCAGCGGCCGATCGGGCGAATTATTGAGTTCATCCCAGCTTTGCTGGTCGATGCCTTCGACGAATAAATTCGGATCGAACGAGGGTCGCGATACGAACGCCAGCACATCGCCGGTTTCCGGCTCGATGGCCACCAGCGCGCCGAGCCGATCGCCGAATGCTTCCTCGATAATTCGCTGCAATTCCATGTCGATCGACAGAATCAGATTATTACCGGACACCGCCGGCGTCTTGGACAACGAACGCACGGCCCTGCCGCTTGCGGAAACTTCGACTTCTTCATAGCCGGTCTTGCCATGCAGCACTGACTCATAGCTTTTTTCCAGGCCGTCCTTGCCGATGTAAATGGTGCCGTTATAGTTGGCGGCGTCGTCCGAATCCTCGATGATCGCCGCATCCTTTTGGCTGATGCGGCCGATATAGCCAATCACATGCGCGGCCGATTCGCTTAACGGATATTGCCGGAACAGCCGGGCCTGGATATCGACGCCCGGAAAGCGATAACGCTGGGCGGTAAAGCGGGCCACTTCGGCATCAGTGAGACGGGTACGGATCGGCAAGCTTTCGAACTTTTTGGATTCGTCCAGCAATTTCCTGAAGCGCTTGCGATCCCGCGATTGAATGTCGACCAGCATTGCCAGCTGATCGATCACGTCGTCGAGCTTGCCGTCCAGCTTGGACGCGGTTATTTCCAGCGTATACGCAGAATAATTGCGGGCCAGCACGACGCCATTGCGATCCAGAATCAAGCCGCGATTGGGCACCACCGGCACCAGCGAAATCCGGTTGTTTTCAGCGCGCGCGACATAATCGTCATGCTTGTAGATTTGCAGCCACACAAAACGCGACAACAGCAGCGAAAAGCAGACGAACACGAAAAAACCCGCAGCCGTCAGCCGCAGGCGGAAAAAATGTAATTCACGTTCGGTATTCTTGAATTCAGTCATGCGCTTTTCCGGTTCCGCGCTATAGCGGTCGCGTGTCGTCCCGGTCGATCGCGCGCCGTTGCGGCGCCAGCAACAGCCATGTCATCAGCGGCCACAACGCTGCTGAAACAACACTTTCCAGAAAGAACACCCAGCCCGGCATCTTGCCGCTGACCAACAATTGCACCACCATCTGCACCAGTTGCGTCATTAGCAACAAGGGCAAGATGTACCAAACCTGCGCTATGGTCGGCACCCACAGCACGCGGCGATGAATCGTGATCGCGAAATAAGAGAGCAAGGTATAGGCGAGCGCATCTTCGCCCAGCAGTGCCGCGTCGTGCACATCCATCAGCAAACCCATCAGGAAGGCGACGCCGATGCCGACCTTGCGCGGCTGGTGGATGCTCCAGAACACCAGCACCAGCGCGACGAAATCGGGGACGCCGATCCAGCCTCCGAGCGGTTGCAGATTCAGCAGGAAAGCGCCAGCCAGGCTTAATAAGATGAATGCCGAGTTAACCGGCAGCAAGATGTAATGGGGGCGACTCATTTTGTACGCTCAGGTGGTTTCGGCGCGACAGAGGCAGCGGCGGCGGTTTTTTTGGTATTTTCGGCCGTGCGCTGCCGGCTTGCCTTGTCTTGTTTGCCCTTGCTATCCGCCGGGGGCGGCGCATAGATTGGTTCCTTTGCTTGCGTTTGTAAAATCAGAAACTGCTTGTTGCGGTCGATGCCGGCCAGCGGCTGGCACGTCACGCGCTCAAACGCATCGTTCGATTTGCTCTCGATTTCCATCACGCGCGCCACCGACAAGCCGGCCGGATAAATGCCGTCGATACCGGACGTCGTCAGCAAGTCGCCCTTCTGAATGTCGGCATTGGCTGCAATGAAGCGCAAATCCAGCTGCCCGGACTGGCCGCGGCCATACGCGACGCTGCGCAAGCCATTGCGCACGACCATCACCGGAATCGCTTGATCGCGGTCGGTCAATAGCGTGATTTCAGAAGTAAAGGGAAACACGCGCGTGACCTGGCCGACCACGCCGACATCGTCGATGACCGGCTGCCCTGCTGCCACGCCGTGCTGCGCGCCGCGGTTCATCACAATCTTGCGGCTATACACGTCGCGCGCGTCGTACAAGATTTCGGCCATCACCGACCGTACCGACAAGCGCTCGCCGGCCGCCAGCAATTTACGCAACTGCACGTTCTCCGCCATCAGTTGCTGCGACTGCTGAATGACTTGGGCATTTTGGATTTGCTGCAGCCGCAAATTTTTAAGTTCGCTTTGCAGCGTTACCACCGATACGAAATAATCGCTCACACGGTAAGCGGCGTCGCGCGGCATCAACGCCACCATCTGCACCGGATAAAGCACCGTGCCGATCACCTGGCGAATCAGCGCAAGCGATCGCAGGTGCGAATCGGCGACCAGCAACACGATAGCGAACAAGGCAAAAAACACCACTTTCACGCGTGCCGATGCACCTTGTTTGAACAGAGGCGGGGGGCTGTATTGCATTAACCTGGAAACGGCAGTGGACCGCTTGTGAGATTCGATAAGTTCATGAATTTCAAGTCAATCTAAGAACGGCAGCCGAAAGAATAAATAGCGGGGACTTATTGCAGTTGTGGCTGCACGCATCCGGAATGGATCCATACCGGCTACCGATATCCCGATAAGAACCCGTTATTTATTCGTACGAGAAGATCGAACCCAGCTTGTCCATGCGTTCCAGCGCCATGCCGGAGCCGCGCACCACGCAGGTCAGCGGATCTTCGGCCACCAGCACCGGCAAGCCTGTCTCTTCCATCAGCAAGCGGTCGAGATCGCTCAGGAGTGCGCCGCCGCCGGTCAGCATCATGCCCTTTTCGGCGATGTCCGCGCCCAGTTCGGGTGGGGTTTGCTCAAGCGCATTCTTGACCGCCGAAACGATGTTGTTGAGCGGATCGGTCAATGCTTCCAGGATTTCATTGCTGGAAATCGTAAACGAGCGCGGAATGCCTTCCGACAGATTGCGGCCCTTGACTTCCATTTCCTTGACTTCGGAGCCCGGAAAAGCCGAACCGATGGTTTTCTTGATCATTTCGGCGGTCTGTTCGCCGATCAGCATCCCGTAGTTGCGCCGGATGTAATTGACGATCGCTTCGTCGAATTTGTCGCCGCCCACCCGGATCGAGCCTTTGTAGACCATGCCGCCGAGCGAAATGATGCCGACTTCGGTAGTGCCGCCGCCGATATCGACCACCATCGAACCGGTCGCGTCCGACACCGGCAAGCCGGCGCCGATCGCCGCTGCCATCGGTTCTTCGATCAGAAATACCTGCGAAGCGCCGGCGCCGAGCGCCGATTCGCGGATTGCGCGGCGCTCGACCTGGGTCGAACCGCAGGGCACGCAAATGATGATGCGCGGCGACGGCTTGAAGAACTTGGTGTCGTGCACCATCCGGATGAATTGCTTGAGCATTTGCTCGGTGACGGTGAAGTCGGCGATCACGCCGTCTTTCATCGGCCGGATCGCCTCGATGTTGCCGGGTACCTTGCCCAGCATCTGCTTGGCTTCCTTGCCGACCGCCATGATGGTTTTCTTGCCGTTCGGACCGCCTTCCTGGCGGATTGCGACTACTGACGGCTCGTCCAGCACGATGCCCAAGCTGCGTACATATATCAGCGTATTGGCAGTGCCCAAATCGATGGCCAGATCATTCGAAAAATAACTGCGTAAAAATCCAAACATGAATTGTCCTGATGCGCAACAATAGTGCGCTTAAGCATTTTAAGAGGTGATTGTAGGTGCCTGCAGCGATACCACCGCGCCAGCAAGGCAATAACCCATCATTCTACCTTATAATTTAGTCGGACCCGGGTCGCGCGCTGCGCAAAAAAATATGTGCAACATCTTGTTTTGACTCACTTTTACCGACCTTAGAGTACTTTTTCCATCATTTTCATGCGCGTTCGCGCTTAGCCAACCATGTCATTAGCCTTATCCGACGTTAAACGCATTGCCCATCTGGCCCAACTCGAGCTCAGCGACGACCAGGCCGCCAAATCTCTGGAGCAGCTCAATGGCATTTTTGCCTTGGTCGAGCAAATGCGCGCAATCGACACTACCGGCATTGCACCCTTAAGCCATCCGATCGCTGCTCATATGCCCAATCTGGCGCTACGCCTGCGCGAAGACGTGGCAACCGAGCCCAACCGGCGCGAAGATTATCAGCAAGTCGCTCCCGCCACGCAGGACGGCTTGTACCTGGTGCCCAAAGTCATCGAGTAAGCTGCAGCCCTGATGCCACGCCGCGGCCGCCCTCTCCCCCAACCCCTCTCCCGCCTGCGGCAAAGGGGAGCGAAGTGAGCCGCACTGCGACTTTCACGTTGAATGAATACCGACCTCATGCATACCAAAACCATCAAGCAACTTTCGACCCTGCTCCAGGCCAAACAGATTTCCGCCACCGAACTGGCGTCGCTGCATCTGGCGCGCATCAAGGACAGCGACCTCAATGCTTTCCTGCATGTGGATCAGGCACTGACGCTGCAACAGGCTGCCGCCGCCGATGCGCGCATTGCCCGCAATGACGCAACACCGTTGACCGGCATTCCGATTGCGCACAAGGATATTTTCGTCACGCGCGGCTGGCGCTCGACCGCCGGCTCGAAAATGCTGGAAAACTACACCAGCCCATTCGATGCCACGGTGGTCGAACAGTTCAATGCGGCCGGCATGGTGACGTTGGGCAAGCTCAATTGCGATGAATTCGCGATGGGTAGCTCGAATGAAAATTCCTATTTCGGCCCGGTCAAGAACCCGTGGGACCAGCGCGCGATTCCGGGCGGATCGAGCGGCGGCTCGGCCGCTGCAATTGCAGCGCGGCTGACACCTGCCGCTACCGGCACCGATACCGGCGGCTCGATTCGCCAGCCGGCTGCGCTGTGTGGCATTACCGGCATCAAGCCGACCTACGGCCGGGTGTCGCGCTTCGGCATGATCGCGTTCGCTTCGTCGCTGGACCAGGGCGGTCCGATGGCGCGCAGTGCCGAAGATTGCGCATTATTGCTGGGCACGATGGCCGGCTTCGATGCGCGCGACTCGACCAGCCTCGAATGCGGCAAAGGCGGCGACCTGGAAGACTACAGCCGCGACCTGAATCTGCCGCTGCAAGGCTTGCGCATCGGCCTGCCGCAGGAATATTTCGGCAATGGGCTGGCGGCCGATGTCGAACAGGCAATCCGCGCCGCGTTGCACGAGTACGAAAAGCTCGGCGCCACCCTGGTCGACATTTCGTTGCCGAACACCGCGCTGTCGATTCCCGCGTATTACGTGATCGCGCCGGCCGAAGCGTCGTCCAACCTGTCGCGCTTCGACGGCGTGCGCTACGGCCATCGCGCCAGCAACTACAAGGACTTGTCGGACATGTACAAGAAGACCCGCGCCGAAGGCTTCGGCGCGGAAGTCCAGCGCCGCATCTTGGTCGGCACCTACGTGCTGTGCCACGGCTATTACGATGCGTACTATCTGCAGGCGCAAAAAATCCGGCGTCTGATCGCGCAAGACTTCCAGCACGCATTCGAGCAATGCGACGTCATCATGGGGCCGGTGGCGCCGAGCGTGGCGTGGGATATCGGCGACAAGGCCGACGATCCGGTGGCCAACTATCTGGCCGACATCTATACGCTATCGACCAGTTTGGCCGGCTTGCCGGGGATGTCGATTCCGTGCGGCTTCGGCCAGGGCGAAAAGAATGCGCAGCGCCCGGTCGGGCTGCAAATCATCGGCAATTATTTCGACGAAGCCAGGCTGCTCAATGTCGCCCATCAGTTCCAGCAGGCGACCGACTGGCATCAGCGCGCACCGGCCGGCATCTAAGCAATCATCGCTCATCGACACAGACAGACGCTTTATAAGCGAGCAAGGACAATATGCAGTGGGAAGTCGTAATCGGTCTTGAAACACACGCGCAACTCTCGACCCAGTCAAAAATCTTCAGCGCAGCGCCGACCCGTTTCGGCGCCGAACCCAATACCCAGGCCTGCCCGGTCGATCTGGCGCTGCCGGGCGTATTGCCGGTGATGAACCGGGGTGCGGTCGAGCGCGCAATCGAGTTCGGGCTGGCGATCGGCGCGACGATTGCGCCGCATTCGGTATTCGCCCGCAAAAATTATTTCTATCCGGATTTGCCGAAAGGCTATCAGATCAGCCAGTTCGAACTGCCGATCGTGGTTGGCGGCCGCGTGCCGTTCATGCTGGAAAAAGACGGCAAGACCGAGCTGAGAGAGTTGCAACTGACGCGCGCCCATCTGGAAGAAGATGCAGGCAAATCGCTGCATGAGGATTACCACGGCATGACCGGGATCGACCTGAACCGCGCCGGCACGCCGCTGCTGGAAATCGTCACCGAACCCGACCTGCGCAGCGCCGCCGAAGCGGTCGCCTACGCGAAGTCGCTGCATTCGCTGGTGATGTGGCTCGGCATTTGCGACGGCAACATGCAGGAAGGCTCGTTCCGCTGCGACGCCAACGTCTCGGTGCGCCCGCTCGGGCAAGCCGAATACGGCACCCGCTGCGAAATCAAGAACCTGAATTCGTTTCGCTTCATGGAAGATGCGATCAACTATGAAATCCGGCGCCAGATCGAACTGATCGAAGACGGCGGCAAGGTGCAGCAGGCGACCCGGCTGTACGATCCGGACCGCAAGGAAACCCGCTCGATGCGCAGCAAGGAAGACGCGCAGGATTACCGCTATTTCCCCGATCCGGACTTGCCGCCGCTGGTGATCGCGCAAGACTGGATCGAGCGCGTCAGAGCCGCAATGCCGGAGCTGCCGGGCGCAATGCGCGAACGCTTCGTCAATGATTACGGCCTGTCCGCATACGATGCAGCAGTATTGACGCAATCGAAGGCGATGACGATCTATTTCGAAGCGGTAGTCGCCAAGGCCGGGCGCGAGCAGGCGAAAACGACTGCCAACTGGCTGATGGGCGACGTCGCGTCGACCCTGAACCGCGAAAGCATCGACATCACCGCCAGCCCGGTGACTGCCGCGCAACTGGCGCTGCTGCTGCAACGGATCGCCGACGGCACCATTTCCAACAAGATCGCGAAAGAAGTGTTCGCGGCGATGTGGGAAGCCAAGGCCGCGCAGGATACCCTGGCCGACGAAATCATCGAGTCGAAAGGCTTGAAACAGATTTCCGACAGCGGCGCGCTGGAAGCCATCATCGACGCCGTGATGGCCGACAACGCCAAACTGGTCGAGGATTTCCGCGCCGGCAAGGAAAAAGCCTTCAATGCGCTGATCGGCCAGGCGATG
>Ga0366795_1022_pt1 | contig 34279 bp, 26 predicted proteins | sample BONcelN113001C15_FD_207048 | JGI IMG/M metagenome (GOLD analysis project Ga0366795, IMG submission 207048) | Enriched cells from coal bed in the Powder River Basin, Montana, United States - BONCAT cells N11 rep3 HSBNCT.N11.300.1.C15 ... | reverse complement strand
ACCAAAGCGGCAGTCAAGGCCAAAATCAGTATCGCCCATCCGCTGGAAGCGGGATTAAACACCTTGTACGGCACCATCATCGATGGCGCACCGAATTGCGCGGGCGTCGATCAATCGAATGTCTGTATTTTTGCCGACCGCGAAGTGGACCGCTCGCCCACAGGCACCGGCACTTCCGGTCGCGCTGCCCAATTGTTTGCAAGAGGCAAACTCGGCCTGAACCAGACGCTGGTCAACGGCAGCATCGTCGGTAGCAGTTTTTCGGTACGCGTGACAGAGACATTGCAGGTCGGCAGCTTCGATGCGGTCATCACCGAAGTCACCGGCAGCGCGCATATCATGGGTTATAACCAGTGGATTCTTGAAGAATCGGATCCATTCCCTACCGGATTTTTCCTGCGCTAAACACGGAAGGCGCATCGGGTGTGCAGGCCCTCTGATGCGAAAAATCGTGGCCTGCGAACGCGAATTCAACCTATTAAAGACACCTGATGAAAATACTAGATCCGATGCACACTGCGCAAGCCTTGCCGTATTCCAGACTGGTGCCAGCGATTGCGCAAGCGATGCGCGAATTGGCCAATCGGCAGATACTCGCTCCCGAGCGTCAGGTGGTGCCGATTGATGCTGCCAGTGTTTTATTGAGCATGCCCGCTCTCGGCAGCGACATCGGCGTCACCAAATTGATCACCGTGCACGCCAACAATGCGCAGCATGGACTGCCTGCGATCCAGGGCGAAGTGATTGTGTTTGAAACTGCCACCGGGCGCAGGCTGGCGCTGCTGGACGGCCCGACCGTTACCGCGCGCCGCACTGCGGCTGTCACGCTGCTGGGAATTCAGACGCTGCTGCCGCGCGCACCGGCTTCGGCACTGCTGATCGGCAGCGGCACCCAGGCAGTAGCGCATGCCGATGCGCTGGTGGATTATTTCGGCATATCCGAATTCTGGATTGCCGCCACCACGCAATCCAAGGCAGAAGCATTTTGCGCGGCGCTGCGCCAACGCCATCCGCATATCACCGCACTGCCGCTGAACCCGGAGCAATTGCACGCCGAATTGCCGATAACCGATCTCGTGATCGCCTTGACGACGTCCAGAACACCGGTGATTCCGGTTGGGATAGCTGCTACAACGCTGGCTATCGGAGTAGGCGCTTTCAAGCCGGACATGGCGGAATTCCCACCGCAGTTACTGCATGGCCGACAAATCATAGTGGACGATCTGGATGGCGCCCACCACGAAGCGGCCGATCTGCTGCAGGCGAAAGTCGATTGGAGCCAGGTGACTGCGTTATCTTCGATTCTGGATCGCACAGTACAGCCATCGGCACAGATGCCGGTATTTAAAACCGTAGGTCAGGCAGCCTGGGACTTGGCCGCTGCGCGGGTCGCGCTGGCATCGTTATCACTGGCGTAACTTCAGCCGCGATGCAAAAGCGCCGGGCCGATAAAAATTTTGCGCCCCGCTTGCCGGCTACCGTGCCGAGTTTTTAGCCGGTCGCGTTCCGGGTGCCGATGCCGGTATCGGCGGCGTTATCTGCAACGGGGCAGCGCCGGTATTGGCGAGCAGTTGGACGAAAATCTCGCCCTCCTTGATCATGCCCAGTTCATACCGGGCCCGCTCTTCAATCGCCCCGGTACCATCACGCAAATCCCGAACTTCCGATTCGAGCTTGTCGTTGCGCGCCTTCAGAACAATATTTTTCTCCAGTGCCTCATTGACTTGCTGGTCCAGATCCCATACGCGCAGCCAGCCGCCCTTGCCTAACCAGAGCGGATGCTGAATCAATCCCAATAACAGCAGAAGAGAAATGGTGATCAGGCGCATCGGGAAAATCCGAATCGAGTGCCCGGTCGCAAAACAGTTTGCTTGCGACCGGAAATGCATTCCGCCTCGCCATCACGCATGAACGCGAACGCGCAACACAAGCAGTGCCGAAGCACGACAAGCGAAGCCGACACGGTACACCCGTAATGGCGAGGCGGAATCCGGTTTATTTCAGGTTATAGAAAGCGTCGCGCCCCGGATAGCTGGCGATGTCGCCGAGATCTTCTTCGATGCGCAGCAATTGGTTGTACTTCGCCATCCGATCCGAACGCGACAGCGAGCCGGTCTTGATCTGCAGCGCATTGGTGCCGACCGCGATGTCGGCAATGGTCGAATCCTCGGTTTCGCCGGAACGGTGCGAGATCACTGCGGTGTAGCCGGCGCGCTTGGCCATTTCGATCGCAGCGAAGGTCTCGGTCAGCGTGCCGATCTGGTTGATCTTGATCAGGATCGAGTTGGCGATACCCTTCTGGATGCCTTCTTTCAGGATCTTGGTGTTGGTGACGAACAGGTCGTCGCCTACCAGTTGCACTTTTTGCCCCAGTGCTTTGGTCAGAATCGCCCAGCCTTCCCAGTCGTTTTCGCCCATTGCGTCTTCGATCGAGATGATCGGATACTTGTCGCACCAGGTTTCGAGCAGGTTGGTGAATTCGGTTGCGGTCAGAATCATGCCTTCGCCTGCCAGATGGTATTTGCCATCTTTGTAGAACTCGCTGGCTGCACAGTCCAATCCGAGTGCGATCTGGGTGCCTGGCTCATAGCCGGCTTCTTCGATCGCCTGGATGATCAGCTTGATCGCTTCTTCGTGGTTGGCAACCGAGGGCGCAAAACCGCCTTCGTCGCCGACCGCCGTGGTCAGGCCCTTGCCCTGCAGGATTTTTTTCAGCGTGTGGAACACTTCGGCGCCGTAACGGATCGCTTCCTTGAAGCTCGGTGCGCCGACCGGAATGATCATGAATTCCTGGATGTCCAGGTTGTTGTCGGCGTGCGCGCCGCCGTTGATGACGTTCATCATTGGGACCGGCATCTGCATCGCGCCGGAGCCGCCGAAATAGCGGTACAGCGGCAGCCCGGCTTCTTCGGCAGCAGCCTTGGCGACTGCCATCGAGACTGCCAGCATCGCGTTGGCGCCCAGACGGGATTTGTTCTCGGTGCCGTCGAGGTCGATCAGCGTGCGGTCCAGAAATGCCTGCTCGTTGGCATCCAGCCCCATGATCGCTTCGGAAATTTCGGTGTTGATGTGTTCGCAGGCTTTCAGTACGCCCTTGCCGAAATAACGGTTTTTGTCGCCGTCGCGCAGTTCGATTGCTTCGCGCGAACCGGTCGATGCGCCGGACGGCACTGCAGCGCGGCCCATGACGCCCGATTCCAGCAGTACATCGCATTCGACGGTAGGGTTGCCGCGTGAATCGAGTATTTCGCGGCCGATGATGTCAACGATGGCACTCATATGAAGCTCCCAAAAGAATTATGTAAATTTAATGAATTGCAAAGGATTGCGACGCACTCCGAAACCGCGCGAAGGGTCCCGTATGACTGCAAGTCAGAAGCTGGATTCGAGGAATCCGTTTTTCTTCACGACCCGATCGAGATCGATCAGGGTCGCCAGCAATTCCCGCATGCGTGCCAACGGCACCGCATTCGGGCCGTCCGACATCGCTTCTGCCGGATTCGGATGTGTTTCCATGAAAATACCAGCGATGCCAACGGCAATCGCAGCCCGCGCCAGCACCGGCACGAATTCGCGCTGTCCGCCCGAAGTCGCTCCCTGCCCGCCCGGCAATTGCACCGAATGCGTGGCATCGAACACCACCGGACAACCGGTCTCGCGCATGATTGCCAGCGAGCGCATGTCGGATACCAGATTGTTGTAGCCGAACGATGCGCCGCGTTCGCATGCCATGAAATTATCTTCCGGCAAACCGGCTTCCCGGGCCGCGGCACGCGCTTTGTCGATCACGTTCTTCATGTCGTGCGGTGCCAGGAACTGGCCTTTTTTGATGTTGACCGGCTTGCCGGACTGCGCACACGCATGAATGAAATCGGTTTGACGGCATAAAAATGCCGGTGTTTGCAACACATCGACTACCGCAGCCACCGGCTTGACTTCATCGATTGCATGGATATCGGTCAGTACCGGCACGCCGATCTGTTTCTTCACATCAGCCAGGATTTCCAAGCCTTTTTCCATGCCGAGGCCGCGGAAAGAGGTGCCGGAAGAACGGTTGGCCTTGTCGAACGACGATTTGTAAATGAACGGAATCCCAAGCGCAGCGGTGATTTCCTTCAACTGGCCTGCTGTGTCGAACGCCATCTGGCGCGACTCGATCACGCACGGGCCGGCGATCAGGAAGAAAGGTTGGTCGAGGCCAACCTCAAAACTGCACAGTTTCATGCTACCTCCGCAACCATGGCGGCCTCTTTGTAGGCCAACGCCGCCTTGATGAAAGCGATGAACAATGGATGGCCTTCGCGTGGCGTCGATTTGAATTCCGGATGATATTGCACGCCGACATAGAACGGATGCGCATTCGGCCCGGAACGCGGCAATTCCATGATTTCGCACAAGTTTTCAGTCGGGGTACGGGCCGACACGATCATGCCGGCCTCTTCGACCCGGCTCAGGTAATGGTTATTCGCTTCATAGCGGTGGCGATGGCGCTCGGTTACCGCGCTACCGTAGATTTCCGCTGCCAGCGTATCGGGCTTGACCGTGCAAGTTTGCGCACCAAGGCGCATGGTGCCGCCGAGATTGGAATTAATATCGCGCCGCTCCACCTTGCCATCGTGGTTTTGCCACTCATTGATGAGCGCCACCACCGGCTGATCGGTATCAGGATTGAATTCGGTCGAATTGGCGTTGGTAAGACCGGCCATGTTGCGTGCGTATTCGATCAACGCTACCTGCATGCCGAGGCAGATGCCCAGATACGGAATCTTGTTTTCGCGCGCGAACCGTGCTGCGGCGATCTTGCCTTCGACGCCGCGCTTGCCGAACCCGCCCGGCACCAGAATCGCATCGTACTTCGCCAGTGCAGCTGTGCCTTTTTCTTCGATTTCTTCGGAATCCAGATATTCGATGTTAATGCGGCTTTCGGTATGGATGCCGGCGTGCCGCAATGCTTCGGTCAGCGACTTGTAGGATTCGGTCAGGTCGACGTATTTGCCGACCATGCCGATGGTGACGCCGGCCTTCGGATTTTCCAATGCATGAATCAGCTTGGTCCAGACCGACAAGTCGGCCGGTTTCGGCGATAGGCCGAGCTTTTCGCAGACGATCGCATCGAGCCCCTGGTCGTGCAGCATTTGCGGAATCTTGTAAATAGTGTCGGCATCCCATACCGAAATCACCGCTTCTTCGACCACGTTGGAAAACAGCGAAATCTTGGCCCGCTCGTCATCTGGAATCGGACGGTCGGCACGGCACAGCAAGGCGTCCGGCGAAATGCCGATTTCACGCAATTTTTGCACGCTGTGCTGGGTCGGCTTGGTCTTGAGCTCACCGGCGGAAGCCAGATAAGGTACCAGCGTCAAGTGCACGAATGCGGCAGCATTACGACCGGCACGCAGGCTCAATTGGCGTGCGGCCTCAAGAAATGGCAGCGATTCGATATCGCCGACGGTGCCGCCGATTTCAACCAGCGCCACGTCGTAGCCGTAAGCGCCGCGATGAATGTAATCCTGAATCTCGTTGGTAATGTGCGGAATCACCTGCACGGTCTTGCCGAGGTATTCGCCGCGACGCTCCTTGCGGATCACCGATTCGTAAATCTGGCCGGTAGTGAAATTATTGGCCTTCTTCATCCGGGTTGAAATGAAACGCTCGTAATGGCCGAGATCGAGATCGGTCTCCGCACCATCGTCGGTGACGAACACTTCGCCATGCTGGAACGGGCTCATGGTGCCGGGATCGACGTTAATATAAGGATCGAGCTTCAGGAGCGTGACTTTAAGGCCGCGTGATTCGAGAATCGCGGCGAGGGAGGCGGCTGCAATCCCTTTGCCAAGGGAAGAAACTACGCCACCGGTAACGAATACAAACTTGGTCATTGCAGAAGGTGCCGAGCGGCACGAGCGGGAAATTGAAATTATACCCTAAACCGGACCTGCACCTGCCGATATCCGGCCCTTGTCTGCGCTTCTGAAACCTTCAAACAGGATTGATGTTCAGCGAGAAACTCAGGGAAAATATACCAATTGCAGCCGGACAAAATTTTGCGCGCCTGCCGCCGCCGGCAAATCGCGGATCTCATTGCCGCGCCGCACAATTGCAGCGAGCAAGGCAAATGGCCCCTGCACCCATTGCAAGCCGGCCTCCGCTTCCGCCACCAGGCGTTGCGGGCGTACCGTATGCGGATTGCCTCTGGAAAAATATCCTCCTTGCAGCGATGCATCGTGCCCGACTGCACGCGCGCCGAACTTCAGATACAAATGCCGGGTAGACGCCGCCGGCAAATCGCCCAATGCGCCGGCACGCAGCGTTACGGCAGCCGTTACATCGGTAAAAATATTGCCGAAGCGGCCCCGTATGCTGGGCTGCACATCCAGCCAAGGCTGTAATGACCAGCGCGCCGGCGCGACATCGCCATACAGAACTGCGCCGAACTCGTTTTTCACCTGCCCGCTCCAGCCCTGCGGCAACGGTTGGTTGATCAAGCGATGCAGATTGGTTTGCACCCGTTCGCCCGCGGCGCACGGCCCGATGCAACCGAGATCGAAACCGATCCGTGTATAAGCGCCATCGACCTGACGCACTTCCCTGAACAGACCGCCATACAGCCACGCAGCATACGGATGATCGAGCGCTTGGACTTGCGCCGACTGCAACTTGATATCGGAAGCCGAATACATTTCATGCCCGATGCGCCAGCCGTATGTCACCAGTTGTGCTGCATTGCGCATTGCAGATTGCTGGGTGACGCGTACACCGCTGGTATAAAAGCCGTCATTGCGGTTCATCAGCAAACTATCGTTATCGATATCCAACGCGATGCTGGAGGCGCCTTGGGCCATCACCGTACGAAAACCCGGTAAAACATCCGGCACAACATCGGCACGCACCAGACTCGCGTGGATCAGTAACAGGCAAGCGGTCAGAAAGTGTAAAGAAAATCGCAACATCGCTTAGTCCTGTGCCGGCACAAGCGATTCGATCATTTCGTGCAAAGCCCGGGCAGCCAGCGCCGGCGACTCCAGCGGAAACAAATGTCCGCCCGGAATCTGCCGGTAATGCCGCCCGACCAGACGCCGGGTTGCTGTCAAGCCGGCTTGACGGCATTCAGCCGAATCGGTGCCGCCGACAAACCCGATCGGCACCGGGAATCGCGGCCGCACGATCTTGCCCAGATGATGCGGCAAGCTGCGATATACGGCAGTCTCGATCTCGCGCGTGAACCGCAAGGTTACGCCGTCGGGATGCGGCGTCAGGCCGCTGTCCAGATAGTCATGCAGCACTTGCGGGGGCCAGACTGCAAACATTTTTTTGGCGGCGAAATGCGTAAATGCAGCGTCGGCATCGGGCCACATATTGCGTCGCTTGATCGAGCGCGTGGCCGGAGAGAATTTAAAATCCCTGCCGCTCCATTTGCTAATGCGCAGCAACAATGCGCGCCACCCGGCCACCACCGGCGAATCCAGCAACACCACGCAGCGCACCAGATCGGGCCGGTCCTTGGCTGCCATCAGGCTAAGCATGCCGCCCAGAGAATGGCCGACCAGAATCACCGGTTCGGTATAACGCGCCGCCATGTCATCGATCAATTCCTGTTTCAGTGCGCGCCAGCCGTTCCTGACCGGATATTGCGGATTATGCGCATGCATGTCGAGCGCCTGTACCCGGTAATGACGCTCCAGATGCTGGAAAAACACCCGGTAAGTACCGGCCGGATAACTGTTGGCATGGGCGAAATGCAGTATTGGCTTGGTTGTCATCATGATTTTTTTTGTATCAACGACCATACCAGTAGCGGGCATGGCTGCTGCGATATTCGGAAATGTGTATTGCCTGATCAAATTGTAATGTGATTGCGCCGGATGCATCGTTGCGCAGACGTCGTATTCCCAAATCGCCATAACGCTCGAACACTTCCGCCTTGGGGTGCCGGTAACGGTTGCGGTAGCCGACCTGAAACAGCGCCAGATCCGGCCGCACTGCATCAAGAAAAGCGCTCGACGACGAGGTGCCGCTGCCGTGATGCGGCGCGACAAGCACATTAGCACGCAGCGCATATCGATTATTGCCAAGCAACTCGGATTCCTGCGCTGCCTCGATATCGCCCGGCAACAGAATCGACAGGCTGCCGATGCTGACTTTAAGCAGGCAACTGAGCGCATTCGGCTTGAGCTTCGGGTTATCGAAACTTGCCGCCTGCGGATGCAGCATCTCGAACCGTACTCCGTCCCATTGCCATGACTGGCCTGCGACGCAATGCTGATGCTGCAGCGACGCAGCGACGATCGGGCTGATCGGGCGAACCGGGCTTGCCAGCGCCAGCGAAGACCAGACTTGGGCGACTTTAATCTCTTCCAGCAGCGACAGCGCGCCGCCTGAATGGTCGCTGTCGTTGTGGCTGACGATCATCGCATCGAGCGCAGCAATGCCGCGCGCTTTCAGGTACGGCAGGATGACGCGGTTGCCGCCGTTCGATTGCGGCGAATAATACGGGCCGGTGTCGTACAGCACGCGGTGCTGCGCGGTTTCGATCAGCAGCGCCATGCCTTGACCGACATCGAACGCAGTTACCCACATCTGCCCCGGCTGCGGTTGGGTCGGGCTATTCAATACCAGTGGCAACCAGCTGGCCAATCCCAGCCAGCGTAACGGCCAGCCGCGCGGCGCCAGCAGCCACAAGGTTCCCAGCAAGGCCAACAGAAAAATCCACCAGAACGGCAGCGGCGCTGACCAGACTGCCCCTGGCAAGCTGGCAAGCCACTGCAAGCAATCCGCCAGCCACGCCACCAGCGCATGCGCAGCAGTCAAAACCCAGTACGACAGCGGCGCCGGCAGCACGCTACCCGCCAAGGCCAGCGGCGTCACCAGCAAGCTAATCAACGGAATCGCGATCGCATTGGCCAACGGACTGATAAGCGACACCTGACCGAACAGCAGCATCGTCAGCGGCACCAGGCCCAGCGTCACCACGTACTGGGTGCGGGCGGCGCTTGCCAGCGTCCGATGCCAGTGCGCAGGCCGGCCCGATATTTCCGTCCCATGATGTTGCAGTCCCGCACGCCCGACGCTGGCATACAAGATAACCGCCACCGCACCGAAAGATAGCCAATATCCGGGCCACAGCACTGCCCAGGGATCGATCACCACCACTGCCAGCAAGGCGGTGCACAGCACATGCGAAACGCTGACCAGCCGGCCGTACCAGAGCGCGACCGCCACTACAGTCAACATGTACAAAGTGCGCTGCGCCGGTACTCCAAATCCGGCCAGCAACACGTACAGTAATGCAATTGCGGCTCCGGACAGCGCTGCGACCTTTTGCGCGGGCAGCAGCAACGGCAACTCGGCCCCGGTAAAAAAGGAACGTCGCCACAGCCCATGCATCAATGCGGCAAACAGGCCCGCGACCATCGTGATGTGCAGCCCTGAAATCGAAATCAGATGGCCGGTGCCGCTGCGGTTGAATACCTTCCAGTCGCTCTGGTTAATCGCGCGCTGGTCGCCGACCACCAGCGCCACGATCACGCCCGCGTATTTGTGTTCCGGCAGCGCCGCATGAATGGACGCGCGCAGCCGGGCGCGGCAATGCTCGACCAGATTGCCGAAACTGAACACAAACCCGGACAAGCGCCGGTTTGTCAGCATCGCTTGCGCATCGGTGCGCACATAGCCGGTGGCGCGCAGATTTTGTTCGAGTAGCCAGACTTCATAATCGAAACCGTCCGGATTTGCATTGCCGTGCGGTTTTTGCAGACGCACCGTCAGTTGCCAGCGCTCCCCGGGTTCGACCGCGCTTACCGCGCCTGGGACGCGGTCTGCGCGCAAACCGGCCGCTGCCGGCGCTGCATACCAGGCCAAGGCGATTTTGGGCGGCAAGCCCGACGCTGCCGCGGCCACAACCGTGCCATCCGACTGCAGCACCTGCTCCAAAGCCAGATTAAAGCGTACGCCCTGATCGAAACGATACGGCAGACTGTCGATAGTGCCGATCACGGTCACGTCGCGCCCTTCCCGATCGGTCGGCAATTCGTGCGCCAAACGCTGCTGCGCCAACAGCGCGGCCCAGACAAAACCCAGCAAGATGCCGCAGATCAGCAGCAATGCCGGTTGCAGCAAGCTGCGCAGAAGGGTAGCAATGCCGGCGGCATTAGTAGCCGGCCGGATGTTGCGGCATCGCGATGCTGTCATCCCGAGCAACGCTGCCATTGCCGACAACAGCAACATCAGCGTCACACCCGGCAATGCCGCCCGGTTTTGTAGCCAGGCGATACCGACTACAAAACCGATGATCGCGCTACGCATAAGCGTTGAATGCGTAATTAGGAGTGAAAATATACTGCCATATGTATTTTAAGAAGTCACAATAAATATAAGCGAAATGCATGCTATTTTTCAGCATACTCCTGCATATATTTATTCCGTTTGGCATTTTATCGACGCGCGGCAGCCAACGCGGCCAATCTCGGCAGCACGGCGGTCACGTTCCTCGAGGTCGCCCAGGCGATGTCGCTTTCGGCTTGCGAACGCAATCCGGCCAGATGCAAGCCTATCTGCGGCAACTGTTCCGGACTGTTGCGCGCCGGATGCAGCCAGGCCGGCGCCATGTCGGGTGCATCGGTTTCCAGCACGAGCGCGTCCAGCGGCAACGTCGCGGCCAGACGCCGTATCTGCAATGCACGCGGGAAAGTCATCGCGCCGCCAAAACCCAGCTTGAAGCCCAGATCGATGAACGCTTGCGCCTGCTGCAGGCTGCCGTTGAACGCATGCGCGATGCCTGCGGGGACTTTAATTGCGCGCAACTGCTTGAGTATCAGATCCTGCGAACGGCGCACATGCAACAGTACCGGCAAGCCGAAGTCGCGCGCGATCTTCAATTGTTCGCGGTAAAAATGCGTCTGCTTTTCCGCCATCGCTGCAGTTTTCAGTTCGGGCATGAAAAAATCGAGGCCGATCTCGCCGATGGCGACCAGGCGCGGATCATCCATTGCAGCCGCCACGCTCTGGCGCAACGCATCCAGATCGGATTCTTGCGCCTGCGGCACGAAGATCGGATGAATGCCCAACGCATATACGCAATGGATATTTTGGTGCGCCAGTGCGGCAACAGTGGCGAAATTATCCGGCGCCACCGCCGGAATCACGATCCAGTCGACACCCAGTTGTGCCGCCCGTTGCGCAACCTGTGGCGCCGACAAGCCACCGTCGGCGCCGAACTCGCACGCGTCCAGGTGGCAATGGCTGTCAATCCACATGCCCGGCATGCACGACTGGCTCAACTTGTTCGACATAAGGCTGCAAGCCGTCCTCCGCCAGACGCAGCACGCGGTCGCAATGGCGCGCCAGTTCGATGTCGTGGGTCACGATGATGAACGCGGTGCCGAGCGTGCGCGACAGTTCCAGCATCAGGTCGAAAATCTGATGCGCGGTCTTGCGGTCGAGGTTGCCAGTCGGCTCGTCGGCCAGCACGCAGGCCGGCTGCGTCACCAGCGCCCGCGCCAAGGCGACCCGCTGCCGCTCGCCGCCGGAAAGTTCGCCCGGCACGTGCGTGACGCGGTGCCCCAACCCGACCCGCGCCAGAATCGCCTGCGCCTGTTGCTGCGCATCGCTGCGTTTGAGGCGCCGGATCATCAGCGGCATCGCGACATTGTCGAGCGCCGAGAATTCCGGCAGCAGATGGTGGAACTGGTACACGAAGCCGAGTGCGGTATTGCGCAAGTCGCCGCGGGTCTTTTCGTTGAGGCCGGCAAAGTCGCGCCCCTGCAGCGACACGCTGCCCGAGGTCGGCGTATCGAGGCCGCCCAGCAAGTGCAGCAATGTCGATTTGCCGGAGCCGGAGGCACCGACGATCGCTACCCGTTCGCCCTTGCGGACCTCAAGATTGATGCCGGACAGCACATCGACCGCATAAGCGCCCTGAACGAATTTTTTGGACAAACCACGACACGACAACACGACCGGTTGATTTAGTGGCGGCAAGGTTTGCTCCCTCAGATGGCTGTTGAGATCATTCATAACGCAGTGCCTCCGCCGGGCGCACGCGCGCGGCGCGCCAGCTCGGGTATAGCGTGGCGAGGAAAGCCAGCACCACCGCCACGCCGCCTATCGTGTAGACATCGGGCCAACGCAAATCGGACGGCAGCGATGAAATCAGGTAAATGTCCTTGGGCAGGAACTGCACGCCCAGCAGACGCTCGATGACCGGCACGATCACATCGACGTTCAGCGCCACCAGCACCCCGAGGGCGACGCCGATCGCGGTGCCGAGCAACCCGACCAGCGCACCCTGGATCATGAATATTTTCATCACCGAACGCGGCGACGCGCCCAGCGTGCGCAGAATCGCAATATCGGCCTGCTTGTCGGTCACCGTCATCACCAGCGTCGAAACCAGGTTGAATGCCGCCACCGCGATGATCAGGGTCAGGATGATGAACATCATGCGTTTTTCGGTCTGCACCGCGGCAAACCAGTTGCGGTTTTGCTTCGACCAGTCGCTGACGATCAGGTCGCCGGAAAGCAGCTTCGACAGATCTTGCGCCACCTGCGGCGCGCGCTGCATGTCAGTAATTTTCAGACGCAGACCGGACGGTGCACTTAACCGGAACATTTTTTGCGCATCCTCAAGATGAATGAAAGCCAGCGTCGAGTCGTATTCGTAATGCCCGGCTTCGAAAATGCCGACCACGGTGAATTGCTTCAAACGCGGTAGCACGCCAGCCGGCGTCACCTGCCCTTGCGGCGCCAGCATCGTCACCTTGTCGCCGATTTCCGCATGCAGCGCGCGCGCCAATTCTCCGCCCAGAACGACATTGAATTCGCCCGCCTTCAGATCGTCGAACTTGCCCTGACGCACCTGATTGGCCACGTCGGACACCGCCCGTTCCTGCTGCGGCAGCACGCCGCGAATCACCACTCCGCGCAAGATATCGTCGCGCGTCAGCATCGCCTGCGTGGCGACATACGGTGCGGCGCCGATGACTTCCTTGTCCTGCATCGCTTGCCGGGCGGTGCCCTGCCAGCCGGTCATCGTGCCGCTGGCGTCAAACACTTCGATATGCGCGAGCACCGACAGCATGCGGTCGCGCACATCCTTCTGGAAACCGTTCATCACCGACAGCACCACGATCAGCGCCGCCACTCCGAGCGCGATCCCGGCCATCGAAATCAGTGAAATGAAGGAAATAAAACTGTTACGGCCACTGCGTCGTCCGGCGCGGGTATAGCGCAGGCCGACCAGCCATTCAAACGGCAGGTTTTTCAAGATACTCAATATACGACTCCTAAAGCGAGCCCGCAGTTTGCCACACTCTGCGCAAAACTATGCAAAGATAACCACCGAATCGCGCACTCAAGCCCGGCAGGCTGCCAATTTCATTGCGAAGCGTCGGCATCGTCCTTACGCAGCTCCGCAAGCTTTTTTTCAGGCTGCAATCCATGTTTCGCATGCGCTATCCGCTGTGCCCGGTAAATGCCGGTATGTCCGGAAAACAGATAACTCAATACGCAAGCGATACCCGCATAAATGCCGATCTGCGGCCCAAACAGCTCGATGGCCATGATGGTCGAGGCAATCGGCGTATTAGCCGCACCGGCAAATACCGCGACAAAACCCAGTCCCGCCAGAACCGGAAACGGCAGCGGCAGTATGTAGCCGAGCGCATTCCCGAGCGTGGCGCCGATATAAAACAACGGCGTGACTTCGCCCCCCTTGAAGCCGGACCCTAGCGTGAGCACCGTAAAACCGAGCTTGCCGAGGAAGTCGTAAAACGGCAGCGGTTGAGCAAAGGCATCGACTATCGTTGGAATCCCGAGTCCCAGGTATTTGTCGCCATCGATCAGCATTGCCGCGGCAACCACCAGCGCGCCACCAATCATCGGGCGCAGCGGCGCATGCTTGATATGGTGTTTGAACCAGCGTCCGGTGCTGTGCGTGAGGTTGGCAAACAGCATGCCGACGATGCCGAATGCAATCCCGGCCAGCACTGCAGCGCCAAGCGTGAGCAGGCTGGCTGGCGGCACCAGCGGCACTGCATAGTGGGTATGCGCGATGCCCAGCATACCGGGAATCTGATCGCTGACAATGGCCGCGACAAAACAGGGAAATATCGCGTCATAACGCATGCGCCCGATAGCCAGAACTTCGAGCCCGAACACCGCCCCGGCCAGCGGGGTGCCGAATACCGATGCAAAGCCCCCGCTAATGCCCGCCATCAACAGGATGCGCCGGTCTTCCTTGCTTAATCGGCACCATTGCGCGACATGATCGGCCAATGCACCGCTCATCTGCACTGCAGTGCCTTCGCGCCCGGCCGAGCCGCCGAACAAATGGGTGACGACCGTGCCCAGCAAGATCATCGGTCCCATCCGCTTGGGTACGATCCGCTTGGCATCGTGAACTTCATCGATCAGCAGGTTATTGCCCGCCTCCACCGATTGTCCATGACGGTGATAAATCCATCCTATCGCCAAGCCCGCAACAGGCAGCAGATACAGCAACCACGGATGCCGCAGTCGGGTCGCAGTGGCCCAGTCCAGCGATGCCAGCAGCAACGCCGATGCCAGACCGGACAAAACGCCAACCAGTGTTGCCAGCAAGAGCCAGCGACCGATCACCGGCAATAGTGCAATTTGCTCAGGGAAAAAATGTTTTTTCATGAAAATCAGGTAGCGGCAATGGCAAGCCGATCGGTTAGTAAGCTGCAGCGATCGGCAATCTCATCTGCAGAGCCGGTAGATTACTGCGTCTCTTCCTGCGCAACAAGAAAGATCGGCTTCAGAATAAAAATGACACGACAGAACCCGCTTGAAGCCCGGGCATCGTCCGGTTTTGCCCTACAATCGCGGCATATGAGCCATATCGACATCCTTCTGCCCTTCGGCCTGCCCTCGCCTGAACTGGCGCCTGACTTGATCAGGCAATTGAAAACCCCTGCGCTGGCGACCTTGCTCGGACGCGCAAAAAAAGAGCCGCAAGCGCCCGAGTGGCAAAGCTTCGACGGCTTTGCCAACGCGTTGCCGCACGAAGCCTGGCTGGCGCAGCAATTCGGGCTGGCCGGGCGCCTAGCGCACAGCGGCAGCCCACCGGTGGCGCTGGCGGCGATGGAAATGTTCGGACTGAAGCCCGATGAAGGCGTCTGGTTCATCCTCAATCCGGTTCACATCCATGTCACGCGCGACCATCTGGTACTGATGGACCAGCGGCAATTACCGATTCTCGAGCAGGAAGCGCGCGCCCTGTTCGCGCTGGCCGAACCGCTGTTCGCGGAAAGCCACATGGCGCTGCGCTATGGCGATGCGCACACCTGGTTCATGCGCGCCGATGCGTGGGCCGATTTGCGCACTTCGACGCCGGATGCTGCGTGCGGCCACAACATCGATATCTGGATGCCCAAAGGCCCGTTTGAGCGCGACTGGCGCAAGCTGCAAAATGAAGTCCAGATGCACTGGCACGACCATGCTATCAATCAGGAGCGGGAAATGCGCGGCCAAAAGCCGATCAATTCGCTCTGGCTGTGGGGCGGCACGCCAAGCGCGATGCCGCCGGCGCAAACCCGCTACACAGCCGCGTTCAACCTGCCGCCCTGGATGGGTGCGCTGGGCCAAACCCGCGACATGACTGCCGCCCAATTGATTTCGGCTGCGCCGCAACAGGGTTTGCTGGTGCTCGATATGCTGGTGGAAGCCGCGCTGGCCGGCGATTGGGGGCTTTGGCTGGAGCACATGCAAGAACTGGAATTGCGCTGGTTCGCACCGCTGCTGGAGGCGTTAAAGGCGGGCAAAATCCACAGCATTACGTTGACCTTCAACCATAACAAAGAGTTGCGCCGCTGCAGCCTCAGCCGCATGGCGTTGCGGCAATTCTGGCTGCAACCGTCGCTGAACAGGCTTTTGTAGGTCGGGTTAGCGCAGCGTAACCCGACATCCCGAGCCGCAAATGTCGGGTTACGCGATGAAGCCGCTAACCCGACCTACTTTTCCGACTCGTCTTTGTTTGGAAAGTGCATATTTATTTAACATCAGTTAAAAAAGACCCACCATGACCCGAATCACCACCCGTCCCTATTCGTTCCGCGCTGCCGAGATGCTGCGCCAGAGCGGCGTTCATCCGGTGCTGGCACGCGTGTATGCGGCGCGCGGCCTGACCGAAATGTCCGAATTGTCCAGCGAACTGAATGCATTGATTGCGCCCGGCGGCTTGCTGCACATCAATGAAGCGGCGGCATTCCTGGCCGATGCGATTGCCGCCGGCAAGAAGCTGGTGATCGTCGCCGATTACGACTGCGACGGTGCCACTGCGTGCGCGGTCGGCTTGCGCGGCCTGCGCGCCTTGGGCGCCCAGGTCGATTTCATCGTGCCGAACCGGTTCGAATACGGCTACGGGCTGACGCCCGAAATCGTCGATTTGACGATCCGCGAAAAAGCGCCCGACATCATCGTCACCGTCGACAACGGCATCGCCAGCATCGACGGCGTGGCGGAAGCCAACCGGCGCGGCGTCGAAGTGGTGGTCACCGACCACCACTTGCCGGGCGATGCGCTGCCCGACGCGCGCGTGATCGTCAACCCGAACCAGCCGGAATGCGGTTTCCCCAGCAAGAACCTGGCCGGCGTGGGCGTGATGTTTTACGTGCTGCTGGCGCTGCGGGCCGAAATGCGCCGGCGCGGCATCTTCGATGCGCAAACCCAGCCGAAGCTGGACGTGCTGCTGGATCTGGTGGCGCTCGGTACGGTGGCCGACGTGGTCAAGCTCGACGCGAATAACCGGATTTTGGTGGCGCAAGGCTTGAAACGGATGCGCGCCGGCCGCATGCATGCCGGCGTGGCGGCGCTGTTTCGCGCCGCCAGCCGCGAAGCACGGCGCGCCACGCCGTTCGATCTGGGCTTTGCGCTGGGGCCGCGACTGAACGCGGCCGGACGGCTGGCCGACATGTCGCTCGGGATCGAATGCCTGACCACCGACGACGAAGGCCGAGCCTGGGCGATTGCGCAACAGCTCAATGAAATCAATACCGAGCGGCGCGCGATCGAAGCCGACATGCAGGACGCCGCATTGCTGCATCTGGACGACTTCGCGCCGCAGGACAGCACCACCATTACGGTATTCGACGAAAGCTGGCACCAGGGCGTGATCGGCATCGTCGCCTCGCGCCTGAAAGACAAGTTCTACCGCCCGACCATCACCTTTGCGCCCGGCGGCGCGGGCTTGATCAAGGGTTCCGGGCGCTCGATCCCGGGCTTCCATTTGCGCGATGCGCTCGATCTGGTGTCCAAGCAAGCCCCGACCCTGATCGAAAAATTCGGCGGCCATGCGATGGCGGCCGGACTGACAATCCGCGCCGATGCGTTGCCGGCATTTGCAAAAGCGTTCGAGGCGGTCGGTCAAAGCTGGCTGGGCGCGCACCAGCTGGAGCGCATCATCGAGACCGACGGCGCGCTGGAAGATGCGTATTTCACCACCCAGTTCATCGAAGTCATGGATGGGCAGGTGTGGGGCCAGGGCTTCGCGCCACCGCTGTTCTGCGACGAATTCCGCATCGTCAGCCAACGCGTGCTGAAGGAACGGCACCTGAAGCTGCAGCTGGAAAAAAACGGCCAGCGTTTCGATGCGATCTGGTTCGGCCACGCCGATGCGCTGCCGGAACGTACCCGGATTGCGTTCCGGCTCGATGCAAACGAATACAACGGCGTAACACGGGTGCAACTGATGGTGGAGCATGCGGAAGCCGCCTGAATCAAGGCAGCTGCTGTTTTTTACGCTTGACCAGGATCGAACAGGGCTGATACGACAGCGATTTTATGGCCGCCTTTTGATTTTTCTCAGACTGCCTGCCAGTGCTTGCATTAGTCTGAAATCAGTTCAAAAAACGCAATAACCATTCTGAACGGCCCGCATCGCTCGTCCCGAGTGGATCAAAAACCGGAGCGAAGGACGCGCTGTACACGTCATTCCATGCTTTTTCCCTTTCCCTATGAGGTCCAAGATGAAACGAAGCGGATTATCTGTGATTGCAATCGTATTGGCGAGCAGTCTAACCCTGCTGACCGCGTGCAAGAAGGCGGAAGAACCGGTACCAAAAGTAGATTCCACCCCAGCACCGCAAGCGATGCCGGAAACCACGCCGCCAGCAGCATCGACAGCACCCGCAGCAAATGGCACAGCGACGACCGACCAGAGCGCTCGCGAATCGACGCTGCAATCTGCGCGCCAGGAACTGGATCAGATGAAAACCAGAATCGATGCGCTGAAAGCCAAGGCGAAAGACGCAACCGCAGAGATGCAGGTAAAGCTAAACGATGAAATTCAAGGCTTCGATAAGGAGCTGGGAACTCTGGAAACAAAATATAACGCCCTCAAGGATGCCAGTGCCAGCGCCTGGCAAGACATGAAAGCATCCTTCGACACTGCAATCGCCAAGTTGAAAAGCTCGCTGGAAAAATCCGACCAGCAAGCAAGCAAAACCGGAAGTTCATAATCTCCGGCAAAGATACTGCCTTACGTATTTTGAAAGCCCATTTGTTTTGCTGCGGAAACTGCATCAAAAATACATATACTCTGCTGATAAGATATTTATCCATAACTATTCAGCCCGCTGCCAGTACGGGTTTTAGCAATCCCGACAAGCCGTTCGTCCTGAGTAGCCCATCGGGCGTATCGAAGGCTACGCAGCCTTCGATACGCTGCGCTACTCAGGGTGAACGGACTTTTGGGTACCAATGATTCCCCACCTCACTGCGGGCTGAACAATTACATTTATCCAGGAAGAAGCAAGATTCTTCATTGCCGTCATTGCGCTTTCACGGCAATGACGGCTGCGTTCGACAAGCATAGATACCCGAAAACGGTAGCCAGTCAGCTCATCAAAGGTCTTGTGGGATTTTTCCGGGCAACGTGATTAATCCTGCATCTTGTCCGGCTCGGGCGCGCCGAAATGCGCAAATGCCTTGACTTCCTCTTCGTCCAGCGTTTCTTGCTCCAGCAGTTTTTTTGCGCCGGCTTCCAGTCCTGCGCGATTTTCCCGCAAGATGGTGCTGGCGCGAATGAAGACTGCATCGACGATTTCACGTACTGCGCAATCTATCTCCCGTGCGGTGACTTCCGAATACGCTCTGGTCCCGGGAGGATATTCAGTCATAGGCGCAGGCAGAAAGGCAGGTCTGCTGTCCTCGTAGGAAAGCTGACCCAGCGTGCGGCTCATGCCGTAGCGGGTGACCATGCTGCGCGCGATTTCCGTCACTTTTACCAAATCGTCTGCAGCCCCGGTGGTCGCGCGTTCGAAAACCAGCTGCTCGGCTGCGCGCCCGCCCAGCAATGTCGCCATCTTGTTCTCCAGCTCTTGCTGCGTCATCAGAAAACGATCTTCGGTCGGGCGTTGTATCGTATAGCCCAGCGCGCCGATGCCGCGTGGGATGATCGAAACCTTGTGTATCGAATCGCTGCCCGGCAGTGCCAGCGCCACCAATGCGTGCCCCATTTCGTGATAGGCGACCACCTCGCGCTCCAGCGGATTGATCAAGCGGTTCTTCTTTTCCAATCCGGCGACGATGCGCTCAATGGCTGCCGTAAAATCTTCCAGCGTGACGGCGGTGCGTGCGCGGCGCGTGGCAAGCAACGCAGCTTCATTGACCAGATTGGCCAGGTCGGCACCCGAAAAACCCGGCGTCAGCACGGCAATCTGTTCCCGATCGATGCCGCTGGCAAGCTTGATTTTGCGTAAATGCACCTCGAGAATTTGTATCCGGCCCTTCTTGTCGGGACGGTCGACCAGAATCTGGCGATCGAAACGCCCGGCGCGCAACAAGGCCGGATCGAGGATTTCCGGCCGATTCGTAGCTGCCAGCAGCACCAGTCCCGAGGTCGTATCAAAACCGTCCAGTTCGGCTAGCAACTGATTCAGCGTTTGCTCCTTTTCATCGTGCCCGCCCAAGTCGTACGCGCCGCGCGCACGGCCCAGCGCATCGATTTCATCGATGAAAATGATGGCTGGCGATTTCTGCCGCGCCTGCTCGAACATGTCGCGCACCCGTGCCGCGCCGACGCCGACGAACATTTCCACGAATTCGGAACCGTTGATCGAGAAAAACGGCACGCTGGCTTCCCCTGCCACCGCCCGCGCCAGCAGGGTCTTGCCGGTGCCGGGCGGGCCGACCAGCAAGATGCCGCGCGGGACCCGCGCCCCGAGACGACCATAGGAAGCCGGATCGCGCAGGAAACCGATGACTTCCTGCAGCTCTTCCTTGGCTTCATCGACCCCGGCCACGTCATCGAAAGTGACCTTGGTATGCTGCTCGACATATACTTTCGCGTGGCTTTTCCCAATCGACATGAAGCCGCTGCCCAAGCCGCCCTTTTCCATCATGCGGCGGATGACAAACATCCATATTCCAAAAAACAGCAATGCAGGAATGACCCAGCTCAGGATGTCCCGCATCAGGGTGCTCTGGACGACGCCGGAAAATTTGACGTTGTATTGCTCCAAATCGTCGGCCAATTGCCGATCGACGCGGGTGGTAACGAACACGGTGCGGCCGTCCGTAAGCGGCCGCATCAGCACACCCTGAATTTCATTGTCGTAAATCGCTACTTCCTTGACATTGTTCGATCTTAATTCTTGCAGGAATTCGCTATACGGCAACGGCTCGCCCAGCTGCCACTGCATGAAGACGAGCCGCAAAAAAATCGCACCCAGCACGGCAAAGGACAGGTACCAGAAATTCCATTGACGACTGCGGTCGTTCTTATCCAAGTTCGGGCTCTCCTGCATTCCGAAAAACGGCCAGGTTCCTTGCTGTTGTCATCACTGTTTTGATTGATTTCAGGCAAGTCAGTCAGCATGATGCGAAAAAAACAATATTTAATGTAATAGCGACCCTACGGCAAGAGCTTGATTTTCCGCAATTTTTTGTAACTTTCCTTGCTTTTTAGACAAAAGTTGCAATAAATATGGATTGCATTTATAGCCACTATTGTTACAGTCACTTATACTGATATTTTTACTGTATGCGTACGCAAAAGTTGCGGCTCCGAACAGTATTTTTTCAGGGGGTTCTATGTACCAAAAGATTTTGATTCCGACCGACGGCTCCGAGTTTTCCAATATTGCCGCACTGGCAGGAGTGGAGTTTGCCCGGCAATTACATGCCGAAGTAATGGGCATTTACGTCGCGCCTGAATACCAGTACCCGATCTATGTGGAAATCATTCCTCCCAGCTATCCATCGGAAGAAGATTACATGGCGTCGATGCGCACCGCAGGAGAAGTGCACTTGCAAACAATCCGGCAGGCAGCCGAAGCGGCCGGCCTGAAATTTACAGGCGTCATCGAGTTTGCGGATGCCACGGCAAAAACAATTGCGCACGCAGCCAAGCAAAATCAATGCGACCTGATTTTCATGGGCTCTCACGGCCGCGGCGGCTGGGGCCAGTTGCTTCTGGGCAGCGTCACCTCAAAAGTGCTCTCGCTGTGCAAGATTCCTGTACTGGTATACCGCGTAGAAGAAACAGCATCCTCCGGGCAGGCAGCTTGACCCTCAATTTAGTCGCGGACTGTGTTTTTTAAAAACGTATCTTTTCTTTTCTGAACGGTTAAACCGATGATACGTTTAGTCATTGCCGACGACCACACCATCATGCGCGAAGGACTCAAGCGCATTCTGAGTGGCGCGGAAAATATCGAAGTCGTAGGGGAAGCCGTCAATGGCTTTGAAGTACTGGCGAAAATACGGGAAGGCGGTTTCGACTTGCTGCTGCTGGATCTGTCGATGCCCGGTCGTAGCGGCGTCGAACTGATCCGGCAAATCAAAAATGAAGCGCCAAAACTACCGATCCTGGTGCTCACCATGCATGAAGAAGAACAATACGCAGTGCGCACGATACGGGCCGGCGCGCGCGGCTACCTGACCAAGGAAAGCGCGGGAACACAATTACTCAGCGCAATCGAAAAAGTCGCAGCCGGACGGCCGTATATCAGCACTGAAGTAGCCGAACAACTGGCAATGGAAATCATGGAACCGCACGACACCTTGCCGCACGACCGGCTGTCGAACCGCGAATTCGAGGTTTTCAACCTCTTGGTACATGGAAAATCGCTGACTGAAATCGGAGGTAGCTTGCATTTGAGCGTAAAAACCATCAGTACCCATAAAACCCGCATGCTGCAAAAAATGCACATGCATTCACTGGCGGAACTGGTCCAGTATGCGGTCACGCAAAACCTCATCAACACGCCGGAGCGTTAACCATGCGACTGCAGTCCGCACTACCCCAGTGGAAATATACTGATTACCGTATTTTATAAAGCCACATAGAATACATGCGGAAAATCAATGCTATTTTTGCATACTCCCTATATTTCATGAAATACAATGCTATTTCCTCGTGTTGCTGCGCACCATATCAGCAACAATCGCTGGTCGGTTTACCCTGAGTGCCCGGTAGCGCGTGTCGAAGAGACTGTGGACTCAAGTACTCGTTCGATACGCTGCGCTACTCAAGACGGGTTAATTTGTCCGGCACCCGTCTTCAGATAACTTAATCGGGGGGGAACGCACTGGTATATGCCGTTGATTCAACCCTTTTGCGAGGGTTGAGCGGTTGCGAGAATATTGCGTAAGGTATTGCCAAATAGGGCTTGTTCAGGCTTATTTATTATGCTTGTCATGGGACGCTGCTTTGCTTGCTTCCGCAATGGTGTTTTTGCCTTTTTCGAAATTACTGCTTGCGACTTCAAGATTGTGCGTGGCAAGTGTCGAGGCTTGCTGAAATGCCTTACTCCAGACATCGAACAAGTCGCTTATGGGCGCCATAAAGTCGGTCCTGCTTTTTTCCCCCGAGACGGCGCCCGGGATCGGCAATAATGGTCCCTGACTGACATGTTCAAGGAACTGTTCCATGGTTTTTCCGACCTGGTCTTGCATTTCTTGGCATATTTGCAAAATATCTTTTTGGGATTGGGTAACGCACTCCGGCGTGTGCGAAAGAAAACTGGATTGCAGCAAAATGATTTGCTTGGGGTCACGGCTATTGACCAGCGCCTGCGCAAACCGGGTTTGCTCCATGAACAGCTCCTGCGCTGTCTGTAACAAGGTGTGGTCTATTTTCTCAGTGCAGGTCAATACCGTTTGCGCCAACTGTCGGCTGGCATCCAATTGATTTTGATAGTTTTCAGTTATAGGATTTTCAGGGTTTTGCATGATGGTGCTCCAGAGGAAGAATGAAAGGCGGCGCGCAACATTTTGCGATAAACGCAGCATGTGGCCATTGAGGGAATTATCAGCTTCGCACCTGCTTGCCAACCGAGTTTGAGCAATATCAAAAAACATACGCAAACACCTCGCATGCCTTCTGAAAATGCCCCCTATCATGCTTGACATGAATCAACGACTCTGAAAGAGGGCCGCGTTACTGTTTTTAATGCTTTTGCATCTTAACCAAGGAATTCGCCATGTCATTTAAAACCATTCTTGTCCACGTCGACGAGTCAAAACATGCAGCAGAGTGCATCCGGATTGCAAGCGAAATCGCAGTAGCTGAAAATGCCCATCTGATAGGCGCGGCGATGACCGGCGTATCGCGTTACCTGTACCGCGATCAGACCTTCATCGACAACGATCCCGGACTGGTTTCGCACATGACGTTTCTGCGCGATCGCGCCAGCCGGGCGCTGCAGCAATTCGAGCCGCTGGCGCAAAAAATAGGCGTCACTTCTTTCGAGCAGCGCGTGATCGATGACGAGGCAGCCGGCGGCATTTGCCTGCAAGCCCGTTACAGCGATCTGGTGGTAGTCGGGCAAATCAACCCGGAGGAGCTGTCGCCGATCGTGCTGTCCGATTTTCCCGAATATGTATTGCTCAATTGCGGCCGGCCGGTGCTGGTGATTCCGTATGCCGGACACTTTGAAAATATCGGAAAACGTATACTGGTTGCGTGGGATGGCAGCAAGGAAGCAACCCGCGCAGTGACCAATGCAATCCCCTTATTGAAACGGGCTGAAATCGTCCATGTCGTGATATTCAACAATGACCCTAAAACGGATATTCATGGCGACCAGCCGGGCGCCGATATCGCGCTCTACCTGGCACGGCACGGCGTCAAGGTCGAAATATCATTGCAGGCAAGCGGCTCCCATAGTCACAAGCAAAAAATAAACAACAAGACTGGCGAAGCGCAACAATCTAGCCTGATGGATATTGGCAACAGCCTGTTATCGCTGGCCAGCGACATGAATGTCGACCTGATCGTGATGGGTGGCTATGGCCATTCGCGCTTCCGCGAAACCATGCTCGGCGGAGCTACCCGCACCATCATGCAATCGATGACAGTACCGGTGCTGATGTCGCATTAATCTGAACCGGAATCGGCCGGGCCCTTTTATTTTGGCGCCCGGCATGGCCGCTTCATAAGCGGTATTCGACCCGCAGATACGCCTGCAACAGTTTTACCTGCCGCAAGGCCTCGATCAAGACCCGCTGGTCGATTTCGTTCAATGCATACGGATTGATCCGGTTGGGATCGTCGTGACTGCCGCTGGAACGATTAAGCTGGCCGCGGATGCGGATCGTCTGGATAAAGTGGAAAGCGGCGACATCGGCTTCGATTGCGGCCGGACTACGGCGCGCCCTGGCTCCTCCCAGCAAGAGGCGCTGCGCAGTACTGGTAGCGCGTACGCCGTGCGCCAGGGAAAAGATGCGGCCGATATCCACGAACAGGCGGGCTGCGCGTTTTTTCAAGTCGATAGTGCCGCCGAACTTGCCGCCATCGGTGGAAAACCGCGACAGTACGCCCAGCGGTACCGAGGTCTCCAGCGCATTGCTGGCCATCAGACGCAGGAACAGCGGATTATCCCGGCTCAGTCCAAATAAATAATCCCGCAGGGTTTCCGCCAGTGCGGTTTCGCCATGCAACGCACGGAAATCGAAGAAGATACTGGAGTGCAATAGCGCTTGCGGGTCGGGTTCGCAGATCCATATGGCAAAACGGTTTTTCCACTCATCCAGGGTCAGACACCACTTCGGATTGCGAGCCATGATGTCGCCCTCGCATAGCGGGAAACCGCATGCATCCAAGCCTACATTAACGGTGGATGCGAACTGCAGCAAAGTGTTGCGCAATGCGGTGACGGCTGCCGCATCGGCTCCGGGCGGCGGTACAAAAATGATCCCATTATCCTGATCCGTAGAAAAAGTCTGCTCCTGCCGCCCTTCCGAGCCGAAAGCCAGCCAGCAATAGCGCACTTGCTGCATTTCCGGCGTGCCGACGATATGCATCAGCTGAAGCAGCACCCGGTCGTTCAGCGCAGAAACCAGGGTCGTGATTTGCTCGGCGCTCATGCCGTAACGGAACAGGCCGCTACAGGTGGCGCGGATGCTGTCGACCGCTTTGCCTAACGCAGCAATCGACGTTGCACGCTCGATCGGGGCTTCCAGATGACCGAAACCGGTACGCTGCAACACGAACAGGTCGCGCTCCGAAATGACGCCAACCAGCGCGCCGTCTTCCGATACTACCGGCATGTGGCGAATCGAACGGCTGGTCATTTCCAGTGCCGCTTCCGCTACCGAACTGGTCGCTGGCAGGCATACAGGAGCCGGCGTCATGACCGTGCTGACCGGTCGCGCCGGGTCCAGGCCCGGCGCAAGCACCCGCCGCAGCGTATCGGATTCGGTCAGAATACCGGCCACGCGGCCCGCTTCGGTCACGATTACCGATCCGATCTTGTGCTGCGCCATCAGCGCAATCGCGGCGTTGACGCTATCGGACACGTCCACGGTCAGCGGACTTTGCTTGATCAGGCTGCTCACCGGTTGAAACTTGATCTGCACGGCGATGCGGCTGGATTCGATATCGCTGGCGATATTGTGCATCACCCGCTCGTGATGCCGCCAGGCCTGGGTGATCGCCCAGCGCAGCAATGCCGGTTCGGCCAGCACAGCGGCAACGCCGCTTGCACTCAGCGACCAGCACACGCAATCCTCGGCAGCGACATAGATTTCGACTGATTCGCGCAGCGGTAACGCGAAGTCGAGCGGCAGCAGCATGCCGGGGCCGAGCAGTTCGCCCGCATCATTTTCCATCGATGCGCTGCGCATCGAGACTCGCCCCTGACGGAGAATCAGAATGCCGCGCTGCTCATTTTGCAGGCGTGAATCGAACAACGGCGTGCCGGCAGCAAAACGCATCGGCTGCGCGGCGTCGAATAAGTGCCGCAATTGGGGCCGCGACAGCGCGGAAAATGGTTCAAAGCCTGCCACGTCGGCAAGCTCCTGATCCGGCAGAGAGGATTCGATCTGGCGCATATGATTGACCCGTACAGGAATAATCGAGCATCGGAAGTGTTTATGGAACACAGGAAACACTAGGAGTATAGCCAATAATAAAGTGCTTTCCGCATGTATTTATTAACAATAAATAATTACACCGCATAGTATCTGACCAGCATCAATACCGGCACCGTTTTGCCGCAGCAACTGCAAGCCGGATAAACGCTACTACATGCATTAATTTGCTTATCCAATGATTGGAAACAAAGTAAGTGTGAAGTAAGTAATTAAAGATAGCCTGATTGCGAGACACTTAATGCGATGGCCATTTCAAGCCTCTCTTTACGTCAAATGACAGCAGGCAAGCGATCAGTTTCCTGCGTCACAGTCTCTATCGATTCGACCTTGTGGGTTGATAACATAACTATAGGAGATTACAAAAATGGAAGATGATCTTGTTCAAAAGATAAAATCCAACCCAAATTATCAGAAACTTGTGTCGACTCGCTCCAGCTATGGCTGGATGCTGACTTGGCTCATGATGATCGTCTACTACGGCTTCATCGTACTGATTGCGTTCGACAAAGAATTGCTCGCTGCCAAAATGGGACCAGGCGTCATGACCTGGGGCATGCCAATCGGACTTTTCGTGATTGTTTTTACCGTCATCATCACTGGTATCTATGTTCGACGCGCCAATAGCGAGTTCGATGATCTAACCGCTGAAATCCGTAAAGAGGTGCTTTAATGACGAACATGAAACGTATATTCGGTGCGCTTGCACTGTTTTCGCTGGCAGGTGCCGCGTATGCAGCCGGTGCCGATCTCGGCCAGGCTACCAAGCAGCCGACCAACTGGACCGCAATTTCCATGTTTGGCGCGTTTGTTATTTTCACTCTGTTCATTACTAAATGGGCTGCAGCGAAAACCAAATCCGCAGCCGATTTCTACACCGCTGGCGGCGGCATCACCGGCTTCCAGAACGGCTTGGCGATTGCCGGCGATTACATGTCGGCCGCCTCCTTCCTGGGAATTTCCGCTGCCGTGTATCTGAACGGCTACGACGGCCTGATCTATTCGATCGGCTTCCTGGTCGGCTGGCCTGTCATTACCTTCCTGATGGCGGAGCGCTTGCGCAACCTCGGCCGCTTCACTTTCGCCGACGTGGCCGCTTATCGCTTCTCGCAAACCCCGATTCGCGTGTTTGCGGCATCTGGCACGCTGGTAGTGGTGGCGTTTTACCTGATCGCACAGATGGTCGGTGCCGGTCAGTTGATCAAACTTTTGTTCGGTCTGGAATACTGGATCGCTGTGGTTATTGTCGGCACGCTGATGATGGTGTACGTACTGTTCGGCGGGATGACCGCAACCACTTGGGTACAGATCATCAAGGCGGTAATGCTGCTTTCAGGCGCTACTTTCATGGCTTTTGTCGTGATGTCGCAATTCAACTTCAGCCCTGAAGCGCTGTTTGCCAAGTCAGTCGAAATTCACGAAAAGAAAGACGCGATCATGGGACCGGGCACCTTCATCAAGGACCCTATTTCAGCCATCTCGTTCGGTATGGCATTGATGTTCGGTACTGCCGGCCTGCCGCATATCCTGATGCGCTTCTTCACTGTGCCAAGCGCCAAGGAAGCACGTAAATCGGTATTCTGGGCTACTACCTGGATCGCTTACTTCTACATCCTGACTTTCATCATCGGTTTTGGCGCGATTGTTCTGGTCAGCACCAATCCTGAATTCAAAGATGCTGCCGGCAAGCTGTTGGGCGGCAATAACATGGCAGCGATCCATTTGGCCAAGGCAGTAGGCGGCAACGTGTTCCTCGGCTTCATCTCTGCCGTTGCTTTCGCAACCATTCTGGCTGTGGTCGCAGGCTTGACGCTGTCAGGCGCTTCGGCGGTGTCGCATGACCTGTATGCAACCGTGTTCAAAAAAGGCAAGGCAACCAGCGCCAACGAACTGCGGGTATCGCGCATTACTACCGTGGTATTGGGCATCATTGCGGTGGTTTTGGGTATCGTTTTCGAGAAGCAAAACATCGCCTTCATGGTATCGCTGGCATTCGCGATTGCTGCGTCCGCTAACTTCCCTGTGTTGTTCATGTCGGTCTTGTGGAAAGATTGCACCACACGCGGCGCCACCATCGGCGGCTTTTTGGGCCTGATTACCGCAGTTGGCTTGACCGTGGTATCCAAGTCGGTATGGGTTGACGTGCTGGGACACGAAAGTGCGATCTTCCCGTACACCTCCCCTGCATTATTCTCGATGACTGCCGGTTTCGTCGGTATCTGGCTGTTCTCCATCCTGGACACCAGCGATCGCGCCCGTCTGGACCGCGCAGGCTACGAAGCACAGAAAGTGCGTTCAGAAACCGGTATCGGTGCTGTTGGCGCTTCCGGTCATTAACATCCTGATGTGAAATACAGCCCCGGAAAGAAATTTCCGGGGCTTTTTTAATGCAGGCTTGCGAGTGCAGGTTTGACGATTGCCGCGCTTTTAAGGCAATATCACTTCATCCTCCGTCAGGCCGCCGCAAAGGATATTCGATGTTGCAACGCCCCCTCACCGGTCAGCGCTTTGCCGCCATCTTCATATTGGGCTGGCTCCTGTTCAATTACCCGCTGCTGGCCCTGTTCAGCGGTGCCCGCACTTGGTTCGGTATTCCTGTTTTATATGCTTACCTGTTTGCTGCATGGGCCCTGATCATCGGCCTGCTGGCATACCTTGCAGAAAAATCGTCGTCGCCCGACCACCATGCGTCCGGCGAGGCTCCGACACTGACTGAAAAGGTCTGAGATGCTACAGGGCTGGGTCATCGTACTGGCATCCTTCATCTACCTGGGTGTATTGTTTGCGATCGCATACTATGGCGACAAGCGCGCTGACGCCGGCACCAGCATCATCAACAATTCGACCGTTTATGCGCTATCGCTGGCGGTGTATGCGACTTCATGGACGTTCTTCGGCAGCGTCGGGCGCGCTGCGGCAAACGGCATCGGATTTCTACCGATCTATCTGGGTCCGACACTGATGATTGCGCTGTGGTGGATGGTGTTGCGCAAGATCATTCGCATTACCAAAGCCAACCGCATCACGTCGATCGCAGACTTCATCGCGTCGCGCTACGGCAAGAGCGCGTTACTGGGCGGCCTGGTGACGATTATTGCGGTAGTCGGAATCGTGCCCTATATCGCACTGCAGCTGAAGGCGGTCTCGGCCAGCTTTACCGTACTGCTGCACTATCCGCAGATCATGACCGGCCGCATCGAGGCCGGTCCGATATGGAGCGACACCACGTTGTATATCGCACTGCTGCTGGCCACCTTCACCATCCTGTTCGGCACCCGGCATCTGGACGTCGCGGAACGGCACGAAGGCATGGTGGCCGCCATCGCATTCGAATCCATCGTAAAACTGGTGGCCTTCCTGGCCGTCGGAATCTTCGTTACCTTCAGCATGTACGATGGTTTCGGCGATCTGTTCAAGCAGGCGCAATTAGTGCCGCAATTACAAAAATTACTCACCGTGGGCGGCGATACAGGGAGCATCGCTTTTGGTAGCTGGGCTTCGCTGATCCTGTTATCGATGCTGTCGTTGTTGTTTCTGCCGCGCCAGTTCCAGATCGCAGTAATTGAAAATATTAATGAAAAACATCTCAACCGCGCCATCTGGCTGTTACCGCTGTATCTGTTGATCATCAATATCTTTGTGCTGCCGATTGCTTTTGGCGGCATCATGCACTTTCCGGATGGCAGCGTCGATGCCGACATGTTCGTGCTGGCGCTGCCGATGCTGACACACGAGCAAGGGTTGACCCTGCTGGTATTCATCGGCGGCCTGTCGGCCGCAACCGGCATGATCATTGTCGAAAGCATCGCCTTGAGCACGATGATATGCAACGATCTGGTCATGCCGCTGCTGCTGCGCAGCCCGTCCTTTCACCGTAATCGGCACGCCGATTTAAACAAGTTTCTTCTCAATATCCGGCGCGGCGCGATCGTACTGCTGATGATGCTGGGCTATGCGTATTTTCGCTTGGCAGGCGAAGCGTATGCGCTTGTCTCGATTGGCCTGATTTCATTTGCCGCGGTAGCGCAATTCGCACCGGCGATGCTGGGCGGTATCTACTGGAAAAACGGCACATTGAATGGGGCGTTGAGCGGCCTATGCATGGGCTTTCTGCTATGGCTCTATACATTGCTGCTGCCCTCGTTCGCGCAGTCCGGCTGGCTGCCGGAGAGTTTTATCACGCTAGGGCCTTTTGGCATCGAATGGTTAAAGCCTCGTCAGCTATTTGGCCTGACCGGGCTCGACCAAGTGTCGCACTCGCTGTTCTGGAGCTTGCTGGCAAATATAGGCGCCTATGTCGGGGTTTCGCTTACTGGCCACCAGAATGCGGCCGAAAAAGCGCAGGCTATTTTATTTGTCGATGCCCGCGCCCACGGCACGCTCCTGTGGCGCGGCAGCGCGCCGGTAGCGGTTCTGGCAGACTTATTACGGCGCTTCCTGGGCGCCGCCCGCGCCGAAGAATTGGTGGCGCAATACAGCCGGCAACGCGGCATCAAGAATCTTGCAATGGCCGATGCCGAACTAGTGAATTTTGCCGAAATCCAGCTAGCCGGTGCAATTGGCGCAGCCTCAGCACGCGCAATGATCGCATCGGTCGTCGATGAAGAACCGCTCGGGCTGGAAGAAGTAATGGCGATCCTGAACGAAACTTCGCAAGTGATTGCCTACAGCCGCCAACTGGAGCAAAAATCGCGGGAACTGGAGCTGGCCTCGGCCGAACTTCAGGCAGCCAATGCCAGATTGACCGAACTGGATCATTTAAAGGACAACTTCCTGTCGACTATAACCCACGAATTGCGTACGCCACTGACATCGATTCGCGCCTTTTCCGAAATCCTGCGGGACAACCCCGAACTTGCAGCCGCGCGACGCAGCGAATATCTGGATATCGTGATCAAGGAAAGCGAGCGCCTGACCCGGCTAATCAACGACGTTCTCGATCTTGCCAAGATCGACTCCGGCAGCGCAGAATGGCATGCCAGAGCGCTCGATCTGAAGCAGGTAGTCATCGATTCCCTCAACGCCACCAGCCAGCTGCTGCAAGACAAAGGCATTGATCTGACGCTTGAATTGCCGCAGCAACCGGCCCCCATCGTGGCCGATCACGACCGTCTGATGCAAGTGATGCTCAATCTGCTGTCGAATGCCGTCAAGTTTTGCGATCCCGTCCACGGCAAAATCCGCGTGAGCCTGACAGCGCTCGGCGATACATGGCAGGTAGCAGTTCACGACAATGGCCACGGCGTGCGGGAAGAAGATCGGCAACTGATTTTCGATCGCTTCCGCCAAGGCGGCGATACCCTGACCGGCAAGCCCAAGGGAACCGGACTCGGATTGCCGATCAGCCGTGAAATCATTCATCATTTCGGTGGCCGGTTATGGGTTCAATCCGAATCCCCATCCGAACCGGGCGCAGGCGCAACCTTTGCGTTTACGCTACCACTGGCAGCCACGTCGGAGACGCAACATGTCGCATAAAAAAATCCTGATCGTCGATGACGAGCCCAATATCGTCATTTCGCTTGAATTCCTGATGCAGCAAAGCGGCTATGAAGTCGCGATCGCCCGTAACGGCGAAGAAGCGCTGGAAAAAATAGCCTCGTTCGAACCCGATCTGGTGCTGCTCGACATCATGCTGCCGTTGCTCAACGGCTTCGAAGTATGCCAAAGAATGCGGGAAAATCCGCAGTGGAACCGCACCAAAGTCATCATGCTGTCGGCCAAGGGACGTGAAATAGATGTCAGCAAAGGAATCGCGCTAGGAGCCGATGCCTATGTGACCAAACCATTTTCGACCAAAGACTTGATCGCTCAGGTACAGCGCTTGCTGGCGACCGGCGCATGACCACCGCGCGTTTCTCGCTGGTGTTGGCGCTGCTATATACAGTTCTACTGGGAATTTTCGGTTTACTGTTTCTGGTCCTGTCAGCAAGCCTGCCACCCGCGCAACAGGAATTGCTGGCCCAGTTGCTCAGTTCCCGTCTGCAGCTGTTATTTGCACTTGCGCTGTTATTGCTGTTGGGATTGGGTGCCGCTTTGAATGCATTGCAAAGCCGTTATCTGCAGCCGCTGGCGCGGCTATCGGAAGATGTGGCACTGTTAAGCGCGAATCCGGAACATCGCGCAACAGTGCAAGGTGCAGCCGTCGTGCGCGTGCTGACAGACAAGATCAATGCGCTTGCAACCAATTTCCAGATGCTGCAAAGCGACGTGCAGACCAGGATCGCGCAGGCCAATCGGGCGCTGGCGGCAGAAAAAAACCGGCTCGCCGCATTGATGTCCGAGCTGGCCCAATGCGTATTGGTATGCAATATCGAAGGCCGTATTCTGCTTTACAACACGCGCGCCACCGAATTACTGGAAGTGCATGACGCAACCGGCACCACTATCGGGCTGGGACGCTCTCTTTTCGGCGTCATCGATCGCGATCTGATCGTGCATGCGCTGGAGCAAATCCAACATCAGCGTCAGCAAACCGATGACCCTGCAGCGCGGCCGGTATCGGATTTTGTCGCCACCCTGGCCAACGGTCAACTGGTGCGGGCGCACATGGCAGCAGTATTGGACGGCAGCAATGCGCTCGACGGTTTCGTGCTGACATTGGAAGATATCACGCGCAACGTCGCGGCAGAGAGCCAGCGCGATGCGTTGCTGCAATTGCTGACGCAGGATACGCGTGCGGCGCTGGCCAACATCCGCGCTGCACTGGAAACCATGCAGCATTTTCCCGACATGAGCAGTCAAAAAAGAAGCCAATTCACCGCGATCATCGACGATGAATCGCAACGCCTGGCGCACCGGATCAACCAGGCGGAACAAGGCCGCAGCACTTCTCAAAGCGAAGGCTGGCGGTTTGAACAGATGCGTGGAATCGACCTGATTGCCCTGTTGCAACGGCGTATAGAAACACCCGCGTTACGCATCGATAGCAACATCGAGAGCATCGATTCAGCGTTATGGCTGGAGGTGGATAGCTATGCACTGACGCAATCGCTGGCCTATCTGACGCAGCGCCTGGCTGCGCATTGCGATGTCGACACACTACATATGGATTTGCAACGCACCGAACGCCTGGCCTATCTGGATATAGTCTGGCGCGGTGCGCCAGTGACGGTGGAAACTCTGCAATCATGGGAAAACACGCCATTTCAGCTCGGGGCCACCATTCCGTCAACAACCTTGACCGCAGTCATTACCGGCCAAGGGGGCGACGCGGTTTACCAATTCGACCAGATACAGCAAACCTCGCGCTATCGTTTGCTATTGCCGCTTGCGACCGAACGCGCAGCGCTGGATATTCGCATCAAGAAATCGGCGCGGCCGGAATTTTACGATTTCGATCTGTTCCAGCAATCGGGCCAGACTGCAGCGCTCGATCAGCAATTGCTATCGCAGCTCAGTTATACGGTATTTGATACTGAAACCACGGGGCTGCAACCGGCTGCCGGCGATGAAATTATCTCGCTGGGCGCACTGCATATCGTCAATGGCCGCTTGCTGTCGCATGAAAATTTCGACCAACTGGTGCAGCCGAAGCGCAAACTCAGTGCGGAATCGACCGCCATTCACGGCATTAATGACGCGATGCTGATCGGCCAGCCGGCAATAGAAAAGGTGCTGCCACAATTTCATCGTTTCGCGCAAGACACCATTTTGGTGGCGCACAATGCAGCGTTCGACATGCGCTTTTTGCAGATGCTGGAAGCCAGAACCGGGATTTGCTTCACCCAGCCGGTACTCGACACGCTGCTGCTGTCCCAGGTAATCCATCCAAATCAGGCACAACATTCGCTGGAAGCCATTGCAACCCGTCTCGGGGTAGATCTTGTCGGGCGGCATACCGCATTGGGCGATGCGATCGTGACTGCTGAAGTGTTGCTCAGGATGGTGCCATTGCTGGCTGAAAAAGGCATTTTCACTCTTAAGCAAGCACGCGACGCAGCGCAAC
>Ga0366795_1016_pt1 | contig 36037 bp, 26 predicted proteins | sample BONcelN113001C15_FD_207048 | JGI IMG/M metagenome (GOLD analysis project Ga0366795, IMG submission 207048) | Enriched cells from coal bed in the Powder River Basin, Montana, United States - BONCAT cells N11 rep3 HSBNCT.N11.300.1.C15 ... | reverse complement strand
GCGCCGGAACCGCGCCCGGGGCCGACCGGCACGCCGTTTTCCTTGGCCCAGCGGATGAATTCGGCGACGATCAGGAAGTAGCCGGGGAAACCCATTTTGATGATGGTGTCGGTTTCGAACTGCAGCCGGTCTTCATAGCGGGCGCGCTGCAGCGCGCGTTTTTCCTCATTCGGATACAGTTGCAGCAAACGCACTTCCAGCCCGGCCTTGGCTTCCGAAACCAGGAATTCGCCGATTGTCATGCCCTCCGGCGTCGGGAAATCCGGCAACTGCGGCTTGCCCAGTTCCAGCGTCAGATTGCAGCGCTTGGCGATTTCGACCGAGTTCTGCAGCGCCACAGGCAAGTCCGCGAAGCGCGCGGCCATTTGCTGCTGGGTCTGGAAGCATTGCAAGTCATTGAAGCGCCTGACGCGGCGCGCATTGGCCAGCATTTCGCCTTCGGCGATGCAGGTGCGCGCTTCGTGCGCGATGAATTCCTCTTTCGACAGAAACTGGATCGGGTGCGTCGCCACCACCGGCAGTTGCAGTTTTGCGCCCAGTGCGACCGCCTGGCGCACATGGGCATCCATGTTCGCTTGTCCTGCGCGCTGGATTTCAATATAAAAATGGTCGGGAAATATCCCGGCCCAGCGCTGCGCATGGCGTTCGGCCGCGGCCAGATTGCCGTTGTCGATCGCTTGCCCGATATTGCCGAAGTGCGCGCCGGACAACGCAATCAATCCCGGCGGCGTGCCGTCTGCGCGCAATGCTTGCAGCCATTCGGTGCGGATTTCGGCGCGGCCGCGGTGCTGGTTGGTCAGCCATGCTTTCGACAACAATTCGCACAGTTGCAAATAACCGGTGCGGTTCTTGACCAGCAGCAACAAGCGCGACGGTTTGTCGCGTTCGTCTTCATTGGTGATCCAGACATCGCAACCGATGATCGGCTTGATGCCCTTGCTGCGCGCGGCCTTGTAAAACTTGACCATGCCGAACAGGTTCGACAGATCGGTCAGGGCCAGCGCCGGTTGCCTATCGTTTTTTGCGGCCGGAATGATGTCATCGAGACGTACCAGACCATCGACGATGGAATACTCGGAATGCAGGCGAAGGTGGATGAATTGCGGTGTAATCATGGCGGTATTTTACCCGCTAGTTGGCGCTGCCTCGGCATCGTCGGGTAGCCGTTTATAATAGCGACCACTATTTCTTTAGCGAAAATTGCGCCATGCAGTCCACCTCTCCATTCGTCAATATTGCCGGTTATAAATTCGTCACTTTCAGCGATTGCGCTGAAAAGCGCGCGGAATTTCGCGCATTGTGCGAGCAATTGGAATTAAAAGGCACGATTCTGCTGACGCCGGAAGGGATCAACCTGTTTCTGGCGGGGCCGCGCGCAGCGATCGACCAATTCCTCGCATGGCTGCGCTCGGACGCGCGCTTTGCCGATTTTTACGTCAAGGAAAGCGCTTCGCAAGAACAGCCTTTCACCAAGCTGCTGGTCAAGCTGAAGCGGGAAATCATCACGATGAAGATGCCGCTGATCAAGCCCGAAGAAGGCCGCGCGCCTTTCGTCGAGCCCAAAACGTTGAAACGCTGGCTCGATTGCGGTCATGACGATGACGGCAAGCCCGTCGTAATGGTCGAAACCCGCAATGCGTTCGAGGTCGATGTCGGCACCTTCAAGAACACCATCGATTACCGGATCAGCAAGTTCAGCGAATTTCCCGACGTGATCGCCGCCCACAAGGAGGAATTGGCGGGCAAGACGCTGGTGACCTTCTGCACCGGCGGCATCCGTTGCGAAAAAGCCGCAATCCACATGCAAAACATCGGTTTCGACAGCGTCTACCAGCTCGACGGCGGCATCCTGCAGTATTTCGAGGACGTCGGCGGCGACCATTACGACGGCGAATGCTTCGTGTTCGACTACCGCACCGCGCTCAACCCGAAGCTGGAACCGACCGCCACCACCCAGTGCTTCGCCTGCCGCGCAGTAGTCACGCCGCGCGAACAGCTGACGCCGGAATACGTGCCGGGAAAATCCTGCCCGCATTGCTATCAGGCGCACGCTGCTTCCGATAGTGAGTGATACGGGCATATGTATTTTTATATCCGCAAGTAAAATATGCGGAAAATGCTACATATTTGCATATACTCCAAGAAATCATAGAAAGGTATCGTAATTTGACCGGTCTATGGATTCCCTGCCTGCGCAGGGACGAGGATGTGGCTATTGCGTTACCCATGCAAATCAAATGCACGAATTGAAAAAAGAAAAAAACCATGAATAGCATTCTGTTTGCAATCGCCGCGTATCTGATCGGTTCGGTTTCTTTTGCGGTGGTGGTGAGCAAACTGTTCCGGCTGAATGACCCGCGCACCTACGGCTCCGGCAATCCCGGCGCAACCAATGTGCTGCGCAGCGGCAACAAGGCGGCGGCGCTGCTGACGCTGCTGGGCGATTGCGCGAAAGGCTGGTTCGCGGTCTGGCTGGCGATTCGTTTCGGCCCGCAATATGGGGTGGGCGAGGGCGGCGTCGCGCTGGTCGCGCTGGCGGTATTTGTCGGGCATCTGTGGCCGGTGTTTTTCCGCTTCGTCGGCGGCAAGGGCGTCGCGACTGCGCTCGGCGTACTGCTGGGTTTGAACGGCTGGCTGGGCTTAGCGACCATGATTACCTGGCTGGTGATCGCGTATGCGTTTCGCTACTCGTCGCTTGCTGCGCTGATCGCTGCATTATTCGCGCCGTTTTATTATGGATTGATGTTCGGTATCGACCCGATCCTGTTCGCGGTGCTGATCATGAGCGCGCTGCTGGTGTTTCGCCACCGTCAGAATATCGCGAACCTGATGGCAGGCAAGGAAAGCCGGATTGGCAGCAAGAAAAAGTGAGGTCTAAAAAATTGGGAGTATGGCATTAAAAACTGCCATTTCCGTATGTTTTTAATGCGGGTTCGAAAATACACTAGGAAGTAACGTAGGGCGGGTGAAACCCGCGCATGCTTGCTGTCGGTCTGCGCGGGTTTCACCCATCCTACGCAGCCCGCAATTCGCTGAGCGGCCAGCGTGGCCGTACATTGAATGCGTAATCCCGTTTCGCTGCATCTGGATTTTCCTTCAGGCGCAATGCACCGGCGAATGCGATCATCGCGCCGTTGTCGGTGCAGAATTCCAGTTCCGGATAAAACACCTGGAAGCGCCGCTTGGCCGCTGCCGCATTCAATGCTTCGCGCAGTTGCACGTTGGCGCCGACGCCGCCGGCGATCACCAGCCGCTTCAGGCTGGTATCGCGCAGCGCTGCCATGCATTTGGCTACCAATACTTCCACCATCGCATCGACAAAGGCGCGCGCCACATTGGCTTTGTCCTGTTCGCAGATATTGGTGATCTGATTCTTGACTACGGTCAGCACTGCGGTTTTCAGGCCGGAAAAGCTGAAGTTCAAATCCTTCGAGTGCAGCATCGGGCGCGGCAGCTTGTATGCATCGGGATCGCCGAATTCGGCCATCCGCGAAATCTCCGGTCCGCCCGGATAACCGAGTCCCAGCAGCTTGGCCGACTTGTCGAACGCTTCGCCGGCGGCGTCGTCCAGCGTTTCGCCCAGCAATGTGTAGCGGCCGACGCCATCGACCCGCATCAATTGCGTGTGGCCGCCCGACACCAGCAACGCGACGAACGGGAATGCGGGCGGCTTGCTAGCGAGTAATGGCGACAGCAAATGGCCTTCCAGATGGTGGATGCCGAGCACCGGTTTGTCGAGCGCCAGCCCGAGGCCGCAGGCAAACGATGCGCCGACCAGCAGTGCGCCGGCCAGACCCGGCCCCTGGGTATAGGCGATCGCATCGATGTCGGTCAGCGCGCGGTTGCTATCGTTGAGAGTTTGCTGCAACAGCGGGATCGCGCGCCGGATATGGTCGCGCGATGCGAGTTCCGGCACCACGCCACCATACGCCGCATGCATCGCCACCTGCGAGTGCAGCGCGTGCGCCAGCAAGCCTTGTTCGGTATCGACCAGCGCAATGCCGGTTTCGTCACAGGAGGATTCAACGCCGAGAACAAGCATGGGGATCAGTCAGTGGTTGGAAGGAAGAGTGCAGATTATAGGGGATCACCGCACTGCAAGCACATACAGCAGCAGGAGATTCACAACCAGGGCGACGAGAGCAATGCTGCGCCAGAGCGCAGCCGGATTGCGCTGTAGCAGCGGCATCGGCGCCTTGGTGGCCAGCGGGCGCGCCGCGCCTCGCTCCAGCGCCAGCAGGAATTCTTCCGCGGTCTCGAAACGAACAGTGGCATCTTTCGCAACCGCTTTCAGCAACACATTTTCCAGCCACAGCGGAATGTCGGGCCGGTAGCGGCTCGGCGGAATCGGTTCGCCGAAGCGCGGGTGCTGGAACGGTTCGATCTCGCCATACGGGTAATGCCGGGTCAGCAGGTAATACAGCGTCACGCCGACCGCATACACATCGGTCTGGCGCGACGGCCGCGCATTGTCGAATTGCTCCGGTGCCAAGAAGGATGGGGTGCCGGCTTGCGGCGCCGGATTGTCTTGTTCTGCCTCCAGCCCGGATTGCGCGACGCCCAGGTCCAGCACGCGCAATTGGTCATCGTCGCCCAGATGCACATTGGCCGGCTTGATGTCGCGATGAACGATGCTGCGCCGGTGCAGCGCGCCGATCGCGCGCACCAGTTGCTCGCCGTGGCTGACCGCTTCCGGCACCGTGAAGTGGATGCCGGCATCCAGCCGCTGCTGCAGGTTGCTGCCGGCATGCCAGGTGCACAGGTAATACAGCGCGCTCTTGCGCTGCGGCGTGATGACCTGCGGGAAAAAGCGTGCGACCACCCGTTTCGCCAGCCATTCCTCATGCGCGAACGCCGAGCGCTCCTGTTCGTCATTCGCATGGTCGGGCTGCAGCGTCTTGAGCACCAGCTTGCGCTGGGTGGCGGGATCGCGCACGCGGTACAGCAGCGTCGCCTGCGACGCATGGATCAGTTCTTCGACCAGATAGCCGTCGATGCTCTGGCCGGCTTTCAGCCTGGGCGGTAGCGGCAAGTCGTGCGAAATCGTGACCGCATCGCGCAGGTTTTCCTGCGGCAGCGCCTCGACCCGCAATATCAGTGCGCTCAGATTATCCTGCGAGCCGGCTGCCAGCGCCGCATCCAGCAACGCCCGGGCGATGCGTTCGATGCTGCTTTGCCCATGTAGCGCTTCGGACAACAGCGCAGTCAGGTCGTATTCGGTGATCGCCGCCCAGACGCCGTCGGACGCCAGCAGGAACACATCGCGCTGCTGCAGTTCTCCCATGCCGTGGTCGATCGCCAGCCGGGAATCGAGTCCGATCGCGCGCGTCAGCACATGCTGCATTTCCGGCCGGTCCCACACATGGTCGGTGGTCAGCCGGGTCAGCACGCCGCCGCGCAGCAGGTACAGGCGGGTGTCGCCGACATGGGCGAAATAGTAGAACTGGCCGCGCAGCACGATGGTTGTCAGCGTGGTGGCCATGCCGGCCAGTTCCGGACGGATCGAACCCTGTTGCTGGACCCAGCCGTTGGTGGCCTTGATCACGCGCTCCAGCGCCTGCGTCACCGGCCAAGTATCGGGGGTCGCGTAGTAATCGGCCAGCAAGCCGCGCACCGCGTATTCCGACGCTTCGCGCCCGCCTTCGTTGCCGGATACGCCGTCGGCGATGGCGGCCAGCATGCCCTTGGTCGACAACTCCGGCTCGTTGGGCGTGACCATGCCGAGGAAATCCTCATTGCGCGCGCGCTTCCCGGCGGATGTTGCATGGCTGGCGGCGATGATCAGTGGCATGGCGTGGTCTCAGTCGGTAATCAGGCTCGGTCCATGCAAGTCATGAAAAAAATATACGGGAAATTAACTCCAGGAAAATTGAGTATAGGTATTTTCATGGTATTTGCCGCATATTTTTATTGCGGATAAAAAATATACTCCTCCAATTGTCAGATTTTGGCCGATGTCATCGCCGCGCTGCCCCAGGTGGTGCGCCAGCGGGCCTTGACCATCGACAGGCCGAGCAGCGCGATGATCGCCAGCGAAGCGAAGATCGACAGGCCCAGCTGATAGCTGCCGGTCAGTTGCTTCGAATAACCGAGGCTGGAGGCCAGGTAGAAGCCGCCGATGCCGCCTGCCATGCCGACCAGACCGGTCATCACGCCGATTTCCTTGCGGAAGCGTTGCGGCACCAGCTGGAACACCGCGCCGTTGCCGGTGCCCAGCGCCAGCATCGCCAAGGTGAACACGATGACCGCCGAGATCGCAGACGGCAGGCCGAAGCTGGCGATCAGCAGGAAGGCGGCAGCCAGCATGTACATCATCGACAAGGCCTTGATGCCGCCGATGCGGTCGGCCAGGCGGCCGCCCATCGGGCGCACCAGCGAACCGGCGAACACGCATGCGGCGGTGAAATAGCCAGCGGTTACCGGCGACAGCCCGTACTGGCTGTTGAAATAGATCGCCAGCGACGATGCCAGTCCGGAGAAACCGCCGAAGGTGACGCTGTAAAAGAACATGAACCACCATGCATCCTTGTCTTTCAGGATGTGCAAATACTCGACCAGCGACTTGGCCGGCGGCGCCGATGGCGCATCCTTGGCATAGATCATATACACCGCCAATGCCACGCCCAATGGAATCAGCGCCAGGCCGAACACGTTTTGCCAGCCGTAGGCGATTGCCAGCGACGGCGCAAACAGCGCGGCGAATGCAGTGCCGGAGTTGCCGGCGCCGGCGATCCCGAGTGCGGTGCCCTGATGTTCGGGCGGATACCAGCGCGATGCCAGCGGCAGCGCCACCGCGAAAGCCGCACCGGCCACGCCCAGGATGACGCCCAATGTCAGCAAGCTCTGGTAATTGCCCAGATTGCCAAGCCAGGCCCAGGTCAGCCCGCCGATCACGATCAACTGGCTGATCAGTCCGGCTTTCTTCGGTTTCAGATGGTCGACCAGCACCCCCATTGCGATGCGCAGCAGCGCGCCGGCCAGCAAAGGAGTGGCGACCATCATGCCTTTTTGTGCGGCTGACAGGCCCAGATCCTTGGCAATCAGGATCGCAAGCGGGCCGAGCAAGACCCAGACCATGAAACTGAGATCGAAGTAAAAGAATGCGGAAAGCAGCGTTGGCGTGTGCCCGACCTTCCAGAAGGATGATTTTTGCATGACGTCTCCTGATATGAATGAGCGTCATGAATGCAAGCGTCATGCCATCTATCGCGGTTGCGCTTTTTCAGAGGCGGCGTGCAGAACTGCGGTGAACGCACGCTTGTGGGCTGCACTATTCGGGTGTGCATTTGGATTGTTTTGAGTAAGAGGCGCACGATAAGGGTGCGTGTCGGGTGCGTGTTGGCCTCCCGGCCGATGCCCCTGCACCAGGCAATGCACTGGCAGCAATTTCCCTCAAATAAAGTTTTGGAAAAAGCGCGTACGCATGCGCAGATCGCCACCTTGATCACGTATTCGTCAGCATCTTGAGCAAATTTGGCAGCCCCTTGCCCTGAATGTAAGGATCGCGTTCCAGGTCAGTACAGTTCTTCAGCAAAATTTGCTTCGTCTTGTCCGGATAGCCGATGAATTCCCGCCGCATCGACAGAAACGCCGCAAGAATGCCCGACACATGCGGCGTCGCCATGCTGGTGCCGCTCATTTCGATATACAGATCCTTGGCCGTACTGCCGTCCTGCGGCGCCATATGCCACGCCGATAAAACCTGCTCCCCCGGCGCCACGAGGTCGGGCTTGCCGCGTCCATCGGCAGTCGGTCCGCGTGATGAAAAATACGAGATGCCGAAGGAATGGGGGCTGGTCTTGTGGACCGAACCGACCGCGATGGCCTCCTCCAGATTGGCCGGATCGCCGATCGATAAATCCATATTCGATCCGACCGGTCCGGCATCCGCTTCCAGCATCGCATAGCCCTCATTGCCTGCCGCAAGGCAGACCAGCACGCCCTGGTCCCACAGCCTGCGCAATTCCTGACACAGCGGCGTATGGCCGCAACCGTATACGCTCGGATCGAACGCGCCACCCAGACTGAGGTTTACGCCGTGAATGATCAGCTCGCCGGCGCGTTCGTTGATGTCGGCAATCGTATCGAGCGCCTTGATGATGAAGGCGTCCTGTCCCTGCCCGTTATCCTTGAGTACCTTGAAGCCATACAGCCGTGCGGCCGGGGCCATGCCGGCATAGGTGTCTTCCGGCTGGCCGCCATCGGCTGCGACCGTCATCTCGCCGGCAATGATTCCGGCGACGTGGGTGCCATGGCCATTGCCGTCGAGCGCAGAAAATCTTGCGTCATCCGGTTCGAGTACGACCACGGCGCCGCTCATCGTGCAGTCCCATTGCCGAACCACATTACGGTGTTTCAGAAAATGCGGGTGATCCGCACGGATGCCGGTGTCAAGCACGGCCCAGCCGATATGCTGACCTGTCGCGCCATAAGCAAGATTGGCCGGCCGCGCTTGCACGGTATGGGTCGACTGGTTGATCAGTGCACGCTTGCTTGCATTGCGCCAGATTTTGTTGATTTTCGATTCGCGATGCAACGAACGCAGCGACTCGATTTCAAACCGCGTCAGGTCGGCTGCGATGAAGCGTTTCATTTCCTGGATGGCTGCGGTTGCGAGGTCGGCGCCGCTGGCGGTGACCAGCGCCCTGATCGTCTCCAGCACCGCGGCGCGGGTATCTGCAAGCGACACCGCATCGTTGATGTCATTGCCGCGATCTCCGGTGATCAATTGGATCAGCGCTGGATGACGCTCGTCATGACTGCTGTTTTCAATCTGGTCGGCAAGATCGCGCACCACGATTGCCTTGCCGACCAGTTGAAAGAACGCATTGCCTGCGGTCTTGCGAACCGGCAAGCGCACTGCGTCGGTGTGCAAATAACCGGTTGCCGAATGCGGGTGGAAGGGCGCATCCGGATTGATGCCAAAGCCGCTATGGTTTTCAATCGCAATACCGCACCTGTTTGCCGCAAAATCATCCGACAGATCGCGGTCAAGCGCGACCACGTCCAGCGTGTCGGCGACATTGATCCAGCGCTTCACGCAGTCGGGTACGACCAGCTTGCGGTCCGGTATCCAGCTTTGCATCACGTCCTGGATTTCCGCCATGCCGAGCGGTGAGCCGATGGTCACCAGCAGCCGGACGTCGCATTCGTCCTCGCGCAATCGTCGCAATACGTTATACGCGATCATTGATCCCTGGCTGTGCGCGACAATGATGAAAGGGCCGCCGCCGGCCCGGATTCTTTCGATCAGCGTATTTTCCATCGCAGCACGCTTGTCTTCATCGAACAGAAACTGGTTGACGTCCTGCAGGAAAATCTGCGTCAGAACATTGGTGATGTGGCGCCGGATGAAGCCCGGCAGCGGCAGCACTTTTGCGCCCGGCCCCTGCGGTCGTTCCTGCACCAGTTGATCGGCGCGTGCGCGCATGCGATCCGCGATGCGGCGCAGCGTGTCGCGTTGCTCGCCGGTCTGCGCCACCTGTTCTATCACTGCATGCAAGTGCTGGCTCTCGACATTTTCTGCCAACGCATTGCCCATTGAGACGCGATCAGAAGCATCTGCCTTGTTGGTCACGAGATCGCCGTCGGCGCAGATGGAAGCGTCCGGCACCGGATATAAATTACGGCTGACCCAGTATGCAAGTCGGGTCCGGTCACCCATCGGTCCGCCAAACAGGGCCTGGTCCCATTGACACTTGAGCACAGAGGCGATTGGCTTGTTGCCAATGCCGTGCACATAGATAACGGTGGCAACCTCGGGCGGCGCGCCACTGGCTACCAGTCGGGCGGAGATGCTGCGGGTGTTTTGTGTCAGCGACGGGCCAAACTGAATGAAGCTCTGCTTTGCCGCGCCCTTGGCGGCGGGCAGGGCGGCTGATTTTTTGCGCGCAGTTTTTTTGCCTTCTTTTGATGGCAGTTTCCGCGCAACGGAGTCACTTGAGGCTGGCTTTTTCATGTCTATACTCCTGGAAATTTTAATGGCGCTTCGATCTCCGCTACCTGCGGCACGTTCGAGGCGCATCGAATAAGCGATGCTAGAGCCTGCTGTTATCCGGATGCTATGGAAATGATCCGGGCTGCGCCAATCGGAGTCTTGATATCGGACAAGCGAACAGGGCTTGCGCAGAACCACGGCAGATGCTCGTGCAATCTCCCTGCCCTGTTTTGCGTTCATCCGGCGCGGCTTGTTTTCGTGCGCCGCACTATTCGGGTGTGAGTTGGATGCGATAAACGGGTGCAATAAACGCCCGCTAAAGGTGCAAATTCGGTGCAAATTCCGTTTTCAAGAAGCGCCTGCACCACGCAATGCACTGGCATCAATTTTGCTCAAGTAAAGCCAAGAGACATTTATTTGGGGATCGCGATGAAGAAGTTGAAATTGGTAATGGTCGGCAATGGCATGGCGGGTGTACGCGCACTGGAAGAGCTGCGCAAGATCGCGCCCGACATTTACGACATCACGGTATTCGGTGCGGAACCCTATGCGAATTACAACCGCATCCTGCTGTCGCCGGTGCTGGCCGGCGAGCAAACGGTGCAGGACATCATGCTCAACGATGTCGACTGGTATGCGGAAAACGACATCACGCTGCATCTGGGTAAAAAAATCGTCAAGATCGACCGCGTCAAGCGTCAGGTGGTTGCGGAAGACGGCACCGTCGCCGACTATGACCGCCTGTTGCTGGCGACCGGCTCCAACCCGTTCATGCTGCCGGTGCCGGGCAAGGACTTGGAGGGCGTGATCGCCTATCGCGATATCGCCGACACCAATGCGATGATCGATGCGGCCAGCAAGCACAAGCACGCGATCGTGATCGGCGGCGGCTTGCTCGGGCTGGAAGCGGCGAACGGCCTGAAACTGCGCGGCATGGATGTCACCGTCGTGCATCTGCCGCAATGGCTGATGGAGCGCCAGCTCGATGAAGTCGCCGGCAAGATGCTGCAGAAATCGCTGGAAGACCGCGGCCTGAACTTCCTGCTGGGAAAAAACACCGAAGCCATCATCGGCGACGAAGATGGTGGAAAAAGCGGTCACGTGAAGGCGATCCGCTTCACCGACGGGCTGGAGATCCCGGCGCAACTGATCGTGATGGCAGTCGGCATCCGCCCCAACACCGCGCTGGCGGAATCGGCCGGCATCTATTGCAACCGCGGCATCGTCGTCAACGACACGATGCAGACCTACGACCCGCGCATCTATTCGGTCGGCGAATGCGTGAACCACCGCGGCAATGTGTATGGGTTGGTCGCGCCGCTGTTCGACATGGCCAAGGTGTGCGCGAATCATCTGGCCAATTTCGGCATCGGCCTCTACAAGGGTTCGGTCACCTCGACCAAGCTGAAAGTCACCGGGATCGACCTGTTCTCGGCCGGCGACTTCAGCGGCGGCGAAGGCACCGAGGAGATCATCCTGTCGGACCCGATCGGCGGCGTCTACAAGAAACTGGTGCTAAAGGACGACAGGCTGATCGGCGCCTGCCTGTACGGCGATACTGTCGACGGCAGCTGGTACTTCAAGCTGCTGCGCGACGGCCGGGCGATTGCCGAAATCCGCGACAGCCTGATGTTCGGCGAATCGAATACCGGCGATGCCGGGCATGAAGGTTACAGTGCCGCAGCGGCGATGCCGGACAGCGCCGAAGTGTGCGGCTGCAACGGCGTGTGCAAGGGCACCATCGTCAAGGCGATCAAGGAGCATGGCTTGTTCACGCTGGAAGACGTGCGCAAGCACACCAAGGCCTCGGCCTCGTGCGGCTCCTGCACCGGCCTGGTCGAACAAATCATCATGTCCACCGTCGGTGCCGATTACTCGGTCTCCAGCCAGGCCAAGCCGATATGCGAGTGCACCGATCACACCCATCACGAAGTGCGCGATGCGATCAAGGTCGAAAAGCTCCTGACCATCGCCAGTACCATGGAATTGTTGGCCTGGCGCACCCCCGACGGCTGTGCAAAATGCCGCCCTGCGATCAACTATTACCTGCTGTCAACCTGGCCGCACGAAGCCAAGGATGATCCGCAATCGCGCTACATCAATGAGCGCGCGCATGCGAACATCCAGAAGGACGGCACTTATTCGGTGATCCCGCGCATGTGGGGCGGCGTGACCAATGCGTCCGAATTGCGCCGCATCGCCGACGTGGTCGATAAGTATGCGATCCCGACCGTCAAGGTAACCGGCGGCCAGCGCATCGACTTGCTCGGCGTGAAGAAATCCGACTTGCCGGGGGTCTGGAAAGACCTCGGCATGCCGTGCGGCGCCGCCTATGCGAAGGCGCTGCGCACCGTGAAGACCTGCGTCGGCAGCGAATGGTGCCGCTTCGGCACCCAGGATTCGACGCTGATGGGGCAGCAGCTGGAACGCGAGCTGTGCCGCATGTACGCGCCGCACAAGGTCAAGATCGCGGTTTCCGGTTGCCCGCGCAACTGCGCCGAATCCGGCATCAAGGACGTCGGCGTGATCGGCGTCGATTCCGGCTGGGAAATTTACGTCGGCGGCAACGGCGGCATCAAGACCGAAGTCGCGCAGTTCTTCGTCAAGGTCAAGACCCACCAGGAAGTGCTGGAATATGCGGGCGCCTTCCTGCAGCTGTACCGCGAGGAAGGCTGGTATCTGGAGCGTACCGTCCATTATCTGGAGCGGGTCGGCCTCGATCATGCGAAGAAGATGGTGCTGGAGGACGAGGCCAACCGCAAGGCGCTGTATGAACGCATGCTGTTCTCGCTCGACGGCGAGCCGGATCCATGGCACGAGCCGGAGAAGGCGCTGGTCGACATGCGCCAGTTCGTGCCGCTGCCGGCCTGATTGGGTTCTGCTCCTCTCTCCCGGCATGGCTTTTCCTGGTGCCCGAGTCGCATGCGATTCGCTTGCGGGAGAGAGGCCGGGATAAAGTGGTTTTTAGCAGGAGTATTTTAAAAGTCGCAATAATATATTGCGGAAATACAGGTTTTTTTGCATATACAACACATAGTATGATAAGGATCTGAAATGTCGAATCAATGGAAAATCATTTGCAAGGTGGACGATATCCCGGTGCTGGGCGCGCGTGTGGTGCAACGCGATGCAAAACCGGATGTGGCGATTTTTCGCAATGGCGAAGACAAGATATTTGCACTGGTGGACCGCTGTCCGCACAAGGGCGGACCGCTGTCGCAGGGCATCGTGCATGGGGAGCGGGTCGCCTGTCCCTTGCACAACTGGAATATCGAACTCGATTCCGGCTGTGCCAGCGCACCGGATGCAGGCTGCGCGCAAAAATTCAGCGTCAAGGTCGAGGACGGTAATGTGTATCTGGATACTGCCGAATTGGCTACGCTGGCGATCGAGGCTGCCGCTGCATGATATTGCGCGAGACTAAAGCAACTTGCTGTTACTGCGGCGTCGGTTGCGGCGTCATCGTCGAGACCGATGGCGTGCAGGTGATCGGGGTGCGCGGCGATCCCGAGCACCCGGCCAACTTCGGCCGCTTGTGCACCAAGGGCAGCACGCTGCATCTGACGGCCAACCCGCTGCTGCAGCAGCAGGCGCGCGCGCTGTATCCGGAGCGGCGCAGCACGCGTGCTGCGCCGCGCGTACGGGCCGGCTGGGACCAGACGCTGGACGCGATCGCGCAACAATTCGCCGACACCATCAGGAAACACGGGCCGGACAGCGTCGGCTTCTATGTTTCCGGGCAACTGCTGACCGAAGACTATTACGTCTTCAACAAGCTGGCCAAAGGCTTGATCGGCACCAACAATATCGATACCAACTCGCGCCTGTGCATGTCGAGCGCGGTGGCCGGCTACAAGCAGACGCTGGGCGCCGATGCGCCGCCGGCCTGCTATGAGGATATCGAGCAGGCCGAGCTGATTTTCATCGTCGGCTCCAACACCGCGTATGCGCATCCGATCCTGTACCGCCGCATCGAGGATGCGCGCAAGAACAATCCGCAACTGAAGGTCATCGTTGCCGACCCGCGCCGCACCGATACCGCGCGCGAAGCCGACCTGTTCCTGCCGATTTTGCCGGGCACCGATGTCGCGCTGTTCAACGGCATGCTGCACATCTGCCTGTGGGAAGACTTGCTCGACACTGCCTATATCGACGCCCATACCGAAGGCTTTGCCGAGCTGAAGCAGACGGTGCGCGATTACACGCCCAACTATGTGGCCGAAGTATGCGGCATCAGCGAAGCCGATCTGGTGCAGGCCGCGCAATGGTTCGGCCGTTCCAGGGCCGCGTTGTCGCTGTATTGCCAGGGCCTGAACCAGTCGTCGTCCGGCACCGCCAAGAATGCGGCGCTGATCAACCTGCATCTGGCCACGCACCAGATCGGCAAGCCCGGCGCCGGCCCGTTTTCGCTGACCGGGCAGCCCAATGCGATGGGCGGGCGCGAAGTCGGCGGCATGGCCAATCTGCTGTCGGCCCACCGCGACCTGGCCAATCCCGCGCACCGCGCCGAAGTAGCGAAACTGTGGGGTGTCGACGATGTGCCGGCCACGCCGGGCAAGACTGCGGTCGAGATGTTCGAGGCGGTGCGCAGCGGCGAGATCAAGCTGCTGTGGATCGCCTGCACCAACCCCGCGCAGTCGATGCCGGACCAGAAGCTGGTGCGCACAGCGCTCGAACGTGCCGAGCTGGTGATCGTGCAGGAAGCCTACCAGACCACCGCGACCGTCGACTATGCCGACGTGCTGCTGCCGGCCACCAGCTGGAGCGAGAAGGACGGCACCGTCACCAACTCCGAGCGCCGCATCACCCGCTTCAAGCCGGTGCTGCCGAAGCCGGGTCAGGCCCGCCACGACTGGGAAATCGTCATCGACTTTGCGCGCCGACTGGAACGCCTGCTGGGTAAGGCCGACACGCTGTTCCCGTACCAGAGCGCGGAAGAAATCTGGAACGAGCACCGCGAAACCACGCGCGGACGCGATCTCGATATCACCGGCCTGTCGTTCGACATCCTGGAGCAGCAGGGGCCGCAGCAATGGCCGTTCCCCGAGGGCGCGACTACTGGCAAGCAGCGGCTGTACGAAGACGGGATTTTCCCGACTGCCAGCGGCCGTGCCAGATTCGTCAATACCGTGTATCAGGCGGTCGCGGAAGCGGTCGATGCGCGCTACCCGTTTCATTTGACGACAGGCCGGCTGCGCGACCAGTGGCACGGGATGAGCCGCACCGGCACCGTTGCACAGCTGTTTGCGCACGCGTCCGAACCGTCGGTCGTGATGTCGCAGCGCGACATGGAGCGCCGACTGATCAAGGACGGTGAACTGGTCCATGTCACCAGCCGGCGCGGATCGCAAATATTGCCGGCGCTGGCCGGCGCCGAGATGCGCGCCGGGCAAGCGTTCATTGCGATGCACTGGGGCGAGGAATATCTGTCCGGCCGCGGCCATGACGGCGCCGGCACCTATGGCGTGAATGCGTTGACGCTGTCGACGGTCGATCCGGTGTCCAAGCAGCCGGAACTCAAGCATGCGGCAGTGAAGATCCTGAAGGCCGAGTTGCCGTGGCGTTTTCTGGTGTTCGGCTGGGCCGATGCGTCGCAGGTGCTGGCGCTGCAGTCGGCGCTGAGGCCCTATCTGCGCCGTTTCAGCTATGCGTCATGCACGCTGTTCGGGCGCGAAAAAGTCGGCGTGCTGTTCCGTGCCGCCGACGATTACGTCGCCGACGCCGCGCTGGTGAAGGAAATCGAATCGCGTTTCGGTATCGAAGGCGCCGGTGTGTTGCGCTACGACGATGTCAAGCGCGGCAATGCGCGCCATATCCTGGTGCGCGATGGCAAGCTGGCAGCGGTGTCGATGGCCGGCGATACCTCGGCCGAACATTGGCTGAAGGAATATCTGGAAGGCGAACTGCCGGTGGCGGCGCTCGGGCGCATGCTGCTGATGCCCTCGACCAAGGTGCCGCAAGGCTTCAAGGCACGCGGGCGTATCGTTTGCAACTGTTTCAATGTCGCGGAAACGGAAATCCGGGATGCGCTGAACGCAGCACCGGTGCCCGATACTGCAGGCGCGGCGCTGGCTGGCCTGCAGGGCAAGCTCAAATGCGGCACCAACTGCGGTTCCTGCATGCCCGAACTGAAACAGATGGTGCTTGCGCATGAGGCAATTACACACGCAGCATGACAAAACTTGCCGGAGACCGTCTGGTGCGGGAGCACAATCGGTATAATCCGCGCATGGAAAAAGCACAGATACCTGAACATTTTGCGGCAGCCCGCTTCATCAAAGTCATCGGGCGCGGCAAGGATGGCGCCCGCAGCCTGTCGCGCACTGATGCGCATGATATGTATGCGGCGATGCTGGACCGGCGCATCTCCGATCTCGAATTGGGCGCTATCCTGCTGGCAATGCGCATCAAGGGCGAGTCGGTCGATGAAATTGCCGGTTTTCTCGATGCGGCAGAAGCGTCGTTCGAGCAATTGTCGGCGCTGGGCGAGCCATCAGCTTATGCTCCGATCGTGATTCCAAGCTACAACGGTTCGCGCAAGATGGCGAACCTGACGCCGCTGCTGGCGCTGCTGCTGGCGCGTGAAGGCGTGCCGGTGCTGGTGCATGGCGTCACGCAAGACCCTGGTCGCGTGACCACCGCCGAGATTTTTGCCGCGATGGGTTTGGGGCACTCCGACAGCGTGCGGCAAGCCGAGGCCTGCTTTGTACGACGCGAACCGGCTTTCATGCCAATCGAAGTTTTGGCGCCTGCGATGGCGCGCCTGCTGGAAACGCGGCGTTCATTGGGCGTGCGCAATTCAACCCATACGCTGGTGAAGATATTGCAACCCTTCAAGGGTCCGGCATTGCGCCTGACGTCGTATACGCATCCGGAATATCTGGCCATGCTGAGCAGCTACTTTACAACTGCGGCGCCAGCCGCGCGCGGCGACGTCTTTCTGATGCGCGGCACCGAAGGGGAAACCGTGGCGAACGCCCGGCGCGCGCAGCAAATCGATTGGTACCACGCGGGAACATGCACGACGCTGGTGCAAACCCAGTCCACCGCCGATGCAAACATCGCCTTGCCCGAAGCGCCGGATGCCGCCTCGACTGCGCGCTGGACCGAAGCGGTATTGCGCCAGGAACAACCGGTGCCGGCTACCATTGCCGAGCAGGTGAAGCATTGCCTGCAGGTTTCCAAGCAATTGCAAGTCAATTCCTTGACGCAGGAAGGCTTCGCCGGACATGACAAAAAAATTTGACGTCGCGGTAATCGGCGCCGGTGCCGCCGGCATGATGTGCGCATCCGTTGCCGGCCAGCGCGGCAAAAGCGTGGTGCTGATCGATCACGCCACGCGGCTGGCGGAAAAAATCCGCATTTCCGGTGGCGGCCGCTGCAATTTCACCAATATCGATGCCGGGCCGCAGAATTTCTTGTCCGGCAATCCGCATTTCTGCAAAAGTGCGCTGTCGCGTTACACGCCGCAGGATTTCCTGGCCTTGCTCAAACGTCACCGGATTGCGTACCACGAGAAGCACAAGGGACAGCTGTTTTGCGACGATTCAGCCGAAGACATCATCCGAATGCTGAAATCCGAGTGCGATCTTGGACAAGTACGCTGGCAAATCCCTTGCAGCATCAGCGCAGTTGCTCAGGCCGATGCCGGGTTCGTGCTGACCACCAGTGCCGGCAGCATAGAGGCTGAAAGTATCGTGCTTGCCACCGGCGGACTTTCGATCCCGAAAATCGGCGCCACCGATTTCGCCTATCGGATCGCGCGCCAATTCGGCATCAGGCTGGTGGAGCCGCGGCCGGGCCTGGTGCCGCTCACCTTCGATATGTCGGAATGGCAACCCTTCGTCGCTCTGGCCGGGATTGCCTTGCCGGTCGAGATCAGCGCCGGCGAAAAGAAAAACCGCGGCAGCTTCCGCGAAGACTTGTTGTTTACCCATCGCGGCCTATCCGGCCCGGCGGTATTGCAGATTTCCAGCTATTGGCAGTCCGGCGCGCAGCTTACCATCGACTTATTGCCCGACATGGACGTCGCGCAAACATTAATCGATGGCAAGTCGACGCTCAAAAAAAATCTGGGCAATACCTTATCGCAATGGTTGCCGGCGCGATTGGTGGAAGAGTGGCTGCGGATCAAGGGCTTCCAGGCCGATGCCCGCATCGCCGACATGACCGACAAGCAGTTGCGCGCGCTGGGAACATCGCTCAATGCGTGGGTCATCACCCCCGACGGTTCCGAAGGCTACCGCAAGGCGGAAGTCACGCTGGGCGGCATCGATACGCGCGAGTTATCACAGCAGACCATGATGTCAACCAAAGTGCCGGGACTGTATTTCATAGGGGAATCGGTAGACGTGACCGGCTGGCTCGGGGGCTACAATTTTCAATGGGCATGGGCATCCGGCGTGGCGGCAGGTAAATCGGTGTAATCCGCTGCACGGTGTACGGGCATGAGTTGGAGAATGCTTGTTGAAAGTCCTTCCATTGGTTCGGCAAGTCTGCTAGACTAGCTTTCTTCTCCTAAAATCATCGTTTGAATTTACATGACAACAATTCGCCTTAAAGAAAACGAGCCGTTCGAAGTCGCAATGCGTCGCTTCAAGCGCACTATTGAAAAAACCGGTTTGTTGACCGATCTGCGCGCGCGCGAATTTTACGAGAAGCCAACTGCAGAGCGCAAGCGCAAGCTTGCTGCCGCAGTTAAGCGCCATTACAAGCGCATCCGTAGCCAGCAGCTGCCGAAAAAGATGTACTAATTCTTCCACGCACATTTATTTGTGCGGCTGGATTTGAAACCCGCTTCGGTTGTTCCGCTGCGGGTTTTTCTGTTTATCTGATTGAAAAGAGGGTGAGATGGGATTGAAAGAGCAAATTACCGAAGACATGAAGGCCGCCATGCGTGCCAAAGATGCCGTCAAGCTGGGAGCGATTCGGATGCTGACCGCAGCAATCAAGCAAAAAGAAGTCGACGAGCGCATTGATGTGACGGATGCGCAGGTTCTGGCTATCATCGAGAAAATGATCAAGCAGCGCAAGGATTCGATCAGCCAGTTCGAGGCTGGTGGTCGCCAGGATTTGGCAGATATTGAAAAGGTTGAGTTGGCAATCCTGTCGGTTTATATGCCTGCAGCGCTTTCCGATGCCGAAGTGCGGGCTGCCGTTACGGATGCCATCGCTGAAACCGGCGCAGCAGGGCCGCAGGATATGGGCAAGTTGATGGCAGTGCTGAAGCCGAAGCTGGCAGGGCGCGCCGACATGACTGCAGTATCAGCGCTGGTCAAGGCGGCTTTGAGCAAGGCTTGAGCATTGGATTGAACGGGTTTCAGCCAAAATGATTCCACAATCTTTCATCCAGGACTTACTTAGCCGGGTCGATATAGTTGATGTGGTGGGTCGTTATGTGCCGCTGAAGAAGGGTGGCGCGAACTTCATGGGTTTGTGTCCGTTTCATAACGAGAAATCGCCCAGTTTTACCGTCAGCCCGACCAAGCAGTTTTATCACTGTTTCGGCTGCGGCGCGCACGGTACTTCGATCGGCTTCCTGATGGAATATTCCGGCCTGGGTTTTGTCGATGCGGTCAAGGACCTGGCGCAGAACGTCGGTCTGGCAGTTCCGGAAGACGACCATCTGTTGCCTGCGCAGCGCGCTCAAGTGCAGGCAAAAACCATGGCGCTTACCGACGTGATGACGAAAGCCTGTGATTTTTATCGACATCAACTGCGTAGTGCCGAGTCGGCGATCACCTATTTGAAAAAACGCGGGCTGACGGGCGAAGTTGCTGCCAGGTTCGGCTTGGGTTATGCGCCCGATGGCTGGGATGGTCTGCGCGCAGTATTTCCCGATTATGACGCCGGGGCGCTGGTCGAAGCCGGCCTTGTAATCGATAAAAGTGAAGAGCCGGGAGCCAGCCGGCGCCGCTATGACAGATTTCGTGATCGCATCATGTTTCCCATACGCAATGTAAAAGGGCAAGTGATCGGTTTTGGGGGGCGGATTCTCGATAGCGGCGAACCGAAATACTTGAATTCTCCCGAGACACCCTTATTTCAGAAGGGTCTGGAACTGTACGGTTTGTTCGAGGCGCGGCAAGCGATACGTAGTGCCGGCTATGTATTGGTGACCGAAGGGTACATGGATGTTGTGGCGCTGGCGCAACTTGGTTTCCCGCAAGCGGTTGCCACGCTTGGGACTGCATGTACGCCGACGCATGTACAGAAATTATTGCGCCAGACCGATCATGTGGTGTTCAGTTTCGACGGCGATGCTGCGGGGCGTCGCGCAGCGCGGCGCGCGCTTGAGGCATGTTTGCCTTTGGCAACTGACAACAAGATCATTAAATTTTTGTTTCTACCTACAGAGCACGATCCTGATAGTTATGTGCGAGAACTGGGTAGCGATGCTTTTTCGCAGCAAATTCAGGATGCAATGCCGTTATCGCAGTTTCTTTTAAAGGAAGTGAGTGGCGACTATGATTTGACAGCGCCGGAAGGGCGGGCTCGGGTGCAATTTGATGCCAAGCCAATGTTGCAGTCGATGCCCCCCTCTTCTTTGCGTTTGCAGATAGTCAGGAGTTTGGCGCAAGTGACGCTTACGACAGCAGCGGAAATTGAATCTTTGTTTGAGCTTGCGCAGCCGGTATCAAGGGTGCGCACGGCACCTCCCAAGACGCGGCGTGCAGCTCCGATGGGACTGGAACATCAAATGATCCGCTTGCTGATCGCGCATCCGGTTCTGGCGGCGGATATGGATGCTTCTGCGCTGGCTGCAATAGCCCAAGTTTCATCGGATGAGGTGACGATGCTTACGCGGTTGGTTGCGAGTTGTCAGCAGATGGGGGCGAATGCCCGTTTCGCCGCACTGGCAGAGCAGTTGCGTGCGACCGATTCTGATTTTGATGCTCTGATAGCGGAAGTGGCCGCGCAACCTGAATCAGATGTAGATACAGTTCGCCTGGAATTGGCTGGTGCTGTCAGGCAAACCAAAATGCAGGCTATCAAAGCAGAGTTAGATCAGTTGGCAACGTCTGGTCAGGGGGTGGAAAATATGCGTGTACGTTACATGGAACTGATGGCGCAACAAGAACAGTTGAGACGTCAGGCCGATGCTGAAATTGCAATGCGGTAAGATTGTCGTTCTTTATTCTGCGGTATCGTGAGGCAGGCGTTTTGGCATCATTCGCTGGCCTTTTGGTGTCGTGGCAAGAAGGGGATTATGCTCGATATGCTATAATTTATAGCTTTTAATTCAAGGCCTTATGGTTTTGAATCGGTGAGAAATAAGGAGTAATTGCAAGCCAAGCAGCCCTATGCGGGAAATTCGAAGCGGAGCGCGTCCTGACTTGTGACAGTAAAAAATATTTGAGTTGGTGGTTATTCCATGGTGAGCGCAATGAAAAAACCTGCGAAATTCCAGATCCACAGCGAAGAAAAAGTGCAACCCACTGCAGAAAAATTGGCGGCGTCAAAGACCGTCGATCCAGCTTCCGCGCATTCCCATCCGCTTGGCCATGCCAAGACCGGAAAAGCGGCAGCGCCCGCCAGTGTTGCTAAAAAAACGCCTGCTGGAACGCAGGCCGGAAAAACTGCCAAATTAGAAGAATCCAAGGTAGTCGTGAAAAAGGTGGCGGGGGCAGCTCCCCGGTCTGGTACCAAGCCTTTATCTAAAACTGATGCAAAGTCGACTCCAGCGCAATTGAAAGCTCCCGTGACAACCAAGAAAACTGAATCCAAAACTGTTATCAAGCCTAGCAAAATTGAGGCCAAACCTGAAGCCGTGGGGCTCAAGCAGGACGTCAAGAACGTCGTTGGTCCAGTCGTGAAATCAACCACGGATGCTGCAACGCTGGCGGCGATCGATACCTCGGGTTATATACTTCCGAGCATCAAGGTGCCGGGGCGTCGGGGCCGCAAGCCGAAAGAATTTCAGCCGGAAAACGATGAGGTTGCTGCACTGAATGCAGTCGAGCGTACCGAGATGAAGGCAGCCGACAAGGCGAAGGCGAAAGATCGCAAGGCAAAAGAAAAAGCACTCCTGAAAGATGCGTTTTCTTCGGATACCGAAGCCTCGGAAGAAGAGCTTGAGGCGCGACGCGAAAAACTGAAAATCCTGATCAAGTTGGGCAAGGAGCGTGGTTTCCTGACGTATGCGGAAATCAACGATCACTTGCCGGAAAACATCATTGATCCGGAGGCAATCGAAGGCATCATTGGTACCTTCAACGATATGGGCATTGCTATTTACGAGCAGGCGCCCGATGCCGAAACGCTGTTGTTGTCGGATAATGTTGCCAGCGTCGCCAGCGATGATGAAGCTGAAGCCGCCGCCGAGGCAGCGCTGTCGACAGTCGATTCCGATTTCGGCCGTACCACCGATCCAGTTCGGATGTACATGCGGGAAATGGGTTCGGTAGAGTTGCTCACGCGTGAAGGCGAGATTGAAATTGCCAAACGGATCGAAGACGGCTTGAAGGACATGATCCAGGCCATTTCGGCCTGTCCGATGACTATTGCCGAAATTCTGGCTGCAGCTGAGAAAATCACCAACGATGAAATCAAGATTGACGAAATTGTCGATGGCTTGGTAAATCTGTCGGAAGGCGAGGCGGAGGCGCCCATACCTGCTGCCCCTATCGTTGCTTCAGAAGATGAAGACGAGGAAGAGGCGGAAGAAGACGAGGCGGAAGAAGAAGAGGAAGAAGCTAATAGCGCCGGCGGTGCCGCCGGCTTCTCTGCAGCGCAACTGGAACAATTGAAACGGGATGCGCTGGATAAGTTTGCGATCATTTCGAATCAGTTTGACAAGATGCGCAAGTCGTATGAGAAAGAAGGATATAACTCCAAGACTTACGTCATGGCGCAGGAAACCATTTCTCAGGAATTGCTGGGAATCCGCTTTACCGCCAAAGTGGTTGAGAAGCTCTGTGATACCCTGCGCGGCCAGGTCGATGAAGTGCGTCATATCGAGAAACAGATTCTGGATGTGGCAGTAAATCGTTGCGGCATGCCGCGCTCGCATTTCATCAAGGTGTTTCCCGGCAATGAAATTAATCTTGCGTGGGTCGAGGGTGAAGTAAATTCCGGCCATGCGTACAGCGCGATCCTGGGACGGAATGTGCCGACCATCCAGGAATTGCAAAAGAAACTGATTGATTTGCAAACCCGGGTTGTTTTGCCATTACCTGATCTGCGCAATATCAACAAGAAGATGGCAGCCGGCGAGATGAAGGCGCGCCGCGCCAAGCGCGAAATGACGGAAGCCAACTTGCGCCTGGTGATTTCAATCGCCAAAAAATACACTAATCGCGGCCTGCAATTCCTGGATTTGATCCAGGAAGGCAATATCGGGTTGATGAAAGCAGTCGATAAGTTTGAATATCGTCGTGGCTACAAATTCTCGACTTATGCGACATGGTGGATCCGTCAGGCGATTACGCGTTCGATCGCCGATCAGGCGCGCACGATCCGGATTCCGGTTCACATGATCGAAACGATCAACAAGATGAACCGGATTTCCCGTCAGATTTTGCAGGAAACGGGTGCAGAACCAGACCCGGCAACGCTGGCGATCAAGATGGAAATGCCGGAAGACAAGATCCGCAAGATCATGAAGATCGCCAAAGAACCCATTTCGATGGAAACCCCGATTGGCGACGATGACGATTCTCATCTGGGCGATTTCATCGAGGATAACAATACCTTGGCGCCTGCAGATGCCGCTCTTCATGCATCAATGCGCAATGTGGTCAAGGATGTGCTGGATTCCCTGACACCTCGCGAGGCTAAAGTGTTGCGTATGCGTTTTGGCGTTGAAATGTCAACCGACCATACTCTGGAAGAGGTCGGCAAGCAGTTTGACGTCACGCGCGAGCGGATTCGTCAGATAGAAGCGAAGGCATTACGAAAATTACGTCATCCATCGCGTTCGGATAAGCTAAAGAGCTTCCTCGAAGGTAACTAAATAGTTTAAAATTGGCGAGGCGTTTTTTTACCTCGCCCCGAATCTCCCAGCCAAGGGGGATAAATTTAAGCAGGGCAACCTGCGCGAAAGATACTGGGCCTCTAGCTCATGCTTGGTTAGAGCAGCGGACTCATAATCCGTTGGTGCCGTGTTCGACTCACGGGAGGCCCACCATATACCATGTCTGAAACCACGCCGGAAACATACTCCGCATCCACTGCATCTTCTGCGCTGCCTGACGCAGCGCAAATTATCATACCCGCCATGCGTTTTGAGGATTTCGGCCTGTCAGCCGAAATACTGAAAGCGCTCTCCGATCAGGGTTACGTTCATCCGACACCGATTCAGGTGGAGGCGATTCCTGTCGTTCTACAGGGACGCGACGTGATGGGCGCCGCCCAGACGGGTACCGGCAAGACTGCCGGTTTCTCGTTGCCGATTATTCAGCTCTTGCTGGCGCATGCCAACACCAGCGCATCGCCGGCGCGTCATCCGGTGCGTGCGCTGATTTTGACGCCGACGCGCGAATTGGCAGATCAGGTGGCCGAAAACGTGAAAGCATATTCGCGTCATACCGGTTTGCGTGCCACAGTGATCTTTGGCGGTGTGGATATCGCGCCGCAGACGGCGGCATTGCGCGCCGGGGTCGAAATTGTGATCGCCACGCCAGGACGCTTGCTCGATCATGTGCAGCAAAAGACCCTGAACCTGTCGCAAGTGCAGATGCTGGTGATGGATGAAGCAGATCGCATGCTGGACATGGGATTTTTGCCGGATTTGCAGCGGATTATCAATCTGCTGCCGAAACAGCGGCAGAATTTGATGTTTTCTGCGACTTTCTCCAACGAGATCAAGAAGCTGGCCAACAGTTTTCTGACCAATCCGGTCACAATCGAGGTTGCGCGCGGCAATTCGACCGCGGAAAACGTGACGCAGATCGTGTATAAAGTGGAGCAGGCAGCAAAGGGCGATGCGGTGTCCTTTCTTATCCGTGAGCGCGGTTTAAAGCAAGTCATCGTGTTTTCCAACAGCAAGATCGGTGCCTCGCGTCTGGCGCGCCAGCTGGTGCAGGAAGGCATCAACGCTACCGCAATTCATGGCGACAAGAGCCAGGCGGAACGCATGGCTGCGCTGGATGACTTCAAGCAGGGGAAGATCGAAATTCTGGTCGCCACCGATGTCGCTGCGCGCGGACTGGATATTGTCGAGCTTCCTTGCGTCATTAATTACGACCTGCCGTTCAGTGCCGAAGATTATGTCCACCGAATCGGCCGCACCGGCCGTGCCGGCGCATCGGGCGATGCAATTTCCTTATATTCCGACAAGGATGAGCGCTTGTTGGTGGATATCGAAAAGCTGATCAAGCGTAAATTCGAACGTCAGGAGCTAGTCGGCTTTGCTCCGGCATCGACCCGCACATCCGAGCGCACCGAACGCGGCGAACGTCCTGAGCGCACTGAGCGGCCGCCGCGTCGCGAAGAGGCAAATCGCACCGCACCGCCGCCCGGACGCAGCAGTTATTCCGGCGCACCGCGCAAGGAAAGAATCGATCCGTGGTTCCTGAAGCCTTACGAACCCGCGCAACCGGCATCGAATGCGGCTAGCCAGGGGCAGGGTACGACGCAAACCGCTTCAGGCAAGCAGTCCAAAACCAAGATCGCGGTATTGCTCGGCGGTACGCCAAAATCCTGAAATTGCTGCCGCCACAACGGCGGCAGCGTATGCACAATCAAGAAATACACGTTCGTGTATTTTCAAAATTATAATAAAACCATGCGGAAATTGCATGGTTTTTTCATATACTCCCATATTTTACAGAAATCTAGAATCGCGTCGGAAGTGCGTCCGACTTCGGTAGCTCGCCCGTGAATTAAACGCTGTTGTCCGTCATGATGATTGTCTATAGTGTGATTGTGCGGCACTTATTTGCAACAAACAGGAGGCATCATGATGGAATTACGGGCAAGCGATGCGCGCGGCCGGGCTGACCATGGCTGGCTGAAGGCGCGGCACAGCTTTTCATTCGGCGATTATGCGGATCCGATGCACATGGGCTTTGGCCCGTTGCGTGTGATTAACGAAGACAGAATTGCTCCCGGCAGCGGCTTCGGTACCCACGGTCACAAGGACATGGAAATCATCACTTATGTGCTGGAAGGGGAGTTGGCGCATGAAGACAGCATGGGCAACGGCAGCGTGATCCGTCCGGGCGACGTGCAGCGCATGAGCGCCGGCCGTGGCGTGCGGCATTCCGAGTTCAATCATGCCGAAGGCTTGGAAACCCATTTGCTGCAAATCTGGATTGAGCCCGACCAAAAAGGCATTCCGCCCGGTTATGAAGAGCAGCATGTGCGGCGTTCGGAAAAGGAGGGCCGCCTGCGGCTGATTGCGTCGCCGGAAGGACGCGATGGCGCAGTCAAGATACACCAGGATGCGCGATTGTATGTCGGCCTGTTCGATGGCGCTCAGGCGGCCGACTTGACGCTTGCCCCCGGTCGTCTGGCTTACGTTCACATGGCGCGCGGGAGCGCCAGCGTCAATGGTCAGGTGCTGAACGCCGGCGATGCCTTGAAAATGCACGATGAAGCCGAACTGCATATCCGCGATGGCAACGGAGCCGAAATTCTTGTGTTCGATTTGCCCGCACTGCTGTAGAGGTGCGCTGCATTTTCTTCAAAATAAGGGAGTATTGCTAACAGTCGGCATTTTCCGCATGTATGTAAAGCGGAAATGCCGCACTGAATCCTATACTCCTGTTTCCCATATCAATCATCGAGCGCGCAATGGACCTTCTGCACCGGTAGCAGCGCGGTAATGACGGACGGATCAATGCCGACCAGGTAACCGCGGCGGCCGCCATTGATGTAGATTTTGGCTAGCGTCAGGATGCTTTCCTCGACATATACCGGCAGCGCTTTTTTGGTTCCGAACGGCGAAGTGCCGCCGACCAGATAGCCGGAATGCCGGCTGGCTACTTCCGGCTTGCACGGTGCAACCGATTTGCAGCCGATCTGGCGCGCCAGGTTCTTGGTCGATACCTTGCAATCGCCGTGCATCAGCACGATCAGCGGCTTGGCAGCTTCGTCCTGCATCACCAGCGTTTTTACCACTACGTGCTCATCGACCCCGAGCTCCTGGGCCGATACCGCAGTACCGCCGTGTTCTTCATAGGCATACGGATGCTCGGAAAATGCAATGCCGTGCTTGCGCAGGAATTGGGTTGCCGGAGTTTCGGAGATGTGCTCTTTTTTGGCCATGCGTGCTACGCTCAGGATATCTGTCGGGCTGTCAATCAAGGGCATATTATGCAACACGAAATCCGTTTTGCCACTTTCAATGTCTGCAACCTGGCGTTGCCGGGAGCGGTTTGCTACGACAATCTGCCGCCTCTTACCGATACGGAATTCGAGGCGAAAACCGACTGGATCGCGCAGCAGATCGATCGCCTGGACGCCGATGTGATCGGTTTCCAAGAAATTTTCTCGCAGGCGGCATTGCAGCATGCGCTGGCCAAAAGCACGCGCTATGCACATGCGCAGCAGGTCGGTTTCGATCCGGTGCTGCGCGACGGGGAGCTGACGCCGAGCGTGGCGCTGGTGTCGCGCTTGCCGTTGGTCGGAGAAGTGAAGACTTACAGCGAGTTGCCGCACCAGCTATCGGTGACGCTGCCGGGGAGCAGTGAAATCTCGACGCGTTTCACGCGCCCGGTTCTGCATGCGCAAGTGGCGCTGTCGCACGATCTGATCGTGCATGTCTTTGTCGTCCATCTGAAATCCCAGCGACCCGATTATGCGAATGAAGAGGATGAAAACGATTCGTATCAGCTCGGGCTGGGTGCATTGCGCTCACTGATCCGGCGCGGCACCGAAGCTCTCGGCCTGCGTTATCTGCTGGCCGATTTGGCCCGGGGCGACCGGGTGCCGCTGGTGGTGATGGGCGACTTCAACGATGTCGCCGGCGCGATCACCAGCCGGATCGTGATGGGAGACGGCCGTCAAAGCAAAAACGGTTTCGACGATCGCCTGTTCGACAGTTACCGGATCCAGTCGCATCACGACCGGTTGCGCGATGTCGGCTACAGTACGCTCCATCAGGGGCAATTTCAAACCATCGACCATATCCTGGTGTCGGAAGAATTCAATCCGGCATCGCGTTTTGCCATTGGCGAAGTGCTGGAGGTGATTTATCTGAACGATCATATCCCGCTGCGGCAACCGGAGGCCAGCGATCACGGGCAAGTGCTGGTGCGGCTGAAACTGTACGGCGCCGATAACGCAGCCGGTATCTAGTTGCCGCACAAAAAAACTTGAGCATTTTTTCTGCTTGTCGAAAGGCCCAACTTATTTCTGTGCGGTTTTTTTAGCCGCGCGGATGATGCTCTTCGTGCAATTTCTTAAGCCGCTCGTTCGCTACGTAGGTATAAATCTGCGTGGTCGAAATGTCCGCATGTCCGAGCAATAGCTGCACTACCCGCAAATCGGCGCCGTGATTGAGCAAATGGGTGGCGAATGCATGACGCAGCGTATGCGGCGACAGCGGCGCGTTGATATCTGCCTTGCGCGCGTACTTGCTGACCAGGATCCAGAACATCTGGCGCGTCATCGGGCCGCCGCGCCCAGTAACGAACAACGCGTCATCGACCTGGCCGTCCAAAATCACGCTGCGGGCCTGTTTCAGGTAGCGTTCCAGCCAGCTGTGTGCTTCGGCGCCGAAAGGCACCAGGCGCGTCTTGCCGCCTTTGCCGGTCACGCGCAAGACGCCTTCTTTGAAGCCGATTTCCACTGTTTTGATGAGCACCAGTTCGGTCACGCGCAAGCCGCTGGCGTACATCAGCTCGAGCATCGTGCGGTCGCGCAAGCCCAGCGGCGTATCGATATCGGGCGCTGCCAGCAGCGCCTCGACTTGCGCTTCCGATAAAGTTTTCGGCACCCGCGTCGGTTGCCTGGCGCTGTGCAGCTTCAGGCAGGGATCGGCTCCGATCTCATGCTGGCGCAGCGCCAATTGATAAAAGCGTTTCAGCACCGCCAGACGGCGGTTTGACGAGGTAGCCTTGGTGGTTTCGTGTCGCGCGCTGAAATAGGCGCTCAGATCGTCTGCCTGGGCTTGATACAAAGTCTTGCCGGATTCCGCCTCGAGCCAGAGCGCGAACAGGCGCATATCACGCCGGTAAGCCTCCAGAGAATTCTTCGCCAGGCCGTTTTCCAGCCACAAAATATCGCAAAAGGCATCGATTGCCGACAGGTTGGCGGCAGACAGCACAGGCTGCTGGGTCGTCATCGGTAACCTGGCGCTCCTTCATGCGCGAGCAGCCAGCGTTTGACGCCGACATGGAAGCCGGTTGCATCGTCGTGGTGCGAGAAGCCGCCCAGCCCGCCTGCTGCAGTGACGCGGTGGCACGGAATCACCAATGGGAACCAGTTGGCGCCGCACGCTTGTCCGACTGCACGCGGCGCTGAGCGAATGTGTTTGGCAACCTGGCCATACGTAAGAACTGCGCCGCGAGGAATGGCGGCAATGGTTTGCCACACCTTGCGCTGGAAAACCGTCCCGATTTCCGGCAGGGGCAGGTCGAACAAATAATCCGGATCTTCCAGATAGCGCGCGATCTGAACTGCGACTTGCTCGGACAGCGCATCGGTTGCCGCCTTAATGGCAAAGGAGGGCGGCAGATAGACCAGTTCTTGCAGGCGGGAAGCTTCGGTGCGGATGCCGACCGCGCCGAAAGGGGCTTCGACAATGGCCGAGAACAGATTGGTGGCGGGAGCGTTTTTCATGAAGACAGGATAAAACAAAAAAGGCGCATCCGGAGATGCGCCCTGAAATTGCTGCTGCGCGTTCAGGCTGTTATGACAGCTCATTTGAAACGCGTGTCTCCTCGTTATAGGTCGGTATGTCTACCTTTTTTTGTACTACTCCGTTGAAATTCAAATTCGTTGCATTTTTGATCTGTACCGGTTCAGCATGCGAATATGACAGGCTTGTTACTAGCAGATACAAAATTTTCGCAATCATAACACCGGACTGGCGAAATGGGACAAATAGTTAAACGAAAATGTATATTGATGCAGTAAAGAATATTTCAACCAATATTTGAAAAGCCGCGTCTTGATCCAAATTAAATTTTGTAAAATTACAAAAAAACCGCCGGACGCTCATCGTCCGGCGGTTTTTGGCTAATTCGATTTAATTGAAAATCAAATTTGGCAGCCACAGCGTTATTTGCGGCACATAGGTGATCAGCAGCAGGAAACCGACCATCGTCAGCAGCCACGGCATGACAGCGACGGTCAACTCGGTAATCCCCATCTTGGTAATCCCGGACGCAACGTACAGGTTCAGGCCCACCGGCGGATGGCACATGCCGACTTCCATGTTGACGACCATGATGATGCCGAAATGGATCGGATCGATCCCGAGCTTCATTGCGACAGGAAACAGAATCGGCGCCATGATCAGCACGATCGACGACGGTTCCATCACGTTGCCCGCCAACAGCAGCAGCACGTTGACCACCAGCAGGAAGCTGATCATGCCGAAACCCTTGTCCATGATCCAGGCTGCCATATCTTGCGGTATGTGTTCGCTGGTCATCAGGAAAGAGAACAGTACCGCATTGGTGATGATGTACAGCAGCATCGCAGACATCGAGGCCGAGTCGAGCAAGACCTTGGGCACTTGTTTCAAGCCCATGTCTTTGTAGACGAATACTGCGACGATGAAGGCATAGACCGCGGATACCGCGGCTGCCTCGGTCGGAGTGAACATGCCGGAATAGATGCCGCCCATCACGATCACGATCAGCAACAAGCCCCAGGCGCTTTTGCGGAAGGCGACCAGACGCTCGGCCCAGCTTGCTTTCGGCATGCGCGGGTATTTGCGCTTGCGTGCCAATACCCAGGTGGTCAGCCCCAGAAAGAATGCCAGCAAGATGCCGGGGATTACGCCGGCCATGAACAGTTTGCCGACCGAGGTATTGGTCGAAACCGAGTACATCACCATCACGATCGAGGGCGGGATCAGGATGCCCAGCGCGCCGGAGGTCGTGATGACGCCTGCGCCGAAGCCTTTTGGATAACCTTGCTTGACCATTGCCGGCAAGATGATCGAGCCGATCGCGACCACGGTTGCAGGGCTTGAGCCGGAAACCGCTGCGAACAATGCGCACGCCGCCACGCCACCCAAAGCCAGACCGCCATGCCAGTGGCCGATTATCGCGGTGGCGAAGTTGATCATGCGCCGCGCCACCCCGCCGTGGGTCAGGAAGTTACCCGCCAGGATGAAGAACGGGATCGCCATGATCTCGAATTTCTCGATTCCGGTGAATAATTTCAGGGCGACCGATTCGATCGGCACCGAAGTCATCGTGAACAGGAACGTCAGCACTGTCAGCCCGAGCGAAATCGAGATCGGCATGCCGGTCAGCATCAGTGCGAACAGCAGCACAAAGATGATCATTGCATTCATGCTTTTTCCCCTTTGATTTCTTCTTCCAGACCTTCTACGTGGGTATGGTCATGTTTCGGCAAGTCGCCGGTTTGGATGAACTGCCAGGTTACTTGCAGGAAACGGAACGACATCAGGTAAGAGCCGAGCGGCACTGCCATGTAAACCATCCACATCGGGATTTCCAATACTTCGGAAACGCTGCTGGTATGGCTCAGTTCATAGACGAAGGTGGCGCCCAGGGTGCCGACGATGGCGGTGAATGCAGCGCCTGCGAGCAGGCCGAAGACGACCATTTTGTTGCGCCACGGTGTGTCGAGGCGGTTGATCAGGACATCGACGCCGACGTGGATGCCGGTGCGCACGCCATAGGCGGCGCCGAATTTTGCCATCCAGACGAACATGTAAATGGTGATTTCCTGCGCCCAGCTGGTGTTGAGCTGGATCAGCGCATCCTGGATGCCGAACAGGGTGATGCCGGTTGCATAGCGGTGCATGACAGCGAGAAAAGTGACAAGGGTTGCCGCTGCCATCAAGAAGGCAATCAGCCATTCTTCGAGGTGGTCAAGAATTTTCATGGGTTTCCCGATAGACGTGGGAGGTGGGCGCAATACATATGGGGGAGTATGCTTAAATTATGCATATCTCCCGCATGTAATTATTGCGGCATTAAAAAATACTATTGCTGGTATGTGTGGCGCAAAAAATATGCGGCATCCAAGCAATGGATGCTTGTAAGCCGCAATATCATCGTGCCGATGGTCGCATTACTTCAGAAGCAGCGCTGCCGATTCCTTGTTGATGGACGAAATCAGTTCCTTGCCGATACGGTCTTCCATCTGCTTCTGGACCGGCATCAGGGCTTTGCGCCATTCAACCTGTTCCTTGCCGTTTAATTCATACACGGTAGATTTTCCGGAAGCTTTGACGGCGGCTATCGCCTTGTCGTTTTCCTGCTGGGCAATCGCATTCGCGTATTTGGTCGAATCCTTCATTGCGGTTTCCAGCGCAGTACGAATGTCGGCCGGCAAGCCGTCCCAGAATTTCTTGTTGACGATCACCGCATAGCCCAGATAACCATGGTTGGTCATCGTGACGTGTTTTTGCACTTCATGCATTTTTTGCGTGTACAGGTTCGATGGCGGATTCTCGGTGCCGTCCACCACGCCGGTTTGCAATGCCTGATACACCTCGGAGAATGCCATTACCTGCGGATTCGCGCCCAGCGCCCGCATTTGTGCATCCAGCACCTTGGACGACTGGATGCGCATTTTCAGGCCCTTCATGTCTGCCGGCGAATGCAACGCCTTGTTGGCCGACATGATCTTGAAGCCGTTATCCCAGTACGCCAGGCCGGTAATGCCCTTTGGTTCGAGTTTTTTCAGCAGACTTTTGCCGATCGGGCCTTCGGTTACGCGATACAGCACGTCTTTGGACGGGAAAATATACGGCAGATCGAAGACTTCAAATTCACGCACGCCCAGCGGGCCGAATTTGGCCAGCGATGGCGCCAGCATCTGGACTGCACCGAGTTGCAGCGCTTCCAGTTCTTCCTTGTCCTTGTACAAGGTGCTGTTCGGGTAGACCTCAACCTTGACGCGGCCTTTCGTGCTCTTTTCTGCCAGCTCCTTGAAACGCTCGGCAGCTTTGCCTTTTGGCGTGTCATTTGCCACCACATGACTGAATTTGATAACAATCGGGGCTTGTGCAAAAACAGCAGGGCTAATGACGGCAGCTGAAGCCAGCGCCAGGAAAAGTGCTTTGAATTTCATTCTTGTCTCCGGTAATAGTAAAAAAACGTTTTTGTAACTACGGGCCCATTCTGGCAAGTGTTTCACAGCAGCACAATTGTGGATAACCACAATTCATGGGAATAATCGTAGAATTCGGGCTTCAGCAGGAAACTCTCTGTATTTAATCGAAAAGACGCCTCGCATTCATGACAATCGCGGGATTCGCACATTTTGGCACGGCTCTATGGCAGCGCAAGCAGGCATGGCGCTGGCTGCTGCCTGTGTTGCTGGTGTTGCTGGTACTGTCGATTTTGTTGTGGCTGCCGTGGCAGGTGCAACAAATGGAGGTCAACGAGCGTCAGGAGCAGTTGATTGCCGATACGCTCTGGGTCGAGCAGGCAATCCGCTTCCAGTTGAGCCGCAATGAAGAAAATTTCCGCCAGATAGGAACCGAAATCGCGAACGGTTCGCTGTCGCCCGACAAGCTGCGCGAACGTACGCTGCTGCTATTGAAAAGCAGTAGCGAGATCCGGCGCGTAATGTGGCTGGACGCGGACGGCGCGATAGTGGCCTCCAGCAATTTGCGCGCAACTGCGCCGCTCGGTTTATCCGATATATCGATCGACGCCACTGCCAATGCACGCAAGCTGAAATCGCCCCAATATAGCCAGCCAGTCAAGATCGTCGGCGCCGCCGGCGCGCCGAGCATGACGTTGATGGATTGTTATTTGCCGATCTTCAAGGATGAGCAATACAGCGGCAGCGTGGTGATTCGGTATGCGCTGCAAAATATTCTCGATGACATGGTGCCGTGGTGGTTTGCGCAGGATAACGAGATCGAGCTGACCGACAATGACGACACCATTTTCGCCAAGCGCTCGTCCGGCGGCATAGGGCGCGGCGTGTATTCCCATCGTCACACGCTCGATTTGCCGGGGGCCGCGGTATATCTGCGCACCAATAGCGTTAAAAATGCGCCGACCTTGCTGCCCAATCTGCTGGTGGGGTCAATTATCCTGCTGTCGCTGGGCCTGATCTGGAGCTTATGGGCGTTGTGGCGCGACATCAACCGCCGGCTGGCGGCAGAAGGCGCGTTGCGCGAACAGGTGGCGTTCCGGGTCGCGATGGAAAACTCGCTGGTGACCGGGCTGCGGGCCCGCGATCTGAAAGGCCGGATCAGCTATGTCAATCCGGCGTTCTGCCAGATGGTCGGGCTGACTGCGGATCAATTGGTCAACAAGCTGCCGCCGATGCCATACTGGGCGCCCGAGGCGATCGAAGACTATGAAGAGCGCTTTGCCCAAGTTCTGGCCGGCACCGTACAGCAACATGGTTTCGAGATCATGTTCCAGCGCGCCAACGGCGAACGTTTCCCGGTACTGATTTTCGAATCGCCGCTGCTCGATGATAGCGGCAAACAGACCGGCTGGATGGGCTCGATTCTGGATATCTCGGATCGCAAGAAAGTCGAGGAACTCAACCGTCAGCAGCAGGAAAAGTTGCAATCGAGCGCGCGTCTGGCAACCATGGGCGAACTGGCATCGACGCTGGCGCATGAACTCAATCAGCCGCTGGCAGCCATTTCCAGTTACACCGCCGGCGCCATCAATTTGATGCAGTCGGGCGTGGTGGACGCCGCATTATTGAAGCCGGCGCTGGAAAAAGCCAATGCGCAAGTGCAGCGCGCCGGCTTGATCATTCGTAGCGTGCATGAGTTCGTCAAGCGGCGCGAACCGACCCGCGAACCGGTGTCGATGCAAAGCCTGATCGACAATGTGATGCCGTTGATCGAATTGCAGGCGCAACAGTTTTTCGTCGCGATCCAGGTCAGCGTTGCCCTGCGATTGCCTGCAGTGCTGGCCGACCGCGTGATGCTGGAACAGGTGTTGCTGAACCTGACGCGCAATGCGATCGAAGCAATGCAGCAAGTTCCGTCCGAGCGCCGTATCCTGCGCATTTCGATCGCCACCGAGCGTGCCGGATCAACCCCGGCCAATGTGATTGTGTCAGTGATCGACCAGGGGCACGGGATTGCGCCGGAAGTCGCTGAGAATCTGTTTTCGCCGTTTTTTTCGACCAAGGCCGAAGGCATGGGCATCGGCTTGAAAATCTGCCGCACCACGCTCGAGTTTCATGGCGGTACCCTGACGTATGTGAATAATCCGCGCGGCGGTACAATTTTTCGGTTTTCGTTGCCGCCTTATTTGCCGCATTTACCGTAACTGCCCGAATAACCGAGGAACCCACATGCTCCACATAGTCGATGACGAAGAAGTGATCCGCGACTCTTTGCTATGGCTGGCCAGGTCGCGCGCAATCGCTGCCACCGCCTATGCCAGCGCGGCCGAATTTCTGGCGGCGCTGAATGGCAGGACGAACTTTGATGCGCAAGGGGAATGCCTGTTGCTCGACGTGCGCATGCCCGACATGAACGGGATTGCGCTGTTCGATCTGCTGGCCGCGCGCGGATTGACGCGGCAATTGCCGGTGATTTTTCTGACCGGCCACGGCGATGTGCCGATGGCCGTCGATACGCTAAAGCGCGGCGCGTTCGATTTTTTTGAAAAGCCGCTCAATGACAACAAGCTGATGGACCGGGCGCAGGAAGCGTTGCTGATCTCGCAACAGGCGGGCAGCACCGCAATGATCCATCGTCGGCTGGAAACCCTGTCGGCGCGCGAGCGCGAAGTGCTGGATTTGATCCTGGAAGGAAAAATGAACAAGATCATCGCCGACGACCTCGGCATCAGCATGCGCACAGTTGAAGTGCATCGCGCCCACATCTTCGACAAGATGCAAGTGAAGACCGCGGTGGAGCTGGCGCGGCTGCTGAAATAACCGAAAATTGCAAAGGGCAAACAGCGCGGATCCGCGAAGTAGGGCGGGTGCACCCCGCGCGCACTCTGCAACATATTTTCGTGATTCGGCGCGGGTTGTACCCGCCCTACCTGCTGAAATAACCGAAAACCG
>Ga0366795_1010_pt1 | contig 48182 bp, 38 predicted proteins | sample BONcelN113001C15_FD_207048 | JGI IMG/M metagenome (GOLD analysis project Ga0366795, IMG submission 207048) | Enriched cells from coal bed in the Powder River Basin, Montana, United States - BONCAT cells N11 rep3 HSBNCT.N11.300.1.C15 ... | reverse complement strand
GCTGGCAAGGTGGTCGGCGCAAGCAATCGTGAGTCGGCAGGCTGAAACTCAGTCCACAATTACATTACTGGAAAAAACATGGAATTAAGCAGCCAAGCAAGCAACCAATCCCTGCAGAAACGCAAAGAAGCAGCTACCGTGCGCGGCGTCGGCGTGATGACGCAGATTTATGCCGACCATGCGAAGAATTCCGAGTTGTGGGATGTCGAAGGTCGCCGCTATATCGACTTCACCGGCGGTATCGGTGTTCTCAATACCGGACACTGCCATCCGAAAGTCGTCGCTGCAGTGGAAGCGCAACTGCACAAATTCACGCATACCTGCTTCCAGGTATTCCCGTATCAGGGTTATGTCGAGCTGGCTGAAAAACTCAATCAGATGACTCCCGGCAATCATGCAAAACGCACTGCATTATTTTCGACCGGTGCCGAAGCCGCGGAAAATGCGGTAAAGATCGCCCGTGTCGCCACCGGCCGCAGCGGCATCATCGCGTTCTCCGGCGCGTTCCATGGCCGCACGATGATGGGCATGGCGCTGACCGGCAAAGTGGTGCCATACAAGGCGGGTTTCGGCCCGTTTCCGGCCGACGTCTATCACGCACCGTTCCCGGTCGCGCTGCATGGCGTGACGGTGGACGATTCGCTGCAGGCGCTGGATCGCCTGTTCAAGGCCGACATCGATCCGCAGCGGGTCGCTGCAATCATCATCGAGCCGGTGCAGGGCGAAGGCGGCTTTTATCCGACGCCGCCGGAATTCATGCGCCAGTTGCGCACACTTTGCGACTTGCACGGCATCTTGCTGGTGATCGATGAAGTGCAGACCGGCTTTGCGCGGACCGGCAAGATGTTCGCGATCGAACATTACGATGTAGTGCCGGACATGATGATGATGGCAAAAAGCCTTGCCGGCGGCTTTCCGCTCTCGGCACTGACCGGCCGCGCCGAAATCATGGATGCGGCCAACCCGGGCGGCCTCGGCGGCACCTACGCGGGCAATCCGCTGGCGGTGGCGGCGGCGCTGGCAGTGATCGACGTGATCGAGGAAGAAGGCTTGGTGGCGCGCGCCAACCAGTTGGGCGAGCAATTGCGCAGCACGCTGGAAGGCTTGCGTGCGGAAGTGCCGGAAATCGCCGACGTGCGCGGTTTGGGCGCGATGATCGCAGTCGAATTCAACCATCCCGGCAGCAAGCAACCGAATCCGGAATTCGCCAAGAAAGTACAGGCCAAAGCGCTTGAACAAGGCCTGGTATTGCTGACTTGCGGGATTTACTTCAACGTCATCCGCTTCCTGATGCCGCTGACGATCCAGCCGGAAGTGTTTGAAGAAGGACTGCAGAAACTTGCAGCTGCAATGAAAGCATAACTAGTATCGGCGGCGATGGTGCATCATAAGCACCACGCCGCACCGTTTTGGACGCTGCACCGACAATCCGCACGATTGAAGGCCAGCCGCACGCAAGGACGAGAGCAATCGCAATTGCCTACCTTGACTTACTTGTAAATGGAGACGACACGCATGCACTACCAATCATCCCACCCGCAACCGGCCATATCTGTGGCTGACCGCCGCGCGATCGTATCCGCGCGGCATGCCGCGCAAGATTAAACGCTGCAATTTAACAATCGATGCACCGAGCGTCCTCGTGTGTCGCGTGTCAGGCCCAGCATTCTGGCTGGCAAGATTCTTGCGTTACTGACTTTGGCGTGAAACGGCTTGCCGATGCGCAAAAGAGGGCGGCAGCAAGCGATGTCGGATCACCGAAAAAATTTTTGCACGCATCCAGTATTTCGGATAACGGATTGACGAATAGGATTTAATAGATTTCTGCGCCATGGAGACACAATTTTGAATCAGGTAAACACCGCAACGCGTGACACGCTGGTCGCATTCAACGGCGTCAAAAAGACTTACGACGGCGAGAATCTGGTCGTCAAGAATTTGAATCTGGATATCGAGCGGGGCGAATTCCTGACCCTGCTGGGGCCGTCCGGTTCCGGCAAGACGACCTGCCTGATGATGCTTGCCGGCTTCGAATTTCCGACCGGCGGCGAAATCCGCCTCGATGGGCAATTGCTCAACAAGGTGCCGCCGCACAAGCGCAACATCGGCATGGTGTTTCAGAACTATGCGCTGTTCCCGCACATGACGGTCGGCCAGAACGTCGCGTATCCGCTGCAAGTGCGCGGTATCGACGCCGCCACCCGGGGCGAAAAGGTCAAAAAAGCGCTCGACATGGTGCAGATGGGGAAATTTTCAGACCGCTATCCGGCCCAGTTGTCGGGCGGCCAGCAACAGCGCATTGCGCTGGCGCGGGCACTGGTGTTCGATCCCAAGCTGGTGCTGATGGACGAGCCGCTCGGTGCGCTCGACAAGCAGTTGCGCGAACACATGCAACTGGAACTGAAGGCATTGCACAAGCGGCTCGGCGTCACCTTCGTCTATGTCACCCACGATCAGAGCGAAGCGCTGACGATGTCGGACCGGGTGGCGGTATTCGACCAGGGCATCATCCAGCAACTGGCGGTGGTCGATCAACTGTACGAATACCCGGAAAACCAGTTCGTGGCCGGTTTCATCGGCGACAACAACCGCTTTACCGGCACCGTCGAATCGGTATCGGGCACGTTGGCCAAAGTGCGCTTGCCGGACGGCTCGGTCCTCACCGGCACCAACGCCAATGCTGCGGTGGCAGGACAGGCAGCGGTCGCCTGCATCCGTCCCGAACGCATCCGGCTCGCGCCGCTGGACGCGGGCACGCCGAATGCGCTGCGCGTGAGCATTTCCGGCCTGATTTATTTCGGCGACCATGTGCGGGTACGTTGTGCATTGCCGCAGCAGGATGATTGTTTCGTCAAATTAACCCTGAGCGACCCCGCATTGCCCGGCTTGACCGAAGGCACCCAGGTCGCGCTCGACCTGAACCCCGATCGCTTGCGTATTTTCATTTGAGTTTTACCCCACCCATAAAATAAAGAGGAGTTGCAATGAGACTAATCATCAAACCTGTACTGATGTGCGCAGCCTTATCCGCCGGCCTGGTACATGCGGCTGACATCACTGTGGTGAATTTTGGCGGCGCCAACGGCAAAGCACAAAAAAGCGCATATATCGAACCATTCGAAAAAGCGACAGGCAATAAAGTGGTGATGGTGGAATACAACGGCGAACTGGCAAAGATCAAAGCGATGGTCGACACCAAAAACGTCAGCTGGGATGTGGTCGAAGTGGAAGCCGGCACCATTGGCCGCGCTTGCGAAGAAGGCTTGCTGGAAAAAATCGACCTCAAGAAAATCGGCAATAAAGCCGATTTCATGCCGGAAGCGATCCATGAATGCGGCATCGGCACTTTCGTCTGGTCCACCGTGCTGGCGTACGACGCCGACAAGCTCAAGACCGCGCCTACTGGCTGGGCCGACTTCTGGAACGTCAAGAAAATCCCTGGCAAACGCGCGATGCGCAAGGGCGCGCGCTATAACCTCGAATTCGCGCTGATGGCCGATGGGGTTCCGACCAAGGATGTCTACAAGGTGCTGGCAACCAAGGCCGGGGTCGAGCGCGCGTTCAAGAAGCTCGATGAACTCAAACCGAACATCCAGTGGTGGGAAGCCGGTGCGCAGCCGCCGCAATTCCTGGTGGCCGGCGACGTCGTGATGACTACTGCCTACAATGGCCGCATCGATTCCGCACAGCGCGAAGGCAAGAACCTGCAAGTAGTCTGGGCCGGCAGCATTTACGACCTCGATTACTGGAGCATCCCGAAGGGTTCGAAAAACAAGGCAGTGGCTGAGAAATTCATTGCCTACGCCAGTTCGCCGGAAGCGCAAAAGAACTATGCGACCAACATCGCCTACGGCCCTGTGAACAACAATGCACTGAAGATGCTGGATGCCAAAACTCTGGCCGGCCTGCCAACTTCGGCTAAAAATGCGAAAGATGCAGTGGGAAACAATCTGAAGTTCTGGACCGATCATGGCGAAGATCTGGAGCAGCGTTTCACTGCCTGGGCCGCCAAATAAGTTGTCTCCTCACCCGTCGCGCACCTGCCGCACGTCTGTCTCCGGTGCTGGCCGGCGCATGACGGGTTTTGATGCTGCCCATGGTAGCTTTGTGGGCAGTATTTTTATACTTTATGGCATGTTCAATTCATTATGACTTCATTGGCATCGGATATTGCGCCGAACCCCGCACTGGACGCGGCAGCAAGCGAGCCCTCAGTGCCGCAACTCAAGCGCGACTTGCATCGGGCGCAATTGCGCAAGCGCATCACGGCGCTGGCGCTGATTGCGCCGCTGGCGATTTTTTTAATGATCACTTTTGTGGTGCCGATTGCGGTCTTGCTCAAGCGCGCAGTCGAAAATCCGGAAGTGGCCACGACCTTGCCGCACACTGTTGCCGCACTGAAAAAATGGGACCGCAAAGACGTTCCCGGCGACGCCGCTTTTATCGCGCTGGCGCAGGATCTGACGCTGGCCAAAGAACAAAATACCGCCGGTACGCTGGCGCGCCGCATCAATAGCGAAATTCCGGGTGCCCGTTCCGTCATCATGAAAACGATGCGCGCGATGCCGCTAGTCGATGCCGATGAAAAACCGGTTCCTGCCGCGGGTATCCGGCAGGCGCTGACTGAACTCGACGAAAACTGGGGGCAGCCGGAATACTGGCGCGTGATCGCCAACAACGGTTCCAAATATTCGCCGTATTACCTGCTGGCCTCGGTCGACATGCAGCAAGACAGCATGGGTAATATCGAAAAAAGGCCGGAGGATCAATCGGCCTATCAACAGATTTTCGGCCGCACGTTCTGGATTAGCCTGGTCGCCACCCTGAGTTGCCTGGTGATCGCTTATCCACTCGCATATTGGTTATCGACGATGTCGGAGCGGCGCGCCAACCTGTACATGATTCTGGTGCTGATCCCGTTCTGGACCTCGATTTTGGTACGGGTCGCCGCATGGATCGTGCTGCTGCAGTCGGAAGGGCTGGTCAACAAGGCGCTGATAGCGACCGGGTTCACGCAGGCACCGCTGGAACTGCTGTTCAACCGCATCGGCGTCTACATTTCGATGACGCATATCTTGCTGCCGTTCATGATCCTGCCGCTGTACAGCGTGATGAAATCGATCCCGCCGACTTACATGCGCGCCGCCATCTCGATGGGTAGCCATCCATTTGCCGCGTTCTGGCGTGTGTATGTGCCGCAAACCTATCCCGGTGTCGGCGCCGGCGGTTTGCTGGTATTCATCCTGGCGCTAGGCTACTACATCACGCCCGCGTTGCTGGGCGGACCGAACGAGCAGTTGGTCAGCTATTACGTAGCGTACTTCACCAACGTGACATTGAATTGGGGCATGGCCAGCGCACTCGGCGCATTGCTGTTTGCCGCCACTCTGGTGCTGTACGGCGTGTACCGGCGTTTCGCCAAACTTGAAGTCAGCATGTGATCGGGAATATAACCATGAAAACTTCTCCCCCTTTATTTCCACCGTATGTATCGCTGTTCGAGCGGATTTGGTTCTTTTTCCTGCGCGGCTTCAACGTGCTGACACTGATATTTCTGGTGTTGCCGATCCTGGTGATCATTCCGCTCTCGTTTTCGGACAGCACGTTCCTGTCGTATCCGATGCCCGGCTACTCATTGCGCTGGTACGAGAATCTGCTGCAATCCGAAGCCTGGCGTCTGGCTGCCAAAAACAGTTTCATCGTTGCGCCGCTGGCCACCCTGATCGCTACCGTACTGGGCACATTGGCGGCGGTCGGCCTGAACAAGGCCAATTTCCCCGGCAAGGGCTTGCTGATGGCGATTCTGATCTCGCCGATGGTAGTGCCGGCGGTGGTGGTCGGTGTCGGCGTGTATATTTTCTTTTCGGAAATCGGTCTGGCCGACAGCTACACCGGCCTGATTCTCGCCCATGCGGCGCTGGGTGCGCCCTTCGTCGTGACCACGGTATCGGCCACCTTGCAGGGTTTGAACCACAATCTGGTGCGTGCCAGTCAGAGCCTGGGCGCGAGCCCGCTGACAACTTTTTTCCGTGTCACGCTGCCGGTGATTGCGCCGGGCCTGATTTCCGGTGCGCTGTTCGCGTTTGCCACTTCGTTTGACGAAGTCGTCATCACCTTGTTCGTGGCCGGTCCTAACCAGACCACGTTGCCGCGCCAGATGTTTACCGGCATTCGCGAAAACATCAGCCCGACCATTGCCGCGCTGGCGACGATCCTGATTGTTTTTTCCACTTGTTTGCTGTTGGTTCTGGAATGGCTGCGCGGGCGCAACAAGGCCGCCGCTAAAATTTGAATTTGCACCGGTGCAGTCCGTAGCGCAGGGCTGCATACTGGTGCACAAAGCCCGTTCGCCCTGCGTAGCGCAGCGTATCGGAGGCTAGCCAGCCTTCGATACGCCCAACGGGCTATGCAGAGCCTGCCCTCGAATGACTTAATCGGGGGACGAACGGATGGTTGGGATTGTTCAAATAAATGCGAGCCCAATAGTTGCCTAACTTCACACATTACGGAGATTTCCCATGCTGCAATTAAAAGATTCGTCGCTGCTGCGACAACAGGCATATCTGGATGGCAAATGGTGCGATGCCGATGACGGCAGCACGATCACCGTCACCAATCCGGCCACCGGCGAAGTATTGGGCACGGTGCCGAAGATGGGCGCGGCCGAAACCAAACGCGCAATCGATGCCGCGAACGCCGCCTGGCCCGCCTGGCGCAAGAAGACCGCCAAGGAACGCAGCGCGATCCTGCGCAAGTGGAATGACCTGATGCTGGCCAATGTCGACGATCTGGGCTTGCTGATGACTGCCGAGCAAGGCAAACCGCTGGCTGAAGCCAAGGGTGAAGTCGTCTACGCGGCCTCGTTCATCGAATGGTTTGCCGAAGAAGGCAAGCGCGTTGCTGGCGAAACCCTGCAATCGCCGTGGCCGGACCGCCGCCTGGTGGTGGTCAAGGAACCGATCGGCGTCTGTGCGGCGATCACGCCGTGGAACTTCCCGTCCGCGATGATCACCCGCAAGGCGGGCCCGGCGCTCGCGGCAGGCTGCCCGATGGTGGTCAAGCCGGCCGAATCGACGCCGTTTTCGGCGCTGGCAATGGCAGAGCTGGGCGAACGGGCCGGGATTCCGGCCGGAATCTTCAGCGTCATCACCGGTTCTTCGCGCGCCATCGGCGGCGAGATGACTTCCAACCCGATCGTGCGCAAGCTGACGTTTACCGGTTCGACCCAGGTCGGCCGCCTGCTGATGGCGCAAAGCGCGCCGACGATCAAGAAACTGTCGCTGGAACTGGGCGGCAATGCACCGTTCATCGTGTTCGACGATGCCGATCTGGATGCAGCGATCGAAGGCGCGCTGGCCTCGAAATACCGCAATGCGGGCCAGACCTGCGTGTGCGCCAACCGGATTTACGTGCAGGACGGCGTGTACGACGCGTTTGCCGCCAAACTGGTGGCGGCGGTGGCCAAGCTGAAGGTCGGCAACGGCGTCGAGGAAGGCGTCACGCAAGGGCCGATGATCGATGTCAAGGCGATCGAAAAAGTCGAGGAACACATCGCCGACGCGCTGGAAAAAGGCGGCCGGCTGCTGGCGGGCGGCAAGCGCCATGCGCTCGGTCACAGCTTCTTTGAGCCGACCATCATCGCCGACGTTACCTCCGAGATGCGGGTGGCCAAAGAAGAAACCTTCGGCCCGCTGGCGCCGTTGTTCCGTTTCACGACCGAGGAAGACGTATTGGCGCAAGCCAACGATACCGAATTCGGTCTGGCCAGCTATTTCTACACCCGTGACATCGGCCGCGCCTGGCGCGTTGCAGAAGGCCTGGAATCCGGCATGGTCGGCATCAACAGCGGCCTGATTTCGAACGAAATCGCACCGTTCGGCGGCGTCAAGCAGTCCGGCCTGGGGCGCGAAGGCTCGACCTACGGCATGGATGACTATCTGATCATCAAGTATCTGTGCATGGGCGGCATTTGATTGAAGGGCAACGGGCGTGCAAGGCGCCCGTTGCCTTTTAAGAATACCCAATACTGTATTTTCATAACCCAATAAAAAACATGCGCAAAGCATATGTTTTTTATTGGTACTCCCCTATTTTATCCAAAATAGGCAAGTGCACACGCGTGCATCTCCATTACATAAAAGGTTGCCATGGGTTCCTTCATGCGCATGAAAATTGGCGCCCGTCTGGGCCTCGGCTTTGCCATTCTGTTGGTGTTATCCCTCCTTTTAACCGGTATCGGCATCTGGCGTTTGCAGACGGTGGCCGACGCAACCCGTCAAATGATGATGCAGCCGCTGGCCAAGGAGCGCCTGGTCAGCGATTGGTACCGGAACATGTATGCCGATGTGCGTCGCACGGTTGCCATCGCGAAAAGCAAGGGGCCGTCGCTGGCCGCTTTTTTTGCGCAGGACCAGGAAGCCACGCAGCAGCTGTCGGGCCAGTTGCAAAAAAAGATTGAAGCGCTGCCGATGACAGAGAAGGAAAAAAATCTGCTCAAGGAAGTGCGCGAAATGCAAAACCGGTATATTGCCGGCCACACTGCGGTGACGCAGGCAAAAATGGACGGAGATCCGGATGCTGCGGCGCATATTCTGGATCAAACTTTCATCCCGGCATCGCTGGCCTTCCAGAAAAGCATTGAAAGCCTGCTGCAATTGCAACGGCAAACGATAGACGAGTCCGCCCGGCAGATCGAATCCGTCAACCAGGACAGCCGCCAACTGATGATCGTGCTGCAATTGCTGGCGCTGGTCTTTGGCGTGGTGTGCGCATGGCGCTTGACCCGTGGCATTACGGTTCCGCTGAACAAGGCGGTCGGCGTCGTGCGCCGTGTAGCGGCCGGCGATCTTGCGATTGAAGCAGGTTCCCATGCCAGCGATGAAACCGGGCAACTGCTATCGGTGTTGGCTGAAATGAGTACCGCGCTGCAGCATATGGTCGGCAGCGTGCGCGCCAGCACCGAAACCATTACGGTGGCATCGGGTGAAATCGCTGCAGGCAATGCCGACCTGTCCGCACGCACCGAATCGCAAGCGTCCAGCCTGGAAGAAACCACCAGTTCGATGGAAAAACTGACCGTGACAGTACAGCAGAACGCCGACAATGCGCGCCAGGCCAATCAGCTGGTGGTGTCGGCTTCCAGCGTGGCCGTCAAGGGCGGCGCGGTGGTCGCGCAAGTGGTCGACACGATGGGCTCGATCAAGACCAGTTCCGGCAAGATCGTCGACATCATCGGCGTCATCGACGGCATCGCATTCCAGACCAACATCCTCGCGCTGAATGCGGCGGTCGAAGCGGCGCGCGCCGGCGAGCAGGGCCGCGGCTTCGCGGTGGTCGCCACCGAAGTGCGCAGCCTCGCGCAGCGCAGCGCGTCCGCCGCCAAGGAAATCAAGGCGCTGATCGACGACTCGGTGCACAAGGTCGACCAGGGCAGCCGGCTGGTCGACCAGGCCGGTGCGACGATGGAAGAGATCGTCAGTTCGGTCAAGCGAGTGGCCGACATCATGAGCGAAATCACTGCCGCCAGCCAGGAGCAGAGCGACGGCATCGAGCAAGTGAACCAGGCGATCGGCCAGATGGATGAAATGACGCAGCAAAATGCGGCGCTGGTCGAACAGGCGGCTGCGGCGGCGCTGAGCATGCAAGACCAGGCGCAGCAACTGCTGCGCGAAATCGGCATGTTCAAACTGGCGGCAGATGCGACGACGCCCGCAACAAACCACTACAGGCCGCGCCCGGCACTGATATCCTGAGCGCTTGCCGGACCGGGGGATAACCGCGTGCATCGATGAAGTGTGGCAAGAACCTCATGTTTAACTTGAAGCAAGCGCTGGAAAGTTCAGAATAGTAAGGAATGTAATAAAAATATAATAAGCCAGCCATCGTCCGGCGCGTAATCGGCAGTTGCGGTTCGGGTCGGGCAAGGAGACAAAAATGTATCAGCGATACACGACCAACGGCACGCCCGGACAACTCCACCATCGCTATTGGCAAGAGGTGATCGGCAACACCTACTTCAATTTGCAATTGCGCTTTCCGCAGGCAGAGAGTTTTGAAGGAATGCTCGAATCCTGGCAGATCGGCGCGGTATCGATTTCCCGGCTGCAATCGAATGCGCTGTGCTATGAGCGGCTGCGCCCCGATTGCCAGAGGGAGGAAGAGCATTTTCTGGTCACCCTTCCGGAGCAAACCGGCATCGAGTTTTCGCAGTTTACGAGAAGCGTGGTGTGCCAGCCCGGAAACTTCATTCTGGAGCACAGCAACGAGCCGTACCGGTTTCAATACGGGAAAGCGAATACGATGTGGGTTGTGAAACTGCCCGGCAACATGTTGCGCAATCGGATTCGCAATCCCGACCGGTTCTGCGCGATGCAGTTCGATGCGGCGTCGGGCATCGGGATGCTGTTTCATGATTACCTGCAACTCGTCATCCGGCACCGCGACCATGCGGCAATGTCGATTGCCCCTGTGATGGGGCAACAGTTGATGGAATTATTGGCGGCAACGCTGGAAGCCGATCCCCGCATTCTGCATTCGAATAATTCGGCGGTGCGCTGCGCCCATCTGACGCGGGTCGAAGAGTTTGTGCGGCGCAATCTGGCCGATACTGATCTCACGCCGGAGCGTATTGCCCAATCGTGTGCGATTTCGACCCGTTATCTGCATCTGCTGTTCAAGGAAACCGAGCAGACGATTTCCCAGTGGATACGGGATTTGCGCCTGCAGGCAGCCCATGAACATCTGTGCCGCTCCAGCGGCAATATCCAGATCGGCCAGATCGCTTACCAATGGGGTTTTTCCGATCAGGCCCAGTTTTGTAATGCATTCAAGCAAAAATTCGGCTTGACGCCGAGCGAGTTGCGCAAACAGAACGCGCGTTGAATTGATTGCGCCGCATCCTTCTTCGTGCGGCGCAATCAATTTCAGGCAGCCGTTTACCTTGGGATTAATAGCCCTGAATCACGAACCATTGTTTCTTCGCGCGCGTCAGCATCAGCGCATAGCTCGCAATCGACACCACAAAGGTTGCCGGGGCTGAAAACGTCGCCAGTGTACCGCTCGCATGCATCAGCACCAGGCCCACCGCAGTGCCCGAAAACCAGGCGGTAAGTCCGCACGGATTGAAAGCAGGCACCCGTTCATGGTGATATTCGATCTGGCCGGAAAACATCTTGTCGTACGTCGATGACAGGATGTGCGTAAGCGCCATGCCGACCCATGCCACCACAAATACGCCCTGATAAGCCAGTGCCTGCAGGATGTAGCCGAATACGTTGGCCAGCATCATCACATATACCAGCGCGCCGACCACGATGGCCCAGATCCATTTCGGCAGCTGAATCCCGAAAATTTTCTCGAAGAATGCCTGCATGTTGACTGCCGCCAGATAGAAGTTCGCGGTATTGATGCGGGTTTGCGTGACCCAGACGAAGACCAGGCCCCAGATCCCCATCAGCTTGAGCAGGCCGAGCACGATCGATACCTCGCTCAAGCCGCCTTCGGTCTTGATCGTGGTTGCCAGGAAGATTCCGATCACGCCGTTGATGACGAACGTGAACAGGTAGAAAGGCATGCCGAAATTGAAATTCGCATGGTAGCCGGCATCTTCCTGGCGGCCGAAGCGCGCATAGTCGAACGTGTACATCATCAGGATCCAGACCCCCATGAAGTAGGTGAAACAATTCCACCAGCCATGGCTGACTTCACCGCTTTGCGGGCCGACGTCGAGCCACGCATTGCTGTAACCGTATTCGGAAATGCTCAGAACCACCGCGGCAATCAGACCGAGGATGTAAAACGGGAGCAGCACCCCGTTGAGCTTGTCGAGCCAGGTCTGGATGCTGCCGAAAATCAGGATCACGCTGTAAATCACCACGATCAGATAAGCCATCTTGATGCCGACCCCGGGGAAATAATCGTGCAGCGCCATCGCGATCACCGAGCCCTCGAATACCGAGAAATACACGGCGGTGGCAAAGAAAATCAGGGTCGCCAGCGCGGCCCCGAAGTTGCCGAACAGCACCCTTGAAAACAGGGCTACCGAAAGGCCGGTCCTGATTGCATAGCGGCTGATCACGCTATTGATCAAGCCGTATGCGATCACCGACAGCACCATGCCGATGATCGCGTTGCGGGTGCCGAACTGGATCGCCAGCGTTGCCGCCACCACGATGTAAAACATCGCACTGCATACGCCCCACCATGCCATCGTCAGTGCGCCTTTCGGCATGCGTTCATTGGATGGTACGGGTGCTGCTGTGTAGTCTGAATTGCCTGCCGAGTTTTCAATCTTGCCAGCCATATTGCCTCCGAATTGTATGAAAAGAAATCGCCTGATTTGTACCTGCGCTACTGCGCATGTACTGCGGTCGGTCAACGTTTCTTTCTGGTCGTATCGTCAAAACGGCGAAGGGTGTGGCGGCTTGCCGGCGAGCAGGAAGCTGGGCCGGGGATGGTCGTTTGCATGCTTGTCTCCTTGTTTTCGTTATCAACGCAGGCTCAGTTCAGGCTGATTTTTTGTCGCCCCAGGTGATGACATAGGTGCCGCTGGCGTCAAGCCGGGCATGCCAGCCCGGATTGATCACGATGGTGGTGGTGATTTCCTCGATCACTGCCGGGCCGTCCAGCACATCGCCGGCCCCGAGCAGTTCGCCGTCATAGACAGGGGTATTGAGCGCCACGCCATCGCTGGAGAAAATCATGTCGCGGTGAGTCTTGATGGCATTTTCAGCCTGCTTGCCCGCTGCCATGGCGGGCGGCGCCAGAGGCGGGTTGCGGCTGTATACGGTGCTTTCGATATTCACGATCTCGACCGTGCTTTGCGGTTCGCCATAGGTAAACAATTGCTCATGCAGCGTGTCAAACGAGGCCCGGATCGCAGCGATGGTGTCGTCGTTGACCGGCAGTTCGCCGATGTCGACCGAGCATTCATGCACTTGCCCGACATAGCGCATGTCCATGCTGCGCCGCATCGCGATGCGCTCGCGCGGGATGCCGTCCTGCTCCAGCGCGCTCACCGCATTTTTTTCCAGTTCGGCGAAGCGCTGCTCGACCCGCGCCAGATCGACCCGTTCGTCCACGCGCATCGGGCACGCCGCCATGTAGTTGTACTTGATGTCGGACAGAATTTGACCGAATGCGCACAGGCCGGACGCCAGTTTCGGCACCAGCACGGTAGTGATGCCGATTTCCCGGGCCAGTGCGGTGATGTGCAGGCCGGTCGCACCGCCGGCGCCGATCAGCGCGAAATCGCGCGGATCGTAGCCGCGCTCGCTCGAAACGCGGCGGATGCCGTTGACCATATTGTTGTTGACGATGCTGTAGATGCCGTAGGCGGCTTTCTCGACCGAGATGCCGAGCGGTTTGGAGATGCGTTCGACAATCGCGTGCCGCGCGGCGGCGCTGTCGACTTGCAGGCGGCCGCCCAGCAGGGAAACCGGATTCAGGTAACCGAGCGCGACATTGGCGTCCGTCACCGTCGGTTCGGTGCCGCCGCGCATGTAACACACCGGGCCGGGGCTGGCGCCGGCGCTTTGCGGGCCGACATTCAGCAAGCCCATCGAGTCGATCCAGGCGATCGAGCCGCCGCCGGCGCCCAGCGTCTCGACCTGGATCATCGGAGTGCCAATCCGGTAGCGCAGGAAGTCGATGTCCTTGCTGACGTTGGTCACGCCGTTCTTGGTCAGCGTCATGTCGAACGAGGTGCCGCCCATGTCGACCGTGATGATGTTGTCGAAACCGAGCGGGCGGCTGATGTACAAGCCGGCCTGCGGCGCCGACGCCGGCCCGGAATTGATCGCGTTGACCGCGCGCGACACCATCGCGTCGCGCGAAGCCATGCCGCCGTTCGACTGGTAATAGCGGACCGGCGTTTTGGTGCCGTGCTCCTTGAAGAATTGATCGATTTTGGTGACGTAGCGCGCCAGCACCGGGCCCAGATAGGCATTCGTCACAGCAGTCGAAGTGCGGGTGTATTCGCGCATTTGCGGATAGACTTCGAGCCCGACCGACACATACACCTCCGGCAGCAGTTCGCGCACGATCTCGGCCGCGCGCCGTTCATGCTGTTCGTTGGCGACCGACCAGAGGAAGGAAATCGCGACCGCTTCCACGCCTTCGGCCTTGAAGAATGCGCAGGCGGCGCGCACGTCGTCCTCGTGCAGCGGGGTCTTGATGCTGCCGTCGCCCAGCACCCGCTCCCGCACCGGGCGGCGCAGATAGCGCTCCACCAGCATCTTGGCCGGCGGATACTGGCCGTCGTAGCGGTGGCCTTCTTCCTTGTGGCCGAGGCGAATCTCGATCGAATCCTCATGGCCGGCGGTGCAGATCAGGCCGGTTTTCACGCCCTTGTGCTGGATCAGCGCGTTCAGCCCGACGGTGGTGCCGTGCACGCACAGTTCGGTATTGGCGAGTATCTGGGAAACCGGCTTGTCCAGCGCGGCGGCGATTTGCTGCAAGCCGTCGGCGATCGCCCTGGTGCCGTCCTCCGGCGTCGAGGTGGCCTTGAATAAGCGCACATTGCCGTCCTGATCGGCCAGCACGAAATCCGTGAAAGTGCCGCCCGCATCTACCCCTAATCGGTATTGTTTCATTTGTCTCTTCCTCTGGTTATATGATGGAATTTTTTGCGTATCAGCCGCGTATCAGTCGTGTACGGCGCGCAGCTTGCGGGTCGCTTCGTCCTGCACCGCGAAATCGACCGGATCGATGGCGACCCCGTATTCGTCGCGCGCCGCCTGCAGCGAAACGAAGCCGTTGCGCACATCGGCTGCGACCTGCTGCGGATCGCGCTCATGGGCTTTGCCCCAGCCGCCGCCGCCCGGGTTGGAGGTCGCGACCCGCTTGCCGTCCTGGATGGTCAGGATCGTGTTTTTCTTCAGCACTTCCAGCACCTGATCGCCGTCTTTCAGCTCGATGCTGCCGACCTTCAGTTCGGGGCAGGCGCTCTCGGCGCCATTCGCACCCAGCGCCGGATAGTGGCGACCTTCGCCGAAACTGATCACCGTCATTTCATGCCCGAGCGGCTCGACTTCCCATACCGTGCCGCAGCCGCCGCGGTATTTGCCGGCGCCGCCGCTGTCCTGGATCAGGCCGTAGCGGTGGATCTGGATCGGGTACGAATATTCCAGCGTTTCGATATCGCCGGAAAACAGTGCGCCGAAACAGCATTGCGGCCCGACCGAGTGCCAGCCATCCATGTAGGCGGTCGCGCCAGCGCCGGAGATCAGCGAAGCCAGCACCATCGTCACGTATTCCTCGTTGTTGCGCGGGTCGAAGCCGGCAATGTTTATGCCGCTCGAATGGCCCCAGGAGCCGACCGCGCGTTCCGGCGCGAATTGTTCCAGCGATAGTCGCACCGCATCGGCCAGCGTCTCCATCGGGGTGGTGGTGCAATTCACATGCGGCGCCGGTTCCTGCGCATTGCACAACGTGCCTTTGGGACCGAGATCGACCGAAATGCAGCGGTACAGGCCTTCGTTGTACGGCGGATCGATTTGCGCAAACATCATCAGGCCCAGATACACGCCCGAGATCGAATTGCCTTCGTACGAGTTGATGAAATACGGAATTTGCGGCGGACTGGAAATCGTGATCCGGCATTCGTCGCCGGCCACCGTGACTTCGGCGCCGATCGTGATTTCGCCGAAGCCGTGGCCGGCGTCTTCGAGCTTGGCAGTGGCGGAAAAAGTACCGTCAGGCAAGCTGCGGATCAGGTCGCGCATGTGGCGGTCCGCCATGTCGAGCAACGCATCGACGCAGCCCTGCACGGTCTCGATGCCGTACTTGTCGAGCAGCGCAATCAGGTTGCGCGCGCCGACGTTGACTGCACCGAGCTGCGCGCGCAAATCGCCTTCCTGATCGCGCCGCGAACGCATATTGGTTAGCATGAAGTTGATCACGTCGTTGCGCGCGACACCCTTGTCCCACAGCTTGATCGGCGGAATGCGCAAGCCTTCCGCATAGATTTCCTTGGCGTCCGGATTGTAGCCGGCTGGCACCGGGCCGCCGATATCGGTCACATGGCCTTTGCAGACGGTCCAGAACACCAGTTCGCCTTTGTAAAACACCGGTTTGTACATGCAGCAATCGACGATATGGCTGCCCATGTAGGCCGGATCGTTGTGGTAAATGATGTCGCCGTCGTGGATGTCGTCGCCGAAATACGCGGCCACGCATTTCATGGCCGGAATCAGGCCGCCCAGATGGATCGGGATGTCCTGGCCTTGCAGGATCATTTCCGGGCGATGGTTGAAGATCGCGTTGCTGTAGTCGTGCGCGACGTTGAAGACGCTGGAACGGGCGGTTTTTTCCAGCGTCATGGTCATTTCGCGCTGCGTGGTCTCGAGCACGCCGCGCACCACCGCGAGCGTGATTGGGTCGATTTTCTGATGCATTTTCAGTCTCCGTCTAACTGGTTTGGCTTGGGATTTCCTGCATGCAACCAGTGCTTGCGGCACCGGGTGCATGCAGGGGATGTTGTTTTTTTATTAGACTAGGCCAGTTGCGGTGCCGGGAATTGGCGTTGAGAGAACGATGTTTTGTGCCGCAGCGCACAGCACAAAAATACTTTTTCCATCCAGTAATTTCTCCGGCATCGACAGTCTTTGCTGAGATGCGAGCGTGTTTTCTGGAGCGGTCCAATCTATGCGCGGTCTGCCGCTGCCGGTATCCACGCTGCTCCCGCAAACGCCTGCGAACAGGCGTTCATCAAGCCGGCGTTTGGCGCTTAAAACGTATGGTTCATTCCTGCCGCAACACCGGTTTTGTTATCCATCGTTTTTTCACGATAGAGGTCTGCATACAGGTTGGTGCGTTTCGACAACGGATGGACGTAGCCGAGGCTGATTTTGTGATTTCCGCTTTCCTGGGTACGACCGTATCCGGCGCGCAGCGTGTCGATGCCGAGTGCGTAAGTGGCTGCCAGAATCCAGTTGCGTTCGCGCAGACGCTCGCCGGAAGCGTTTTGCACTTTGCCCTGCGCATACGATCCCATCACGGTGGCCGCACCCAGCTTGTAGGAGGCAGCTGCGAAATAAATGGTGTCCGCTGCCGCGTTCTTTTGGTATGCCAGCATTGCGGCCAGCGGGCCTTTGCCGTAATTGAGCGACAGGCCGGCGGCGCGGTCGTGCGCGCCGGCGGCTTTTTCCGCTTCCAGTGCGGCGTGGGCCTGAAAGCCGGAAAAATCGGGCGAGTCATAAAACACGCCGTTGGGAATCCGGGCAAAATTGGCGCCGCCCAGCGCCATCGTCGGATCGCTGTAAAAGCTGCCGGTCTGGTACGGGAACGATAGCGAACCGAAGGTGCCGCTGTCATACCACGGGTCGAACGCCCATTTGGTTTGCCACAGCGGCGCCATCGCGCGTCCCAGTCGCAGGCTGCCGAGCGCGGCACTGCGCAGGCCGAGCGTCGATTCGCCTTGCCAGAACACGCCGGTTTCCTGCGCGCCGGTATCGGGCGCGAAGCGCGTTTGCAAATCGAAGGTGGCAGCCAGCCCGCCGCCCAGATCCTCCATGCCTTTGACACCGAGCCAATTGTTATAGCCGCGATCCATTTTTGCCGGATTGCCGGATTCTTTTACCAAGCCAATATCCAGATTGCCATAGACGGTGATATTCGATTGCGCTTGCGCTGATGGCACCATCGTTGCCGCCAGCATTGCGGGCAGGATGCAAAACTGCGTGATGCCGATTATTTTTATCATTCTTGTCTCCATTGATATGAGCTTGCAAAAGGAAAATTTCTTCCGCTATGCAACAGCGTCTTGACGACGCTTTATGCACTGCCCGGCAGGGAAATCCGCTATCGCGCAGCGGAACCTGTACCGAGTGTTCGGTAGATTAAAAGAGTCGGAATCGATTGGATTTGCCGTGAGCGAACAAAGAGTTGTGCCTGAGCGCATGAGCTGCGTTAGCGTGCCGAAATGTTGCGTGCGGTGGCGGAAGGGAGGGCGTGCGCAAGGCTCGATCGTACGCTTTGCTGATGAAAATATGCGGCGCAGGGGCCATTGCAGCCGATCCGATAGCGCGCAAATCTCGGCGCGGGGTTTTGCACGTATTGCAGGGAGGGGACGAACTGGTTTGGCGGAATCAGCCGGATCTCGAATGCACGGGCATCGTCCGGTGGCGTCAGGCAATCGGGGGGCGTGTTGACTGCCGGTTCTAAGCCGGTGCGGCGTGAGCCTTCATACTGAATGCGGTATTTTCAGAACGCCGCATAAAACATGCGGAAAAATTAGTAATTTCTGCTATACCCGTGTAATTTCAAGGAACGGCCTGCAGCACTTTTGGGTGCTGTACGTGGAATGTGGATGCTCAGCGCGCGAAAACCAGAAACAATGCGGCACCGAGCGCAATCACCGACAAACCGGTCGCAATCAGGCACAACACAAGAACGCGATGGAACTTTGCTGCGGCAATCGATGCGGTTTGCTCGAGCGCCGCCACCGTGCTCTGCAGTTGTGCCGCCAATTCCTTAATGTGCGCGGCGTTTTGGGAAGCGGCGGCTTGCAGCTCTGTAACTTGCTGCTGCAGCAAAAGGATTTGATTGGCGGCTGCGTCAGCCTTTTTCTTGGTGAACGCTGGCGTAGCGGCCGCAACGATCGTCGCGACGTGCGGCAAAACCGCCTTTAGTGCGGGGATTAACCATACGGCCATTGTAAAGCCTTAACGTAGTGGCACAGAGTGCCGGGATTCAAGTGCAAGGTCAGACGTTTCTTCGGAGGCTGCGCGTAGAAACCCGGTTACGAAGATCGTCCGCCTTTTGCCCCGTTCCTCGCTATCGCGGCATGCAAATAATGCAGCAGCGGACGCTGTGGCCCGCCACCGGTTGGAACGCGAGCGCAGGATTTTGCAGACTGATTTGCTCCTGTGCACAGCTAAATCGCTTGCTTTTTAACGCGAAGTCTTGTGACCGGCATGGTCGTTTTTGCCGTCATTTTTATGCCGGCCTGCTACCTCGTCTGCTTTCGCTTTTTGTTTTTGCTGCTCTACTTCTTCGTTTTGCTGCTGTACTTTTTTGTCTGTGGAAGGGTGCGCCTGGTCCGGCTTTTGCGGGTGATCCTGAGTGTGCTTAGTCATGGAAATCTCCTGATAAGTAAGTCGTCATTGGCGTCGCGAAAGACGTTGACTGGAAAGCATGATACGCCGCTCCGATTGCCGGCGCTGTGCGGTAGCCAACATAAGCTGGGCGCTGCAGTGAGACCGCCACTCTTTAGCGAAAATCCCGATCGGGTTTGCCTCAAGCGGGATTTTTCCAGATCACGCAATAAACATGTGGCGACGCAATAGACGCAAGATTTTTCCGTCCTATACTGCAATGGCAATCGCCGTGCAGAGGCGAACCTGACCGGCACGCGAAGCCAGCGTTCGTCCACGGGCGTGCATTTACGCAACAGGCGGGAAGGCAATATTTTTGACGATGCTTGCACCAGCAACCGCAGGGTTGGGGCTGCGATGCCGTGCGGAAAACAGTAGCCGTTTTCTGCAAAACCGGGGAACGCTTCCGGAATTGCTCGGACATATCAGGAGGGGAAAATGGAACACTCGATTGCCAGACCGGCTTGCGGCGCCATCGCGCGCGCATTGCTGCTGGCCGCAACGACTTGGCTGATGCCGCCGGCGCTGCATGCGCAGCCGGTGGAAACGGGGCCGCGTATCATCGGCGGTTCGCTGTTAGTTCAGGGGCCTGTGACGGTACACGGTGCGCTCACGGTCGCAGGCAATATCCTGGTCCACGGCCCGCTCACCGCGCAATGGCTCGAGCGGCCGCTGGAAGATATTCCGCCGTTGCGGATGCGGCGAAGGCAGAAAATATTTCATGGCCCGCTCACTGTGCACGGGTCGCTGGTGGTGCGCGGCGACATGGAAGTACGCGGACCGCTGACTGTCGACGGCCCCGTCAGCGCGGTCGGAAACATCGACGCAAACGGGCCGATTCGAGAGCGCGATTACGCATACTGAACGGCTCAGCGGCGCTCTCTGTCAACCGTTATTCCGCTTCCGTTCCCAAGTTCAGATTGATGGTGCGTGCGGGAACGATAGTGGAAATTGCGTGTTTATATACGATCTGGACCACCGTGGCATTACGCAGCAAAACAACATACTGGTCATAGGATTCGATATGGCCCTGGAGTTTTATTCCGTTGACGAGAAACATGGAAACCGGAGTTTTCTCCAGACGTAAGGCGTTAAGGAAGGGGTCTTGTAACATTTGCCCTTTATTACTCATGAAAGCTCCACTTTATCGATTGAAATTACAGAGGTAAGGCGATTTGCACCGGTGCCGCTTGTTTGGGCAGGCTTGAATTATAGCTGGAGCCGGCCTTTGAAGGGTTGCGGCTTTCCAATATACTGGAATATGTATTTTTTTGCTGCGCAATAAAAAATTGCGGAAAAGCATCATTTTTACCTGATACTCCCTATATCCGATGCAGCATCAGAAGCTGTGGATAACTGCGGGAGTTATGGACCTTCACTTCATTGGTTTCGCCGTCGCGCGATAATTTTTCAAGCCTGGCTACCAGTTTCGCTAGCGACGTGCCGTAATGGGTCTTCTGGTAACCCAGGTGGGCGCCATTTTCTGCGACGCCGGTGCGGGCTGTTTTTTGCAATGTCTTATCGAATAGCAAGATCGCGCAAATCACATCGTAAGACCTTTTCGAGAAACCGGCATGCAAGATCGCATCCAAGCGTCCGGTTAGCGCATCGCATGGATGGTCGGGCAGATCGAACGCTGTAAAGCATTCCGGCCCCAGCAACGCGAGCGCTACGATCAGGGGCTGCATTTTCGCGTGCAGCTGCGGCGGCGGAAGGAGCAAATTCTGCCACAGCCGGGCGGCTTCGGCAGCATTTTTCGCTGCCAAGAATCCGGACAGCGCATCGGTATACGGCGCCGCATCCTGGAGGGTCCGCCCGAGCGCGAGCGCAGCGTTGCATGCGGCGCGCATCGAGGCCGAATGCAGGATCAGCGGCGATGCGGTGGACGCTTGCAGCGCCTTGATAAGGGCGGCGTCGGGCGGCACGTAAATGCTGCTTGCGCCTTCTGTGGCGATGCGCTGCAAGCTGGCCTGAATGGATTCCGGCGCCGCATCCGCGCTCATGTCGACCAGCGTGCCCTGATCGAGATTGATCCACATGATGCGCTGGCGGCGCAAAATGGTCGGCATGTGTATCAACAGCGCCGATGGCGCAGGCGGGTAGGACTGCATCCTGAATTGACTGGCCGCTGCATGGAAAGAATCTTTGAAAATATTCCGGATGGTTTTTTCATCCATGCCGAATGTTTTCGAGAGCGTGATAAACGGATAGCGCAAGGCCATTTTCCAGACGCTTTTCACCAATCGCGCTGTTGCGCGGTGATGTTCGGAAATGTGCGATACCGGCTCATTGAAAGTCACCATGCACTCGCGGCAACGCAGGCGCTGCCGCTTTATTTCCAGGAAAACCGCTTTTTTCTTGATCGGCAAGTCGCGGATGCGCGACGTCATCTTGCCATAGCCCACGACTGTAGCGCAGCCACAGGCAGGACAGGCTGCAGCCTTGCTCTCGGTTTCGAGCCCGATCAGTATCGCAGCATCGGTTTCGTGCATGTAGAGCAACCGTACGCCATGCAACGGCATGCTCCAGGTAGACGCAGGTATCGGCATTCAGGCATCCTCAGGCCAGGGTAGTTAAAAAATATCGCGGATTAATTTATGGTTTTAATTCTACTGAAATGATCGCATGAAAGGGGAGTTTATTCCAGTTTTTCATAGATAATTTATAGTGAATTCAGAATCATTGATTATGATGAATGTCGTAAAAAACATAAATTAATCCGTTATATTTCGACACTTCACAATTTTATAATCGCAGTTTGATGTGCTATTCTTTGATTCATTCAAGTATCCGCAGTCTGTCGAATGCACGTAAACGGAGCGCATCGCTACGTTGCCTGTGGTTGGTTTCGATCTGCTGAGGAAGCCTCTTTTGTCAAAAGCTACACTGTAGCAACGCTTTTTTTATCCTCGTTTTCATCTTTCATATCGATGGTTAGGAATTCAACATGCAGCATTTCAGGGTGTCATTTTTAGTTACTATTATTCTGCTCGGCCTTTCGGCATGGTGGGGTTACAGTATCGGCGGCGTATCTGGAGCCGCGCAGGCGCTCTTCATTGCCAGCATTTTGTCGATCATGGAAGTTTCCCTTTCGTTCGATAACGCGGTGGTGAATGCGTCCGTGCTGCGTAACTGGGATCCGTTTTGGCAAAAGCTATTCTTGACGGTCGGTATTATTGTTGCGGTGTTCGGCATGCGGCTGGTATTCCCGATTCTGATCGTGTCGGTAGCGACGGGCCTGGGGTTGGTCGATGTGATGACGATGGCGATCAATACGCCGGCCGAATATTCGCGCCACCTCACTGACAATCATGCGCAGGTCGCTGCCTTTGGCGGCTCCTTCCTGCTGCTGGTGTTCCTGAATTTCCTGTTCGATCAGGAAAAAGAGTTGCATTGGCTGGGCTGGATTGAAGAAAAGATGGGCAAGCACGGCAACGAGGGCTTGTCGAATCTGCTGGCATTGCTGGCGGTATTCGGTTGCATGACCTTGGTAGCCGAAGAACATAAGCTGTCGGTTTTGATTGCCGGTGTCAGCGGTATTGCGGTATATCTTGCAGTCAGTTACCTCAGCGGCTTGATGGAGACCGAAGTGGGCGATCCGTCCTTGGGCGATGTGGTCAAGCGCGGCAGCATCGGCGGCTTTTTGTATCTGGAAGTGCTGGATGCATCGTTCAGTTTCGACGGCGTGATTGGCGCTTTTGCCATCACCAGCGACGTCGTCATCATCATGTTGGGGCTGGCAATTGGCGCGATGTTCGTACGCTCGATGACGGTGTTTCTGGTGCATAAAGGTACGCTGGAAGAATTCGTTTTCCTTGAGCATGGCGCGCATTACGCGATCGGCATACTGGCGCTGATCATGCTGGCAAGCGTGAAATTCCATATTTCCGAATGGTTCACCGGCTTGTCGGGCGTCCTCTTTATCGGTTTGTCGCTGTGGTCTTCGGTGCGGTACAGGCGCGAGCAAGGCACAAGTGCGGATACCTTGATATCCAATAAATAACTTTATTCAACTCACGGGAAGATCAGGAATGGCGATCAGTTTGCAAAAAGGCAGTAATGTCAATCTGTCCAAAACAGACCCGCATCTGAAACAGGTTCTGCTCGGTCTTGGATGGGATGCAGGCTCTGTCGATGGTGCGGACTTCGATCTCGATGCAAGCATATTCATGGTCACTGAAAGCGGCCGCGTGCGCAGCGATAACGACTTCATTTTCTATGGGCAGTTGCGCTCGGCGTGCGGTTCGATCGAGCACACCGGCGATAACCGTACCGGGGCCGGAGACGGCGACGATGAAGCGCTCAAGATCAACCTGGAACAGGTGCCTGCCGCCATTACCCGGCTGATAGTGGCAGTCACGATCCACGAGGCGCAGCAGCGCAAGCAGAATTTCGGCATGGTGCATGACGCTTTTATCCGTCTGGTAAACCTTGAAACGGGTGTGGAAGTTACACGCTTCGATCTTACCGAAGATTATTCAACCGAAACCGCGATGATCTTCGGCGAGGTTTATCGTTACGGCGGCGAATGGAAATTCAAGGCAGTAGGGCAGGGCTATGCGGGCGGTTTGCGTGCGCTGGCCATTCATCACGGCGTGGATGTACAGTAACAATGTCACCACGGTTTTAACTTTCTCAAGGAGCATATTTCATGGCAATTAGTCTGCAAAAAGGCGGCAACGTCAATCTGAGCAAAGAAGCGCCTTCCCTCACCAAGATGGTGATCGGCCTCGGCTGGGACCCGCGCGCAACTGACGGTGCTGCGTTCGATATCGATGGCAGCGCATTCTTGCTGAAAGCCGATGGCAAAGTGCGCTCCGACGCCGACTTCATTTTTTACAATAACCTGAAATCCACCGATGGTTCTGTCACCCATGCAGGCGACAATACCACTGGCCAAGGCGAGGGCGATGATGAAAAAATCATGATCGATCTGGCCATGGTTCCGGCTGAAGTCGACAAAATCACGATCGGCGTCACCATTCACGATGCGGAAGCGCGCAAGCAAAACTTCGGCATGGTCGGCAAGGCATACATCCGCTGTCTGGATGCCAATGGCGACAAGGAAATCGCACGCTACGATTTGTCGGAAGACGGTTCGACTGAAACCGCGATGATCTTCGGCGAAATCTATCGCGCCGGTGCCGAGTGGAAATTCAAGGCAGTCGGACAAGGCTTCAAAGGCGGCCTCGGTCCTCTCGCGCGTTCGTTCGGCATCAGCGCTTAAATCCATCCGAAGATAGACCGGCCGGATCACGTAGGCTGGGCTGATAAAGCGTTGGCCCGGCCTGCTTTTTTCGTGCTTTTGATGTATTTTTGGTGCGCTTTTTGGTGTGCTTGTGGGTCCAGGCTTTCTCGCACGACCGGGGCGCTCATCGAATCCATCCACGTAGGGAATTCTCCGCATGACAGTATTTACTTCCACCGGCGATGTCGATCCATTTCTGCACGTTGCACTGAGCAAGGGCGACAAGATTTATTGCGAGTCCGGCGCGATGGTGATGATGGAAGCCGCGCTGGACCTCAAAGGCAAGATGAGCGGCGGACTCGGTGGCGCGATCATGCGCCGCTTCGCCAATGGCGAATCTTTCTTCCAGCAGCATATCGAAGCAGTGCGCGGCGATGGCGATTGCCTGCTGTCTCCGGCGCTGCCCGGCGCGCTGGAAATCATCGAAGTCGGCAAGCGCCAATACATGCTCAACGATGGCGCATTCGTGGCAGCCACGTCGGGCACCGAAATGAAGGTGCGCACGCAAAACATCGGCAATGCGCTGTTTGCGCAGTCGGGCGGTTTTTTCGTAATGGAAACATCCGGTAGCGGGCAAGTGGTCGTATCCGGCTTCGGCTCGATGTTTCAACTCGATGTCGCGCCCGGCAAGGATGTGATCATCGACAATTCCCACGTAGTCTGCTGGGACAGCACGTTGCAATATGAAATCTCGGTCACTACCGGCAGTGGCGGCGGCGGGATCGGCGGCATGATCGGCAATCTGGTCAATAGCGCCACCAGCGGCGAAGGCATCGTGCTGCGTTTCAGCGGCACCGGCAAGGTGTACATCTGTTCACGCAATCGCGCTTCATTTGCTGCGCTATTGACGAAATAGCAAAGAGTATATTTTATATGCGCAGTATATATGTGCGGGAAGTGCCATGAAAAACACCATACTCCCGCTATAACCAGGTTGCTGCCTGGTCAGCGCCTTTGGTGGCAATCGGTAACAGCGGCCAGACATCCTGGTCGCGCATTTTGGTCACATCGTATTCATTACATTGCGAGGCACCGCTTCGCGGCCTGAACCGGCTTCAGGCAAACAACAACGCAATCATTCAAGGAGAGCACCATGGCTATCAATCTGCAAAAAGGTCAAAAAATATCCCTCGACAAAGAGGCCGGCGTTACATTGAGCAAAATCATCATGGGACTGGGCTGGGATGTCATGAAATCCAAGGGCTTTCTCGGTTTCGGCGGCAAGTCGCAGGATGTCGATCTCGATGCCTCCTGCATCATGTTCGATGAACAAGGCAATCAGACCGACGCCGCATGGTTCCGGCAATTGCAGTCGAAGGATGGTTCGGTCGTGCACAACGGCGACAACCGCACCGGCGCCGGCGATGGCGATGATGAGCAAATCGTGGTCGACTTGACGCGCGTGCCCGCCAACGTCAAGAGCCTGGTGTTTACAGTGAACAGCTTCACCGGCCAGAATTTTTCGCAAATCGAAAACGCCACCTGCCGCATCGTCAACGCCAACGACAACAAAGAGATTGCGCGCTTCAACCTGTCGGCCCTGGGTTCCCATAACGCGCAGATCATGGCCAAGATTTATCGCCATGGCACCGAATGGAAAATGCACGCGATCGGTGAGATCGGCAATGGCCGCACCTTTGCCGAGTTGATGCCGCAAATCACTCCCCACCTATAAGGAAACCATGCAGCGCGTCTGGTTTAATAAAACATTTTCATCGGTTGCCGCAGCCATCCGCCTGATCCGTCAGGCGGATGTCGCCGGCGACTATCGGATCGTGTGCAGCAGCACCAATGCGCATGCGCCGGCTTTTCTGGCTGCGCACGAATCCGCGGTTGAACCGAGCGGACTCAAAGGCGATGTCTATCTGGATTGGTGCATGCATTTCTGTCGGGAAAAAGGCATCGGGATTTTTGTGCCCGGCAAGGAAGCCAGCCTGGTTTCCGCTGCACGCGAACAGTTTGCCGCGCAAGGCACCTGCGTGCTGTGCGCTGCGTCGCAGGAAATGCTGCATTTGCTGCATGACAAGGCGCGCTTTTATCAAACAGTTGATGTGAAACTGGCGCCGCCGGCGGCTTTTCGCGTGGTCGAAAATGTCGCGCAGTTCGATTCTGCCTATCGCGAACTGCGGCAAGTGCATCCGCAACTGTGCATCAAGCCTTCGCAATCGGTATATGGACTGGGCTTCAGTATTATCGATGAAGAGCGCTCTTGCGCACAGTTGTTGCTCGAAGGCGCGCAGTACCACATCGGGCTGGACGATCTGCGGCGCGGATTGGCTGCGATGGAGGGCTTTCGCACGATGCTGGTGATGGAATATCTCAACGGACATGAATACAGTGTCGATTGCGTCGGCGATAACGGGCGCCTGGTCTGTGCGATTGCGCGCAAGAAATCGATGGTCGCCGGCCAAGGGCAAACGATAGACCTGCGCGACGATATTCTGGAAAGTACCAAGCAGCTTACCGCCGCCTACGGCTTGAATGGCGTGTTCAATGTGCAATTTCGCGAAGGCCGCAACGGACTCGGCTTGCTGGAGATCAATCCGCGCATGTCGGGCGGGATTGCAATGGCATGCGTGGCCGGCCCCAATTTGCCGTATCTGGCCTTGCGCGGCTTCGACCGCGGTTTTGACGATTTGCCGATACCGGCGATTCGCACCGGAATCCGCGTAGCCGAACTGGCGCACGCAACGGAATTGCCGTGAGCGCAACCATCCAGCAATCGTGCAGCGTGCCGGCCGAAGTGCGCAACGTCGCGCTGCCGACCGGCCTGATGGAACTCAAGGTCGATGCCGGCGCGTTCCGTCTCGATGACTTGATCGGATTTGCTGCGCGCGCTAATGCCAAGCGCGGATTTTTGTTCCTGAGCAAGGTATTGGGCAAGCACTGGCCGGTGACGCCGCAGGCGATACGCGCGATTCATGTCGCGCTGGCTGCGCAAGTGCCGGCCGATTTGCCGGGGCCGGTGGTGTTCATCGCGATGGCCGAGACGGCGATCGGATTGGGGCAGGGCGTTTTCGAAGCGTATCGGGACGCTAATGCCCACTGTCCGGCGCTGTTTCTGCACACGTCGCGCTACCAGGTCGGCGATACCCCGATCATCGAGTTCGAAGAAGCGCACAGCCACGCGCCGCGGCAGTTCTTGCACATGCCAACGGATGCCCGCCTGCGCGAATTGTTGCTCGGTGCCCGTTCGCTGGTGCTGGTCGACGACGAAGCCAGTACCGGCAATACTTTCCTTAATTTGACCGCCGCCTGTCGCGCGCTCAATCCGGCGATCGAGCGCGTGCATCTGGCGACGATCACCAATTTCATGGGCCAGGCAGCCAATGATGCGCTGTCGCGCCGTTTCGGCATCGCGGTCACGATCGGCGCTGCGCTCAGCGGAGAATATGCATTCACAGCCGGCCAGTTGCAGCAGGGTACCGCTGCCGCGCAGCTATTCGAGGCCCATGCGGAGCGCGGCGCCAGCGCTGCATTCGGCCGGCTCGGCGTGGATCGTTCGCTCTCCGTGCCGGACGATCTGGCCGCCCGCCTGAGCGCGACGATCGGCAATGGCGAGCGCACGCTGGTGCTGGGCACCGGCGAATTCATGCATATGGCTTTTTTGCTCGGACGCGCACTGGAGCAGCACGGCGCGGATGTCGTCGTGCAATCGACCACCCGTTCCCCGATTCTGCAATGGGGCGCGGTCAGTGATGTCTTGCACTTTCCCGACAACTACGGCGAGGGTGTGGCCAACTTCATTTATAACGTCGCGCCCGGCCAGTACGATCACGTTTTTATTTGCCACGAAACGCCACCGAATGCAGCGCTGCATCAGCTTGCACAGGCGCTTGGCGGACGTTTGTTTCACTTTTTATCCGAGGATACTGTTGAAGAAATTCCTGTTCGTCGATCTTGACGACACCCTGTTCCAAACGCCGGGCAAATGTGCGGCGCAAGAAAATCTGCATCCTGCCGCGTATTTGAAGGACGGCGCAGCGTGTTCTTTCACGACTGCACGTCAGCGCGCTTTTTTCGAACTGATGCACCGTGAAATGACGCTGATTCCGGCCACCGCGCGCAATCGCGATGCGTTGAGCCGGGTCGATTTGCCGTTTTCCAGCTATTCGATCATCGACTACGGCGGTGTCGTGCTGGAGCCGGACGGCGCGGTCGATGCCGCCTGGCTCGAGACGATGCGCGTCGATATGGCGCGTGCGCTCGATGGCTTGCAAGAGGCGATGCAAATCATCGACCAATATTCGGACCGCGCAGGGCTGAAAGGGCGCGCGCGCCTGATCGAGGATTGCGCGACGCCGTTCTATATCGTGGTCAAGGACCCAGAAAAAATTTCCGAGCGCCTCGAGCAAGTCGAGCGCGAAGCGGTCGCACCCTGGATTGCCGCGGCGGGCAAGGATTTCTTCATCCATCGCAACGGCAACAATCTGGCCGTGTTGCCCAAGACACTGAACAAGGCGCGCGCGGTCGAGCATGTGCGCAAGCGGCTGGAGGCCGAACATGGCGCGATCATGACCTTGGGCATGGGCGACAGCAAATCGGATGCGCGCTTCATGGCCGCGTGCGATTACGCAATCATCCCAAACGGCAGCCAGCTGGCTGCGCTGACGGTGGCTGCATTATGACCATCCAGGGTTTTTGCGGCAGCTACCGGCAGGATGACGTCGCTTTTCTGCTCAAGCGCCTGCCGCAGCAGCCGTTCGTCGACATTGCCAGCAAGGAACGGCTGATCCAGTCGGGCGCCCGGCACTATAGCGAAATGCTGTCGCCGGAAGCGTTGCCGTCGGCACGCTACCTGCAGGTATTCCAGGATGCTTTCGATGCTAATCGGCAACAAATGGCGCGCGATTGCCTGGCGCTGGCGGCGCTGATTGCACAGCGCCGGACCGGCCCGATTACGCTGGTGTCGCTGGTGCGCGCCGGCACGCCGGTCGGCGTCATCCTCAAGCATTTATTGCAGCGTGTGATCGGGCGTCAGGTGGTCCATTATTCGGTTTCGATCATTCGGGACCGCGGCATCGACCAGGTCGCGCTGCAGCATATTCTGGATCAGGGCCATGCGCCGGAATCGATTGTATTCATCGATGGCTGGACCGGCAAAGGCGTGATTTCGCGCGTATTGGAGCAAGCGATCAATGATTTCAACCAGCGCCATCAGGTGGCGATCGACAACGGCTTGTACGTGCTGTCGGATCTGGCCGGTACCGCCGCATGCGCAGCATCTTCGAGCGATTACCTGATCCCGTCGAGTATCCTCAATGCCACTGTATCCGGATTGGTCAGCCGTTCGGTATTGAACGAATTGATCGGCCCTGCCGACTTTCACGGCTGCGTGTATTACGATGCGTTTGAAGCGCACGATCAATCGCGCGCGTTTGCCGACGGTTTGATTGCCGATGGCGTGCGCCAGGCCGAACACAGCGGGATAGCGCAGGTTACGCCGGTTGATCGCGCGCAAGTCGCTGCAATTTCCACCGGCTTCCTCCATGCAACGATGGCGCAATATGGTATCAATGATGTCAATCTGGTAAAGCCCGGTATCGGCGAAGCAACCCGCGTGCTGTTGCGCAGAGTTCCCCGTTTGTTGATTCTGCGCAATCCCGATGCGCCGGACGTTGCGCACTTGAAGTTGCTGGCCGCAGAAAAATCGGTTCCGCTGATCATTGATGCAAACCTGCCTTACCAAGCCGTATCGCTTATAGGGAGCTCATTGGATGGCTAATATAAAAACGCTCGGTGCGTCGCTGTATGTGCCTGCGACGCACAAGGATTTGCAGCAGATCGCCGATGGCGAATTGCTGGGCGAATTGCGCTCCGTTATTTTTTGCACCGAAGACGCAGTAGCCGATAGCGAACTCAGCTACGCGCTGTTCAATCTGTCGCTGGTGTTGCAGCAAATGGTTGCGCATTCCGGCACTGAACGCTTCGTTCGTGTTCGTAACCCGGACGTGATGAAGCGCGTGCTCGAGATGCCGGGTGCGGAAAAGCTGGCCGGCTTCGTGCTGCCAAAGGCCACGCGGCATAATTTCGACGCCTATTTCCGGCAAGTGCGCAAGACCGGCCACATGCTGATGCCGACGCTGGAAACTGCCGAGGTGTTCGATGAAGCGGAGATGAAGCTGTTTCGCCAATGCCTGGAGCAGCCGGGCGTGCGCGACCACATTCTGGCGCTGCGCATCGGCGGCAACGATCTGCTGGCGCTGCTGGGAATGCGGCGGCCGCGCAACATGACGATATACCGGACGCCGCTCGGGCCGGTGATCTCAAAACTGGTGACGACCTTCCGTCCGTACGGCTTCGTGCTCACTGCGCCGGTGTTCGAGCACCTGGACAATCCCGAACTGCTGGCGCAGGAAGTGGAAGAAGATTTGGCGCACGGGATGGTCGGCAAGACCGCGATTCATCCGAGCCAGGTGGCGCTGATCGAGCATCACTACCGGGTCCGGCGCACCGATGTCGAAGTGGCGTTGCGAATCATGGACGAAGCCAGTCCGGCCGTATTCAAAATGCACGATTCGATGTGCGAAGTCGCCACCCATCGGGCCTGGGCGCATGGCGTCGTCGAGCAGGCGCGGGTATTCGGCATCCATCATGCGGGCGGCGAGAGCAATGCGGTGCCACCGATGAATCTGCAGCACAATCCGCAGCAAACGCAATCCACATAAAAAGGCTTGAAGACAATGACAGATTTCGCACGAGGACAAAAGGGGAAATTGGCCGACATCGGATGTACCGGTGCGTTTCCGATCGTATTGAGCATTGCCACGCAAGGCATGGAAGTCGATATTGTCTGCTTTGGGCTGGATGCCGATGACAAATTATCGGATGACCGTTACATGGTTTTCTACAACCAGAAATCTTGTCCGGGCGACGCGGTAACGCTGGAAATCAGCGCCGGAAAATCGACCTTTACCACCGATGTGACGCGCTTGCCGGATTCGATTCACAAGCTGGTTTTTACCGCTGCCATTAGCGGCGAAGGCACGATGCGCAAGCTCGGAGCCAGTACGATGTACCTCGGCAACGCGTCCTTTCCGTTTTCGGGCGCCGATTTTCAGGATGAAAAAGCCGTGATCGTCGGCGAAGTCTACAAGCGCGACGGCCAATGGCGCTTCGGCGCGGTGGGACAGGGATTCAACGGCGGGATGTCCGCCCTGCTGAAGCATTTCGGCGGCACCGAGGCGCAAAGTGCGCCGAGCGCTGCCCCTGCACCAGCGCCGGAACCGAAGAAAGTGTCGCTTTCCAAGATCACGCTGGAAAAGCGCGGCGACAAGGTTTCGCTGGAGAAAGCCGGCAGTCGCGGCTTTGGGCGCATTCGCGTCAACCTGAACTGGAATCAGGCTGCGCTGCCTGCCGCTGCACCCCAGAAGTCGGGTTTCCTGAACAAGATTCTGGGCGGCGCGCAGTCGAAACCGGGCGGCGGCATCGACCTCGATCTGGGCTGCATGTTCCAACTGGCCGATGGCAGCCCGGGCTGCGTGCAGGCGCTCGGCAACAGCTGGGGCAATTTCAACCAGCCGCCCTTTATCCATCTGGAAGGGGATGACCGCTCCGGCAGCAACACCGACGGGGAAAACCTGTTCATCAACGGCGACCAGCTTAACCAGATCAAACGCCTTGTGATCTACACCTTCATCTATGACGGCGCACCGAACTGGGCCGTCACCAATGGCGTGGTCACCATCGAGGCGCCCGGTCAGGCGCCGGTCGAAGTCAGACTCGACAATGGCACCGATGCGTCGATGTGCGCGATTGCGATGATTGAGAATAACGGCGGCAAGCTGCAAATCACCAAGCTGGTCGAGTATTTCAAGCAGAGCGCAGGCAAGAGCGCGCATGAACTGGTCAACGATCACTTCGGATTCGGATTGCGTTTCAAGAGAGGTTCGAAGGATTGAACGGCGCGTGCTCCGGTACCCGGGAGTCTCTCTGACTTAGGGAGTATCAAGCGATGAGCGAGTTGCTGCTGACATGGTTGCAGTTTGGCATCTGTGCGCTGCTGATCGCGTTCGCCGGCATGAAACTGTCGCATTACGGCAATGTCATTGCCGACCAGACCGGCTGGTCGGGTAGCTGGGTCGGCCTTTTCCTGCTCGCCACCGTGACCTCGTTGCCGGAGCTGGCTACCGGCGTGAGTTCGGTTACGCTGGCGAACCAGCCTGATATTGCGGTCGGCAATGTGCTCGGCAGTTGCATGTTCAATTTGTCGATGCTGGCGCTGGTGGATCTGCTGTACCGGCAAGAATCGGTCTATCGCCGCGCTAGCCAGGGGCATATCCTGTCGGCCGGATTCGGCGTCGTGCTGATCGCCTTCGCCGGCCTGGGCCTGCTGATCGGCGAGCAGGCCAGGACCATCGCGATCGGCCATGTCGGTATCTTTGCGCCGGCCATTGCGATGCTGTATCTGGTCGCGGTTCGCACCGTGTTTGTCTATGAACGCGCGGCGGTGCAGCAATTCACTGAAGAAGCTTCCGACCGCTACCCGCAACTGACTTTGCGCCAGGCCGCCATCCGCTACGCGCTGGCAGCCGTGGTGGTGGTTGGCGCCGGTATCCGGCTGCCGTTTGTGGCGGTGCGGCTGGCCGAAATCATGGGCTGGCACATGTCGTTTGTCGGCACGCTGTTTGTTGCGGTAGTCACTACGCTGCCTGAGCTGGCGGTGACGATTGCCGCATTGCGCCTGGGCGCGCTCGACATGGCGATCGCCAATCTGCTGGGCAGCAACCTGTTCAATATCCTGATCCTGGCAATCGATGATCTGTTCTTCGCTGCCGGCCCGATTTTGTCGCATGTGTCGCCGATCCATGCGATTACCGCATTCTCCGCAGTCATCATGACCGGCTGCGTGGTGATCGGGCTGCTGTACCGCCCGAGCGCACGGCCGCTGCGGATGATGAGTTGGGTCAGCATTGCGCTGTTCGCGGTTTTTTCCCTGAATTCCTACTTACTCTATGGCCATGGCAATTAAAACCGAAGCGGCATCGGATATGGGGGCCGAAGACGCTGCGCCGGCATGGCAGGCGCTGTCGGCGGCAGCGGCTGCCGACAGGCTCAAGGTGGAGTCCGGTGCCGGCCTGTCGCCGCAGGAAGCCGCGCATCGGCTGACCCGCCACGGCCCGAATGCGATCCGTGAAAAACCGCCGCGCCCGTTATGGCGGATGTTTGCGGACCAGTTCAGCGATTTCATGATTTTGATACTGCTCGCTGCCGCGGTAGTGTCCGGCCTGGTCGGCGACCTCAAGGACACGCTGGCGATTGTGGTGATCGTGTTGCTCAATGCGGTGATCGGATTCGTGCAGGAATTGCGCGCGCAGCGCGCGATAGCTTCGCTCAGGAAGATGGCTGCGACCGGCGCAATGGTGTTGCGCGCCGGCGAGCGGGTGCCGATTGCGGCGGCCGAGCTGGTGCCGGGCGACGTAGTGTTGCTGGAAGCGGGCAATGTGGTGCCGGCCGACCTGCGCCTGATCGAGGCTGCACAACTGAAGCTCGATGAATCCGTGCTCACCGGCGAAGCCAGCACGATCGAAAAGCATTGCGAGCCGCTGTCCGATCTGGCCGATGTTGCGCTGGGCGAGCGCTTCAATATGGCTTTCAAGGGCACCACCGCCAGCTACGGCCGCGGCAGCGGCATCGTGGTGGCAACCGGCATGGAAACCGAACTGGGTAAGATTGCCGCGCTGCTCGACAACCGCGACGAGCTCAGGACGCCGCTGCAAAAGCGGCTGGCCGAATTCGGCCGCCGCCTCGGGCTGGCAGTGCTGGCGATTTGCGTGATCATTTTTGTAGTCGGCCTGTTGCGCGGCGAAACGGCAGGGCTGATGTTCCTCACCGCAGTGAGTCTGGCGGTGGCAGCGATCCCGGAAGCGCTGCCGGCGGTCGTCACCATTTCGCTGGCGCTGGGGGCGCGCAAGATGGTGCTACAGCATGCATTGATCCGGCGCTTGCCGGCGGTCGAAACATTGGGCTCGGTGACCTATATCTGTTCCGACAAGACCGGCACGCTGACCCAGAACAAGATGCGGGTGCAACAGATCGAGGCGGCCGGTACCTTGCTGCACGACTGGTCCGATGCGCCCGCGCAGCAGCCGTGGAGCAGCCTGTTTACTGCGCTGGCGCTGTCCAACGATGCCAATGCCGACCGGCACGGCAAGATTTCCGGCGATCCGACCGAAGTCGCGCTGTATCAGGCGGCGCGCGATGCCGGCCATGACAAGGCGGCGCTGGAGTTCAGCGCAGCCCGGGTTTTCGAGCTGCCGTTCGACTCGGAGCGCAAATGCATGACCACCTTCCATCAACAAGTGGACGGCTTGGTCGCCTTCACCAAGGGCGCACCGGAAAACCTGATCCCATTGTGCAGCAGCACATGCACCGCGCAGGGCGATGCTGCGCTGCAGGCCGATGCGATTCTGGCCGGCGCGCAACGGATGGCGGCGGCCGGCTTGCGCGTGCTGGCGCTGGCGCGGCGCGATTGGCCCGCGCTGCCGCAAACGGCCGATGCCGCCATAATCGAGAGCGAACTCACGTTTCTGGGCCTGGTCGGCATGATGGATCCGCCGCGCGATGAAGCGAAAAGCGCAGTGCACCTGTGCAAAACCGCCGGCATCACGCCGGTGATGATCACCGGCGACCATGCGGCAACCGCGCATGCGATCGCGTGCCAGCTCGGAATCGCGACCGTGGACGACAATGTGATGACCGGGCCGCAACTGGCCGCTTTGAGCGACGCCGCATTCCGGCAGCAGGTGGGCGCACTGCGCGTCTATGCGCGGGTCGATCCGGCGCAGAAAATCCGCATCGTCGAAGCGTTGCAGGCGCAGGGCGAATTCGTCGCGATGACCGGCGATGGCGTCAACGATGCGCCGGCGTTAAAGCGCGCCGATATCGGGATTGCGATGGGCAAGGGCGGCACCGACGTCGCGCGCGAGGCGGCCAGCCTGGTGCTGCTGGACGATAACTTCGCCACCATCGTCCATGCAGTGCGCGAAGGCCGGCGGATTTTCGACAATATCCGCAAGTTCATCCGTTATGCGATGACTGGCAATTCGGCCGAAATCTGGGTCATCTTTCTGGCGCCGTTCCTCGGTTTGCCGATTCCGTTGTTGCCGATCCATATTCTGTGGATCAACCTGATGACCGACGGCCTGCCGGGCTTGGCGCTGGCGGCCGAGCCGGCTGAAAAAGGCATCATGCAGCGGCCGCCGCGCGTGCCCGGCGAAAGCGTCTTTGCGCACGGCATGTGGCAGCACATCGTCTGGGTCGGGCTGGCGATGGCCGGCGTATCGCTATCTGCGCAAGCGTGGGCGATTCTTACCGGATCGGCACACTGGCAAACGATGGTGTTTACCGTGCTGACGCTGTCGCAGATGGGGCATGTGCTGGCGATCCGCGCCGAGCGCGAATCGCTGTTCCGGCAAGGCGTGCGCTCGAACCTGCCGTTGCTGGGCGCGGTGGCGCTGACTTTCGTACTGCAAATGGCGACTATTTACGTGCCGTTTTTGAACCCGATTTTCAACACCGACCAGCTCACCGGCTCCGAACTCGGATTCTGTCTGCTGTTGTCGACGACGGTGTTTTTCATCGTTGAAGTCGAAAAGCTGCTGGTGCGCCGCAGCTGGCTGTATGCCAAAAAACAGCCTGAGAGCAGCGTTTGAAAAATCGCTTCGTACCGATCGCCGGCTGCAAGTCCGGCAGGCTCCTAACGCAGCAGCAGCAGCGGAATCTTGGCCAAACGTAGCAAGTCCGATGTCTTGCTGCCAAATAACAAGCTGCGTAACGGCGAGTGAGTATAGGCTCCCATGATCAGCAGGTCGATGCCCTGTTCCAGCACGGTTTTGGCGATGATGCTTTCTGCGTCGCCGGGTATCAGCGCAGCGGAGGTTTCAAAGTCGCCGGCTTCCAGCGTTGTCCTGGCCCATTCAAGCTGTTTGGCCGCGTCTTTGTTCTCTTTGCCGGACATCAGCAGGTGCACGGGCAGACCGCGAAACAGTGGGCTGGCAGCTACCATTTCAACACCCCTGCGGGTAATGTTGCCGCCATCGAAGGCGATCATCACACGGCGTGGCTCCTTGAATCCTTCGGTGACGGTCAGGATCGGCTTTTGCAGTGCGCGCACCACACGCTCGACGTTACGCCCAAAATCGCGCTGCGTGGTTTCGGCCGACTCTCCGCGCCGACCGAGTACGATCAGGCGCACGCCTTCTTGCTGCTCAACCAGCGATTCCTCCAGTGCACCGTGGCGCTGGCGCACGTCGGGTGCTTCGACTCCCGCCGCCATCGCACGTTGGCGCAGACGGTTGAGAAAGATGCGTCCCTGTTCGCGTGCCGCCTTGCTGCGCGACTCGTCCTGATTGGAGAGTTCTGTTAACAGCGCTTCTTGGGCATCGATACCGATGGCGCCACTGTGGTCGCTACCGGTTGCGATCTCGGGATGACGGTCGATGATATGCAGGAACTCCAATGGTGCATCCATGCGTCGCGCAGCCCAGGCCGCATAGTCCGCCACGAAGTCGGCATAGTGGGATCGGTCGACGCAGGCCAGCACTTTATTGTCTGTATTCATGGTGCTCTCCTTAATGGCCCATCAGCATGTCTTCGGCGCCGTCCTTGTCGTGCACGGCAAACTTGTCCACCATCGTGGCGCTGGCTTCGTTAAGACCGATCACCTCGACTTCTGTGCCTTCGCGGCGGAACTTGACCACCACCTTGTCGAGCGCACTGACCGCCGTGATGTCCCAGAAGTGCGCGCGACTGACGTCGATGCGGACCTTTTCAATCACCTCCTTAAAATCGAAGGAGCCGATGAAGCGCTCCGCCGAGGCAAAGAACACCTGACCGAACACGCGGTAAGAACGGACCCGGCCTTCGTCCTCGGATTTCGAGCCGACATGCAGGATCATCCCGACCTTGTGGGCGAAGAAGAAACCGGACAGCAGCACCCCGACCAGCACGCCTTTGGCCAGATCGTGGGTGGCGACCACCACCACCACGGTGGCGATCATCACCACGCTGGAACTTTTCGGGTGATCGCGCAGGTTGCGAATCGAGCTCCAACTGAAGGTGCCGATCGACACCATGATCATCACGGCGACCAGTGCGGCCATCGGGATGCGGGCCACCCAGTCACCGATGAAGACGATCATCAGTAGCAGGAACACGCCTGCCGCCAGCGTAGAGAGCCGGCCGCGACCGCCGGATTTCACGTTGATGACCGACTGGCCGATCATCGCGCAACCGGCCATGCCGCCGAGAAAACCCGAAGCGATGTTGGCAATGCCTTGGCCCACGCATTCGCGGTTCTTGTTGCTGCCAGTATCGGTCAGGTCATCGACGATCGAAGCGGTCATCATCGATTCCAGCAAGCCCACCACCGCCAAAGTGGCCGCTACCGGGAAGATGATCTTTAGCGTTTCCAGGGTCAGCGGTACATCCGGCAGCAGGAAAATCGGCAAGCTGTCAGGCAGTTGCCCCATATCGCCGACGGTGCGAATGTCGAGCCCAAGATAGAGGGCAACGCCCGTCAGCGCAACGATGGCCACCAGCGGCGACGGAACGGCCTTGGTAATGTAGGGGAACAGGTAAATGATGCCCAGGCCGGCGGCCACCATCGCATACACTTCCCAGCGCATACCGATCAGCTCGGGCAGTTGCGCCATGAAGATCAGGATTGCCAACGCGTTGACGAAGCCGGTGATGACGGAGCGCGACACGAAGCGCATCAATGCCCCCAGCTTGAGCCAGCCGGCGAGAATCTGCAGTACGCCGGTCAGCAACGTCGCAGCCAGCAGGTATTGCAGGCCGTATTCCTTGACCAGCATAACCATGACCAGCGCCATCGCGCCAGTGGCGGCCGAAATCATGCCCGGCCGGCCGCCGGCAAAGGCAATCACGGTGGCTATACAGAATGAGGCATACAGCCCCACCTTGGGATCGACTCCGGCGATGATCGAAAAGGCAATTGCTTCCGGGATCAGTGCCAGCGCAACCACGAGGCCGGCCAGCAGATCTTTTGGGACATTAGAGAGCCAGTCCTGGCGTAAGGATTTCATCAAAATTTTGTATTCCGTGGTTGGTGCCGGCCAGAGCGGCGGCAGTGGTAAAAAATGCGCATTCAACGGCATCTTCCCGGCCGGAAGCCTGGACGCTTTGGGAGCGGAGCTTGCAAACAAGCGTAGTGAAGCCTCGCGCGAGCGGCTGTAAAGCAGGGATTGGCCCGCAGTGAAGGAAGCTGCTTACAAGGGTGGAACTCCGATGGAGATTTGAAAATGGAAGGGCGCAATTTTACCTTACCAGTTGTGGTACAGCAAACGCGGTTCGCTGAAGGTAACAGCAGCCTGAATGCCAGCGTGATTTCACATGGGGTCCGGCCTTTCGTCCCGCTTTGTATAAGTATATTTTGATACCGCATTAAATACCTGCGTTAAATGCCATGAAAATAGCGATACTCATGGTTTTTCATGATTTTTACCAGGTTTTCGACGCTGCTTCGCTTGCAGGCGGCGAATGGATGGTATTGCAGGCTGCCCCCGCCCCATATCACGCGCCTGTCATCCTGGCGTCACGATAAGGTCATGTCGGGTGGCTAGAATCCAACCGCTGATTCCCTCACCGTCCCAGGATGCCAAACCATGAATAAAGCTACCGATTTGTCCGTCATTGCCGTTGATCCCGATGACGTCGGCTACAACGATTCTTCCAATGCGCATTTCAGCGCGGTGCTGGATGCGCGCCTGAGCCGCCGCAGCCTGTTGCGCGGCGGCGCCGCTTCCGCTGCCGGCGCGCTGTTCGGTTCGCTGGGGCTGGCGGCCTGTGGCGGCAGCAACAGCGCTGCTGCACCCGTGGCACCGGTGGCCCCGGTGCCCAGCGAGAAGTTGCTCGGTTTTAACGCGGTCGGCAAGAGCCTGCTGGACAGTGTGGTGGTGCCGGTCGGTTATACCGCCAGCGCCATTTACGCGCTGGGCGATCCGCTGAGCGGCAGTACCGCCGCATACAAGAACGATGGCAGCGATAGCGATTTCGAAAACCGCGCCGGCGACCATCACGATGGCATGGAGTGGTTCGGCCTGGATGCCGACGGCAAGCCGTCGGCAGTAGCGACCCAGCGCGGCCTGCTGGCGGTGAATCATGAAGCCACCACCGATGCAATGCTGTCCTCGTTCTTCCTGCACACGAATGGCGGCACCACCACGTTGCCGCGTCCGGCGGCCGAAGTGGACAAGGAAACCGCCATCCACGGCGTGTCGGTGGTTGAAGTGCGCAAAGTCGGCGACGTATGGAAGTGCGTGCAGGATTCCGCTTTCAATCGCCGCGTCACTTGCCTGAGCGAAGTCGAGATTTTCGGTCCGGCCCGCGGCAACGCGCTGCTGGTGACCAAATATGCGACGAACGCCATCAAGGCGCGCGGCACCCTGAACAACTGCGGCACCGGCAAGACGCCGTGGGGTTCGTTTTTGACCGGCGAAGAAAACTGGAATGGTTATTTTGTCCGCAATGCGACGGACGACGCCGCGCGCGGCGGCGACAAGAGTGTCGCCGCGCTCAAGCGCTACGGCCGCAACCAAGGCGCGACCAGCCGCCACGGCTGGGAGAGTGCTGGCAGCGATGATAAATATGCGCGCTGGAACATCAGCCAGACCGGGGTTTCGATCGACGGCAGCGACGACTACCGCAATGAAATGAACACCATGGGCTACATCGTCGAGATCGACGCCTACGACAAGACCCGGCTGCCCAGGAAGCGCACCGCGCTGGGCCGCTTCGCGCATGAAAGCGCGGCCTTCGGCAAGGTTGCCGCCGGCAAGCCGCTGGCGGTCTATATGGGCGACGATGCCCGTAACGAATACATCTACAAGTGGGTATCCGCCGCCAACTGGGATGCGGCCGATGCGAACCCGGCCAACCGGCTGGCTACCGGCGACAAATACCTCGACAGCGGTAAGCTGTATGTAGCCCGGTTCAATGCCGATGGCAGCGGCGAATGGCTGGAGCTGAGCATCGCCGCCCCGGCCATCGCCGCGTACGCTGGCTACAAGTTCGCCGACCAGGCCGACGTGGTGGTGAATGCGCGGCTGGCTGCCGATGCGGTCGGCGCGACCAAAATGGATCGCCCTGAGTGGTGCTCGGTGAACCCCGCCAATGGCGAGATTTACTACACCCTCACCAATAACAGCAACCGCCGGGTGGAACCGGCCAGCGGGTCGGAACTGGCGCCGGACAGCGCCAATCCGCGCTATTACATCGACATGAAGGGCACTGTCGAGCAAAAGGGCAACCCGAATGGCCATATCTTGCGCATGAAGGAAGCCGCCGCCGGTGCCGCTGCAACCGCTTTCAGCTGGGACGTGTACCTGTTCGGTGCCGAGTCCGGCGCCGATGCTGGCCGCGTGAACCTGTCCAACCTGACCAGCGACCAGGATTTTTCCAGCCCGGACGGCCTGGTATTCAGCCCGTACACCGGCATTTGCTGGATCCAGACCGATGACGGCGCCTACACCGATGTGAGCAACTGCATGATGCTGGCCGCCTTGCCGGGCCAGGTCGGCGATGGCAAGAAGACGACGCTGACTTATCCGAAAGCAGCCGGCGGCACGCTGGCGGTGGATACCTATGTCGGCAAGACGCCTGACGCCAACAGCCTCAAGCGCTTCCTGGTCGGGCCGGTCGGCTCTGAAATCACCGGCTTGTGCGAAACGCCGGACGGCAAGGCGATGTTCATCAACATCCAGCATCCGGGCGAAACCACTGCGCAAGCCAATATCGGCGACCCGTCCAAGTACACCAGCCAATGGCCGAGCAACGCCGGCTACGGCGCCGGCAAGCGCCCGCGTTCGGCCACCATCGTCATCACCAAAAATGACGGCGGCCGCATCGGCAGCTGACCGTCGCGTCTGAAACGGGGTAAATGCGAGCCGGTGCATCCTATTGATCCGGCACGATGAAGTCTTGACTTCATCGTGCCCCGTTCTCCCCCTCTCCCTCTGGGAGAGGGTTGGGGGTGAAGCAGGTGTTTCGGATGGTATGCCATCCGCCTGCGTAACGGTATCCGCTTGCAAGCGGATACGCGCACTGCAAGTGAGGGGATCCGGTTCTGACTTTATTCGTTCCGGATCTATAAATGCGCCGGCCCGCACGCCTTTGGGCGGTGCATTTTTTCGCCCGGCGGCAAGTCGCGTGCAATTTTCGGTGCTGCTTCGTACAATACGCCCCATGAAAATAATCTTCGCCGGAACTCCCGAATTCGCCGCAGTGGCGCTCAAAAACCTGCACGAGGCCGGTTTCGAGATTCCGCTGGTGTTAAGCCAGCCTGATCGCCCGGCCGGTCGCGGCATGCAATTGCAAGCTTCGCCGGTGAAGCAATATGCGGTCGCGCATGGGATTGCAGTGGCGCAACCGGCATCGTTGCGCGTCGACGGCAAATATCCGCAGGATGCGCAAGACGCCCATGCATTGCTGCGCGCCACCGAGCACGACGTGATGGTGGTGGCCGCCTACGGCCTGATCTTGCCGCGCAGCGTGCTCGACATTGCGCGCCTGGGCTGCATCAACATCCACGCGTCGCTGTTGCCGCGCTGGCGCGGTGCAGCGCCGATCCATCGCGCGATTGAGGCCGGCGATCTGGAAACCGGCATCACCATCATGCAGATGGAAGAAGGACTCGATACCGGGCCGATGCTGATGACCGAACGCGTGCCGATTGCGCCGCACGACAGCACCGGCAGCCTGCATGACAAACTAGCCGCGCTGGGAGGCCAGATGATCGTGCAGGCGCTGCGGCAGTTGGAGCAAGGCAATCTGGTCGCCACGCCGCAACCGGCGGAAGGGGCCAATTACGCGGCCAAGATCAGCAAGGAAGAAGCGTTGCTCGATTTCAGTCAATCCGCTGCCGCAATCGCGCGCAAGATCCGCGCGTTCAATCCGTTTCCGGGCGCCTGCGCAGTGTTTAACGGCGTCACGCTCAAGCTGTGGCAAGCGCAGGCGCTGCCGGACGCCACCGCGTTGCCGCCCGGCCATGTGCTGGCGGCGAATGCGCAAGAGGGCGTGCTGGTGGCGTGCGGTGATGGCGTATTGCGCTTGACCGTGTTGCAAAAACCGGGCGGCAAGCGCTTGCCGGCAACCGATTTCTTGCAGGGCTTTCCGATGGAAAACGGGTGTTTCGCTTGATTTCTGAAGTTGCAATAGCGGCTCCGTCGCGCTCGAGATCGTGGCGAAGCGGGCGCGGTTCTGTCAGCGCAGCGTCCGCATAATTCGATCAAATGACGGAGTATGGCAAAAAAGCATATACTTTCCGCATATATCCATTGTGATACGACAAAATACAAAGCAGAGTATGTTGCTGCGCCGCAATCCGGATTGCGGGTTTCTTGAATAATGTGACATAGTATTGGCTCCAGAAACCTTAGTTGCCTAAATGCAACATTAACGCTAGAGTAGAGCCATGTTCGACATTCTTATATATCTCTACGAAACGTATTACCGCCCGGATGCCTGCCCCGATACAGTGGCGCTGACCCGGAAATTGTCCGCGGTAGGCTTTGAAGATACCGAAATTTCCGAAGCGCTGGATTGGCTGCAGCATCTGACCCAGGCGACCGATACTTTCGCCAGCCGCTTTCCGCAGCAGCAGACTGCGTTTTCTTTCGGCTTGCGCATCTATCCTGAGCAGGAAGCGAATGTGCTGGGAACGGCAGCGATCGGTTTCATCCAGTTTCTGGAGCTGGCCCATGTGCTTAACGCAGTCCAGCGTGAAATTGTCATCGAGCGTGCGCTGGCGGTCGGAGAATCGCCATTGCCGCAAAGTAAGCTCAAAATCATCGTGCTGCTGGTGCTGTGGAGCCAGGGCAAGGAGCCCGATGCGCTGATTTTCGACGAACTGTTTACCGACGACCCGCAGCCGCAAAAGCGCTTGCTCCATTAAACCCGGCGATAAACTGCACTTTCTGCGCGATCATGGCTGGCGCGCTTGCAGAGTTTGCTGCAACACGCTTATCATTGGCCGCTTGACAATCCCGATGTTTGTAATATCAACGGTGCCGCGGCAATTTTGCCGCCCCACAAGTGCGCGATCCGTACCCAATTAGAGAATCTACCCCATGACCAAGACCCTCATCATCGCCGAGAAGCCCTCTGTCGCGAACGATATCGCGAAGACGCTCGGCGGCTTCACCAAGCACGATGAGTACTTCGAGTCCGACCAGTACGTGTTGTCTTCGGCGGTCGGTCACTTGCTCGAAATCGCGGTGCCGGAAGAATACGACGTCAAGCGCGGAAAATGGAGTTTTGCCCATTTGCCGATGATTCCGCCGTACTTCGCCGTCAATCCGATTGCCAAGACCGAGTCGCGGCTCAAGGTATTGAACAAGCTGATCAAGCGCAAGGATGTCACAGCGCTGATCAACGCCTGCGATGCTGGACGCGAAGGCGAACTGATTTTCCGCCTGATCGCGCAGCACGCAAAAGCCAAGCAGCCGGTGCAGCGCCTGTGGCTGCAATCGATGACGCCCGGCGCCATCCGCGAAGGCTTCACCAAACTGCGCAGCGACGCGGAAATGCTGCCGCTGGCCGACGCCGCCCGCTGCCGTTCCGAAGCCGACTGGCTGATCGGCATCAACGGCACCCGCGCGATGACTGCGTTCAACTCGAAGGAGGGCGGTTTTTACCTGACCACCGTGGGCCGGGTGCAAACCCCGACGCTGTCGATCGTGGTCGAGCGCGAAGAGAAGATCAAGAAATTCGTGCCGCGCGATTTTTGGGAAGTGCGCGCCGAATTCGTCTGTGCCGCCGGCGTCTACGAAGGCCGCTGGCTCGATACCAAGCACAAGAAGGACGAAACCGACCCGGAAAAACGCGCGGAACGGCTGTGGAGCAAAGCCGCAGCCGAATCGATTGTCGCCGCCTGCCGTGGCAAGCAGGGTACGGTTACCGAAGAAGCGAAGCCGACCACTTCGATGGCGCCGGCGCTGTTCGACCTGACCAGCCTGCAGCGCGAAGCCAACTCGCGCTTCGGCTTTTCGGCCAAGAACACGCTGGGACTGGCGCAGGCGCTGTACGAAAAACACAAGGTGCTGACGTATCCGCGGACCGATTCGCGCCACTTGCCGGAAGATTACATCGCCACCGTCAAGCAGACGCTGGAGACGGTATCGGAAAACAATAACTACCATCAGTTCGCCAAGCAGATTCTGAACAAAGACTGGGTCAAGCCGAACAAACGGATTTTCGACAACAGCAAGATTTCGGATCACTTTGCGATCATCCCGACCACGCAAGCGCCGAAAAACCTGTCCGAGCCGGAACAGAAGCTGTACGACCTGGTGACCAAGCGTTTCATGGCGGTGTTTTTCCCGGCGGCCGAATTCCAGGTCACCACCCGCTATACCGAAGTCTCCGGCCACCAGTTCAAGACTGAAGGCAAGGTCATGACCAATCCCGGCTGGCTGGCGATCTACGGCAAGGAAACTGCCGAAAAAGACAGCGAAAACGCCGGCAATCTGGTGCCGGTCGCCAAAGGCGAAAAGGTCCTGACCGACAAAATCACTGCCAACGGCCTGGTCACCAAACCGCCGGCGCGCTATACGGAAGCCACCTTGCTGTCGGCGATGGAAGGCGCGGGCAAGCTGCTCGACGACAATCTGCGCGAAGCGATGGCCGGCAAGGGCCTCGGCACGCCGGCCACGCGTGCGGCGATTATTGAAGGCTTGCTGACCGAGAAATATTTTCTGCGCGAAGGGCGCGAGATCATTCCGACCGCCAAGGCATTCCAGTTGATGACGCTGCTGCGCGGTCTCGGCGTGTCCGAGCTGACTTCACCGGAGCTGACCGGCGAATGGGAATACAAGCTGTCGCAAATCGAAAAAGGCCAGAAAAGCCGCGAAGAATTCATGCGCGAAATCGCGCAGATGACGCAAATCATCGTCAAGCGCGCGAAGGAATACGATAACGACACGATTCCCGGCGATTACGCGACGCTCACCACGCCATGCCCGCATTGCGGCGGCCTGGTGAAAGAAAATTACCGCCGTTTCGCCTGTACCCAATGTGAATTCTCGATCTCCAAAACCCCGGGCAGCCGCCAGTTCGAAGTGGCCGAAGTCGAGGAATTGCTGAAAAACCGCACCATTGGCCCGCTGCAAGGCTTCCGCTCGAAAATGGGGCGCCCGTTCGCCGCGATATTGCGCATCGTCGCTGACGACGAAGGCAAGAACCTGAAAATGGAATTCGATTTCGGCCAGAACGATGAAGGTGGCGAAGACGGCGAAGGCGTCGATTTCACCGGCCAGACCCCGCTCGGCGCGTGCCCGAAATGCGGCAGCGGCGTGTATGAAATGGGTCTCGGCTACGTGTGCGAAAAAACCGTCGCCAAGCCGAAAGCCTGCGATTTCCGCAGCGGCCGCATCATTTTGCAACAAGAAATTTTGCCGGAACAAATGGCCAAGCTGCTCAACGAAGGCAAAACCGATCTGTTGCCGGGCTTCATTTCGCAGCGTACCCGTCGCCCGTTCAAGGCTTTCCTGGTCAAGGGCAAGGACGGCAAGGTCAGCTTCGAGTTCGAGGAGCGCAAAGCCAAGGCGCCGGCCAAGGGCAAGGCGGCAGCCGCTGCCGCAGCCGATGGCGCAGCAACTGGTGCAGCGGAAATCGTTGCCCCGAAAGCCGCAGCCAAAAAAACTGCGGTCAAGAAAGCCGCAGCAAAATCCGCCGCAAAACCCGCAGCACGCAAGGCTGCGGTCAAAAAAACTGCCTGACGCGGATTGCGTTTCCACGTTCTTTCTTCAAAGTAATATATAGCTGGAGTATGGTGTAAAAAACCATGCTTTCCGCTTGTATTGCGGCGCTTTGCATACATACTCCGTTTTTTCTATTTTTTTCCGTGTTGCCGGCGCTTGGCGGCGGGATGCTGCACGTCGCTTGCGAGCGGCAAAAGGCAATCGGCCTCATCCATGACGTAGATCAAACACGGGGGCCGCTCGCTGTTTTGCAGCTGAACATTTAATTGTAGGGAAGCTCAAACTTTTGCATGCGTTCGCGTGCGCAATGAAGGAATTCATTTCTTGAGGCCAGCATTTTTTGCGTTCACTCTATTACAGGAGATTGCTATGAAAAAAGTTGCATGGATTGCCGTACTGTTGGGCACCTTGTCGGTTACAGCTTGCGGCTCGATGCCGTCGTCCTCGATGCAAGAGCAACAGCCGGATCAGATGGACCGTAATTTCCAAATGTACGGTCGTTGATTGCTGCGTACCTGTTCGCATTGGATCTTTTCAAAGCGTACGGTCCGGCTGAGTGTGTCCGTGCGCTTCCGGTCGCACTCGGGCAGGAAACGCGATTGAGGGTGAATTGAGGCGTGATGCGGGCGAATGCAGCGCCCTGTTTTTTCGCTGCTGCGTTCCCGCTGAAAATCCGACAGGTTAAAAACTGCGCGCACTTGAAATGCGCAATCCGGGGTGCTCCGTTAAGCAATCTGTTGCGCTACACTGGTTGCCTTTCGTTAAACCTTCGCCATCATGCACAAAGATTACGCGTCCCGCGCTCCGGATTTGAAAGCCGTTTTGATCGCCACCGGTCTGATCCTGACGTTGGCAATGGGAGTGCGGCATGGCTTCGGCTTTTGGCTGCAGCCGATTTCGCAAGCGCAGGGCTGGACCCGCGAGACGTATTCGCTGGCGATTGCATTGCAAAATTTGATGTGGGGCGTATTCGGCCCGTTTGCCGGCATGGCAGCGGACCGTTTCGGCACTATGCGGGTGGTATTGACCGGCGCGGTATTGTATGCGGCCGGGCTGATATGGATGGCGCTGGTGAGCGAGCCGACGCTGTTCGTGCTCGGTACCGGTGTGCTGGTCGGCGCCGGTCTGGCCTGTACCGCTTTCGGCGCGGTCAGCGGCATCATTGCCCGCGTCGCACCGGAAGCGAAGCGTTCGTGGGCTTTCGGTGTATCGGGCGCGGCCAGTTCGTTCGGGCAATTCATGATGATGCCGCTGGAACAGCAAATGATTTCGATCGCCGGCTGGCAAAATGCGTTCTACCTGCTGGCCGCACTGCTGTTGCTGGTAATGATTCCGATGGCGCTGCGCTTGCGCGAACCGGCGCATGCGGCCGCTACCGGCCATCAGCAAAGCATTCGGGAGGCGACGCGGGAAGCGTTCGCGTACCGGCCCTTCTTGTTGCTGGTGGCCGGCTATTTCGTTTGCGGCTTCCAGGTCGTGTTCATCGGCATGCATTTGCCAGCTTACCTGCAGGATAAAGGCATCCTGAATCCGAACGTGGCCGTCATCGCGTTGGCGCTAATCGGCTTGTTCAATATTTTCGGCTCGTTTGTGGCCGGCCATCTCGGCGGGCGCTTTCCGAAGCGCTATCTGCTGTCCGGCATTTACGCCAGCCGCGCGGTCGTCATCAGCCTGTTCTTGCTGGCGCCGCTGTCGCAATGGTCGGTATACGTGTTCGCCAGCGCGATGGGCTTTTTGTGGTTATCGACGGTGCCGCTGACCAATGGCGTGATTGCCTCGATTTTCGGCGTGCGCTATCTGTCGATGCTGTCCGGTTTCGTGTTTTTCTCGCATCAGATCGGCAGCTTTCTGGGCGTTTGGCTGGGCGGCTACTTGTATACGCTGCAGGGAAATTACAACACGGTCTGGATGATTACGATCGCGCTGGGCGTGTTTGCCGCGCTGGTCAATTTGCCGATCAACGAGCAAGCGATTGCGCGCAGCCGCGCCGCTCTGGCCTGATGAGGAAGCTGCGCCCGCACCTCAAGCGCTTGTTGCTGGGCAGCGCCGCCGCGCTGGTTCTGCTGCTGATCTTTGCTGCGTACTTGCAGCCGGACTTCGTGTTGGATCTGGCGGGCCGTA
>Ga0366795_1008_pt1 | contig 49003 bp, 48 predicted proteins | sample BONcelN113001C15_FD_207048 | JGI IMG/M metagenome (GOLD analysis project Ga0366795, IMG submission 207048) | Enriched cells from coal bed in the Powder River Basin, Montana, United States - BONCAT cells N11 rep3 HSBNCT.N11.300.1.C15 ... | reverse complement strand
GCGATCGGCGGCGTACGGGTGGCAGGAGTAGTCGAGGATCAGTCGCCGATGCGCATGGTCTATGACCCCAAGAATCCGTTGGCCAACGCTGGCGGTTACGTCACTATGCCCAATGTCAACGTGGTCGAGGAAACAATCAACATGATTTCGGCCTCGCGGTCTTATCAGGCTAATGTCGAGGTATTGAATACCGCGAAGACCATGATGCTGAAGACGCTAACAATTGGCCAGTAACACCTTTTTCATCTTGCAATAGCAATCCAATAGCAGTCGGCGTTTATCTCAGGAGAAATACATCATGGCAGTTTCGGGAATCGGTTCGAACACAGACGCTGCAGCGGCGCTGGCATCAGCCTCCACATCAAGTGCTGACACCGAGCAACGCTTCCTCAAGCTGCTGGTTACGCAACTGAACAACCAGGATCCGCTCAATCCGCTCGACAATGCCGAGCTGACTTCGCAACTGGCGCAGATGAGCACCGTCAGCGGCATCGAAAGACTGAATACGGCATTGCAGTCGCTGGTTGCCCAAAGCGGCTCCAGCCAGACTTTGCAGGCAGCCTCGCTGATCGATCGCACGGTACTGGTGCCGGGGAAAGAGTTGTCGATTAAAGATGGCGTCGCGACACCGTTTGGCATCAATCTGGAAAGCGGAGCAGATTCGGTCAAGGCCACTGTTGTCGATGCTGCTGGCAATGTCGTGCGTACTTTTGATCTTGGTGCGCAGTCAGACGGTGTCAAGGCGATAGCGTGGGATGGCAAGGACGATGCAGGTCAGTCGGCCGCCGACGGTTCGTACAGCGTTAATGTCAGCGCGACTGCCGGCGGCAGCGCGGTTGCCGCCAATGCGTTGATTTTGTCCAAGGTCGTCAGCGTGGCACAGGGCAGCACCGGAGTTACGTTGAATCTGAGTAATGGCGGCACAACCAGTCTGAGTGACGTTAAGCAGATTTTGTAAATTCGGCATATCTATTATTAATCGATTCAAATTGATTCAAGAATAAGGGGAATGAAATGGGTTTTGGACAAGGAGTAAGTGCACTGAATGCCTCTGCGGCCAATCTCGATGTGATCGGCAATAATATTGCCAACTCGGGTACCGTAGGTTTCAAATCCGGCAGCGTGCAGTTTTCAGACGTATATGCGGGCTCACGAGTCGGCCTCGGCACCCAGGTCGCAGGTGTTTCACAGAATTTCACACAGGGTGCAGTGCAAAGCAGCACCCGGGCACTGGATGTGGCCATCACCAATGGCGACGGTTTTTTTCGCCTAGCCAGTCCTGGCGGCGAAATATCCTATTCGCGCAACGGTCAGTTCAACGTCGACAAGAACGGCTTTCTGGTTAATGCCGCTGGCTTGCAGTTGACCGGTTTTCAGGTGGGCGCCAATGGTAAGATTGCCGGTGGTAGTCCGACCGCGCTGCAATTGCCGACCGCCGGAATGGCGCCGAATGCGACCACCGCCATTGCTGCAAAGTTCAATATCGATTCGCGTGATGCGACCAGCCCGATCCCGACCAAGACCCCGTTCAATGCCAACGATTCTGAAACCTACAATTACTCGAATGCAGTCACGATTTACGATTCGCTGGGCAACTCACATGATTTGACGACGTTCTTCGTCAAGACCGCTCCCAATACCTGGGCTACCTATGCTACTGCGGACGGCTGGCCGCTTGATGCTGGCGGTAAAGCGGTGGCATCTGTGCCGGCGGGCAATGAGTTTAAGGCGGGCGGCGTGCCGGCAAGTGGTGGCGCGGCGCTCACAACTGGGGCTATCGGGTTCGATGGCAATGGTAGGATGCTGGTCGATGCAGCCGGTATACCTACCACACCGGTTGGTGGCAAAATAACATTTGCTGCATTGGACTTTGGCAACGGTTCATTGGCAATGAAATTTGACATGGATATCACCGGAACTACCCAGTACGGTGACGTTAATAATGTCAATAAACTGACCCAAGACGGTTTCACGTCAGGTGTACTGACTTCCTACGCGATCAATCAGGACGGCACCGTCACCGGCAAGTACTCGAACGAACAGACCAACACGCTGGGTCAGATCGTGCTGTCTTCTTTTATCAACCCAAACGGCTTGCAACCGAAAGGCAACAACGTCTGGGCCGAAACTTCTGCGTCCGGTCAACCGCTGACCGGCACTCCCGGCAGCGGCACCAAGCTAGGGGCATTGACGTCGGGCGCACTGGAATCGTCGAATGTCGATCTGACTGCCGAGTTGGTCAACCTGATTATTGCCCAGCGCACCTATCAAGCGAATTCTCAGACTGTCAAGACCCAGGATCAGGTTATGCAAACGCTGATAAACATGCGCTAATGACAGCGTCATTAGTTAATTCTGCAGTCAGCGTAGTGATCACGGAGAACGTATGGATCGGATGATTTACATCGCCATGAGTGGCGCCAAGCAAGCGATGGAACAGCAGGCATCGGTGGCAAATAACATGGCGAATGTGGCGACTCCCGGCTTCCGTGCGCAGATCAATAACTTCCGTGCAGTGCCGGTGGTGGGCGCAGAAGCTGCCACCCGTGCTTTTGTGGTGGCTTCGACGCCCGGTGCCGATCTGCATACCGGCCCGATCAGCGAAACTGGCCGTGCCCTCGATGTCGCAATCAAGGGCGATGGCTGGCTGGCAGTGCAAATGCCCGACGGCAGCGAAGCATATACCCGCGTCGGCAATTTGCAAGTCGGTGCTGAAGGCCAGTTGCTGACGATGGATACCCGTCCTGTAGTGGGCGAGGCTGGTGCACTGGTTGTGCCGCCGGGTTCGGCGGTGATGATTTCCAAGGACGGCATAGTAACTGCGCGCGGCGCCGGTGATCCGGTTACAGGCGCGGCCGAAGTTGGGCGGCTCAAGCTGGTCAACCCAGCCGCAGCCGATATGGTGCGTGGTGATGATGGCTTGTTCCGGATGCAGCAGGGCGTTGCGGCACCGACAGCTGATCCGACCGTGATGTTGATGACAGGTGCGCTGGAAGGCAGCAATGTCAACCCGGTCGAAGCAATGGTTGACATGATTGCCAATGCGCGCCGTTTTGAAATGCAGATGAAAGTGGTGCAAAGCGCCGACACCAACGCGCAATCGGCGAACAAACTGCTAGGCATGAATTAATGCGTTTTTGTAGGTCGGGTTAGCGCTAGCGTAACCCGACATTTGCGGATGGGAATGGCGGGTTGCGCTAACCCGACCTACGATACTGTAACTTTGGAGTATATTTAGCTCCCACAATGAAGCTATGCGGTAAATGCCATAAAAATACTTATACTCCCTGCTTTTTTGCAATCACGGAGTAGTGACATCGATTCGTGCCTTGCGTGAGTGAGTGCATAACTTCAGGTGCTAGTGCAGTAGTAGTTAAGTAATGGTTAAGTAGTAATCAGGTAGTAATTGCCACAGCACCAACCGATTAATTTTAAATGAGTTTAGATGCGGCCATGGCCGCCTTGCAGGAGTATTCTGATGATCCGTTCTCTCTCGATTGCCAAAACCGGCCTTGATGCACAACAAACCCAGCTCGATGTTATTTCCAATAACCTGGCTAACGTCGGCACTACCGGCTTCAAGCGCAGTCGGGCCGTGTTTGAGGATTTGATGTATCAGAATATGCGTCAGGTCGGCGGTCAGACCTCCGATCAAACCCGCTTGCCGTCCGGGCTGCAAATTGGTACCGGTGTGCGCGTTGTCGCTACTGAGCGGATTCACACACAAGGCAATCCGACCAAAACCGATAATTCCAAGGACGTTGCAATCAATGGCGACGGCTTCTTTCAAGTCCTGATGCCGGACGGTACCATCTCGTACACGCGCGACGGTTCGTTTCAAACGGATCAAAACGGCCAATTGGTTACTGCCAGCGGCTTTCCGGTACAGCCAGCGATCACGTTGCCGCAAAATGCAACAAGCATGACAATTGGTCGCGACGGCACAGTCTCTGTTGTGCAGGCCGGCAGCACTGCGAGCGTGCAGGTCGGGCAATTGCAACTGGCGACTTTCCTGAACTCGACAGGCCTGCAAAGCAGCGGTGAAAATCTGTATGTGGAAACCGATTCTTCCGGCGGGCCTAATACAACAGCGCCGGGTCAGAACGGTGCCGGTCTTCTCAGTCAAGGCTACGTCGAAGCATCGAATGTCAATGTGGTGGAAGAACTGGTCAACATGATCCAGACCCAGCGTTCCTATGAAATCAATAGCAAGGCAATCAAGACCTCGGACGAGATGCTGCAGCGCCTGACGCAATTGTGATGAGGCAGGTGTGATGGCGCAGACAATGGTGAAAAGCTGGTCTGGAGCAGCGCTGCTGGCAGCTGCAATGCTGACGGGCGGCTGTGCGCAATTGCCGCGCGAGCCGCTGGTGCAACAGCCGATGTCCGCCCGTGCGGCTGCTCCGGCGATGGTCATGACGCCGCAACCAGGCGCAATCTATCAATCCGGCTTTGGTGCGCAGGCCCTATTTGAAGACCGGCGTCCGCGTAATGTCGGCGATATCCTGACCATAGTGGTCAGCGAAAAGGTCAATGCCAGCAAGAACTCGGCTGCCAGCGCCAGTCGTGACGGCAGCGTCGGTCTCACGCTCGGCGTGATTCCCAAAGTCCTTGGCGGCTTGTTTGCCGGCCAGGATGCCGATGTCAGCGGCAACAATAATATGAGCGCCAAAGGCGGCGCCAATGCGGCCAATACTTTCAACGGCGTCATTACCGTAACAGTGATTGAAGTAATGGGTAACGGCAACTTGGTGGTCAGCGGTGAAAAGCAGATGATGATTAATCAGGGTACCGAATTCATCCGTTTTTCCGGGGTGGTCAATCCGCGTACTGTCAGCGGCAACAATAGCGTGTCTTCGACCCAGGTGGCCGATGCGCGGATCGAATATAGCGCCAAGGGATATATCGACGAAGCGCAGCACATGGGTTGGTTGCAGCGCTTCTTCCTCAACGTATTGCCGCTCTGATCATGCTATTTATGCGCATTCAATTTCTGCACTGCCACCTGAAAATTCGCCGCGGCCTGAAGTCCGGCTTGCTATTGTCCGTTTTGCTTTCTGCCATTGCCGCGATTGCGGTTGCTCCGGCTCATGCGGAGCGCGTCAAGGAGTTGGCAAGCATTCGGGGCGTGCGGGACAATCCGTTAATCGGCTACGGTTTGATGGTGGGACTTGACGGCAGCGGGGATCAGACCATGCAGACGCCATTTACCACGCAAAGCCTGAACAACATGCTGTCGCAACTCGGGATTTCGGTTGCGCCCGGCACCAACATGCAGCTCAAGAACGTAGCAGCGGTGATGGTAACCGCGACATTGCCATCGTTTGCGCAACCTGGTCAGAATATCGACATTACAGTTTCTTCAATGGGTAATGCAAAAAGCCTGCGTGGCGGAACATTGCTGATGACGCCATTGAAAGGTGCCGATGGCATGGTATACGCCATCGCGCAGGGCAATATGGTGGTCGGAGGCGCAGGTGCCTCGGCTAATGGCAGCAAAGTACAGGTCAATCAACTTAGCTCCGGTCGGATACCCGCCGGAGCAATCGTCGAACGTGCAGTGGCATCGCCGATCGGGGACCGCGGTATTTTTACGCTTGAACTAAAGGTATCCGATTTCGGTACGGTCCAAAAAACCGTGGATGCAATCAATCGCAGTTTCGGTCCCGGTACCGCCACTGCACTTGACGCGCGCGTGATCCAGATTGTTGCACCCGCCCAGCCTGAGGCGCATGTAGGCTTTTTGGCGCGGATCGAAAATCTCGATGTGACGCCGACGCAGGCATTGGCCAAGGTTGTTATCAATGCCCGTACCGGGTCGGTGGTGATGAATCAAGCAGTCAGAATTGAGAATTGTGCAGTGGCCCACGGTAATTTGACCTTGGTCATCAATACTCAGCCGGTCATCAGCCAGCCCAATCCGCTTTCGGGCGGCAGCACCGTAGCTACCCAAACCTCCCAAATCGAGTTGAATCAGGCAGGCAGTGCGCTGCAGGTAGTGCGCGGTGGCGCTTCGCTGGCCGAGGTAGTCAAGGGATTGAATGCGCTGGGCGCCAACCCGCAGGATTTACTGTCGATTTTGCAGGCAATGAAAGCCGCCGGCGCATTGCGGGCCGAACTTGAGATTATTTAAGAGAATCCATGAGCCTGACCGGTCCAAGCAATTCCATCGTTCCTGGCGACACCAGCAGCCGCAGCGGTGCGCTCGATCAGCGCTTCGCTCTCGACGTACAGGGTGTCGATGCATTGCGGCGCACTACCCGTACTTCGCCGCAAGAAGGCTTGAAGCAGGTATCGCGCCAGTTTGAAGCATTGTTCATGCAGATGGTTCTGAAAAGCATGCGCGAGGCCACACCATCCGATGGCATGTTCGATACCCAGCAAAGCAAGTTGTACACCTCGATGCTGGATCAGCAATTGGCGCAAAATCTGTCTGGCCGCGGCTTGGGCTTGGCCGAAGCGATGCAGGCCCAGCTTAGCCGCAGCATCAGCCCTGCTCAGCCGCAAACGCAGGATGCGACGCCAGTTGGCCAGCTACAAACGCAGCCGCTGAATCAAAATTCGCAAGCTCTGCAGCCACTCCCGGTCAATGTCCCTGATCTGTCGTTGTACGACGCAGCCGCCGAGAGCCCTGCGCGCAATACCGGCTCTATCGGACAGGGACATATTGACCAGTTTGTGGCCCGCATGGCGCCCTCGGCGCAAGCTGCAAGCCAGGCCAGCGGCGTGCCTACACAATTAATTCTGGCGCAGGCTGCGCTGGAATCCGGGTGGGGCCGGCGCGAAATTCGCGGCGACGATGGCAGTCAGAGCTACAACCTGTTCGGCATCAAGGCCGGCAAAAATTGGAAAGGGCCGGTAGTTGAAGTCGCTACCACCGAATACGTCGATGGTGTTGCGCAGCGCACCAGGGCTACTTTCCGCGCCTATGGCTCCTATGCGGAAGCGTTTACCGATTATGCCCGCTTCCTGACCAGCAATCCGCGCTATGCGCAGGTACTGGCGACGCGCGACCCGGCCGAAGCGGCGCACGGCTTGCAGCGTGCCGGTTATGCCACCGATCCGCAATATGGCGGCAAGCTGGTGCGCATCATGAAGCAAATCGCGTAGACCGACTGCGTGCCCTGCGACCGGCATCACGGTAAACACAGAATAGATTCGACATCCGCGCTTCAACTTTTAGCGCTGCTGCCGTTATATTGAAAATAGTCATCCAGAGTGGTGTCGCAGCAAATTCGATTGGTTGTTTTATTACAGGACGAGATTTATGTCGAACAGCATGTTTTATACCGGCCTCAGCGGCTTGAATGTCGCACAGGCGGCGCTGGTGACTACCGGCCACAACACGGCAAACGTGAATACCGTCGGCTACAACAGACAAACGGTGCAGATTGCGTCGAATGGCGGCCTGTATGCACCGGGTGTCGGCTTTTTCGGCACCGGCGCAAGAGCGACGGATGTCACACGCAGTTACGACCAGTTCCTGACAACGCAGCTGAATCAGGCGCAAGCGACCAATCAATCGCTGACAACGCAATATACGCAAATCAGTCAGATCGACAACCTGCTGGCCAGTCAGACCTCGGGTTTGGCGCCGATGATGCAAACGCTGTTTGCCGGCGTGCAAGCGGTGGCGAACACTCCTGCCGATCCGGCTGCGCGGCAGCAATTGATCAGTTCCGGACAAGCAATGACCAATCAATTCAGAGCGATGAGTCAATACCTGACTAGCCTGAACGCCAATGCCAACGATCAGATTGCTGGCAACGTCGATCAGATTAATGTTTTTGCCGACCAGATTGCCCATCTGAACAAGCAAATCGGTTTGCTCAGCAATGCGACCGGTGGCCAGTCGCCAAACGATTTGCTCGACCAGCGCGATCAGTTGGTGAGCGATTTGAGTAAGCTGGTCGGTGTTAAAGTCGTGGTGCAGGATGGCGGGCAGTACAACGTCTTTATCGGTAACGGCCAGACCCTGGTATTGGGCGACAATGCAAGCACACTGAAGGCGGTCAGTTCTGCCGTCGATCCGAGCCAGACCGCGGTTGCCGTGTTGGGCGCCAGCGGTGTTGCGGTGGAATTGCAGGATGGCGTGATGGCCGGTGGTTCGCTGGGCGGCTTGCTGCAATTTCGCAATGAGACACTGAGTAATGCGCAAAATTCGCTGGGCCGGATCGCGATTGCCTTGTCGGATACTTTCAATGCCCAGCAAAATCTGGGCGTCGATCTGAATGGTGTACTCGGGGAAGATTTCTTTTCGCAAGCCAGTCCGGGGATTATTTCGAATAGCAGGAATACCGGTGATCTGGTGCTGACACCAACCTTCTCCGATGCCAGTAAATTGAGTCTTAGCGACTATAAACTGAATGTGACGGCAGGAGCTCCTGTAGGTTATTCGCTGACCCGGCTGTCCGACAATCAGTCAATTACCCTCCCAGTCGGCTTCCCAACCACTTCGGCCACTTTTGATGGGGTAACCCTCACATTCGACAGTGGTGCTGCGAATGCCGGCGACTCGTTTCTGATTCAGCCGACCCGCACCGGCGCCCGCGATTTCGCTGTGGTGTTGACCGATCCGGCCAAGGTTGCGGCTGCAAGTCCGATTGTCACTGGCAGTACAGCCGGGAATCTCGGCAGCGGTACGATTAGCTCTGGCGTGGTCGATGCAGCCTACCCAGGTTCGCCGACGCAGCTCGCGGCTGCTGAAGTCACCCTTACGTATGACAAAGCTACCAATACTTTGTCCGGCTTTACGGCTGGGTCTGCTGTCACGGTAACTGCCAATGGCACTCCGATTACTTATGGTGTTGCGGACGACGGGACGTACTACACACCTCCGGTTGCGACGCCGCCGGCCACCGGGACGTCTGCTGGTGTTCCTTACACAGCGGGTGCCTCGATCAGCTTCGACGGCATCACAGTCAGCGTCAGCGGCGCACCATCCGATGGCGATGAATTCACTATCAGCCCGAACACCGGCGGCGTGTCCGACGGCAGCAATGCATTGTTGCTGGGTGCGCTGCAAGGCAAGAAAACTATCGGTAATGGAGCCTCCAGTTTCAACGATGCTTATGCGCAACTGGTCAGCACGGTCGGCAACAAGGCCCAGCAGATCGGAATATCGCTTAAAGCGCAGACCAGCCTGACGCTGCAGATACGCGCTGTCCAGCAATCGGTTTCAGGTGTCAATCAGGATGAAGAAACTGCCAACCTGCTGATGTTCCAGCAAATGTATCAAGCCAATGCCAAGGTAATCCAGACCGCGTCGACGATGTTTGACGCAGTCTTGGGCATCAGAGGTTAAGTTCACAACGTATCGCTCAGGAGATCAAGATGCGTATCAGTACCCAATCGTTTTACGAACAAAGTCAGACCGCAATGAATTCGCAGCAAAGCAACCTGTTGCGCGTACAGCAGAAGATCGGCGCGATGACCAAAATTCTGGCGCCGTCGGATGACCCGATCGGCGCCACCCGCGCGCTCGCCGTTTCGCAGTCGATTGCGCTGAATAAGCAGTATGCGGCAAGCCGCAGCCAGGCGACCCAGACGCTGTCGCTGGAAGAAAACGCGCTGCAAAGCGTTACGTCGATTTTGCAAAACATAAAGGGTCTGGTGGTGCAAGCCGGCGGTGTCTTGTCGGATGCCGACCGTGCCACTATCGCGACCACGCTGAGAAGCAATTTGGAGCAGCTACAAGGACTGGCCAATACCGACGACGGTAACGGACAGTTCTTGTTTGCCGGCTTCAAGAGCGGCAGTCCTCCGTTCGTCAAGCAGGCCGATGGCAGCATCCGGTATGCCGGCGACCAGGGCCAGCGTTTGATGCAGGTGGACGTGTCGCGGCAGATGGCCGCCAGCGACGATGGCCGCAGCATTTTTCAGACGGTGCAGAATGGGGCTGGTTACGTTGCCGCATCTCGTGTTGATGTCGGCAGCATCGCTGGTAACACTGGCACTGGCGTGTTCGGTGCGTTTTCAGTTGCCGATCCAACCGATGTCAATTATGGCAAGGATTTTGTTATTACTTTTGATGACCCTGCTACTACGTATCAGGTGGATACCACGGATGTGCCATCAGTAAACGTAGTGCCGGGCGCTGGTTTGCTTCCTAATAATTACGCCGCAGGCGAGCCCATTAAATTTGGCGGCCTGCAAATCAGCATCAGCGGTGCGCCGGCAGCGGGGGATTCCTTCTCTGTCGCGACCGCTAAAAATGCCGGTACCGATATGTTCGGCGCAATTAGCGACATCATTATTGCACTCGAAAAACCGCTTGATACCGGCATCGCTGCCAACCGCGCGCAATTGCTCAACGCGCTTAGCACCGGCAACAAGAAAATCACCAACGCGCACGATAATGTGGTGACGGTACGTTCGTCACTCGGTTCGCGCCTGTTGGAACTCGACAACCTCAATGACACAGGCGACAGTCGTACTTTGTACGACAGAAGCTACCTGTCGGATTTGCAGGATCTGGATTACGCCAGTGCGATCTCCGAGTTTTATCAGCGTCAGACTGCGTTGCAGGCAACCCAGCAAGTCTTCGTGAAAACCCAGCAAATTTCCCTGCTCAATTATTTGTAAAGAACGACATAAGCAAGAATGCAAAAAGCACAGTGAATTTCACTGTGCTTTTTTTCTATCAAAACTGTTTTTCGGCAATAGAATTGAGCACTACTATATAAACATACCGCAGCGTGTATATTTTATAACCGCAATATATTAAAGCGGAAAGTGCATTGTTTTTCGATATACCCTGGCAAATAAATAATTATTGTAATTGTTCAGCCCGCAGTGAGGTGGGGAATCATTGGTACACAAAAGTCCGTTCGCCCTGAGTAGCGCAGCGTATCGAAGGCTGCGTAGCCTTCGATACGCCCGATGGGCTACTCAGGACGAACGGCTTATTGGGATTGCTAAAACCCGTACTGGCAGCGGGCTGAATAGTTACTAATTATTCGTAATTGTTCAGCCCGCAGTGAGGTGGGGAATCATTGGTACACAAAAGTCCGTTCGCCCTGAGTAGCGCAGCGTATCGAAGGGAGCGTATCGAAGGCTGCACAGCCTTCGATACGCCCGATGGGCTACTCAGGACGAACGGCTTATTGGGATTGCTAAAACCCGTACTGGCAGCGGGCTGAATAGTTACTAATTATTCGTAATTGTTCAGCCCGCAGTGAGGTGGCGAATATTGGTACACAAAAGTCCGTTCGCCCTGAGTAGCGCAGCGTATCGAAGGGAGCGTATCGAAGGCTGCGTAGCCTTCGATACGCCCGATGGGCTACTCAGGACGAACGGCTTATTGGGATTGCTAAAAATCGTACTTGCAGCGGGCTGAATAGTTACAATTATTCGAATTGGTTGAAAAGGTGGTTTTTCGCACCAGGAACAACAATCGAATAGCGTGAAATTACGGGCGCAACGCCTGTACAACTTGCAGCATGGTTGCCAGACCGGCAGTGAAGCGCTGTTCCAGAAACGGTGCCAGATGCGGCATTAGTTGACCCAGCATGATTATGCCGATCAGCAGCGTCAGCGGGAAACCGATGGCAAAAATACTCAGTTGCGGCGAAGCGCGATTCAGAATGCCCATCGCGAGATTTATCGTCAGCAACGTGGTTACCAGCGGCAGGGACAGCATCAGTCCTGCTGAAAAAATCTGACTGGCGGCCAATACCAGCAGCATCCAGCCATTGGACGCCAGCGGGGCGTTAGCGATCGGCAGGATGTGAAAGCTCTCGGCCAGCGTGGCAATCACCATCAGATGCATATCGAATGCCAGAAAAATCAGCATTGCCAGCATGTTCAGCAGGCGCGCTAGCACCATAGTCTGGCCGCCGCTGGTGGGGTCGAAAAAGGAGGCGAATGACAGGCCCATTTGCAAGCCCGTGTATTCTCCGGCGGCCTGGACTGCAGTAAACACCAGGCGCATCGAAAAACCCATCGCCACACCGATGAGAACTTGTTGCCCTATTATCCAGATACCGGGCAGCGAAACCACAGGCACTGCCGGTAGCGCGCCCAGAGTAGGGCCGATGGCAATCGAAAGTAACGCGGCCAGCCCGACCTTGACGTGGCGCGGCACCCGCGATTCGCCAAAGATCGGAGCAGTGCTAATGAGAGCCAGAATGCGCACGAACGGCCACAGGAATATGACCATCCAGGCGCTGAGCTGGCCCGACGTTACCGAGAAAAGCGATGGCATTAGCCGACGAGTTGCGGAATGCTGGAGAACAGTTGCCGCATGTAGTCGAGGATCGTGTTCAGCATCCACGGGCCGGCGATTACCAGGGTGGCGAACACTGCCAAGAGCTTGGGAATGAACGACAGCGTCATTTCATTGATCTGCGTTGCGGCCTGAAACAAGCTGATGATCAAGCCGGCGATGAGCGCCACCAGCAGCAGCGGCGCGGCCAGCAACAGCGAAACCTTCATTGCCTGGTAGCCCATTGCCATTACTGATTCAGGGGTCATGGTGTCATTTCATTTATAAATCAAACCGGTTCTATGGAAGGCAAACCTGCGTTGCTGCGATACCGGAGATGTTTGCTAATCTGCGTGTTTGCGTGCCGATTTCTTATGTAAAAAAACTTTGCGACAGTGCGCCGACCAGCAGTTGCCAGCCGTCGACCAGCACAAACAGCATTAATTTGAACGGGAGTGAAATAGTCGCCGGTGGCACCATCATCATACCCATTGACATCAGCACGCTGGCCACCACCAGATCAACGATCAAAAACGGGATGAATATCGTGAAACCGATCTGGAACGCGGTTTTCAGCTCGCTAATGATGAAAGAGGGCACCAAAATCCGTAACGATACATCTTCGGGGCCTTGCATCTGGGGGGTATTGGCCAAGCGTGCAAACAATGCCAGATCAGCCTCGCGGGTTTGTTTGAGCATGAATTGCTTGAGGGGCGCAGCGCCACGATCGAGCGCCTGCTCGGCGCTGATTTTGTTATTCGAAAAGGGTTGGTAAGCTTCGGTATATATTTTGTCGAACACCGGCGACATGATGAAAAATGTCAGGAACAAGGCTAACCCGACCAGAATTTGATTGGGCGGCGAAGACTGCGTGCCGATTGCCGAGCGTAGCAGACCCAGCACTATCAAGATCCGGGTAAAACTGGTCATTGTCAGCAACAGCGCCGGCAAAAACGAAAGCGAGGTCAGCAGCAGCAGCGTCTGGACACTGAGTGACCAGGTCTGACTGCCGCCGGGTCCCGGCGTGCTGATAAGGCCGGGCAAGCCTTGTGCCGATGCCAGTAGCGGCAATCCTGCCAATAGCAGGATAGCGACGCGCATCAGATTGCGGCAGCCGGGAAAAGCTGGGAGTCGGTACATCAGTCTGAACGTCGCAGTTTGGAGATGGATTCACGCAGTTTGTGTGAAAAGACGCTGGCAGCGGTAGTGCTCGTCGCTGCTACCAGGTCGGGCGGCAAACTTTCAGCCGGCATCGTGTGCAGAGACCGGATCTGACCCGGTGTGACACCCAACACCAGCCATGAGGTTCCGATTTCCACGACGACAACGCGCTCGCGTTGACCAACCATGGTGCTGGAAACCACTTTTATCAAACGGCTACTTGCATGTCGCTGCAGACCGAAGCGGCGTGCGGCCCAGGCGCACAGAAAAATAAGCCCCAATACCGCAACCAGACCGAGGCCGGTTTGCAATAATGCGGCTGCGCCAAGCGAGGGAATAGGTTCAGCGGTAACTACCGCCGGTTGTACGGTTGGCAGGACGGCATTGGCAGGCAATGCTGCCAATGCGGATAGCAGCCCGGACAATCCGGGCAGATAGCGCAAATTCATCGATTCAATTTGTGAATGCGTTCGGACGGCGTGATGATGTCGGTCAGGCGAATGCCGAATTTTTCGTTGACCACCACTACTTCACCTTGCGCAATCAGATAGCCGTTGATTAATACGTCCATCGGTTCGCCTGCGAGGCCATCGAGTTCAACCACCGAACCTTGAGACAATTGCAGCAGATTTTTGATGGTGATGCGCGTATGTCCCAGTTCAGCGGTTAGCTGGACCGGCACATCCAGAATCAAATCGATATCGGCTTTTGCTATACCGGAGTTATCGTTATTGAGCGGCTGAAAGACATTCGCCTTGGCAAAATTCGGCACGCTTTCAGTGCTGGAGGACGCTGGCTGGGATGCAGCTGTCTGTGCGGCGAGCGCACTAGCCCAGTCATCTTCCATATCGTCGATCGGGTCCTGCTTGTTATCATCACTCATTGTTGCTTCCCTTGCTTAAATCGCTGTCCTGATAATTGATCATTTTTTGCACCCGCAACGCATAACGGCTGTTGGAAGTGCCGTAGCCGCATTCCATGACCGGTACGCCATCGATTTTGGCGATAACCGTCTCCGGCATTTCGATCGGGAGCACGTCGCCGATTTGTAGTTTCAGTAACTGGCCGATAGTCGATGGAATTGTCAAAAACTCGGCTTTTAGCTCGACATCGGCACATTGCACCTGTTGCGCCAATTGTTTGACCCAACGCTTGTCGATTTCGATCTCGTCTTGCAAAGGGTTCGACAGCAGGTCGCGGATCGGCTCAATCATCGAATAGGGAATGCAAATATGCAGCGCGCCACCGATGGGGCCGAACTCAATATGAAAAGTCGTGTTTACCACTACTTCGTTGAGCGCCACGATATTTGCCAGTTTCGCATGCATTTCGGCACGGACATACTCGAATTCGAGTGGATACAATGGTTGCCAGGCGCTTCCATAGCTTTCCAAAGCCAGATTCAGTAAACGCTTGATGATGCGTTGTTCGGTTTGCGTAAAATCCCGGCCTTCGACACGCATATGAAAGCGGCCATCGCCGCCGAACATATTATCCACTACCAGAAATACCAACTTCGGATCGAACACGAATAACGCGGTGCCGCGCAATGGTTTCATGTGAATCAGGTTGATATTGGCCGGTACCGGCAAGTGGCGGATGAAGTCGCCGTATTTTTGAATAGTGAGTGCTCCGACCGAAATGTCGGCGCTACGACGCATGAAATTCAGTAGCGTACCGCGCAAATGCCGGGCGAAACGCTCGTTGATGATTTCCAGCGAATGCATGCGGTTGCGCACGATCCGTTCCTGGGAACCAAGATTATAGGTTTGCAGGCCTTCTGGAGCAGGCGGCGGCGGGGCATCGCTGCTAGTGTCGCCGACGACGCCTTGCAGCAGCGCATCTACCTCGTCCTGAGAGAGCTGCTGTTCATAAGCCATTGAGGAATCTCATTGATAGTCTGGATAATGGGCTTACTGCAGGATTTACTGCAGAACAAATGCGGTAAACACCACATCGCTTATCTGCTGCGGTACCTGACTGGGAGAGAAGGGTTTGTTCAGCGTCCTCAAAATTTCAGTCGATAACTGATTTTTGTCTTCCTGGGTGCTTAACGATTCAGGCTTGCGATTTGATAATAGCATCAGGACGCGACTACGCGCTTCCGGCAAATATTGGGTAACTTGTTCCTGCGATTTGGCATCGTTCACCTTCAGCGTGACGCCGATATGCAGGAAACGAGGGCGGCCCTCTGACTGCAGATTCACCGTAAATGGTTCCAGCGCAATAAAAATAGGGACTTCAGCCACGGGTGCTGCTGCCGCACGCGGAGCACCACGGCTGTTACCGAAATAATAGGCGGCGCCGCCTACTGCTGTAATCGCTACTATTGCTCCCAGCACGATACCGAGCATGCGGCTTTTAGGTGCATTCACTTTAGGAGAGGTAATTGTAGCCATAGTTTTCCTGCATGAAATTCAAGCGCTCATTTTTGGTTAAAAAGACGCCAGACCATCTGTTGATAAAAAGGTATAAAGCGGTTCAACTCCAGCATTTGCTGTGCCCACGCCTTACCGTTTGCGGCTCAGACTGAAGATTATGCGTTTGCTTTTCGGCTCCTTGCCGGAGAGGGAAGCAAATGCACAATGCCCGTCAAGAGTAGCGCAATATTAAATATTTACGATGCGCGCAATACGCACTTGTTCAGAATAATGCTTTTGAGTCGGCAGAGTCTATTTCATTAGCTCGCATAAGTATATTTTTATCTCTTAAGCAAAAAGATCGACATTGCTGCGTTTGCCCGCACGTGCCGGCGCTGCATCAGGCAAGTTGAGGTCGCTTATCGGGTTCAGCATGCTTGCACTCTCGGTGCGATACTTGCTCTGACTGGACTGGCTAGCCTGGTCCTGCGCAAACGCGCTTTGTTGCTGGGTATCCGCATTTACCGAGGTATTGCCCAAGCTGATGCCATTGTCCGCCAAGTTTGTCCGTAATTGCGGCAATGCAGCTTCAACTGCTGCCCGCACTGCAGGATGCGCGGATACAAACAATGCCTCGGCTTGATGATTATTAATGGTTAATGTGATTTTCAACGGACCCAAACCAGCCGGATTAAGCTGCAATTCGGCTACCTGATGGTTGGCATTGCCCATCCATACCACTTGTTTGCCAAGCGCATCGCCCCACTCGTTGCTGCCTACCGGCGGTGTCAGCGGCAGACTGACCGGCGCTGCCGCTGCTTGCTGCGTTATTCCGGTCGCAGTGGGTTGCAGCATGGCGACTGGATTGGCCAACGCTGCATTACTGGAACTGAACTGGTCGACAGGAGTTGTGTTTCCTTTGGTTGCCGCATCGGCAATGCTTGCCGACACTGGTGCTTCGGTCTGCCGCAGATCCACTTTTGCGCTGAATTTTCCCTCCCGGCTGTCAGTTCCGGTCTCATCCTGTTTCGATTGCTGGCCGGTCAAGCGAGAATCCAGCGTTATTGGCTGGTCGGTGATTTTTCCCGCTTCTCCGGTTCCCGGTACAGCAGCGGTGCTATTGACTGTAGCCGCGCTTTTGGCTGGCAACAAGGCTTGGGCCGGTTCGCGCTGGCTGGCTGCAGCAAGCGCGATTTGTTGTGCGCCTTGTGCGTCCCGGGGAAGCGTTTCTGCCGTGGCATTGGTCAACAATACCGGCGCATCGCCATCCTGCTGCTCCGGTGTTGTCAAGCCCGCCGCAGGCGCCATTGCAGCTTGTTGCTCTTTTGTCAGTGCCTTGGCGATGTCAGGGCCGGATGCAGCCAAGGCAATTTGCGATACCAACTGCTCCTGAGTGTTTTGACCGAGCGTAGCCGGCGCAAATGGCGCTGCGCTTAAGTTGGCATCTGTCCCCAATGCGGCGGCAACCGCGCCGGCAGGGTCGGTTGGTGCTGCGTTTGCCGGGATGGCGGCAAGGCGGGGTTCCAGTGCAATGAAGGCCAATGCCAGCGCGGACGCAGGATCAGGCTGCTCGATTTTTTCACTGCTGTTCTGGTTGCGTGGATTGCGTTGCACAGCGGTTTTTTCAGGCGCTTTTTCAGGTGTTTTTTCGGTGCCTGTCTGCGAGCGCCGCAGTACCGCACCAAAACTGTCAGCATCGTTCTGGCTTTGACTGTCGCTGCGTCCGGTCTGACTGGTTGCCGGCGCGGTGGAAGCCTGCGGGGCAACGGGAGAGGAAAGGATTAAAGACATGGCATTCCTGAAAGATTTAATAGGTTTAGGTAAGAAGCGTTGATGCGGGGCAGCGCCTGCACGGACATATGTGCTGCCGGAACCGCGATAAACGATATCTTGTGCGGTTTCATTTAATCGGTTGACGCAGTGCTGCGCAACCGAAACTGGCGCGAGGTATGTTCGTCGCTGTCACGTTGCTCGCGCCGGTTGAGCGTCACCAGCTCCTGCTGGCGCACTCGGTCGGCCAGCGTATCGAATGAACTCAGGCGGCGCTTCTGATTTTGCCAGTCGGTGCGTCCATGCAGCAGTTTGACTTTGGCTTGTTCGCTCAATGCGCGTTGCTGCTCGATTGCGCCATCCAGCGTGCCGATAAAATTCTGAAAATTCTGCCAGCGCGAAGCGGCTACGCCTTGCGCCATTTGCGCCTGCAATTGCTCGTAATATTCTTGCCGGTACTGCAACAGCATTTCCAGCTTTTCCGCCGCGCTGGTTAGCGCGCCTTGCAATTGGCCCAAGCGCTGCGTTGCCTTGTCAGTCTTGTTCTGTGCCAGTTCGATCAACATGGCTAACGGAAGTGTTTTTGACATGGCGTTCTTTCAAAACAGTGGACAGCGTTAACCGGCACGAAACAGTGCTTCTAATTGGGCAACTGACGTCGCATAATCGGTGCGTTCATGCATTTCCTGTTGCAGGAACGCTTCAATTGCAGGATACAACGCAATTGCTTTATCGAGTTGTAAATCATGGCCGGCGGCATAAGCACCAACGCTAATCAAATCGCGATTGCGCTGATAGCGTGACAGCATCTGCTTGAGGCGTCGCACCGCATCGAATTGCCCTGGATCGATAATCGCCGTCATCACGCGGCTAATCGAGGCTTCGATGTCAATCGCCGGATAATGGCCCGATTCGGCCAGACTGCGCGACAACACCACATGGCCATCCAGAATCGCGCGTGCTGCGTCGGCAATCGGGTCTTGCTGATCGTCGCCCTCCGTGAGCACCGTATAGAACGCGGTAATCGAGCCGCCTTTGCCGCTGGCATCGCGCGCGCCGTTACCGGCGCGTTCCACCAGTGCCGGCAGCTTTGCAAATACCGATGGCGGATAACCCTTGGTGGCAGGCGGCTCGCCTACCGCCAACGCGATTTCGCGTTGCGCCATTGCGTAGCGGGTCAGCGAATCCATGATCAGCAACACATCCTTGCCCTGATCGCGGAAATATTCCGCCAGGCAGGTTGCATAGGCCGCCCCCTGCAAGCGCAGCAAGGGTGACGTATCGGCCGGTGCGGCTACCACTACTGCGCGCGCCAGGCCTTCTTCCCCGAGTGTGTTATCGATGAAATCCTTGACTTCGCGACCGCGTTCGCCGATCAGTCCGACCACGATTACTTGCGCACTGGTATACCGCGCCATCATGCCGAGCAAAACGCTTTTGCCCACGCCTGAACCGGCAAATAATCCCATGCGCTGGCCGCGTCCGACTGTCAGCAATGCATTGATAGCGCGCACGCCGACATCGAGCACGCTATCGATCGGCGCCCGCATCAACGGATTGATCGGTGCTGCGGCAAGCGGCACTTCGCGTGCGATGTCGAGCGGGCCGCGTCCGTCCAGCGGTCGACCGGCGGCATCCACCACCCGCCCGAGCATGCCTTCGCCTACCGGCAACCGTTTGGTGCCGGGTTCGGTTGCGATGCCGTTCGTGGTGAATGTTTCCAATGGATATACGCGCGCGCCCGGCAACAGGCCGGCCACTTCGCTTTGCGGCATCAGAAAAATACGGTCGCCGGAAAAGCCGACCACTTCGGCCTCGGTGGTGCGCTGTCCGTAACCGGGCGGAAGTTCGATCAGGCAATCGCTGCCAACCGGCAGGCGCAATCCGACCGCCTCCAGCACCAGCCCGACCGCTCGGGTCAGCCGCCCATAGCTGCGAACCGGCACGCTGCGCGCAACATCGGCGCTTGCACTGCGCAACGCGCGTTGCCACGCTTGCAGATGCGCATTATCGGCGACGGCAGGGGAGGTGACATCAGTCATGCAACGGTTCCTCAGGTGCTGTGGCGCTACGTCCGAGTGCCGCTGCTACCCTCTCCCAGCGTGTTTCCAGCGTTGCATCCAGCGATCCGCTGGCAGCATGTACCCGACAACCGCCGCGCGTGATTGTAGGATCGGTGCGTATGCGCCAGCCAGCCGTTTGCAAATCGTCGGCCAAGTGTTGCTGTACCAGCGCCACATCGTCGGCATGCAGTAATAGTCGTGGCGTACCGCTGAGTGCTGGTTCGGTATGCAACAACTCGCGTACCAGTGTCAGCATTGCTTGCGGCTCGTCCGGCAGCGCATGGCGCACTACCTGGCGTGCAATATCGAGCGCCAGCGTCAGCAAATCGTCGGCGACTTCGCGCTCGGCGACACGCAAGGCGGCTGGTAGCGCCAGCAGCAATGTCCGCAGCGCCTGCGCTTGCTCCTGGGCCTGGACCAGTCCGGCGGCATAGCCTTCGTCATGCCCCTTGGCAAAGCCTTGACGATAGCCATCGGCCTCGCCGTTTTGCTGTGCCTGCAGCCGCAGCCGCGTCAGTTCTGCTTCATCGATCAACAGCACCGGTTCCAAAAGCTTGAATTCGGATTCGTTAACAGGGGCGGGCGGCGCGACTTCAGGTTCGGGTTGATTGATGGAATCCATTTCCCATCGCTGCCAGGCGGTCATCCGCTCTTTCGGCACGTCTTTGCCTGCGACCTGGTTGGCCGCAGGCAAAGGCCGCGCATACGCTGGCGGTTGACCGGGAGTCTTGCTAGACATATGCATCGTTGCCTTGGCCGCCGATCACGATCTCGCCGCTGTCTGCCAGCCGGCGCACGATCTGCAGAATATTTTTCTGCTCGGTCTCGACTTGCGAAACGCGCACCGGACCGCGTATTTCGATATCCTCGCGCAGCATTTCGGCAGCACGCTGCGACATGTTCTTGAGGAACTTGTCGCGCAATTCCTGCGGCGCACCCTTGAGTGCAATGATCAGCGATTCCGATTCGACTTCCTTGAGCAGCAACTGGATGCCGCGATCTTCGATATCCAGCAAATTCTCGAATAGGAACATTTCGTCCACCACTCGTTGCGCCAGGGTTTCGTCGTGTTCGCGCATGTGCTGAATCACGTTTTCTTCCTGCGCGCTATTCATCAAGTTCAATATCTCGGCAGCAGCGCGGGTGCCGCCCAGGCGGCTGCGTTTGACGCCTTGGCCTGACAGCATGCCGGTCAGCACTTCAGTCAGTTCGTCGAGAGCGACCGGCTGCACGCCGCCGAAGGTCGCGACCCGCAGGATGACATCCTGGCGCAACCGCTCGGTGAGCAGTTCGAGTACTTCGGCGGCCTTGAGGCGATCCAGATGCACCAGCAAAGTGGCGATAATCTGCGGATGTTCATCGCGGATCAGTTCGGCCACTTCATTCGATTCCAGCCGGTTCAGATTCTCCATGCCGGAGGCTGTCGCATCACGGGATTCGAGTATTTCATCGATCAAATCGGCGGCGCGGTCGGAGCCGAGCGCCTTGTTCAATACCGAACGGATATAGTCGCTGGAATTGAGGCTGATGGCCGAGAACTGTTCGGTATCAGTGCGGAATTCTTCCATCACTTCGGCAATCTGTTCGCGCGTTACCTGCGTCAGCTTGGACATCGCCATACTCAGTTTTTCGATATCGCGAGCCGACAGATGCTGGAATACGGCAGCGGCGCCGGTTTCGCCCAGGGACATCAGCAGGATGGCGCTTTTTCTTAATCCGTCATCACTCATGAGGTCTCATCCAGTTCTTGATTACCATAGCGACCAGTTGAGGATCCTGCTCGGCTGTTTGCTGTGCGTACTCCATATTTTCCTGGTGGCGATCGGCTTGCCGTTGTTTTGTTTCTGCCTGCTGGGCCGGATTGTCGGTCTCAGCTGCAGGGGCGCCGGCAACCGGCTCAGGCACTGGTTCCGGCAACAAGTGCTTGCGCAACAGCGGTCGCACCACTGCAAACCACACATACAGCGCCAGCAGTGCCAGTAACAAGTACTTGCCGATGACCTTAGCCAATTCGATATTCTGCGGCTGGCGCCACCATGGCAGTTCCGGCTCGCTGGCAGCGGACGCAAACTGGCTATTGACCACATTGAGCGAATCGCCGCGCTCGGCGCTATAGCCCATCGCTTCCTTGACCAGATTCCTGACCTGTTCCAGTTCGGCGGGCGGCAAGGCCTGCGGCGACAGCTTGCCGTCCTTGCCGCGCACATCGCGATAATTGACCACCACAGCCACCGACAAGCGCTTCACGCCGCCGCCGTCCTGCTGCGTATGGCTGATAGTGCGATCCAATTCATAATTGGTGGTGACATCTTTGCGGACATTACTGGGGCCGCCGCTGCGAAACGCCATAGCGGCATCGGTGCCGGTCATGTCGCGGGCCAGCTTGAGCTGACCGTTCGCCGCTGCGGTTCCCGCAGCGGGTGTTCCTGCCACGCCTGATGCCGGAGTCGCACCGGGCACAGTGATCGGCGCCACTGGATTAATCGGCGGCTGGTTCGACAATGCGCCCGGCACTCCGCCCGGCGGAACGCCGCCTTGCTGATTGGAGTCGCTCGATTGCTGGCTGCGCATCGCCGCGCTGCCGGGTTCCTGATTGGGGCGGTATTTTTCGTCGGTGCGTTCCTGCGTTGCAAAGTCGATATCCGCAGTCACCTGTGCCCGCACATTGGCCGCGCCGACAATCGGCTGCAAAATCGCCTCGATGCGGCGAATAGTATTCTGTTCGATTTCCTGCGTATATTTCAGCTGGCTGACATCCAGGCCGCGGCTGCCGGCATTCGCAGCCGACAGCAGATTGCCGCTCTGATCGACTACGGTGATGCTCTTGGCGTTCAGTTCCGGCACACTGCTGGAAACCAGATGCACCATCGCACTCACTTGGCCTTCGTCAATCGAGCGTCCGCGATGCAGCGTCAAGATCACCGACGCGCTCGGTTTTTGCTGGTCGCGCACGAACAGCGACGGTTTCGGCAGCGCCAGATGGACCCGGGCCGACTCGACTGCGGAGATGGACTCGATCGAGCGTGCCAATTCCCCCTCCAGCGAGCGCTGGTAATTCATTTGCTCGGCAAACTGGCTGGTGCCGAATTTTTGGTTATCCATCAGCTCAAAACCGACCGAGCCGCCTTTCGGCAAACCCTGGGAAGCCAGTCGCAGACGTGTTTCAGGCACTTTGTCGCCTTCCACCAATATCGCGCCGCCGCCGTCGGAAAATTTGTACGGGATATTCATCTGCTGCAGCGACGCAATGATCGCACCGCCGTCGCGGTCCGACAGATTGCTGTACAGCACCTTATAGTCCGGCTTGCTGCTCCAAAGCCAGACAGCAATCATCACCGCTACCGCAATAGCGGCGGCGGCGCCCATCATCATCTTGGGATTGGTGCGCAACTGCTCAAGGAACGCAAACTTGTTTGCGTTGGTCGCGTCGCTACCTGTGGCAGCGGTATTCATGCATGCACCCTGGAGGACGGCAAGCGGCAATGGCTAGCAACTCTCACTATGCGTTTGTGCTTTCATATGACATACAGCAGCCTTCAATAGAGTAGGGGATATCGATGCAGGCAACGTCGTAGGCAAAAACTGTCCAGCCAGACAGACGACTTCTGACAATTGTCTGTGCATGCGCGTGTTTCCGATCAGTGGAATAGCCGGGTTTTTTACCATCAATTGTAGATATGCATCAAATGGATAGCTGATAGGCTATAAGTTGGCATAACTCGCAGTGTGCTTTGTGGTAGGCGCGATGGTCTGCGCTAAAGTACCCACATTTTGCTCTATCAGAGCTGCGTGAAATATTGCTATTAACTGAAAATATCAGGAGTATGCACAAAAATAGTGCCACTCCCGCATATATTTATTGCGGTAATGATAAATACAGCATCATGTATTTATCAATAAACATCTTGAGCTGAATGTAACAGCGGCAACAGCAGCAACGGCATAGAACAATTAACAATTTCGAACTCCCGGCGAGTTCTCTGGCAAGGAAATAACACCATGACGGTATCGGCGATTCAATCAGTACTGCAACAATTGCGCGCCACCGCGCAGGCAGCGGGCGGCGCAGACTCCGCTGCCGACGCGGTAGCCGGCGGCAGCTTTGCCGACGAAATGAAAAAATCGCTGGCGCGCGTCAGCAATGCGCAGCAAAACGCCCTCGGCCAGGCGCAAAATTTCGAGCTCGGCAAGCCCGGCGTCGCGCTCAACGACGTCATGGTCGATCTGCAAAAAGCCAACATCGGTTTTCAGATGAGCCTGCAGGTGCGCAATAAACTGGTTGCCGCTTATCAGGAAATCATGAACATACCGGCATGATTGCCGGATTGCGCCCGTTGCGTAGGTCGGGTTAGCGCAGCGTAACCCGATGCATCCCGCACCATGACAGGGTGCCGGGTCAACCATCAATGTCGGGTTACGCCCGTTGGGCTAACCCGACCTACGTAGTAGCAGGATATGAATTGTAGGTCGGGTTAGCGCAGCGTAACCCGACAATTGCCCTCAACTTCCCATGCCCACCATGAAAACTTCTCCCGCATCGCAACAAGCCGCCACACCCATCATGGACACCTTGGAGCAGGTTCTGCTGCAGGCGATAAGCCACCATCAGGCTGGCCGGATCGAGATTGCTGAAGACCTGTATCGCACAATTCTGGAGGTGCAGCCGCAGCACCCGCAGGCAAATTACCAACTGGGCTTGCTGGCGGTGCAGGTCAATCAGGCGGAAAACGGCTTGCCGCACTTTGCCGCCGCGCTGCAGGCGCAGCCGGAGCAGGTGCGCTACTGGCTGACATATATCGATGCGCTGATACAGGCCGACGAAATCGAAATAGCGCGGCAATTTTTGGTCTTGGGACGGCAGCACGGGCTGCAAGGCGATGCAGTCGAAGTGCTGGCAGCGCAACTGGAAGCGCGCAAGTAACGCGATGGCCGATGCAATACCGGCGCGCATGTGTTCCCGGCGGCACCTTCTTCTTCACGCTGGCGACGCAAGAGCGGCGCCCCATTTTTAGCAGTGCCGAAGCAGTCGAAGTCTTGCGCAACGCGTTTCGCCGCGTGCGCGCATCGCGTCCGTTCAAGATCGACGCGATGGTCGTCATGCCCGACCATCTGCACTGCATCTGGACGCTGCCACCCGGCGATGCTGATTTCTCTACCCGCTGGCGGCTGATCAAAACCTGGTTCACCAAACATTGGCAACCCGCCGGGCGCGAGCAGGCGGTGTGGCAGCACCGGTACTGGGAGCACCAAATCCGCGACGAAACCGACTTTGCCCGTCACGTCGATTACATCCACTACAACCCGGTCAAGCACGGCCTTGCAAAATCGCCGCTGGATTGGCCGTATTCCAGCTTTCGCCGCCATCTCGAAGCAGGAATATACCCGGCCGATTGGGGGTAAATCGCAGTGGATTTGGACGGCATCGGTCATGAATAGCAAATGTAGCGCCGATGTCGGATTACGCCCGTTGGGCTAACCCGACCTACGCAGCGGCGCAGCAGTGAATATGAATCGGTAGGTCGGGTTAGCGCAGCGTAACCCGACGCGCCCCGCGCCATGCCGAGGTGCCGGGTCAACCGCCGATGTCGGGTTACGCCCTGCGGGCTAACCCGACCTACGCAACTATTTTTATAGTTGATTGTGGCTTCAGCATTTGCATAATGCACGTTGCACCAATAGCGCGTATTGCCTCACATTGCCCCGTCACTTATCGGTGCGATTGGCACTGCGAAACATGGCAGAGGTTCCAGCGGCCTGCGGACGCGCTTCGGATGACCGGGCACAAACTCGGCGCGCTCATGAACAAGATTACAGCCAATGTTCATATTTTTTATATTTTTACGTAACGTGAACACAGTAAATACTTGAACAACTTCAAAAAATTGTTCATAATTTGAATCTATTCACGTTCCGCGAAAGAGACAAAATTTTGAGCGCAAATCAGATTTTTGCCTTATCGAGTTCCGAAGTTCAGTTAATAACCAAGGCCTTGGATGGGTTGCGCGAGTCCACCGGAATTACCGGTCGACTCCTCGGCGAGGTTGGCCGTGCCGACGCCAAAGTGTCGCTTCAAGTGGCGGCAAAGTCGCTGCAATACGTTTGCGAGGTCAAACAAAACATTGACCGATTCCTGACTTTGGACGATCTGAAAGCTAGATCCATGGCGAATCAATCTACCCTCCTTGTTTGCAACCAACTTACCAATGCAATGGCAGTGCGCTGCCACGAGCTCGACATACAATTCATCGACACGGCCGGAAACGCCTACATTACTGACAGGGCGGGGATACTGATCAATGTTGCAGGCCGCAAGAGGGGAAAAGAATCTCTGATCGCTGCTCGCGAGATGACGATCACCCCTGCAGCTCTGCGCATGATGTTCGCGTTCCTGGCCGAACCATCCATGCTGAATGCGCTCTATCGAGACATTTCAAAGTCCGTGCGGGTATCGACTGGCGTAATCGGCAAAGTTTTTGACACCTTGGAAGCAAGGGGCTTCATTGGCACCGCGCCTGACGGAAATCGCATCATCAATTCGCCCGAGCTGATGTTAAGCGAGTGGGCCACAGGATACATGAGCCGTCTACGCCCGAAACTCAAGAAGTTTCGTTTCGCGATGTCCAACCCAAGTGATCTCCGTAGTGACTGGAACCCTGGATTTGGGATCTCCGCATGGGGCGGTGAGGTAGCCGCTGAAATTATCACAAAGCATCTGAATCCGGCAACGTACACCATCTACATGGATATGGAAAACACCAGCGTGCTTCACGAATTGGTGCAACGATTCCGGTTGCGCGCAGATCCTCATGGCCCCATCGAGGTCGTGCAACCGTTCTGGAATATGGATTGCTTTGCCGAATCCTTCCCTACGGTACCGCTGCATTTGGTCTATGCGGACCTCCTTGGTACGAACGATCCGCGGAACCTCGCCGTCGCTAAGCAAATCTCCCGTGAGGTCATCGACCATGTACACAATTCGAAGCGATAAACCGCTAGATCGAATCACCCTTGTCGTTCTCAAGGCTCTTCACATGATCGCAGCAAAGCACAAGGCCAACTACTTCATAATCGGCGCGACCGCCAGGGACATTCTCATGACCCACGTATTTGGGATCCACGCCGGGCGCGCGACACGCGATGTCGACTTTGCTATCGCGCTGGAGGACTGGAACCAGTTCGACATCATCAAGAAGGCATTTATCGATGGTGGTGATTTTCAGTCCGTGGCGGGTGAGTCGCATCGACTGTACTTCAAACAGAACGAATTCGGAACCGCATATCCCCTGGACCTCATTCCCTTCGGCCGAATCGAACGCGCCGGAAACAGGATCGCCTGGCCACCAGATATGACCGTTGTGATGAATGTGACAGGGTATGCCGAAGCGCTGGCGTCAGCACTACAGATCGATGTCGGCGACGGCCTTATTGCGAACGTCGTTTCGATACCAGCGCTGGCCGTCCTCAAGCTTCTGGCTTGGAACGAGAGAGGTTTGCTCGACAACAAGGACGCGCAGGATCTCTTCTATCTGCTTAGGCATTACCATGAAGCCGGCAATGCTGAACGACTCTATGGAGAAGCCTTCCCGGTCTTGGAAGCTTGCAGCTACGACATCGCTTTAGCCGGTGCCGCCTTGCTCGGCTACGACGCCAATCGCATCATCGAAGAAACTACACGCCAGGCTTTATTCGACGTATTGGGCGATCCAGTCAAACGGGACCGCTTGCTTATCCATATGGATCGATCAATAGCATCCGACGCGGCCCTCCGCTTCCAGTTCCTCGAGCAATTCGAACGCGGGCTTAGTCTGGCAGTTCTATAGGCGCTCAAGCGCTGATTGATGGAAATATCGGAATCTAATTTTCAGAATTCGCACCATAACAGTGTCCATTTGATACTGGGAGGCGGACGTGAACAGAGCGGGGGCAATGCGATAGCTGGACCGATTGATGGCCATTCAAGCCGACGTCGGGTTACGCCCTGCGGGCTAACCCGACCTACGTAGCGGCCCAGCAGCGGATATGAACCGGTAGGTCGGGTTAGCGCAGCGTAACCCGACGCGCCCCGCGCCATGCCGAGGTGGCGGGGTCAACCGTTGATGTCGGGTTACGCCCTTCAGGCTAACCCGACCTACGCAGCGGCGCAGCAGCGGATATGAATTGTAGGTCGGGTTAGCGTAGCGTAACCCGACGCGCCCCACGCAATGCGGAGGTGCCGGGTCAGCCGTTGATGTCGGGTTACGCCCGTTGGGCTAACCCGACCTACGCAGCGGCGCAGCAGGGGATACGAACCGGTAGGTCGGGTTAGCGCAGCGTAACCCGACATTCCCCGCTTGATAAATATTTTTAAATTTGCCCTAGATATTTCCCTGTTGCCTGCCGATAACATCAATAACGAAGGCTTGCTTGCCTGTTGGAAAGTAAGCCAGACGTTGCGGCTAAGTAGCCGGGTCCATCCACTTTAGTACACAGGAGTCGCACCATGTCCTCTATCATCAATACCAACTCGCTCTCGCTGATCACACAGAATAACCTGGTTAAATCGCAGTCGTCGCTGACCACCGCGATCCAGCGCCTGTCTTCCGGCCTGCGCATCAACAGCGCCAAGGACGACGCCGCCGGCCAGGCGATCGCCAACCGCTTCACCGCCAACATCAAGGGCCTGACCCAGGCTTCGCGCAATGCCAACGACGGCATCTCGCTGGCGCAAACTACTGAAGGCGCGCTGAACGAAATCAACACCAACCTGCAACGCGTGCGCGAACTGACGGTGCAAGCCTCCAACGGCAGCAACTCCAAATCCGATCTGGACTCGATCCAGAGCGAAATTACCCAGCGCCTGGCTGAAATCGACCGCACTTCGGCGCAAACCGACTTCAACGGCACTAAAGTGTTGTCTGGCGGTAACGCGCTCAAAATTCAGGTCGGCGCCAACGACACGGAAACCATCAGCATCGATCTGCAGAAAATCGATACCACCACGCTGGGTGTGAAGAGTTTCAATGTCAACGCTACCGGCACGGTCAATACTGCGGCAACCAAGAACGATCTGGTGCTGGCTGGTGCGGTGGCAAATGGCGCTGCAGTCAACGGCACCCAGCAATACGATGTGACGACAAATAATGTTGCTGCCACCTCGGCCAATGTGATGTCCAAGCTGGCTACGGCCGATACCGTCACCTACGGCGGCACGGATACGGGTTTTGGCAAGGCTGCGATTGGCGGTACATACACCTACGACGCGACCGCTGCTTCGTTTTCCTTCGATGTGGCCGATGCTACTGCGGCCAACACTTCCGCTTTCCTGACGCCCGCAGCGGGCGGCAGCAAGGCTGCCACGGTCACCATCGGCGGCGCGGCGCAGAATGTTTTGATCGACAGTGCCGGTAAACTCACTGCAGCCGACGACGGCGCGGTGCTCTTCCTTGACACGACCGGCAACCTGACCAAGACCGATGCTGGGGGTCTTGTGCAAGCCAATGTCAACGGCGGTGGTACTGCTAGCATAGCTCTTGCTGCTGCTGCCGGTGACCTTTTGGGCGCCATGTCAAACACTGCTGACGGTGTTGCCGGTACCATCAAGGTCGGCAGCACAACCTTGACAGCTGATAAGGTCACAGGGAGCGTATTCGACGTGGCCGGTGCGACGATTTCTGGCGCAGCGCTCACGAGCCTGGGCAATGCGGCGGGCTATACCGCCACTATTGCTGCCGGTGGTCCTACCACCTATACCGTGGTTGCAGGCACGGCAGCTGTCGGCGGTGCGGTGACCAGCGGCGGCGCGGTTTTCCTCGATACCGCAGGTGCTCTGACCACTACAGCGACCACCGTCACCAGCTACTACGAGCACAGCAACGGCGCAGTGATGGACAACGCTGGCAACACGGTGTATGCGGATTCGGCCAATACAGGTAAGTTCACCCTGAACGCACGCAGCGGCAACACCTCGACCGCGGATGCGATGAAGGTGCTCGATGCGGCTCTGGCCAAGGTGGATTCGCTGCGCGGCTCGCTGGGTGCGGTGCAAAACCGTTTTGACTCGGTGATCTCCAACCTGGGCTCCACCATCACCAACCTGTCCGCTTCGCGTTCGCGCATTGAAGATGCAGACTACGCAACTGAAGTGTCGAACATGACACGCGCGCAGATCCTGCAACAAGCGGGTACTTCGGTGTTGGCCAAGGCCAACCAGTCGACCCAGGGCGTGTTGTCGCTGTTGCAATAATCCGGCGCATTCGTCAACGTCCGGCAGTATTTGGCCGGGTGTTGGCGAAAATGGGGCGGCGGCCTGCGGGCCGCCGCTTGCAGGCAAGATGATCAGACAATCGGGCGCGCGTATTGTGCCCGATTGCGCTGCCCGGTCCCGCCTGAGTTTATTCAGGCGTGAGCGGGCAGCGCTTTTGACAGGGGTGAAGAATGTCGATTTCTATAGATCCAATCAGCGCAGGTGCAAATTTGCAGCAGTTGCAGCAAAGCCAGAAAATAGCGCAGCCGGATGCCAGTGGCGCGCAAGGCACGGACTTCAATGCGCGTACCGCCAGCGTACCGGGCAAGGTGTTCGCTGTATCCGAACCACCAGCGGCCAAAACTGTAGCCGAGGTCAAGGATGGCGGGGACGTCGATGCCGCCAAACGCAGCACCGAGCAAACCCGGCAGACCGAGCAATCGCTGCAGGAGATTAATAAAGTTCTCGCCACCCTGTCGATCAGCGTGCAGTTTCAGATCGACCCCGAGTACAAGGATGTGATCGTCAAGGTGGTCGATCAGGATAGCGGTAAAATAATCCGCCAGATTCCGTCCGAGGATGTCGTGCGCATTTCCAAGGCGATGGACAACCTGAAAGGGTTGTTGTTTGCCCAGACTGTGTAAATTGGGTAGGTCGGGTTAGCGGCTTCATCGCGTAACCCGACATTTGTAGCAGCCGGGAACGTCGGGTTACGCTACGCTAACCCGACCTACGCAACCCAGTTTGCACAGTTTGGCAATTGCGTAACATCAGTTAAATGAATAGGCAGAACAGGAACACATATGGCTTCAATTTCTTCCCTCGGGATCGGTTCGAATCTTGACCTGGCTAGCTTGCTGGATAAACTGAAAAGCGCCGAGCAATTGCCGCTAGTGGCGCTTCAGAATCAGCAAAAGAGTTACACCACCAAGCTGACCGCATACGGTCAGCTCAACAGTGCGTTGAGCGCGCTGCAGACCGCAGCGGCGGCGCTGGCCAAGCCAGCGTTGTACCAGGGCGTCAAGGCTACATCGAGCGCTACCGATGTGGTGACTGCTTCTGCGTTATCCACTGCGACCAGCGGCACTTATGCGTTGAATGTCACAAAGCTGACGCAAGCGCAGTCGTTGGCGGCAACAGGCGTGGAAAACACCACCGACGCGATCGGCGATGGCATTACGGTGACTAAAGTGCAGTTTGAATTCGGCACGACTTCCGGTGCTTTATTTACTCCCGATGCTGATCCCACTCGTACCAAGTCGATTGATATTGACCCTGCGCACAGTTCGCTGGCGGATATTGCCAAAAAAATCAATGACACTGCCGATCTCGGCGTGACGGCCTCCATCGTCAATGATGGTAGCGCTACGCCGTATCGGCTGGTATTAACATCCAAGCAAACAGGCGAAGCATCGAGCATGCGCATTAAGGTATCCGGCGATCCGGCTGATCTGGTTAATCCTAATGGCGATCCTGCACTGTCGAGCTTGCTGACACACGACCCGGCCGGACAAAAGCTGCAGCAAACCGTAGCCGCGCAAAATACCGAATTTACCGTGAACGGCATTGACATCACCAGCGCCACCAACACTGTGACGGGTGCGATCCAGGACGTGACGATGACGGTGGCCAAGCTAGGTGCCAGCACACTGTCGGTGCAAAACGATACCGCCAGCGTAGGAAACGCGATTGCTACTTTTGTGAATGCCTATAACAACTTGCAAGGCGTCTCCAAGCAACTGACCGCGTTTGACGCGACCAGCAAGTCGGGCGCAGTTTTGCTGGGGGATTCAACCCTGCGCAACATCCAGGTCGGCATTCGGTCAGCGTTGACTACCGCACAAACGGACGACGGCAGCGGCTTGACGATGTTGTCGCAGATCGGCGTAACGTTCGAGAAGGACGGCACCTTGGCGATAGATTCGACCACGAGCAAAACCGCGAACCCGGTCAAGCTGGGAGCCGTATTGAGCAGTAATCTGAGCGGCGTAGCGAACTTGTTTTCTGGTGGTACCGGAGGCTTCGGCACCCAGTTGTCGTCGCTGATTACCAGCTATACCGACACCACCAATGGCACGTTGACCGCGGCTACCAAGGGCATCAATAAAACTCTGGATTCGCTCGGCAAGCAATTTACAGCCATGTCGGATCGGGTTGATTCCACTGTCGCGCGCTATAAGGCCCAGTTTACGGCACTCGACGTACTGATCAGCAGCATGAATCAGACCAGTTCCTATCTGACGCAACAGTTCGATGCGTTGAATAACACCAGCAAAAACTAAGGTCACCCATGTACGGACGCAAAGCGATGGCTAACTCAGGCGCCAATAGTTATGCCAAGATCGGTCTCGAAACCGGGATCATGAGTGCATCGCCGCATCAGTTGGTTGCGATGCTGTTCAACGGCGCCAGGATGTCGATCAGCATGGCGCGCCATCATATGGCGAGCGGCGAAATCGTAGCCAAAGGCAATGCGATTTCGAAGGCCATCAACATCATCGATAACGGCCTCAAGACCAGCATCGACGCCGATGCGGGCGGCGAGGCCGGAGCCGCGCTGGCAGCCAATGTGACGGCACTGTACGATTACATTATCCAGCGCCTGATGTATGCTAACTTGCGCAACGACCCGGAACTGCTCAACGAAGCGGATCGCTTGCTGGAAAACATCAGTTCTGCCTGGAACGAGATTGGCGGCAACAACTCCACACCGCAGCCGGATGCGATGCCCACCACAGCCCGGCTATCCATAAGAGAGTGACATGGAACATCAGAATGCAGTAATAGATTGTTACGAGCAGATTGCGCCGCTAGTGGCGCGCATGCTGGAGTTGGCGCGCGCCGGCAACTGGGATGCTCTGGTAACGCTGGAGGCGCAGTTTCGTGCCGACATCGAGCACCTCAAGTCGCTGGAGCCGGCGGATACGCTGGATCAACCGCAACTGGCGCAAAAGCGCCGCTTGTTAAAAAAAATCCTTGCCGACGATGCGGAAATCCGCAACATCCTGTCGCCGCAACTGGCGCGCTTGGGCGCATTGCTGGGCAGCATGCAGCAACAGCACAACCTGCATCAGGCTTACGGCCAATAAGGTATTGTCATGAGCGGCGTGACGTCTCTGGTCGATACCATGCTGCCATCGAAGCTGACGCAGCGCGTCGATCTGGTGCCGCTGAAGCCGGAGGTGGAAATCGCCGGTACCGAAGCAGTCGCCAACGTAGAAAAAGTCAGCAACGATGTCCGGTTGCCATCGCGCGCGGCAATGCTGCGTCAGCTGGGGCCAGGACTGATCGATGTGCACGATGCGCAAGATGCACACGATGGCGCCAACCCCCCACGTACTGCAACGACTTCCGCCCTCACGACATTGAGCGCCGCTGCGCGTGCCATTAGCGCGATTCTCGGCCCGATCCCAGGCGTCGCCAGCGCGGTGCACGGCAGCGCGCCGGTATGGTCGCAGCCAAGTACTCCGGTGCCGCAACAATTGGCTGCCGCATTAGCCCGCACTGTGGCAACCAGCGGTCTGTTTTACGAATCCCATTTATCGCAATTCGCCAGCGGCGCACGCACGCTGGCCGAATTGGCGCAGGAACCGCAAGCGCGTCTGGGGCCGCTGCAACAAACCCATCCAGAATTGCTGAACAATCGTGCGGCGCCGCAAGCCGGTTCGCTGACCACACTGCAGGGCGGCATTGCCGAGCCATCGGCATTGCTCGCGCCGACGACTGCCACAAATTCGATCAATCCAGGTGTTGCGGCAGGCCCCGCAGCTCCTTTTATTGCCAACGGCATAGCGAATGCCGCGATGCCGTTTAATCCTGCGGATGTCGCAAATGCCGTCAATCGGACTGGGCCGGTCGGTAGCGATCAGCACGACGCTGCCGGATCGGATGCGGGATCGGCCGATGCGTCGCATTTGCACAACGCCGGCGCTTCCCATCGTCCTACGCCTGCCAGCATAGCCGCGGCCTACAATGCCAGCGGTACTGCCGCTTTACCGCAATCCGACGCGCCGCCTGCGCAGTCGGCGCAGCCCGATTCTGGTATCGACAAAAGCACGCAATCGATTGTTCCCGATGCGGTGCGTGGCAGTAGTCAGGTCGCCGGCATGCATCAGGATGCGGTAGCGTTGGTGCGCCAGCAACTTGAGTTGTTGGCAGTACCGGTATTTCGCTGGAGCGGCGAAGTGTGGCCAGGTACCCAAATGGATTGGGAGTTGAGCGAAGAGCGCAATAATCAAGCGGAAACTTCCGAGCCCGAAACTGCGTCGCGCACCTGGCAAACCCGCCTGACAATGACTTTGCCCACTCTTGGCGCAATCGAAGTGCGCCTGAGCATGGTCAATGCGCAATTGCAGGCGCATCTGGCGGCAGGCGAAGAAACCAGTATCGCACTGCTGCGCAACGACGGCGACGAACTGCGCCAGCGTTTTGCCGCCGCCGGCCTGCAACTGACAGGCTTGCAAATCGCACCGCTGGAACAAAAAACCTGATTGAAAAATGGCCGGGCTAGGGAAGCGGAAACGTCGGGTTACGCTGCGCTAACCCGACCTACGGGCGGATGCGTTAATGTAGGGCGGGTTAGCCCGAAGGGCGTAACCCGACATCGGACTGTGTTAGCGTATCGAACCCTAAACGAATATGCTGGAGTATAGGTAAAAAAGCGGCATATCCGCATAATTCTAGTGCGGCACATTAAAATACCTGGCCTAGTATATATTTTATTTCAAGGCGTGGCCTTGGGTCGTGCCAGCCGGCAATTGAGGGCGTAAAATACGGCCTTCTTCCGTATCTAAAAAACGTCGATGGAGTGGGAATGGAAAGTCGGCAACCGGATCGCCAAAGTGCCGTAGCGTTATCGTACTCGGCCAAAGATAAAGCGCCGGTGGTGGTGGCGAAAGGGTACGGTGTAGTCGCTGAATCGATTGTGCAGCGCGCCCGGGAAAATGGCTTGTACGTGCATGAGTCGCCTGAGTTGTTGAATTTGCTGATGCATGTCGATCTGGACGATCATATTCCGCCTTCTCTGTATGTGGCAGTCGCTGAATTGCTGGCGTGGCTGTACCGTCTCGATGGTGGGTTGCCCGAGCAGGCGCCGCCGTCGTTGAAAAAATGAAAGAGTACCCCGCAGCACTGGCTTAATTGCCGTCTGCCGGAATCAATAGCGCAAAATGGAAATACAAATGGATGAAAAGAATTCACCGCAGTCGGCGGCTCTGCAATCATCGGAGTCCGGGTCGATGCGCGACGCGCTTGCTGCATTGGAGGATTTTCGCATTACGCATCCAAAAGAAATCGGCAGCGTGTTGCGGCAATTGATGCGCCGCAAGGATTTTCTGGCGGTGGAATGCAGCAATCGTCCGCATCGCATCGTTACCCGTATTCTCGATGTCGATCAGGATGCCGGAGTTTTTATTTACGATTGCAGTGCCGATCAGACTTACAACCGTTTGTTGCTGGAATCGGAAGAAAGTTATTTCTCCGCCACGCAAGATGGTGTGCGTATCCAGTTCGTGGGCGCACGACCGGAACAGCATGAGTTTGAAGGGGCGTTTGCGTTTCGCTCTTTGCTTCCCGAAAGCTTGTATCGGATGCAGCGACGTGAATTTTTCCGGGTTGAGACGCCGCTTATGGAGCCATACCGTTGCACAGCGCAGTTGCCCGATAAGCGTCAGGTAAGTTTTGATATATACGATCTGTCGCTTAATGGCGTCGGCCTGCGATCAAAGGATCCGATCTTGGGTAATCTGCCGATTGGCACGTTATTGAGCAAGGCCGTTCTGGATTGCAACAAGCTGGGTACGATGGAAACTAATCTGAAAATTACTTATTTAAACAATATCCGGAACCCTAGCGATCCGATTTACCATTTCGGTTGTCGTTTTGTAGGCTTTGCGAAAGCGAAGGAACCGGTTTTGCAGCGGATGATTAATTATCTCGAAATGGCACGCAGGGGGCGTAGAGATTAAATACTGTGATTAGACGTTTGCATTAGGCTTCGCTCCATCCGCATTGCAAAGCAACGGCCTTTTGTCTTCGGGGCAATGGCAATAATGCGGAATTATTTCTTTGTCTGTGCCATGTTGCTGATGAAGATAGCCGATGAGTGGTTTTAATGGCAATTTTTCTGTTGTGCAGTTGGTACACTCGTGTTGCTCAAACAGGAGCTGTCTAAGTCGTTTTAAATAATGAATACACATGTTGTTGCATGTAGGTAAGGCATATCTCGACTTGAATCAACCGTAAATATCCCCTTGAATCGCACCATAAATAACTGTTTCCCCAAGCAGAAAGTGCGATTTCAATCACTATCTTCAATATTGCATACCACTATTGAAGATAGAAATATTCCCTCTATTCAACAAAATCAAACTTTTTTTGATGAGATATTTAATTATTTCATACACGCCAAGAACAAGGGCAATCTGGTATATTCCTTTCCGGCAAGTTGTAGATAGTTAAAAAATGCAGGAATGGTGTGTTGATTTTGAGGATAAAGATGAACGGCAACGACAATGGCAATGGAATTGTGAATGAGATTGGTGACGTCAACCTGTCTTATTTGCTGCTGGCGCAGCGTCTTCTCAGAGAGGATCGCGCAACCGCAATGTTCCGCTTGGGATTGAGCGCAGAGTTGGCTGAACTGCTGGGAAATTTGTCGCTGTCGCAAATCGTGAAGCTGGCTGCTTCCAGTCTTCTTTTATGCCGTTTCCGGTTCGATGACCATACGATTCTTTCTGCGCTGACGCATAGCGGCAAGGATATTGCATTGCAACAGGCGCACGCCGCCATTTTGCTGGCTGGGCAGCCGGTTGAAGAGATTCGCTGATGTCCTGCATTAATTCCCCGATGGCTTCTCGTATTGACGAGATTGCTGACCGTCATGGCTAGCAAAAGCGTAATCCTGGAAGCGCAGGATATTCATCTTGCGATTGATTTGATCAAGCTGGGTGCGCGTCTTCAATTTCTGGAGGCGGAAACGAGCTTGAGTCGCGATCGTCTCATTAAGCTATACAAGGAAGTCAAAGGCGTTTCGCCCCCGAAGGGATTGCTGCCGTTTTCGACCGACTGGTTTATGACATGGCTGTCCAATATCCATTCGTCGATGTTTTACAATATTTATCGCTTCATGATCACGCATGGAGAATGCAAGCAGATAGTCGCGATCATCAAAAGTTATCGGCTGTATCTTGAGCAAATCAAATTGCAGGGCAGCGAACCGATTCTGGATTTCACCCGCGCCTGGACGCTGGTGCGCTTCTTCGATAGCGACATGTTGCAGTTAAGCACCTGCACCCGCTGCAATGGACATTTCATTGCGCATGCGCACGATCCGCAAAGTACTTTTGTCTGCGTGTTATGCCGGCCGCCATCGCGTGCCGGTAAAACGCGCAAGTTGGCAGATGCCAGCGGTGCCGTCAATGTCTTCAAGCCATTGTCACAGCCGGTGGCAAATCCCTCTGCGGAAAATCTCACCGGACAAGTAGTCGCTGCAGAATAAGTAGTTAAAAGGTTATATACCTAAAGATTTTTTTCAGGGAGAGTGGATAGTGCTAGTTTTAATCGGCTACGCAATTGTGGTGCTGTCGGTATTTGGCGGTTACGGACTGATGGGCGGCCATTTCGGTGCGCTATACCAGCCATATGAATTGCTGATCATCGGCGGTGCGGCAATCGGTGCATTTGTCGTGGGTAACAATGCCAAGACTATCCGCGCCACGCTCAGGGGACTTCCGCAAGTATTGCGTAGTACAAAACACGACAAAGCGATGTACATGGAGTTGATGGCGTTGCTGTACGTGTTGCTGGCGAAAGGACGCAAAGACGGTATGCTGGCATTGGAGTCAGACATCGACGAACCGGCCAATAGCCCGGTGTTTGCTCAATACCCAATGATTCTCAGCGATGCTCGGATGATCGAGTTTTTAACCGATTATCTGCGCCTGATTGTCAGCGGCAATATGGATCCCTTCGAGATCGAGTCATTGATCGACCACGAAATCGAGACTTATCAGGAAGAGGGCGAGGTACCTGCTCATAGCCTGACCAGAGTCGGCGATGCGCTGCCGGCATTGGGGATTGTGGCGGCTGTGATGGGCGTGGTACATGCTCTGGGTTCGGCAGATTTGCCGCCGGCTGAAATGGGCGCATTGATCGCCCATGCAATGGTCGGCACTTTCCTCGGAATTTTGCTGGCGTACGGATTCGTGTCGCCGCTGGCATCTTTAATCGAGCAACAGGTGTCTGAAAGAATCAAGCTATATCAGTGCATCAAAGTGACTCTGCTGGCGAATCTGAACGGTTACGCACCACAATTGGCAGTGGAGTTTGGTCGCAAGGTATTGTATTCAACCGAACGCCCTTCGTTTACCGAGCTGGATGAACATGTACGTCAAGTCAAGAATCGTTAGACAGCACCGGTTCGAAATGGCGAAAGTATGAGTAAACATAAACATCGGATTATCGTCAAGCGTGCCCCCACCGGCAAACATAAATCGCATGGCGGCGCATGGAAAATTGCCTATGCCGATTTCATGACGGCAATGATGGCCCTGTTTCTGGTGCTGTGGCTGCTGGCTATTTCCAAGCCCGAGCAGGTTGGCGGTATCGCGGAATATTTTCGTACGCCGCTCAAGGTAGCACTGACTGGCGGTCAAAAAAGCAGCACCAGTAGCAGCATTATTCCCGGCGGTGGTACCGATCCGACGCATTCAGACGGTGAAGTGAATTTGCCGGATACTGATGCTGCGGATGTCGATCGCTTGCAGGAACTTAAGGAGCGCCTGGATCAGATGATCGAGGCTAGTCCGGTCCTCAAGCAATTTCGTCCGCAATTGCTGATTGATATTACCAGCGAAGGCTTGCGGATTCAGATAGTCGATAGCCTTAACCGACCGATGTTCGATCTTTCCAGTGCTAGGGTTAAGCCTTATATGGGAATTATCTTGCGTGATATCGGACCGGTTTTGAATGAACTGCCCAATAGCATTACCCTTTCTGGACATACTGATGCAACACTCTATGTGTCGGGTGAAAAATCGTACAGTAACTGGGAACTGTCGGCCGATCGCGCGAATGCGTCCAGGCGGGAACTGGTTGCGGGCGGTATGCAGGATGCGAAAGTGATGCGGGTAATAGGGGTAGGTTCGACCATGCATCTGAACAAGAAAAATGCATTGGACCCGACCAATCGCCGCATCAGCATTATCGTTTTGAATCGCCGCGCCCAAGCGCGAATCGAACAAGAGAATGCTGGCGATACCAACGTCAAAATTGATGGGAAGTCACCTACTGCTGATCAGTTTGGAAAAGTTGTCACAAGTGTACCTGCTGCGCCTCCGTCCCAAAATGTTCCGAAAGCTTCTGCCGTCAAGCTTTAGTATTCGTTGGAAATACAGCGTGCGGCTGGCTATCCGGCAGCTGCAAACTATTGGTCGCAAGCAGGTCGTAGTCAGTATCGAAAACTGACTCAATCCCAAAAAACGCTTTGGAAAATTTTTTTCGCTCCATGTGGCTTTGAGCAGGGAATGCAGCCCGTCATCATTTCCGTGCATGTTGAAGAAGAGGCTTCCTGTCTGCGCAACAGAGCATCCTTGCAAGCCTGTATGCGCGCAACAAACGCTATCCATATTCGATACACCTGCTTAGCACGAGTGTTTTGTGTATCACCTTGTCGTTCCGCGTTCATTTCCAGTACATCGCATGTATCGCGAATACGCAGGAATACAGCATCGTTTATTGCATCTTCATATCCAGTACATCTCCCTTCTATTGATCACTCACATTAGCTTTACAATAGGGCATTATGAATAAAGCCTTTGTAAAAGAATCGGATGATGACGATGACGACGCATGGGAAGCCGCGTCGGCGATTCCTGCCGGGTCGAAGAATTACATGACACCCGCTGGGCATCAACGCATCCGCGACGAGCTGCTGCATCTGATTGATGTAGCCCGTCCAGAGGTCGTGCAAATTGTGTCATGGGCGGCAAGCAACGGCGATCGTTCGGAAAATGGCGATTACATTTACGGCAAGCGGCGTTTGCGCGAGATTGACCGGCGCATCCGTTTCCTGACCAAGCGACTGGATTTGGCGGAGGTGGTCGATCCGAGCGTGCATTACGGGCTGGATCAGGTATTTTTCGGCGCCACCGTAACGTATGAAAACCAGGCGGGGGAAGAAATCACCGTGACCATTGTCGGTATTGACGAACTTGATCCGCTGCATGGCAAGATCAGCTGGATTTCGCCGGTAGCCAGAGCGCTTACCAAAGCCCGGGAAGGGGAATCCGTGATGCTGAAAACTCCGCTGGGAATTGATGAACTGAACATTTTGGCGGTCAGTTATCCGATGCCTGGAAACGCTATTTGAACGATGCGCTCTGGATTGATGGCATATAAATTGCATACTGCTATCGGATCATCCTCTAACAGGCTTCATGTGATTCATTGCGGTTCAATGAAACCAATTTTCTCAAATTACCGTCGTTCCTGTCACACTTTGCGAGGAGACGACGGCTGTAATTATTGGATTGATTGCTCACATCCACATAGAGCCGTTTAACTTGCCTATCCCTCTATTTAAATATGACTTTTGCCTATTCCCGCCTGAATCATCCATTGCGCGTGCCATTGGCAGCCGAAGTGCATTCCCGCCCTTCATTACGCCTGTCAGCGTCGGAGAATTTGACGCATCTTGCCATCTATGCGCACGGCGACAGTACCGTCGGCAATGATAATCTTGCGATACAGCATGCGATTCTGTCCGATTTGTGTGCCTATTTCGGAGTTGCCGCTCCCGCAGGAGCGGCGAAGTATTACTTTCACGATTTTGGTCAGTTCCGCCTGCAATGGGAGTGCCATACCGAATTCTCTACGTACACTTTTGCCAAGAGTCATCCTGAACAACTGCCGGTAGACGATGTATTCGATCACATGCCGCTGGTACTGATTCCGCAAGGCTGGTTGCTCGGCTTGCAAGGAAAACTGATGGTTGCAGCGCATGTTGCATTGGGTCCGGCGGTATCGCTGGATGCAGCAGCATTGGCGGGTTTACAGAGCGTTCTCGATGGCGATGTGCTGGTTGGCAGTACCGTTTTACAGGAAGGCGGTGAAGTGTGGACCGATTTTCTGGTCAAGGCAGATGGTTTTAGTCGCTTCGTGATTCGGGATATCGGCTTTCAGGCGCAAGAAGCGGGGCGCGTGGTCCAGCGCGTGCTGGAAGTGGAAACCTATCGAATGATGGCGTTGCTGGGTTTGCCGCATGCGCAGTATGCTGCGCCGCTGTTGAACGATGTGGAGAGCGAACTGGCAGCCCTGACGGCCACCATGACCGATGCCGATGAGGTGACTCTGGACGTCTTGTCGAGCGATGCCGATGACGAGCAGATTTTGTTGCGCAACATTACCGGACTGGCGGCGCGCATTGAAAAATTGTCGATGGATAATAGTTATCGTTTTGCCGCTTCGCAAGCGTATTTTCGGCTAGTTAAGTCACGCATCGAAGAATTGCGGGAGACCCGGATCGATGGGGTACCGACAGTGGGAGAATTCATGGCACGTCGCCTGTCGCCTGCGATGAATACCTGCGAATCGGTGGTACGCCGGCAAGAAGCACTGGCCGAGCGGATTGCGCATACCAATGATTTGCTCAGAACGCGGGTCGGTATCGTGCAGGAACGCCAGAACAGAAAAATCCTGGAATCCCTCAATACCCGGGCGGCCCAGCAATTGCGCCTGCAGCAATCGGTGGAAGGCTTGTCCGTGGTGGCAATTTCGTATTATATGGCAGGCTTGTTCGGCTACATCGGCAAGGCAATGAAAGCGGGCGGGGTGCCGGTTAATCCTGAAGTGGCGACCGGCGTTCTGGTACCGATAATTGCAGTTGGCGTGTGGCTGGGCTTGCGTCGTCTGCATCAACAGGTCAGCAAACACCATTGAGAGTGCAGGAATACGTAAAATTGCAGTATGCAAATCGCGGTAAGCCCTGATTATAAGGGCTAACTTCTGGGCCGATTTCGGGTTTCACTGCGGACATCGCCTAACTGCGTGGGTTTAGCCGTGCTCGCGTTCCAGTCGTTCGACTCCCGCCAGGCGTCGTATGCTGCGGATCAGACGTGCCAGATGGACACGATTTTCAACTTGTATCGTGAAGCGCAGATGGATCATCGCGCGGTCCAGATATTTCTCTTGATCCATTAATACATGAATAATGTTGGCGTCCGATTCATTGATTTCGGCAGCCACGCGGGCCAGGATGCCTCTTTCGTTTTGTACCAGAAGCTTGATGCGGCAATCGAAGCGACGGTTCAGGTTTTCGCCCCAGGCTACAGTGGTCCAGCGGTCAGCTTCCTTGCTGCTTAAACGTTTGGCCACTTCACAATCGTCGGTATGCACGATCAGACCTTGATCGCGCTTTAACTGACCGATAATATGGTCGCCCGGTATCGGTTGGCAGCACGGCGCCAGTTGTACTGCAGCACCTTCGTTGCCATAAATGATGACAGGTTCAAGATGATCGGCGGTAGAATGGTTTTTGGCTCTTTGCAGCGTTGAACTTTCATTCTCGTACAAGCTCATGATATGGCGCGCTACCAGCGCCGCCATTCGTTTGCCTATGCCGATATCGATATATAACTCTTCCATCGATTTGGCGCGTGATTCGTTGAGCAACCGTTCCAGTTGCGCTTGCGGTACTTCAGTGTCGATTTCCAGTGCGGTCAGCGCCTGGGTCAGCAATTGTTTACCGAGTTCAAGCGACTCGGATGGATTGATGGTGCGCAGATGATGCCGGATCGCCGATCTTGCTTTGCCGGTACGCACGAAAGCGAGCCAGGTCGGGCTGGGACGCGACGAGGGCGAAGTGACGATTTCGACAATATCGCCATTGTGCAACTCTGTGCGTAACGGGGCGTGCTCATGGTTAATCTTGGTTGCAATCGCCTGGTCGCCGATATCGGTGTGAATGGTGTAGGCAAAATCAAGCGCGGTTGCACCTCGCGGCAGCGCAATGATGGTTGATTTCGGCGTAAATACATATACCGAATCGGGAAACAGATCGACCTTTACATGTTCGAGAAATTCGGCCGAATCGCCGGTCTGCTTCTGGATATCGAGCAAAGATTGCAGCCAGACGTGGGTGCGCTGTTGCAGATCGGACAGATTGGCTTCGCTGCTTTTGTAAAGCCAGTGGGCAGCAACGCCTGACTCTGCTACGCGATGCATGTCCTGGGTGCGAATCTGGAATTCGACTGGTGTACCGTAGGGGCCGATCAGCGTCGTATGCAGCGACTGGTAGCCATTCAGTTTGGGAATGGCGATGTAGTCCTTGAATTTTCCCGGCATCGGCTTGTAGAGCGCGTGCAGGGTGCCGAGGGCGACATAGCAATTGGCGAAGCTGTCGACTACCACACGGAATCCGTACACATCCAATACCTGGGAAAAAGACAGGTGCTTGGCGCGCATTTTTTTGTAAATGCCATAGAGCGTTTTCTCGCGCCCGTAAACTTGCGCCTCGATACCGGCAGCCTCCAAGGTACTGTTGACCGATTCCAGGATTTTACTGACCACTTCGCGACGGTTGCCGCGTGCGGCTTTTACCGCCTTGGTCAGTGTTTTGTAACGGTTAGGGTGCAGATGCAGAAACGACAAATCCTGCAATTCGCGATAAATGCTGTTGAGCCCAAGCCGGTGCGCAATCGGGACATAGACTTCCATCGTCTCGCGCGCAATACGGCGTTTTTTCTCGGGCGCCATCACGCCTAGCGTACTCATGTTGTGCAGGCGATCGGCTAGCTTGATGAGGATCACGCGCACGTCGCGTGCCATCGCCAGCAGCATTTTCCGGAAATTTTCCGCTTGCGCTTCTATCTGGCTCTGGAATTCGATTTTCTCCAGCTTCGACAAGCCGTCCACCAGAGCGGCTACCGGCGCGCCGAAACGCTCGATCAGTTCCTCTTTCTTCACGTCCTGATCTTCCATCACGTCATGCAATAAAGCAGCCATGATGGCTTGCGCATCGAGCTTCCAGTCGGCGCAAATTTCGGCTACTGCGATAGGATGGGAGATGTAGGCTTCACCGGACTTACGCATCTGGCCCAGATGCATTTCATCAGAGAAACGATAGGCTTCCTTGACTTTTTTCAAGTCCGAAGGAGACAGGTATTGTGCTAGTTTGGTGGTGAGCGGCGTAATTGAGACTGCGCCGATGCTGTGTTGAGTACCGTCTTTCGATGCGGATTTTTTATTGCTGGCAGAATTCTGCTCCGATCGTTCAGAATCCGACCGGGTAGCTAATGCGGCTGATGGGGGCGTCTCTGCAGGTGTCTGGTTCATGCTGGGGAGCTATCAGCCGCATGGCGGTCATCGGGTAGAGATAAGGTTAATCGCGTTAACGCCGACTTGATGCCGCGTCGGACGGAGGATTAGTTGGGAACCTTTTTCAGCATTTCGATCCCGACTTTACCAGCGGCGATTTCGCGCAGCGCTACTACTGTTGCCTTGTCGTCGGCATCCACTTTTGGCGTATGGCCTTGCAGCAGCTGGCGTGCACGATAGGTGGCGCTCAACGTGAGTTGAAAGCGGTTCGGGATATGTTTCAGACAATCTTCGATGGTAATACGGGCCATGGATGCTCCTAAAAATGCGACCTTAACTTATTAATTTAAATTTGCATGTATGCCCAATTGGGCAAATAGTGATGTATTGCGCGCCGCTTGTTGCGCAAACCGGCAACGGGCCGCTCTTACGATCGCCGTTAGCTCGGACAATGCGATCGCAAACTCTTGATTGATAATAGCATATTCAAACTCTGAGGCGTGGGCGATTTCCCCGCCTGCAGCCAGGAGCCGGCGCGTAATGATGTGGGGTTCATCCTGCCCGCGTTTTTTCAGGCGCTCTTCCAGCGCGGCAATGGACGGCGGCAAAATGAAGATACCGACCGCGTGCGGGAATCGCTTTTTGATTTGTTGCGCGCCTTGCCAGTCGATTTCGAGCAATACGTCGGTGCCGGCTTGGATCTGGTCCGCAATTTGCAGCCGGGAAGTGCCATAGTAATTGCCATGCACTTCGGCCGACTCCAAAAATTCGCCTTGCTTTTCTCTTGCCAGAAAGTCATCCGGAGTGATGAAGTGGTATTCGCGTCCATTTTGTTCGCCCGGCCTGGGCGCGCGGGTGGTGAAGGAGATCGAGAGCTTGATGGCTGGCTCCTGCGCCAGCAGGGCATTGACCAAAGTAGATTTTCCGGCACCCGACGGTGCAGCCACCATGAACAGGCTGCCAGAAGATGCATGTGTTTGGGACATCGTAATCCTTGCTAATGACGGCCTGTCGGAGGTTGCCAAAACCGGTTCTGCCAGCACGCCGGGTAACCGCGTTAAATTTTAAAAAACAGGAGTATAGCTAATAACTGCCTGTTCCCGCATATATTTAAAGAGCATTGAATTTAACTGGGGCATGTATGCTGTTTTCCCGGTTCTTGCTACTTCTTGCTATTACTTCAAGTTATTCCAGATTTTGCACCTGCTCGCGCATTTGTTCAATCAGCAGTTTCAGCGCCATTGATGCATCGGATAATTCCTTGACCGATGCCTTGGCACCGAGCGTGTTGGCTTCGCGGTTAAGTTCCTGCATCATGAAATCGAGCCGTTTGCCAACCTGACCGCCTTTTTTCAGTATCTGACGGGTTTCATTCAGATGTGCCGCCAGGCGCGACAATTCTTCTGCTACATCGATCCGGATGCCGTACAGGCTTACTTCCTGCCGGATACGTTCCAGCGCTTCCTGGCGCGATAGTGCCTGGGTGGTGGCTGTGGCACTGTTTTGGCTCGCCAGTCCGAGCGCTTCCTGCATACGCTCTATTGCTTTTTGCTGGAATTGCAGTACAACTTGCGGAATCAACGGCGTGATGTCGCGCACGATCTGATCCATGGTGTCAATGCGCACCAGCAACATCGCTTCCAGCGCAGCGCCTTCGCGCGTGCGCGACTCGATGAAGGCGTCCAGCGCTGCGTTCATGGTTGCGGCGACCTCGGCTTGCAAGGTTTCCTGGCCGATTTCGGTTTCCGCGATGACGCCGGGCCAGCGCAGCAGTTCATTGACCGAGAGCGGTGCGGCATCGATGAAGTGCTGACGCACTGTATTTTGCATTGCTGCCAAATCCTCCAGCAGCGCAGTATTGAGCGTCTGGCCTGCGTCAGCCTTGACCTTGCGGCCAAAGCTCAGTCGGCATTCGACCTTGCCGCGCGTGGTGCGTGCCATGATGGCTTCGCGCAAGATCGACTCGACTGCGCGTAAATCGTCATTAAGGCGAAATTGCAGGTCGAGAAAACGCGAATTGACGCTTTTGATCTCGATAGTCAGAGTGCCGGCAGCGGCCTCTTTGGTGGTGACTGCGTAGCCAGTCATGCTGCAGATGCTCAAGTTGACTCCCGTGTTTTGCTTTACAAAAATATGATTTATCAACACAATCCGAATCTCTACCGCTTAGGAAAATATGGCCGCGCAAAACAATGCACCCTTGCCAGACGGACTGCAAATTTCCGGATATCGCATTGTAAAGAAGATTGCATCCGGCGGGTTCAGTATTGTCTATCTGGCTTATGACGAGAGCGGCAACGCTGTTGCGATCAAGGAATATCTGCCCAGCAGCCTGACCTTGCGCCAACCGGGCGAACTGTCGCCGCAGATTTCAGCGCCCAATCTGCCTGTGTTTCGAATGGGGCTGAAATGCTTTTTCGAGGAGGGCCGGGCGCTGGCGCGCATTTCGCATCCGAACGTGGTCAGCGTGATTAATTTCTTTCGCGCTAACGATACCGTGTATATGGTGATGGCTTATGAGTCGGGACGGTCGTTGCAGGATCATATTTTGCGCCGTCGTGATTCAGGCGAGAAGCCGTTGCTGTCGGAGCGTTTCATCCGCACGATGTTCAGCCAAGTCTTGAACGGATTGCGCGAAGTGCACGCGAACAAGTTATTGCATCTCGATTTGAAGCCGGCAAATATTTACCTGCGGATCGACGGTACGCCGATCCTGCTCGATTTTGGCGCCGCACGGCAAACCTTGCGCACCGATCTGGCCAAGGTGTATCCGATGTATACCCCGGGTTTTGCACCGCCCGAGTTATATGTGAAGAACGGCAGTTTGGGCCCCTGGACCGACATTTACAGTATTGGCGCGGCAATGTTTTCCAGCATGATCGGAGCGCCGCCCCCGCCGGTCGAACAGCGCAGCAAGATCGATAAAGTCGATGGTTATCTGGCCAAGCTGGAGGGTTTGTATTCGCCGGAATTGATCAAGGTAGTGCGCTGGTGCTTGATGCTTGATCCGCTGGCGCGCCCACCCAGCGTATTTACGCTGCAAAAAGCTTTGCAGGAAGCGGTGGCAGTCGCGCCGGAGCCAAGCGCTCTGATGCGTTTTTCCAAAAAATTGCGCAATGTTTGGGCGCGGCTCGAGCACAACAATCCCAAATCGGGAATTACCATCCAGGAAGACACCCGGTAATTTTTTATTCATTTACGAAAACGACCGGCATGCGTCGTTTTCTCACAACAGATCAACACAATGCGATTTTCCGTCTATCAAGAAAGCCATATCGGCGGTCGCAAGGTCAACCAGGACCGCATGGGCTACAGTTTTACCCGCGATGCGTTGTTGCTGTTGCTCGCTGATGGCATGGGTGGGCATATCCAGGGTGAAATGGCGGCCACCATTGCATTGCAGACCATTAACACACTATTTCAGCAAAACGCTACGCCCTATATCGGACATCCGGAGCGTTTTCTGGAGGAAAGTTTTTTGGATGCGCATCGTGCAATTTTGGATTATCGCGCCGCGCACAATTTGCCGGAAACGCCGCGCACCACCATTGTTGCGTGCCTGATTCAACATGGCTGCGCGTATTGGGCGCATTGCGGCGATTCGCGCCTGTACTGGATGCGTAACGGTCAAATACTGTCGCGCACCCGTGATCACTCGCGCATCGAAACCCTGATTGCCCAAGGGAAGGTGAAACCGTCCGAGCGCGATACGCATCCCGACCGCAACAAGTTATTCAATTGCCTGGGTGCGCCGAACTTGCCGATGGTCGAGATTTCTCGCCGTTCTTCGCTGCAGGCCGGCGACATCATGCTGTTGTGTTCGGACGGTTTATGGTCGGTGCTGCCGGATCACATATTGGCCCGGAGCTTGCACGACAACACGATCGTGCGCGCAGTGCCGGAACTGCTGACTACGGCAACCGGGATCGCCGGCAAGCATTCCGATAACGTCACTGCATTGGCGATGTTGTGGGAAGGCAGCAATGCATCTGCCGATGAGGCTACAATTACAACTAATACCTTGCCTTTGGGCGAGGTTACCACCACCATTCTGGCTATGTCGGAGAGTGAAGGCGTAGAGTCCGACGCATTCGACGAGGCAGAAATCGAAAGAGCGATTGCGGAAATTCGCGACGCAATTCAAAAAACGACCGGTATAACTTCCAGGAATTGACACCATGCACCATGAAATACGCGCCCACGGCCGTGCTGCCGATGCGCTGCGCCCGATTCGCCTGTGCCGCAATTACACCAAGCATGCCGAGGGTTCGGTATTAGTCGAGTTCGGCGATACCCGCGTGATTTGCACTGCCAGCATAGAAGACAAGGTGCCTGCTTTTCTCAAGGGCAAAGGGCAGGGTTGGCTGACTGCCGAATACGGCATGCTGCCGCGCTCCACCCATACCCGCATGGACCGCGAAGCAGCGAAAGGCAAGCAGTCCGGCCGCACCCAGGAAATTCAGCGCCTGATCGGCCGTTCGCTGCGCGCCGCTTTTGATTTGGCGGCCTTCGGCGAGCGCACGCTGCATCTGGATTGCGACGTGATTCAGGCCGATGGCGGCACCCGCACCGCAGCCATCACCGGCGCGATGGTCGCGGCTTACGACGCGTTTGCGCAATTGGTCGCACGAGGCGTTATTGCGGCAGTGCCGCTGCGGCATTTCGTAGCGGCGATTTCAGTCGGCGTGTACCAGGGTACGCCGCTGCTGGATCTGGATTATCAGGAAGATTCCGGCTGCGACACCGACATGAACGTAGTGATGACCGATGGCGTCCACTTTATCGAAGTGCAGGGCACCGCGGAAGGCGCCGCATTCGATCGCGCCACCATGGACCAATTGCTCGATCTGGCGCAGCAAGGGATTGCTGATCTGATCAGCCTGCAAAAAGAAACGCTCGGCTTGTGATT
>Ga0366795_1002_pt1 | contig 66413 bp, 66 predicted proteins | sample BONcelN113001C15_FD_207048 | JGI IMG/M metagenome (GOLD analysis project Ga0366795, IMG submission 207048) | Enriched cells from coal bed in the Powder River Basin, Montana, United States - BONCAT cells N11 rep3 HSBNCT.N11.300.1.C15 ... | reverse complement strand
AAGCGTAATCGATGGCAAACCGGGGCAATTGAACGATTATCAGAAATCCGCTTTGCGAAAGCTGGTGCAGGTATTGATGGCCTTGTTCGAAGTGCATCGGGCTGCCGCTGAAAACAGATCGCTGTTAGCCATTGTCGGACGCAACGTCAGGGAATTTTATCTGGCGGATGCCGTTTCCCTGAAAATTGTGTATGCCAATGAGGCTGCGTTGTCCCGTCTTGGCTATAGCGCACAAGAGCTGTGTCAACTGGATATAGGCGCGCTTAACACGCAATATCCGGCACAATTTTCCAGTTTGTCCGCCATGACGCTGGGTGGCTATCATGTGCTGGAAACGCAACATAGCAAAAAAGACGGTACTTCTTATCCGGTGATTGTGCGCGTGGAAACCAATTTGCGCCTTGATAGCCAAATCTGGACTGCCATGGTGGATGACCTGACCACGCGCCGCAGTATCAAGGAACGGCTGGCGCGCAGCCAGCGTTTTTATGAGATGTTTGCCAAAGTCAATCACGCAATCATCCATTCGGAACATTCCGATGCTTTGTTCGGGCAAATTTGCGAAATCGCAGTGTCCTGCGGCATGTGCGATACAGCCTGGATCGGCATGCTCAATGCGCATCGGGAAATTATTCTGGTGGCTAGCGCCGGTCTTGATTTGAGCGCATTGCGGTATTTGCGGCTGCAACTGGATGATCCCATAGCGGCGGTGCGCAGTGTTTCCATTCCTGCGATTCTTTCCGGGACCAGCCAATATTGTAATAATTACCGCTCTAGCGCAACGCCCGATGATTGGCGCAGGTCCATTATTCAAAGCGGTGTAAGTGCCGCTGGAGCATTTCCGATACGCAACAACGGGCAGGTTATCGGGGTGCTCGCTATCGGAGATGGTCAGGAAAATTTCTTTGATCCCGACCTGGTCGAATTGCTTACCGAACTGGCTGACAATATTTCCTTTTACCTCGATACCGAACGCAAGGAAAAAAGCCGGAAACTGGCCGAGGCAAATATTGTTGAAGCGGAACAGCGCTACCGGGCTCTGGTGTCGCTTTCCCCCGATAGTATTTATATCTATCAAAGCGACCGGCTGGTGTACATCAATCAAGCCGGCGCACATTTGTTCGGCGCAGCAGAACCGGCGGATGTGCTGGCTTTGCCGTATCAAGCCCTATTCCATCCGGACGATTGGCCGTTGATACAAAAACGTATTCACAATGCGAAAAACGGGCTGCCCAATCCATCGATTGTCTTGCGCTGCAGACGCTTCGACGGTTCCGATTTCGAGATGGAAATCCTGTCGACCACCTTTAACCATTATGGTGAAAATGCCATCATGGTGGTGGCGCGGGACGTCACCCAGCGCATGCAGCGTGAGCGTCTGATCAAGGAAAGCGCGAATATCCTGGAGATGTCCGCCAAAGGCCAGCCCCTGCTGCAGATTCTTGACCGTATCGTGCGTTTGATGGAGCAACAGGCCCCCGGCCTGATAGCGTCGTTGATGCTGGTCAGTGAAGATGGATTGCAGCTGTACTCAGGCGCTGCGCCGGGTTTGCCCGAATTGTTTCGGCGCGCGGTAAACGGAGTGAAAATCGGTCCGGTTGCAGGTTCTTGCGGAACTGCCGCATATCGCCGGACAGCGGTTGTCGTCAGCGATATTGCGACTGATCCTTTATGGCGTGATTATCGTGAAGTTGCACTGGAGCATGGCTTGCGGGCTTGCTGGTCGACGCCAATTTTTTCCTCCGGCGGGGAATTGGTGGCGACGTTTTCTGCCTATTATCGGGAAATCCGCGAGCCGACAGCGGAAGAGCTGGATCTGATCAAAAACATATCCGGTCTGACCACGGTTGCTATCGAGCGCGAACGCAGTTTCCGCACCGTCATGGCAACCCAGAAAAAATTGCTGGAAGCACAACGCCTGGCTATGCTGGGCCTGTGGAGCTTTGATTTCAAAACGGGTGAATATACATGCTCTGATCTGGTCAGAGATGTACTGCGGATCGATCGCAACGTACAAAAAATAAGTCTGGATGCTTATGGCGACTTAATCCATCCGCAAGATCGAAAATGGGTAAGGGCGGCCCGTGAAGCGGCACTGGCTGGCGGGCAGCCGTTGAAAATGGAATACCGGATGCGCCGTACCGATGGCATTTACTGCCACGTTGAAGTGCTGGGACAAGTCGAGTTCGATAATGACGGGCGAGCGTTGCGTTACTCTGGGGTGTTGCGTGATATTACCGAACGCAAGCTGGCAGAACAGAGCCTGCGCATCCATCAGCGCGCCATGGAGCAAAGCAGCAATGGCATACTCATTTGCGATGCGGGCGCGGCCGATCTACCGTTGGCATATGTTAATCCGGCCTTTGAACGAATTACCGGCTATTCGGCAGAGGAAGCTATCGGCCGCAATTGCCGGTTTTTACTGGGCGTTGATACCGAGCAGGAAGGTTCGCGGGAAATTCGACTGGCGATACAGGAGCAACGCGAAGGCCATGCGCTGTTGCGTAATTATCGCAAGGATGGGACCTTGTTCTGGAATGACCTGAGCATTGCCCCGGTACGCGACGAGAACGATGTGGTGACGCATTTCGTCGGCGTACAGAGCGACATCACCGAGCGTATCCGTCATGAGAATACATTGGCCTTCCAGGCCAGCCATGACAAGCTAACCGGATTGCCGAACCGGTATTTGCTGGAGGATCGCTTGCAACAGGCGATCAGCATGTCGCAACGCAATGGCCAGCCGGTCGGCGTGGTGTTCATCGACCTCGATCACTTCAAAATATTCAATGACAGCATCGGACACGGTGCCGGCGACCAGATCCTGCAAGTGGTGGCCGAACGTTTTAGTGCCTGCTTGCGTGACTTCGATACTTTGGCGCGCTTTGGCGGTGACGAGTTCGTGCTGGTATGTCCGAATCTGATTGGCCCTGCTGGTTTGGTAAATATCGTCGATCGGTTGTTTGCGGCAATGCAACAACCGATTTGCATCGATGGACAGAATGTACAGGCTGGCGCCAGCGTCGGTATCGCGCTCTATCCAGACGATGGCGAATCTTGTTCTGATCTGATCAAATGCGCGGATATCGCGATGTACCAGGCCAAGGCGATGGGGCGCGGCAATTACCAGTTTTATGCACCGGAACTGGGACGCCGCACTACCGAGCGGTTGAATATCGAGAATCAATTGCGGCGTGCTCTCGATCAGAATGAGTTCGAGTTGTACTATCAGCCAAAAATATGTTCCGGCAGCGGTCGGGTGGTCGGTATGGAAGCGTTGATTCGCTGGAATCATCCGCAGCGAGGGCTGGTGCCACCGATGGAGTTTATTCCGATCGCCGAAGAAAGCGGCGTCATTGTGCCGATCGGCGCGTGGGCGCTGCAGCAAGCTTGCCGTCAGAATCAGGCATGGATAGAGTCCGGTTGGTCGGATTTCCCGATTTCTGTGAATGTCTCGATTGCGCAATTCAAGCACAGAGGCTTTAACCAAACAGTGGTCGATGCACTGGCGCAAAGCGGGCTCAAGGCGGAGTTTCTGACGCTGGAAATTACCGAGTCGTTGATGATGGAAAATCCGGAATTGTTCATTCTGGAATTGCAAGGCTTGAAGTCGCTTGGAATACGGATTTCTATTGATGATTTTGGCACCGGTTATTCGAGTCTGAGTTACCTTAAGCGTTTTCCTGTGGATGAACTGAAGATCGATCGATCGTTCGTGCGCGATATCAGCATCGATCGGGCCGATGCCGATCTCTGTCGCACCATCATCATGGTCGGGCGTAATCTCGGCCTGTCGGTAGTGGCGGAAGGAGTCGAGACCGAAGCCCAAGTGTGCTTTTTGAAACGTCATCGTTGCGATGAGTTGCAAGGTTATCTGCTATGCCGTCCGGCGCCGGCATCGCAAATTAGTGCGCGCCTGTCCGAGCAAATTTTGCTGTATCCGGTTCCCTGGCAAAAAAAGACCACGCTTAAGATTGTGCTGGTGGTCGATGAGAATGCACTTGCCCTGCAGGCTTTGATGCAGGCCTTGCCGAGCGACGATTGCCGCATTCTTGACTTTACGTCCGCCGCGATGGCGCTGGAAATTCTGGCAACTTACGATGTCGCAGTGGTAATTGCAAGTTGCAGCATGCGCACAATGAGCGGCGCTGAATTTCTGCAGCGCGCCCAAGTCTTGTGTCCGAATGCAGTGCGCATCATGGCCGGTGAGCGTGCCGATCTCGACGACGTTACGTTGCCAGTCAATCAGGGCACCGTATATAACTTCATTTCACAACCATGGAGTACGCAACGTTTGCAAATTACTTTGCAGAAGGCTTTTGAGTATCGTGCCCTGAAAAGCAGTTTGGCGCACGAGTTTGCGCAAAATCATCCGCTAGATCAGAACCGCGAACCTCTGTGATTTCGGCGGAATTGGGGCAAGAGTAGGGGAACCCGCTAAAAAATAGTCTCTCTTGCACGACTCGATATTTATAGCGGTAATTCGGATGTGACCGAAATGCGTTAAAAATCATAGGAAAACGGAAAAAAATGGGGAGCCGGAGCTCCCCATTGTTACTTCTGGCCGTTAAGCGTTATAGCATTGCCTTGAGCAAACGCGCCATTTCCGACGGATTCTTAGTGGTTTTGATACCGCAAGCTTCCATGATGTCAAGTTTGGCTTGCGCAGTGTCGGCGCCGCCGGAGATCAACGCGCCCGCATGTCCCATGCGCTTGCCTGCAGGTGCAGTCACACCGGCGATGAAGACCACTACCGGCTTCTTCATGTTTTCCTTGATCCAGTAAGCCGCATTGGCTTCGTCCGGTCCGCCGATCTCGCCGATCATGATGACTGCATCGGTATCAGGATCGTCATTGAACATCTTCATGATGTCGATGTGTTTCAAGCCGTTGATCGGGTCGCCGCCGATGCCGACTGCCGACGATTGACCCAAGCCCAGTGCAGTCAGCTGGCCGACTGCTTCATAGGTCAGGGTGCCGGAGCGCGATACCACGCCGATACGGCCTTTCTTGTGGATGTGGCCTGGCATGATGCCAATCTTGATTTCGTCCGGTGTAATCAAGCCTGGGCAGTTCGGCCCCAGCAACAAGGTTTTGCTGCCGGCTTTTGCCATGCGGTCTTTCAAGACCATCATGTCGCGTACCGGAATGCCTTCGGTGATGCAGATGGCCAGATCGAGTTCGGCTTCGACTGCTTCCCAGATCGCTGCTGCTGCGCCTGCAGGCGGTACATAAATAACTGAAACGGTAGCGCCGGTGGCAGCCTTGGCTTCGGATACGTTGGCATAAATAGGAATGCCCTCGAAATCTTCGCCGGCTTTTTTCGGATTCACTCCAGCGACGAAGCAATTTTTGCCGTTCGCATAATCGCGGCAGCCACGTGTGTGGAACTGACCGGTCTTGCCGGTGATGCCTTGGGTGATGACTTTTGTATCTTTATTGATCAGGATCGACATATGGGTTCCTTATACGATGTTTAAGCGTTGGCGGCAGCGACGACTTGCTTGGCTGCATCTTCCATCGTGTCGGCCGAAATGATCGGCAGGCCGGATTCGGCAAGCATTTTCTTGCCGAGGTCTTCATTGGTGCCCTTCATGCGCACCACCAGCGGTACTTGCAGCGATACCGCTTTGGAGGCTGCAATCACGCCTTCGGCAATTACGTCGCAACGCATGATGCCGCCGAAAATGTTCACCAGAATGGCTTTCAATCCCGGATTTTTCAGCATGATCTTGAAGGCTTCGGTTACTTTTTCAGCCGTTGCGCCGCCGCCGACGTCAAGGAAGTTGGCCGGTTCGCCGCCGAACAATTTGATAGTGTCCATGGTGGCCATCGCCAGGCCTGCGCCATTGACCAGGCAACCGATGTTGCCGTCGAGCGAGATGTAGGCCAAATCAAATTTGGATGCTTCGACTTCTGCCGGGTCTTCTTCGTCCAGATCGCGGTAAGCAACGATTTCCGGTTGACGGAACAGCGCATTGGCGTCGAAGTTGAATTTGGCGTCGAGTGCGATAACCTTGCCGGAACCGGTCAGGATCAATGGATTGATTTCGGCCAGAGCAGCGTCGGTTTCCCAGTATGCCTTGTACAAACCTTGCAATTGCGTACGGGCATCAACGATGGATGCCGGAGGCACGCCAATTTTTGCCGCGATATCGTCCGCTTGGGCATCGGTCAGGCCGACGCTAGGGTCGATCGCGATTTGGTGGATCAGTTCAGGATGGCTCTCCGCAACTTCTTCGATGTCCATCCCGCCTTCGCTGGAAGCCATCAATACCACGCGCTGGCTGACACGATCGGTTACCAGGCTGACGTACAGTTCTTTTTGAATGTCGGCGCCTTCTTCGATCAGCAGGCGACGTACTTTCTGTCCTTCAGGGCCGGTCTGGTGCGTTACCAATTGCATGCCGAGAATTTGGTTCGCGTATTCTCGCACTTGTTCGAGCGATTTAGCGACTTTCACGCCGCCGCCTTTGCCGCGGCCGCCGGCATGAATCTGCGCCTTGACGACCCAAACCGGGCCACCCAAGGTTTCGGCAGCCTTGACAGCCTCATCTACGGAATTGCACGGAATGCCGCGCGGAACCGTCACTCCGAACTTGCGGAGAATTTCTTTGCCCTGATACTCATGGATTTTCATGCGAACTTCCCTTCAGACGCTTAGTATGGATAAAAATAAAAATTAACTGGCTGGATTGCCGGGGATATCTGCTGGCGGCATGCTGGCCCAGCGCGGATAGTATTTCGCGACCGCCGCACCATCAGTACGCAATGCATGACAGCGGTCGAGTTGAAATGGCTTGTGGTTTTGCAGGTCGGCAGCATTGCCGTCGCGCGTGTCTAGCACCTCGCCGGCAAACGCCTGGACCGCGGCAGTTGGCAATATCTGCGCCAATTCCGTCAGATGGGTACAGCCGTGCGTGCCCGACAGAATCTGTTTGAGGTGATGCCGAAAGCCCGACAGCAGGTTCAATCCGATCATTTTTCGGTAATCGGCGCCTATCGTGTCGCAATAACCGGGATAAGGGACTGCATCGGAGGCTGCTTCAACAGCGACGATATTGAACTGGGTGTCAATCGTCAGACGCAGCCAAAGTTCGTGTATCGGCGTATTGGCCAAGCGTACGCCGGACGCAAGTGGAATGTCGCGGGTCTTGGTATCGGTAATGCAGGCATCGATGTCCCATAGGCCATCTTCGCGAGCAAACGCTTCGATGTGGATGGCGCGCGTGTGTTTGCGCATACGCCGGACAACGGGGGGTGACAGGGGCATAGGTACCAATGCCGAAAAATCGGCAAATTAATTAAGCCGCAATTGCGTCTCTTTACCGCAGCTTCTACGGTTTGTACGATAGCAGCCGCTCATGCGGCAATGCAATAAACCGAAAAAGTGTAGCACATCAAGCCCATGTTGCAAAAAGCAGCAATCGAAAATGCTGAATATGAAGGACGATTTCGGTCGTCATAACGCTCTGAAACAGTGCCAGGCAGAGATTCTTTCCGCGCTTAAACGATTTTTGACACAGGCCTCTGATAGAGCGAAGAAGCGGGTATCGAAAAGAGCGGACTCCACATTGTCATTCGATACGGTTACGCTTGCATGGCGAGACTGGATTTGCTCAGGGTGAATAAATTTTTGCACCTCATTTATCCAGTTTTTCGAAACTGAATCTCAAGAATAGGGCACTGGTTTCCAATCGGATCATCAATCGATATCATCGACTGCGCCGCGCATGGCAGCTTGAATCGCGCGATGCGAGAAGCCACGCTGTTGCAGGAACCGCATTTGTTTGGCGCGTTCTGTGGCGTCCGTGGCGAGCGTGCCGAATTTTTTGCGCCAGACTGCACGGGCACGGGTAACTTCGTCGCCCTCCAGTTCAGCCTTGATTTCGCTCAGTGCATCGCCGCCAATGCCGTGGCTCTGCAACTCAGACACGATGCGGCTGTTGCCGTAGCGTGCAGCGCGCCGATTGACCAACGCTTCAGAGAAGCGGCTCTGCGACAGCCAGTTTTGTGCTTCCAGAAAATTTAAGAGGGCTTCGATATCATCGGACGCTTCCGCATGGCGCGCAAGTTTGCGCGCCAATTCCGCGCGGCTGTGCTCCCGCATCGACAGATAGCGAAGAGCCCGGGCTTTCAGGCTGAGTTTCAATGCAGCCATGGTTTTAGTCTGCAGAATAGATCTTGCATAAAAGCGATAGCTTTAGAAAGTCCGGCTTGGCCCCGGAAACTCCGGCGTAAATTGCCAGAGTTTCCGCAGATGCCTGATATCAGACCCTCCGGTGCGCTATATCCTTTTGCTAGACAAAAAAGTAATCTGGATCAGAGCTTAGGCGGTTCCGTATCCTTATCCTTGGCCTTCAGTTTGTTCTGATTGTCTGCATCGGCAGCGAGCGGCGGCAGTTCCGGCACGCCTAGCGATGCGCGTACCTTATTTTCGATTTCACGCGCTAGTTCAGGACGTTCTTTCAGGTAATTGCGAGCATTGTCCTTGCCCTGACCGATGCGCTCCCCGTTATAGCTGTACCAGGAACCGCTCTTTTCAACAATCTTGGCATCGGCGCCGAGATCGAGGATTTCACCTTCACGTGAGGTGCCTTCCCCATACAGAATGTCGAAATGCGCTTCCTTGAACGGCGGTGCAATCTTGTTCTTAACGACTTTAACCCGGGTTTCGTTGCCAATCACTTCATCGCCGGATTTGATTGATCCGGTGCGGCGAATGTCCAGGCGCACAGATGCATAAAATTTCAATGCATTACCGCCGGTTGTGGTTTCGGGATTGCCGAACATGACGCCGATCTTCATCCGGATTTGGTTGATGAAAATTACCAGTGTATTGGTTCGGTTGATGCTTCCGGTCAGCTTGCGTAGTGCTTGCGACATCAGACGCGCCTGCAGACCAGGTAGGGAATCGCCCATGTCGCCTTCAATTTCGGCACGTGGCGTGAGCGCGGCAACCGAGTCGATGACAATCAAATCCACACTGCCGGAACGTACCAGCGCATCGGTTATTTCAAGCGCCTGTTCGCCGGTATCCGGTTGTGAAATCAGTAGATCCGACAGATTGATGCCCAGTTTTTTGGCGTATCCGACATCCAGCGCGTGCTCGGCATCGATAAAGGCGCAAGTACCGCCAAGTTTTTGCATTTGTGCAATAACTTGCAGCGTCAGCGTCGTTTTTCCGGAAGATTCCGGTCCGTAAATTTCGACTACGCGACCACGCGGCAAACCGCCGACGCCCAGCGCGATATCGAGACCGAGCGAGCCGGTCGAGACCACCTGTACTTCCTCGACTACTGCGCCATCTTCCATGCGCATGACTGACCCCTTGCCGAACTGCTTCTCGATTTGGGCCAACGCAGCAGCGAGGGCTTTGCTTTTATCCGTAACGGGAGCGGCTTTTTTGTCGTCCATAAGTTTCTTTCAGCAGTGAAGGGTGCAATTGCAATGCACCATATTCGCGGGAATAACCAGATTTGATGAACAAGTTTAATTATGTCACAAATAGCACTATAAGTACTGTATAAAAAAACAGTTAAAAATAAAAGCAAATTAGAACCAGCGTTGAATTTTTTATGATACTTGAAACCGGAAATCCGCTGCAGCCTTGCTGTCGGGATTGAAACGCAATAGACTGTAAGCCATATCCTGCAAGCGTTAATGGATTCATTTTCGCTGCAGTTCGCGCATGTTCGTGCTTACTTTTTGATGAATCATTAAAACCATGCGTATCTTGCTTGCGGAAGACGATAGTGTGCTTGCTGATGGTCTGACCCGTTCTTTGCGTCAGGCCGGTTATGCGACCGATTATGTGCAAAACGGCATGGAAGCCGATTCTGCGTTGTCCACTCAGGATTTCGATTTGCTCATTCTTGATCTCGGCTTGCCCAAAATGCCCGGACTGGAAGTGTTGCGACGTCTGCGCGCGCGCAATTCGCATTTGCCGGTATTGATCCTGACCGCAGCCGATTCCATCGAGCAGCGTGTGAAGGGGCTTGATCTGGGGGCGGATGATTACATGGCCAAACCGTTTGCACTTTCGGAGCTGGAAGCGCGGGTGCGTGCGCTGACCCGGCGCGGCGCCGGCGGCGGCCCGACCGTCATCAAGCACGGCCCGCTGACGTATGACCAGGTTGGTCGCATCGCCTATATCGAAGAACAAATGCTGGAACTGTCAGCACGCGAACTCGGTTTGCTGGAAGTGCTTTTGCAGCGTACCGGACGTCTGGTGTCCAAAGATCAGCTGGTCGACCATCTGTGCGAATGGGGCGAGGAAGTCAGCAATAACGCCATTGAAGTCTATGTCCATCGCCTGCGCAAGAAAATTGAAATCGGCGGAGTGCGCATCGCAACCGTGCGCGGACTCGGCTATTGCCTTGAAAAATTCCCTGAAACGCCCGCCGGCAACGCTCCCGGATCGCCTGCTGCCCCGATGCCGCGCTAAAGCAATTGATGAAAGAGCAGTTCACGAAAGACGCCCAGCGGCTGGACGCCAGCACGGCCGACGCCGCCTCGCACGCCGAATATTCTTTCCTCGCAACGCCGGTTACCGAGCCGATCCAGCGCTCATTGTTCGGCGAAATTCTGGACTGGATGCTGGTGCCTCTGCTATTGCTGTGGCCGATGAGTATTGCCATCACTTATCTTGTCACCAAAACGATCGCCAATCAGCCGTTTGATCATGCGCTGGAAGACCGGGTCGCGGTGCTGGCGCAGCAAGTCAAGCAAGTCGGTAGCAAGGTCGTTACCTCCACGACCGGAGCGGCGCGCGACATGTTGCGCGCCGACGATATCGATTATGTGTATTTTCAGGTACAAGGCCCCAACGCGGAGTTGATCGACGGCGATCAGTCGATGCCGTTGCCGCAAGACGAGGAAAAACCTGCGCCCGGCATTATCGTTTTCCGCAACGACACGATGAATGGAACGGAGATCCGGGTTGCCTACACCTATGTCGACCTGCATCGCTGGCAATCGAATGCTGCTGTCCCGAAGGAGGCTGCAACGGCACTGGTACAGGTCGGCGAAACCCTCGAGAAACGCGCTCAACTCGCCAATGAAATCATCAAGGGCGTGATCATGCCGCAGTTCATCATTCTGCCGATCGCACTGGCGCTGGTCTGGCTGGCGCTGTCGCGTGGCCTGCGGCCGTTGGCGGAACTGCAACAGCGCATTCGCAACCGGCGGCCGGACGATCTGAGCCCGATTGACTCGGGTCATGTACCGGAAGAAATTTCGCCGCTGGTAAGTTCGCTCAACGACTTGCTGGCGCGCTTGTCGCAATCGATCGAGATGCAAAAACGCTTTATTGCCGATGCCGCGCATCAACTCAAGACGCCGTTAGCGGGGATGCGGATGCAGTCCGAGCTGGCGTTGCGTCAGACCGATCAGGATGAAATCCATCGTTCGCTGCTGCAATTGTCCAAAAGTTCGGAATCGGCTACCCGTTTGGTCAACCAATTGCTGGCGTTGGCGCATACCGAAAACCAGACTCCGGCCACCCAGCCGTTCGAGCCGCTGGAGTTGTCGGAACTGGCACGCAATGCAGTGCAGGATTGGGTGCAAACCTCCTTTTCCTATCGGATCGATCTGGGTTTCGAGCAGCCGGGCCATCCGATCATGATCAGCGGCAATCCGCTGATGCTGCGCGAACTGCTCAACAACCTGGTCGACAATGCACTGCGCTACACGCCGCCCCATGGCTGCGTCACCGTGCGTGTGCGCAGCGATGAAGATAACGCGCAAGCGTTTCTGGAAGTCGAGGACACCGGGCCGGGTATACCGGCGGCTGACCGCAGCCATATTTTCGAACGCTTTTACCGTATTCTGGGCAGCAATGTCGAAGGCAGCGGATTGGGCCTTGCCATCGTTAAGGAAATCGTCCAGCAGCACGATGCTACGATCGACATTTTCAACAATCCGCATCAGCATGATCCCAAGTTTCCCGGCAGCCTGTTCCGAGTCACACTGCACATGGAGCGGCGTCCGGCCATGGCCGTCATCGAGGACTTGGGATGAGCCGCTCCACTGAACAATTCGCACAGCAGCGCGCTGCCCACTGGCGCGCGACCAAACGTCTGACGGCGGTGCTGCTGACGACGTGGCTGGTCGTTACTTTCGGCGGTATTTTTTTCGCCCGTGAGCTCTCCGATCCGACCATTTTCGGCTGGCCGGTTTCGTTTTACATGATTGCACAAGGCGTGCCGCTGGCTTATGTTACCATCCTCGCCATCTATGCGTTGCGCATGCGTGCGCTGGACCGGCGCTGCAGGAACGAGAGCTGATGGCAAGCAGGCTCTTTAATCGCAAACTCCGGCGTTACTATTCCTGGTACACGCTGGGCTTGATCCTGTTCCTGGGCGCGCTTTCGATTCTGGAATTCGAAGGGGTGCCGCGGGCATGGATCGGCTACCTGTTCCTGTTCGCCACCATTGCGCTATATGCGGGCATTGGCGTGATGAGCCGCACCTCCGATGTCTCTGAATATTATGTGGCCGGGCGGCGCGTGCCGGCGGTGTTCAACGGCATGGCAACCGCTGCCGACTGGCTGTCGGCGGCCAGTTTCATCAGCTTGGCCGGCGGCCTGTATCTGCAGGGTTTCGACGGCATGGCGTATATCGTCGGTTGGACCGGCGGGTACTGCCTGGTCGCATTGCTGATTGCCCCGTTTCTGCGCAAATTCGGCCAGTACACGATTCCCGATTTTCTGGCAGCGCGCTATGGCGGCGCTCAGGGCGGCAATCCGGTGCGGATACTGGCCGTCATCGCTACCATCCTGGTTTCGTTTACGTATGTGGTGGCGCAGATTTACGGCGTCGGCCTGATTACCTCGCGCTTTACCGGGGTGGATTTTTCGGTCGGCATCTTTCTTGGGTTGGCCAGCATTCTGGTGTGTTCGTTTTTGGGCGGCATGCGCGCCATCACATGGACGCAGATTGCCCAGTACATCATCATGATTGCCGCTTACATGATCCCGGTATTCTGGCTGTCGGCCAAGCACACCAGCGTGCCGATACCGCAAATCGCTTACGGCTCGGTATTATCGAAAATCGGTCTGGCCGAAAAAAGGCTGGAAAGTGATCCGAAAGAGCTGCAGGTGCGCGCGGTATTCAAACGCGTGGCCGACGATTATGCGCAAAAGATGGAAACGTTGCCGGAATCGCTGCAGCAAAGCCGCGCGATTCTGCAAGGGCAGGTGGATCGCCTCAAGAAAAACGGCGCCACCCTCATGGAGATCAAGGCCGCCGAGCGGGCATTGTCGAATCATCCGAAAACCAGCGCAGAAGCCCGCCTCGTCTGGAGCGAGGCGCGCACGCATAATCTGGCGCGGGCCGACTCCGTGCTCGATCACAGTACGCCGTTCCAGGCCAAGGATGCAGCTGCGTCCGACATCAAGCGCAACAATTTCCTGGCGCTGGTGTTTTGCCTGATGATGGGCACTGCCGCTTTGCCGCACATCTTATTGCGCTACTACACCACGCCTTCGGTGCAGGAAACCCGGGCTTCGGTGTTCTGGTCGCTGTTTTTCATCATGCTGCTGTACATCACCATTCCGGCGCTGGCGGTGCTGGTGAAGTATGAAATCTATACGTCGCTGGTCGGCACCGCTTTCACCAGCTTGCCGCCCTGGGTGTCGTACTGGGCCAGCATCGACAAGATCGCGCCGTTAATTTCTATCATCGACATCAATCATGACGGCATCGTGCAACTGGCTGAAATAGCCATCGACGGCGACATCATCGTACTGGCGATGCCGGAAATCGCCGGTCTGCCGTATGTGGTTTCCGGCCTGATCGCAGCCGGCGGCCTGGCGGCTGCATTGTCGACCGCCGATGGCTTGCTGCTGACGATTTCGAACGCGCTGTCGCACGATATTTACTACAAGATACTGGACCCGACTGCATCGAATCAAAAGCGGGTGACGATTTCCAAGCTGTTGCTGGTGGTGGTGGCGCTGGTGGCCGCATATACCGCATCGCTGAAACCGGGCGATATCCTGTCGATGGTGGGCGCCGCATTTTCACTGGCATCGTCGACGCTGTTCCCGGTATTGGTGCTGGGCGTGTTCTGGAAGCGCGCCAACCGGGAGGGCGCGATTGCCGGCATGATTACCGGTTTTGCGGTATGCGTGTATTACATGGTGCATACGCATCCGACTTTGGGCGGCACCAGCGCCGGCCAATGGTTTCATATCGCACCGATCTCGGCCGGCGTGTTTGGCGTGCCGGCCGGCATGCTGGCGCTGATCGTCGCCAGCATGCTCACACCGTCTCCGGATCAGGAAACGCTGGCTTTCATCGATCATATTCGCGCGCCCTGACGCATTCATCCTGTGCAGCAACGTAGATAAAAACGACAAAACGGCAGAACGAAGCGCACTTCGTTCTGCCGTTTTGTCGTTTTCCCTGCTCTGAGCTTTCTAATTACACTTGGTAGTATGGTAAAAAACCATAGTGTTTCCGTATGCAATTAGCGCGGCTTTAAAAATACCCTGTCAATTTCCAATATTGTAGGGTGGCCAATCGGTTACAGCACGATAGTTTGCGCCTCGTCGCCTGCGCGTGCGCGGATGACGCCGATCTGGCTGACAGTCTCGCCGGCGGCTTGCAGTTGGGCGATGGCTGCTTCGGCATTTTGTTGCGAAACGATCACTACCATGCCGATGCCGCAGTTGAACACGCGATGCATTTCGGCATCCGCGACGTTGCCGTGCTGTTGCAGCCAGGTAAATAGCGGCGGCATCGCCCATTTTGCGCGGTCCAGTTCGGCGGTCAGGTGCGGCTGCAGCACGCGCGGCACGTTTTCGACCAGACCGCCGCCGGTGATGTGCGCCATGCCCTTGACTTCCATCGATTCGATCAGCGCCAGCAGCGGCTTGACGTACAGGTGAGTGGGTTCCATCAACACGTCGGCCAGTTTGCGGCCGTGGAAATCGCTGTCCAGATCCGGTTTCGCAACTTCGATGATCTTGCGTACCAGCGAATAGCCGTTCGAGTGCGCACCGGACGAAGCCAGTCCCAGCACCACGTCGCCGGGGATGATTTTGCTGCCGTCGATGATTTTCGATTTTTCGACCACGCCGACCGCAAAGCCGGCCAGATCGTATTCGCCGTCCGGGTACATGCTCGGCATTTCGGCGGTTTCGCCGCCGATCAGCGCGCAACCGGACAGTTCGCAGCCTTTGGCAATGCCTTTAATGACATCGGTCGCGCTCGGCACGTCGAGCTTGCCGCAGGCGAAATAGTCGAGGAAAAACAACGGTTCCGCCCCTTGCACCAGGATGTCGTTGACGCTCATCGCGACCAGGTCGATGCCGACCGTATCGTGGCGATTCAGATGGAATGCGAGTTTCAACTTGGTGCCGACGCCATCGGTGCCGGATACCAGTACCGGCTCTTTGTATTTTTTGCTGATTTCGAACAGGGCGCCGAAACCGCCGATGCCGCCCATCACGCCTTCGCGCATGGTGCGTTTGGCAAACGGCTTGATCGCTTCGATCAGCGCATCTCCCGCATCGATGTCGACACCGGCGTCGCGGTAGGAAAGGGAAGCATTTGGAGTGGAGTTCATGGTGTGATTGGCGGCAGAGGCGGTAAAATGAGAGGATGTGTCCGCGTCAACAGGCGCGGCGAAGTGGTATTTTATCAAATTGACCCAAGGCGACACTCATTTAATGCCATTTACCTTTACTCCAGAGCAGAAACAATCCGCAATGTGGCTGGCGATGGGGCTGTTGTTGCTCATTTTGCTGATCTTGCTGGGGCCGATTCTGACGCCGTTTATTGCGGCGGCGATTCTGGCGTATGCGCTCAATCCGGGCGTCGACTGGCTCGAAAGCAAGCGCATCGGCCGTTTCACCATGCCTCGGTCGGTGGGGACATTGCTGGTGATTACGCTGCTGTTTGCCGCTTTCCTGGCGCTGATTCTGATCGTGATACCGGTGTTGCAAAGCCAATTGCCGCTGCTGCGCGAAAAAATTCCGGCCTTTCTGGCGCAGGCGAACACTTTCCTGAGCCCGCGTCTGGCGGCGGTGGGGGTTCACGTCAATCTGGATATCGAGAGCCTGAAACAGCTGGTGTCGTCGAAGATGACGTCCAGCGGCGACCAGATCTGGGGTACCCTGCTGACCTCTGCCAAGTTGGGCGGTTCCGCAGTGCTCGGATGGACGGCAATGATCATGCTGGTCCCGTTCATCCTGTTTTATCTGTTGCTGGACTGGCACCGTCTGCTGCATTCCGGTTCCGAGCTGCTGCCGCGTCACTGGCTCGATAAAACCCGTGCCCTTTCCCACGAGGTCGACGGCTTGCTGGCGCAATACCTGCGCGGACAATTGCTGGTGATGCTGATTCTGGCGGTGTATTACTCGGTGACTCTGATGCTGGCCGGCTTTGACGTGGCGCTGCCGGTCGGGATCATCACCGGCTTGCTGGTGTTCATTCCGTATCTTGGCTTCGGGCTGGGTTTGATACTGGCGCTGATTGCCGCGGTGCTGCAGTTCGACGGCTTCAGCGGCTTATTGCTGGTGGCGCTGATTTACGGATTGGGACAAGTGATTGAAAGTTTTTACCTGACGCCGCGTCTGGTCGGCGAACGCATCGGCCTGCATCCGCTGGCGGTGATTTTCGCACTGATGGCGTTCGGTCAGTTATTCGGTTTTGTCGGCATTTTGCTGGCGTTGCCGTTATCGGCCATCATTTCGGTGGCACTCAAGCATGTGCGCGCACATTATTTACAAAGTAGTTTTTACAATCAATGATGCGGCAACTGACACTCGATCTAGGGGCGGAAAAACCGCAAACCTTCGATAATTTTTTTGTTGGGCAAAATCCCGAACTGGCCGAGCGCCTGCAGCAAATCGTCGCGCGGGTTTCCAGCGAACGCTTTGTCTATGTATGGGGCCAGCCCGGCACCGGCAAAACCCATTTGCTGCACGCGATGGCGCAAGCGGCTGCGCCGGCTGCGCGCTTCATCGCGTCGAATGCTGCAACGGCCGCTTTTCAATTCGACCCTGCCGTCACGCTCTACCTGATCGATGACTGCCACCGGCTTTCGGCGGCACGGCAAATCAAGGCCTTCAATCTGTTCAATCAAGTGCGCGAGCACGGCTATGCGCTAGTAGCCAGCGGCAACTTGCCGCCGGCCACGCTATCGGTGCGCGAAGACTTGCGCACCCGGCTCGGCTGGGGCCTGATTTATCGGCTGCATGAACTGACCGACGAAGATAAAATTGCCGCGCTCAGTCATTCCGCCCACATGCGCGGGCTAACCTTGTCGCCCGGCGTGCTGCCGTATTTACTCACGCATACCCAGCGCGACATGCGTTCGCTCTCGACTATTCTCGACGAGCTCGATGCCTATTCCCTTGAAACCCAACGTCCGATCACGCTGTCGCTGTTGCGCAGCCTGCTGCAACTGGAAGGCGAACCGAAAACACCATGAATCTAGCCCTGTTTGATCTCGATCACACCCTGATCCCCATCGATTCCGATTACGAATGGGGCCAATTCCTGTCCCGCATCGGTGCGGTGGACCGTACCGCATTCGCGCAGCGCAATGCCGCCTTTTTCGCCCAATATCAGGCCGGCACGCTGGACCCGGTCGAATATCTGGAGTTTGCGCTCGGCACGCTGGCGCAATTTCCGCGCCGCCAGCTCGACGACTGGCATGCACAATTCATGCGCGAAGTGGTGCAGCCGACCATCCAGCCGGCAGCGCTGGATTTGCTGAAACGCCATCAGGACGCCGATGACCTGGTTGCCATCATCACTGCCACCAACCGCTTTGTCGCAGCGCCGATTGCCACAGCACTGGGTGTCTCGCATCTGATCGCGGCCGAGCCGGAAATCCTGCCCGACGGCAGCATCACCGGCAAATTGATCGGCATCCCGACTTCCGGCGCGGGCAAGGTGCACCACACCCGCGACTGGCTGGCGGACATGGGGAAATCCCTCGCCAGTTTCGATCGGAGCCATTTTTACAGCGATTCGCAAAACGATATTCCCCTGCTGTCAGTCGTCACCCATCCGGTGGCGACCAATCCCAATGCCTTGCTGGAAGCGCACGCCAAAGCGCTCGGCTGGCCCATTCTGAAGTTATTCAATGATTAAAAAATTCATCCGCAAGATATTGGGCGTCAAGAACAAGACCGACGCTGCCGGCAATAATATGGAGCCGGACATGCTCGGCCCCAAGCAGCACGGCATCGACCCCAAGCTGTTGTCCAACAACGCGATTCGCGTTACGCAAACCCTGCAGGAAGCCGGCTTCAAGGCATACGTGGTCGGCGGCGCGGTGCGCGATTTGCTGCTGGGCGTGAAGCCCAAAGACTTCGACATCGCCACCAATGCCACGCCGGAACAAGTCAAGCGGCTATTCCGGCGCGCGTTCATCATCGGCAAGCGGTTCCAGATCGTGCACGTGATGTTCGGCCAGGATTTGCTGGAAGTGACCACCTTCCGCGGCCCGGCCGCAGTCGAATCGCCGAAGGATGAACACGGCCGCGTGCTGCGCGACAATACCTTCGGCGCGCACCACGAGGATGCGGTGCGGCGCGACTTCACCATCAACGCGATGTACTACGATCCGGCGACCCAGACCGTGCTCGATTTTCACGGCGGCATGGCCGATATCCGCAAAAAAACCCTGCGCATCATCGGCGTCCCGGAAGCGCGTTACCGCGAAGATCCGGTGCGCATGCTGCGCGTAGTGCGCTTCGCTGCCCGCTTGCAGTTTTCGATCGCACCCGATACCGCCGCACCGATTGCGGTAATGGCGCCATTGATCAACAACGTGCCGTCGGCGCGCGTGTTCGATGAAATGCTCAAGCTGCTGCTCTCCGGCCAGGCGCTGGCTTGCCTGCAGCGCTTGCGTTCGGAAGGCTTGCATCACGGCTTGCTGCCCTTGCTCGACGTGGTGCTGGAACAGCCGATGGGCGAAAAGTTCATCACGCTGGCGCTGGCCGCCACCGACGAGCGCGTCAAGCTGGGCAAGCCGGTATCGCCCGGCTTCCTGTTTGCGTCGCTGTTGTGGCACCAAGTGCTGGAAAAATGGAATGCCTATCAAGCCGCCGGCGAATATCCGATTCCCGCGCTGCATCTGGCCGCTGACGACGTGCTCGACACGCAGGCCGACAAGCTGGCGATCCAGCGCAAGATCGGCTCCGACATGCGCGACATCTGGGCGATGCAGCCGCGCTTCGAACGCCGCACCGGAAAACCCCCGTACAAGTTGCTCGAACACCCGCGCCTGCGCGCCGGTTACGACTTCCTGCTGCTGCGCTGCGCATCCGGTGAAATCGATGCCGAAATCGGCGAGTGGTGGACCAATTTCATGGCCGCCGACGGCAATGAACGGGAACTCTTGCTAACCGCCAAGCCGCGCGCTGCTGCCGCCAGCGTCAAAAAACGCAGTGCATCACGCGGTGGACGCGGCCGCAAGAAAGTCAGCGGCAGCACCGAAAGCGCGGAATGAAATCGCAGCAAGCGGCATCGGTGCAGGCCTACATCGGCCTGGGCGCAAATCTCGGCGATGCGCGCCGCCAGGTGCAAGACGCGATCGCGCAACTGCAGAGCCTGTCCGAAACCCGGTTCAGCGCGCAATCGAGCCTGTTTCGCAGTGCGCCGATCGACGCCGATGGCGACGACTACGTCAATGCGGTGGTGCAGCTGGAGACCCGCTTGCCGGCCGAAGACCTGTTGCTGGCGCTGCAAGCGATCGAGCAAGATTTCGGGCGCCAGCGTTCGTATGTCAATGCGCCGCGCACGCTCGATCTCGATCTGCTGCTGTACGGCGACCAGACGATTGCCAGCACCACGCTGCAAGTGCCGCATCCGCGCATGACCGAGCGCGCATTCGTGCTGATCCCGCTGCTGCAAATCGACCCGCTGATCCAGATTCCCGGCCACGGCCCCGCACACCAGTTTACACCCGCAGTAGCCGATCAGATCATTGCGCGTATTTGATCCGCTCTTGCTGATGGATGAATGTACTGGTGATGGTATTGTATTTTTCCGTATATAAATTGTGCGGTAATGGCATGATTTTTTCACATACTCCCGGTAAATGTTCGCTGGCAGAAGAATCTGCGCATTGCGCGCCCTGCACCGAAGAACATCCGATACGCGCTTCAATCAGCACCAAAAAACACCCATGAACTTGCCCGTTAGCGTACAAACCGTCGGCTTGCTGTTTCTGTCGAATATCTTCATGACGGTAGCCTGGTACGGCCACCTGAAAAATTTTGCCGGTAAACCGTGGTGGATTGCTGCGCTGGTCAGCTGGGCGATCGCGCTGTTCGAATATGCGCTGCAAGTGCCGGCCAATCGCATCGGCTATACCCAGTACAGCCTGGCGCAACTGAAAATCATGCAGGAAGCAATTACGCTCTCGGTGTTCGTGCCGTTCGCGATGCTGTATATGGGCGCGCCTTTCAAGCTCGATTACGTGTGGGCCGCGCTGTGCCTGGTCGGAGCGGTATATTTCATCTTCCGTTCTTAGTGTGGCACGCGTCGCCATCGATGCGCACAATGGCGGCTACAATGGCTCCGGTACAGGCACCGGACAGACTGCAGGAGGAACAACATGGCCAAAATCATTCTCATGGCGGACGGCGCGGAGCTGCAGCAAATGCCGCTTGCAAAAGAGCGCATCACCATCGGACGCCGGCCCGGCAACGACATCGTCATCAATCACCTCGCCATCAGCGGCCAGCACGCGGCCATCACCACCGTCGGTAACGACTCCTTCCTGGAAGATCTCGGCAGCACCAACGGCACGCTGGTCAACGGCCAGCCGGTCAGAAAACATTTCCTGCAGAACGGCGACGTCATCGAACTGGCCAAATACCGGCTTCACTACCACGCCGAGCCGCAACGCGACAGCGTCCGCCAAGCCCGCCTCACAATCATCGACGGCGCCGGCAACGGCAAGGAAATGCACCTGACCAAAGACCTCACCACCATCGGCCGACCCGGCATCCAGGTCGCCGCCATCACCCGCAGCCCGCAAGGCTACGCGATCACCCATATCGACGGCGACCGCATGCCGGTCGTCAACGGCCAGACGATAGGCAGCGCAGCCCACGCGCTCCAAGACGGCGATATATTTGAATTGGCCGGCATTGCGATGCAGTTCTTGCTCAAATGAAAATGGTCTGAGTGTGCAATAGGTACACGGTTGGGTATTTGGCAATGTCGCAATAAACTATTGCGGAAAATAATAGGTTTTTCCGCATACTCCGTCTGTATTTAATTTCAATTCGGCAACGTGATACGCTGTTGCGATCTGACAATGGATGCGCTTACTGACAAATTTTGTCAGTCCAGTGACAAAAAATTTACTGCAATGTACTATTTCTAAGCAGAAAGTTTGTATTTAAGCTGATTTTGCACTGGCACAACATTTGCTGCTAGGTAAGCATGGCAGAACAGCTGTCAGCATGATCAACCACAGGGAGAAGTACAAATGAAATCAATGAAAATGATCCAACGCGCACAAAAAGGTTTTACGCTGATTGAATTGATGATTGTCGTGGCGATCATCGGGATTTTGGCGGCGGTGGCGTTGCCGGCTTACCAGGATTACACAGTGCGTGGCCGTGTGTCTGAATTGGCAATTTTAGGGTCGGCTATGAAGGCAACTGTGACTGAAAATATCGCCAACAATGGCGGGGTTATTGCTGCTGGTGCATGTAAAGGTGTCACCTCTCTTGCTGTTGCTACCGATAACACAAAAAGTAGCTCATGCACTGATGCAACTGGCGTCATTGCCGTTACCGGCACGACAAAGGCTAAAGACGTTGTTCTTACTCTGACGCCAACTACAAATACTGACAATACGGTTGTTTGGAAATGTACAGCTCCTGCAGCTGATGCTAAGTACGTTCCTGCAGAGTGCCGCGTTTAAACCAATAAGCGCATGATGCGCCGCATGACCGGCACCTAAAAAACACCCCACGAATAATGGGGTGTTTTTTCGTCTGCAGCATTCGCAAATTACCCTGCAGTCAGCCGTATGCCGGTGCGCGGCAACGATGGTTCGGTGCTCCGATGCGGCGGAAGACGCTGCGCTTTTCCGCCCTACTGGCTACACCGCGACCCAATCCCCCGATTTCCCCCCATGCTTTTCCAGCACCCGCACGTCGGTCATTACCATGCCGCGATCGACCGCCTTGCACATGTCGTAGATCGTCAATAGCCCGACCTGGACTGCGGTCAGTGCTTCCATTTCCACCCCGGTTTTGCCGAAGGTTTCAACTTGGGCGCGGCAGTTTACGCTGGACTGCGCTTCATCGATGCTGAATTCGACCGTGACGCGGGTCAGTGCCAGCGGGTGGCATAGCGGGATCAGGTCGCTGGTGCGTTTGGCGGCCATGATGGCGGCGATGCGGGCAATGCCGAGCACGTCGCCTTTTTTGGCGTTGCCGCTCTGGATCAGGGCCAGCGTGGTCGCTTGCATGCGGATCGTGCCGGCGGCGACGGCGATGCGGTGGGTTTCCTGCTTGTCGCCGACATCGACCATATGGGCCTGGCCGGCGGTGTCGAAGTGGGTCAATGTGCCGGGGCCGGCGGAGGTGTCTGGTGTGCGATTCATGGCATGGCGCACAGTGCAGAACTGCGCGTGGAACGATTATTGGGAGCGGGTATCATAGCATCGTGAAAACAAAACACTACTCCTCAAAAATGCGACTGCGGCCGCGCATATTGACGCGCTTGGTGGCGCTCGCTGTGATCGCGACCACCTGCGCCGGAGCGCTTGTGCCGCTGCCGGCTGCCGCGCAGGGTTTGCCGACTTTGGGCGACTCCGCCAGCGATACGCTGTCGCCGCTGATGGAGCGCAAGCTGGGCGAAGAGATCATGCGCGACATCCGGCACGATCCCGATTATCTGGACGATGCACCGGTGCTGGAATATCTGAATGCGTTCGGCTCCAGCCTGGTTGCCGCGCAGCCGCAAGCGCGCGGCGAAGCCGGTTACGATTTCTTTTTCTTTGCAGTGCGCGACCCTACGCTGAATGCGTTTGCGTTGCCGGGCGGCTTCATTGCCGTGCATTCGGCGCTGGTGCTGGCTGCGCAAAACGAATCGGAGCTGGCGTCGGTGATGGCGCATGAGATCGGTCATGTGGCGCAGCGCCATATTGCCCGCATGCTGGGACAGCAAAAACAGGATGCGCTGATTCCGCTGGCGGCAATTTTGCTCGGTGTGCTGGCGTCGCGCGGCAGCCATGCGGGCGATGCGCCGGCGGCGCTGGTGATGGGCGGTCAGGGGCTGGCGCTGCAGCGCCAATTGAAATTCAGCCGCGATGCCGAGCGCGAAGCGGACCGGGTCGGCTTGCAGATATTGCAGGCCGCGCATTTCGATTCCAGCGGCATGGTGGCTTTTTTCGGCCGCATGCAAAAGGCTTCGCGCGGCTACACCGATGCAGCGCCGGCGTACTTGCGCAGCCATCCGTTGACCACCGAGCGGATTGCCGATATCGACGCGCGCATTCGCGATCAGCCGCATGTATCGCGTCCGGACAATCTGGCTTTTCATTTGATTCAGGCGCGCTTGCGGGTGTTGCAGGATGGCAGCGCGCAAGGCTTGCGCGAGGCGGGCGAATGGTTTGACAAGCAATTGCAGCAAAAAACGCGGGTGCAAACGGCCGCTGCCAAATACGGCCTGGCCCTGATCGCCCTCAAGCAGGGCGCGACTGCCAACGCGCAAGCGTTGCTGGCGGAAGCGCGCATGGCATCGCTGGCGCCGCCGGACGTGATCATGACCAGCCTGGCGATCGATATCGCGCTGGCGACCAAGCCCGGGACTGGAATGCCGCAACAAGCGCAAACGGCGCTCAGGCAGGCCGATGCGGCACGGGCGCAATTTCCGCTGTCGCGCGGGATTGCGCGCCAGTATGGGCAGGCGCTGATTGCGGCAGCACGCTACCAGGAAGCAGTCGATTATCTGCGCGATCAGGCGCAGTTGTACCGCGCCGAGCCGCAGGTGCAGCAAGTGCTCGCCGAGGCGTACGCGGCGCAGGGCAAGCAGGCGCTGCAGCATATCGCACTGGCTGAATCGTATGCATTGAACGGCAGCCTGCCGTCCGCGCTGGAGCAATTGACGATAGCGCGCCGCGCATCGGACGCCACTTTTTACGACCAGGCGATCATCGATGCCCGCGAGCGCGAGCTGCAGACGCGCTGGCGCGAAGTGTTGAAAGAGCAGGGGAAGAAGCCTGCGCCTCAGCCTTAAACTTTAAATGCATCCGCCTGCGGCGTGCTGACGAAGCCGAAATGCTGCGCCAGCGCCGCTTCGGCAATGTGCTGCACCGGCAATTGCCGGCCGTCGTGCAACAGGCGCAGCGGCAGGGATGCCGCGTCCGGTTCACCGCCGATCCAGGACAGCAATGTGCTGTCGCCGACTGCCAGGTCGTCAATGCGCAATTGTTCGATGCATTGCGCGAGATCGCGGTCGTCGAGCGCGGCGATTTTGCCGTCGCTGCGCAGTATCAGCCGTCCGTTGTCGGTCAGCCATACGGTATCGATGGCGGCCATCGGGTCTTCGGTTTGCGTGACGAAACCGTGCAGCGGATCGTGGCGCGCAATGTAAGGCGTCAATTCCAGATTCACATACACCCGTTGCGGCCCGTTCTGGAAAAACCAGCGACCGTGTTCATCGGCCAGATAGTTGCGGCGGATAAAACCGAGCAAGGCTGCATGCACGATCCGCTCGCCCGGCAAACCCTGCTGTTGTGCGCGTTCATCGCGCATGCGCCAGCCGCCGCGCGCATCCAGCGCCAGCCAGCCGTAGCAATGCGGCACGTTAGGCCATTTGGCAAGTGCCTGCTTGACGATTTCATCCATGTTCGTATTCTATTTTATAGGGAGTATATTAAAAAACACTGTATTTTCCGCAATAATTTACTGCGGCAGCAATTTATACCGCCCTCTGTATAGGTCGGGGTCCTGAATCCTGTATGGTACTCATGTTACCCCGTCGAGAAATCCCAGTATGCGTTGCGGCAGCCAGTCGATATTGCCGGGCAGGGCGCCGGCGGCAAAGCCAATGTGGCCGCCTTGTTCAGGATATTCCAATACCACCGTTGCTGCCGCCTGATGCGGTAAATGCTGGCCCGGCAGGAACGGGTCGTTGCGGGCGTTGAGTACCAGCGTGGGCAGCGTGATGTCGCTCAGCACATGCCGGGCGCTGGCGCGATCCCAGTAATCGTCGGTATCGCGGTAGCCGTGCAGCGGGGCGGTGACGATGTTGTCGAATTCGTACAAAGAGCTGGCACGCAGCATCCGGTCGCGGTCGAACAGGTCGGGAAATTGCTGCAGTTTTTGCAGGCATTTCAGCTTCATGGTTTTAAGGAACATGCGGGTGTAAAGGCGGTTGATGCCGTGCGACAGCGCAGCGCCGCCTTGCGCGAGGTCGAGCGGCGCCGATATCGCACAGGCGGCATCGATGATTTCGGCCTGATGCTGCGATTCACCCAGCCAGCGCAGCAGCACATTGCCGCCCAGCGACGCGCCGGCCGCATAGAAGCGGCTGGCTTGCTGCATTTCGGCATGCAGGCGGCGGATGATCCAGTCGAGTTCGGTGGTGTCGCCTGAGTGGTAGAAGCGGGGCGCGCGGTTGGGCTCGCCCGAGCAGCCGCGAAAATGCGGTACTGCACCCGACCAGCCGCGCGCGGCGACCTGCGCCATCAATGCGCGCGCGTAGTGGCTGTCGGACGAGCTTTCCAAGCCGTGGAAGAGTACGACGAACGGCTGACCGGCTTTGCCGTCAACGAAATCGATATCGATGAAGTCGCCGTCCGGCGTCTCCCAGCGCTGACGACGATACGCAACCGGCGGCTTGGCGATGCAGGTCGCCGGATAAATGGTTTGCAAATGGCCGTTGGGCAGCCACGAGGGCGCGGAATATTTCATTGAATTATTTTGTGCCCGATTATGCCGCTATGGTCTGAGCAAACGCAACAGTGGTGCGCCCGCTCCTCAATGCAGCAGCGCCGGATTCAGTGGTTCGGCCGGCGGTGCTCCAGCGGCGACCGACGCGTGGTGGGTGACGATGCGCCAGCCTTGCGCTGTCTTGATGAAAACGTTGGTGGCCAGAATGTGCGCGTCTTGCCGCTCATGCTGCTCCTGGGACGTGCGCTGGACTTCTTCGACGATGTTATGCACCGCAGCGGTCAGGCTGTGGCTCGCATGCAGCAGCACCGGGCGGATGTGTACGCTGCCGCGCTCGAAAATCGCCGCCCACGATTGCCGGATCGCTTCGTGCCCGACCAGGCGCGCGGCGCCCGGATGAATGCAGACGATTTCGTCGTCTTCCGCCCAGATCGCCATCAAGGCATCCAGATCGGCCCGCCCCAGCGCGTCGTAGAAGGCGGCTTCAGCTTGTTCGGCGGTGCTGTGCAAGTGTTTTTTACGTGCCATGTGGGTTTCTGCTTGTGCGGTGATGGAGTTTTGTGCGGGGAATGCAGAGGGTGAGCTATCGTCCCCGCCTGCGCGGCGGCAGCGGGGCGATTCATCACGGAGGTGGAATCGGAAATTCCGAAACCGTAACGGTCATGACGGCGAAAGTTTCAATGCCCTTTGATTACTGTGCCCGGCTTGAGTCGGTATTCGGTGCTGCAATAGGGACACGTCGCTTTGACGCCATGCGACAGGTCCAGGAAGACGCGCGGATGGGACGACCAGAGCGGCATGGCGGGATTCGGGCAATATGCGGGCAAATCGCTGCCGTCGAGTTCCACGATTGCGCCTGTCTGTGCTGCGTTTTTTGATTGCATGTGATTTCCTTGCGGGATGGTTGATAGTCGATTACACCAGCGTTAGCCAGTGCTGATATTGGGGTGCGCGGCCGGCAACGACTTCAAAAAACAGCGTTTGCAGTTTTTCGGTGATCGGGCCGCGGTGGCCGGCGCCGATCTGGCGGTTGTCGAGCTCGCGGATCGGCGTAATTTCGGCTGCGGTGCCGGTGAAGAAGGCTTCGTCGCAGCAATACATTTCATCGCGCGTGATGCGTTTTTCGATCACTTCGATGCCCATGTCGCGCGCCATTGTCAGCACCGCGTCGCGTGTGATGCCGTCCAGGCACGATGCCAGGTCAGGCGTGTAGAGTTTGCCGTTTTTGACGATGAAGACGTTTTCGCCCGAGCCTTCGGACACGAAACCTTCGGTGTCGAGCAGCAACGCTTCGTCGTAACCGTCGGTCAGCGCTTCCTGGTTGGCCAGAATCGAATTGATGTAATAGCCGGATGCCTTGGCGCGCACCATCGAGACGTTGACGTGGTGCCGGGTAAAGGACGACGTCTTCACGCGTATCCCCTTGGCCATGCCTTCCTCGCCCAGATACGCGCCCCACGGCCAGGCGGCGATCGCGGTATGGATGGTATTGCCGCGCGCGGAGATGCCGAGTTTTTCGGAGCCGACCCAGATCAGCGGGCGCAGATAGCAGGATTCGAGATGATTTTCGCGCACCACCTGTTTTTGGGCATCCATCAGGGTTTCCAGGTCGTAGGGCACCACCATCTGGAAAATCTTGGCCGAGTTCAGCAAGCGCTGGGTATGTTCTTTCAGCCGGAAAATCGCCGCACCTTGCACCGTGTGATAGGCACGCACGCCTTCGAATACGGCCATGCCGTAGTGCAGCGAATGCGTCAATACGTGGATCTTGGCGTCGCGCCAATCTATCAATGTGCCGTCTTGCCAGATCTTTCCGTCGCGGTCGTCCATGGACATGGCGAAATCTCCCAAAATGTCAAATCAATCAAAAGTGTCTGAGCCAGGCGTTGATTTTAACGGATTGCACGGCCTGAAAGCTTCATCGGTAGAATGGCTGGCGGATAAATTTGCACAAGCAGGCTGTCCTCATGAATGTGCGCGCTTTTTGCGCTACCGGGAACCGCAGCCGCAGTTTGGTCGGCAGGCAGCGTCAATAAGCAGTATCGATGAGGTGAAATTCTGTATGGAAAAGAGCGGCATCAACATTCCCAATGCGCTGTCAGTGCCGGAAAGGGCTGCGTTTCAAGAGGGGTGCAAGATTTCTTTGGATAGCATGCCCGGCATTCTTGCCTGGGGCCTGGTATCGGGCATGGCGATGATAAAGGCCGGCCTGACGGTGTGGCAGGCGCTGGGCATGACTTTTCTGGTGTTCGCCGGCTCGGCGCAACTGGCGGCGTTGCCATTGATGCTCGCCAACGCACCGGTGATGGTGATATTTGCCACTGCGATGATGGTGAATTTGCGGTTTGTGATTTTCGGTGCGGCAATCGGCCCGCATTTCTCCCATTTGCCGTGGTATCGCCGCCTTTGGTACGGCTATTTCAATGGCGATATTGCGGTGGGATTGTTCCCGTTGCGGTTTCCTCCTGAAACGCTGTATCGCCCGGCTGGCAAGGTGGGCTTTTATATGGGCATCGGTTACAGCAATTGGCTGGCCTGGCAGGTCGGCGCGGTGGCAGGGATTTTTCTGGCAGGCCGGATTCCCGAATCGTGGAACATCGGCTTTGCCGGTACGCTGGCGCTGCTGGCGATCATGATTCCATTGATTATCAATGCAGCGGCACTGGGCGGCGTGGTGGTTGCCGGCATCGTTGCGGTCGCTGCGATCAATCTGCCTTATCGGACGGGATTATTGCTGGCAGTCGTGCTCGGCATGGTGGTTGCGATGCTGATTGATGCATTTCTGGAAAAGAAAAAAACATGAGCGATTTTGACACCTGGATCACCATCATTTTGCTGACCGTTGCCACGATACTGACGCGCAGCTCATTCTTTTTGCTCGGTAATGCAATCAAGTTCCCGCCCGCAGTCCAACATGCGCTGCGCTATGCGCCGGCGGCAGCGCTGGCCGCTATCGTAGTGCCGGATCTGGTGCTGTCGGGTGGTGCGGTCACCGTCTCTCTGGTGAATCCGAAGTTGTTGGCCGGCATCGGGGCTGCGATGTTTTTTGTTGTGACCGGCCGCTTGCTGGGGACGATCGTGGTGGGCATGGGTTTGTTCACCGTGATGCGTTTGATGTTATAGCCGGCTCTTTTTCATTGGGCATGCAGCGGTTTTGCACTCCTCGCCAAGGTGTCGGAATGCGTTGCAGCTAGGGTAAAATAGCCGCTTTCCCTTCGACAGCATCAGGACAGATATGCAATTCAATCGATTGAGCGACCTTATTGCAGCCAATGCGCTAATTGGCAAGCGCGTATTCATCCGTGCAGATATGAACGTACCGCAAGACGATGCCGGTCAAATCACCGAAGATACGCGCATTCGCGCTTCGGCCCCGGCGATTCGCCAGGCCCTGGATGCGGGCGCGGCGGTCATGGTGACTTCGCATCTTGGTCGTCCTACCGAGGGCGAATTCAAGCCGGTCGATTCGCTGGCGCCGATTGCGCAACGTTTGTCCGAACTGCTGGGGCAGCCGGTGCCGCTGCTGCAAAACTGGCTGGACGGCGTGACAGTGGAACCGGGCCAGGTGGTGCTGCTGGAAAATTGCCGCCTGAATAAGGGCGAGAAAAAGAATAACGATGAATTGGCGCAGAAAATGGCCAAGCTATGCGACGTTTATGTCAACGACGCTTTCGGCACCGCCCACCGGGCCGAAGCGAGCACGCACGGCATCGCCAAATTTGCGCCGATTGCCTGCGCCGGCCCTTTGCTGGCGGCAGAACTCGATGCGCTGGGCAAGGCGCTGCACCAGCCGGCGCGGCCGATGGTTGCAATCGTGGCCGGCTCGAAAGTATCGAGCAAGCTGACCATCCTCAAGGCGCTGGCCGACAAGGTCGATAACCTGATCGTCGGCGGCGGCATCGCCAATACCTTCATGCTGGCCGCCGGATTGAAGATCGGCAAATCGCTGGCCGAGGCCGATCTGCTGGCCGAAGCGCGCGCGATCATGGACATGATGGCCAAACGCGGCGCGTCGGTGCCGATTCCGGTCGATGTGGTGTGCGCGAAAGAATTTTCCGCAACCGCAACGGCGACCGTCAAGGATGTGGCGGATGTGGCCGACGACGACATGATTCTCGATATCGGCCCGAAAACCGCCGCGCTGCTGGCGCAGCAACTGGCAAACGCCGGCACCATCGTCTGGAACGGTCCGGTCGGCGTGTTCGAGTTCGATCAGTTCGGCAACGGCACCAAAACCCTGGCAACCGCAATCGCCGACTCGAAAGCGTTTTCGATCGCCGGCGGCGGCGATACGCTGGCGGCGATCGCCAAGTACGGCATCACCGACAAGATCGGCTACATCTCGACCGGCGGCGGCGCTTTCCTGGAATTTCTGGAAGGCAAAACGCTGCCGGCAGTCGAGATTCTGATGCAGCGCAAAAGCAAATGAGTGGTAGGGGCGGGTTCCAAACCCGCCCTTGGTAAATCCAGCCAGGGCGGGTTTGGAACCCACCCCTACGTTTTATGGATTTTTCAGGGTGCGCACACCGGCCCTGCGGCGAATAACAATCAAGGAATCCCGATGTTTCGAGCAACCAAAATCGTCGCAACCATTGGCCCGGCATCGAGCGAATTGGATATTCTGGTACGGATGATCACGGCCGGTGTCGATGTGGTGCGACTGAATTTTTCGCACGGCAACGCGCAGGACCATATCGAGCGCGCCAATCTGGTGCGCCAGGCGGCGGCGTTGTGCGGGCGTGAAGTGGCCATCATGGCCGATCTGCAGGGACCGAAAATTCGGGTCGGCAAGTTCGAGCACGGCAGGATTCACCTTGAGAATGGCGCTGCGTTCATCCTCGACGCCGACTGCGAGCTGGGCAATCAGGAGCGGGTGGGGCTCGATTACAAGGCATTGCCGCGCGATTTGAAAGCAGCTGACGTGCTGCTGCTCAATGACGGCCTGATCGTGCTGATAGTCGACCGGATTGCCGGCAGCGAAATCCATACCACGGTCAAGATCGGCGGCGAACTGTCCAACAACAAGGGCATCAATCGTCAGGGCGGCGGACTGTCGGCGCCGGCGCTGACCGCCAAGGATATGGAAGACATCAAGACGGCGATGTGTTTTCAGGCCGATTACGTCGCGATTTCCTTCCCGAAGAATGCAACCGACATGGAAATGTCGCGCCAGCTTGCCAATATCGCCGGTGAACCGTATGGCCACAAGCCGCTGATGATCGCCAAGATCGAACGCGCCGAGGCGATTCCGGTATTGCAGGAAATTCTCGATGCGTCCGACGGCATCATGGTGGCGCGCGGCGATCTGGCAGTCGAAGTCGGCAATGCCGCGGTGCCGGGGCTGCAGAAACGCATGATCAAGATGGCGCGCGCCTCCAACAAGCTCGCCATCACCGCCACTCAGATGATGGAGTCGATGATCGTCAATGCGGTGCCGACCCGGGCCGAGGTATCGGACGTGGCCAATGCGGTATTGGACGGCACCGATGCGGTGATGACTTCAGCTGAAACCGCATCCGGCAAATACCCGGTGGAGACGGTGGAGGCGATGGCGGCGATCTGCCTGGAAGCGGAAAAATCCGATATTTACAAGCTCGATGCGGATTTCCTGAACGTGCAATTTAGCCGGATCGACCAATCGATCGCCTATGGCGCGCTGTTTACCGCGCACCATCTGGGCGCCAGCGCAATTGCCGCGCTGACCGAATCCGGTTCGACTGCGCTCTGGATGAGCCGCCACAATATCGACATGCCGATCATGGCGCTGACGCCGAGCGTGGTCACGCAGCGCAAGGTTGCGTTATATCGCAATGTACGGGCACTGAGTCTGGCAAAATCGGACGATAGCAAGAGTGCGCTGCAAGCAGCCGAAGACCTGCTGGTTGCCAACGGCATTGTGCAAAAGGGAGACACCCTGGTAATGAGCTGGGGCGAACCGATGGGGCAGGTGGGCGGCACCAATGCGCTGAAAATCGTCAAGGTCGGCGAATATTAATTTTTTGTTTTTTTGGGAGTATTGCCATGTCACTCGTATCAATGCGTCAACTGCTGGACCATGCAGCAGAAAACGGCTACGGCTTGCCGGCCTTTAACGTCAACAATCTGGAACAGGTCACCGCCATCATGATGGCCGCCGATGAAACCGGTTCGCCGGTGATCATGCAAGCCTCCGCCGGCGCGCGCAAATACGCGGGCGAAGCTTTCCTGCGCCACTTGATTTCGGCTGCGGTCGAAGCCTATCCGCACATTCCGGTCGTTATGCATCAGGATCACGGACAGAGTCCGGCGGTCTGCATGGCGGCAATCAAATCCGGCTTTACGTCGGTGATGATGGACGGTTCCTTGATGGAAGACGGCAAGAGCGTCGCCAGCTATGAATACAACATGGAAGTGTCGCGTGAAGTGGTCAAATTCTCGCACTCGATCGGCGTCACGGTCGAAGCCGAACTGGGTGTGCTCGGTTCGCTCGAAACCATGATGGGCGACAAGGAAGACGGTCACGGCGCCGACGGCAAGATGACCCGTGAGCAATTGCTCACCGATGTCGCGCAAGCTGCCGACTTCGTCGCCCGCACTCAGTGCGACGCACTGGCGATCGCCATCGGCACTTCGCACGGCGCGTACAAGTTTTCGCGCAAGCCGACCGGCGACATCCTGGCGATCGACCGCATCAAGGAAATTCACATGCGGATCCCGAACACCCATCTGGTGATGCATGGTTCGTCTTCGGTGCCGCAGGAATTGCTGGCCGAGATCCGCGAATTCGGCGGCGACATGAAGGAAACTTACGGCGTGCCGGTCGAGGAAATCCAGGAAGGCATCAAGCACGGCGTGCGCAAGATCAACATCGATACCGACATCCGGCTGGCGATGACCGGCGCAATCCGTCGCTACCTGTTCGAGAACCCGTCCAAATTCGATCCGCGCGATTATCTGAAGCCGGCCCGCGAAGCCGCGATGAAAGTCTGCAAAGCGCGTTTCCTGGCATTCGGATGCGAAGGCCAGGCAGCAAAGATCAAGCCGATATCGCTGGAAAAAATGGCGGAGCGGTACAAGAAAGGCGAGCTTTCGCAAATCGTGAAATAATTCGGCATTGACGTGGAAGGCACTGGAAATATCGGTGCCTTTCTTTATTGTAGGACTAACGCAAAGCCGCCCCAGCAGCGTTGCAACTCCTCGCCGTGCTATGCGCACTGTCTTCGTCGTTGCGCCTTGCTGGAGCAATTTTGCGTAAATCCTAGTGCTGATGTGCTTTATGGTGAATGAAAATGACTGAAAAAACACTGGTTGGTATTGTCATGGGTTCCACTTCCGATTGGGACGTGATGAAGGAAGCGGCGCAAGTCTGCAAGGATTTCGGCATCAGTTACGAGGCGCGTGCATTGTCCGCGCACCGCACGCCGACTGAAGTGGAAGAATGGGTTGCCGACATGGAAACACGCGGTTGCCAGGCTTTCATCGCCGGTGCCGGCGGCGCCGCGCATCTGGCCGGCGTGGTTGCATCGAAAACCATCCTGCCGATTTTTGCCGTACCGATTCCGTCGAAATACATGAAAGGCCTGGATTCGCTGCTGGCGACCGTGCAAATGCCCAAGGGTATTCCGGTAGCGACGCTGGCGATCGGCGAAGCCGGTGCCGGCAATGCCGGCCTGGCGGTGGTCGCGATGCTGGCGCTGCACGATGCCGAGCTGAAATCCAAGCTGATCGCATTCCGCGCAGCGCAGGCGGAAAAAGTACGCAATGCCAAATTGCCTGAATTGAACTGATTACAGATCCGGAACGAATAAAGTCAGAACCGGATCCCCTCATCCCAACCCTCTCCCGCAGGGAGAGGGTGAGAACGGAGCACGATGAAATCAACCCTTCATCGTGCCGAATCAATAAGGAAGCATCATGCCCGGCCTGTTAGAAACAAACATCCAATCCCTGCCTTTCCTGCATCGCGGCAAAGTGCGCGACATTTACGCGGTCGGCGACGACAAACTGCTGGTGATTCAGACTGACCGCCTGTCGGCGTTCGACGTGATTCTCGACGATCCGATCCCGAACAAGGGCAAGGTCCTGACCGCGATGTCGGATTTCTGGTTCAAGAAATTCGGCCATCTGATGCCGAACCACGAAACCGGCATCGATCCGGCATCCGTGGTGACGCCGGAAGAGCGCGAACAAGTCGAAGGCCGCGCGATCGTCGTCAAGAAATTCAAGCCGCTGGCGATCGAAGCAATCGTGCGCGGCTACATCATCGGTTCCGGCTGGAAGGATTACCAGAAGACCGGCGCGATCTGCGGCATTCAGTTGCCGGCCGGCCTGAAGGAAGCGCAAAAATTGCCGGAAACGATTTTCACGCCATCGACCAAAGCGCCGATGGGTTCGCACGACGAAAACATTTCGTATGCAGAGGCAGAGAAAATCGTCGGTGCCGACATCGCCCGCCAGGTGCGCGACGCGGCTATCAATCTGTATACGCAAGCGGCCGAATATGCAGCGACCAAGGGCATTATCATCGCCGACACCAAGTTCGAATTCGGTCTGGACGAGCACGGCACGGTGCACCTGATAGATGAAATCCTGACGCCGGATTCGTCGCGCTTCTGGCCGGCTGCCAGCTATCAAGTCGGGATGTCGCCACCATCATTCGACAAGCAGTTCGTGCGCGACTGGCTGGAAACGCAGCCGTGGGACAAAAAAGCGCCGGCACCGCGCCTGCCCGCCGAAGTGGCTGCAAAAACCGGCGAAAAATACGCGGAAGCCTTGCGTTTGCTGACTGCCTGATTTATTTTTATAGGGGGTATAGGTAATTTTAACCCTCTTCCCGCTTGCATATAAAGGGCATCAAAAAATACCAATTTGAGTATATTTTGATGCCCTGAATTTTTTGACACTGAATGATTTGCCAATGAGCGTTTTTTCCACCAATATCCGCCAGGCCGCTGCGATTCTCGAATCCGGCGGCCTGGTTGCTTTTCCGACCGAGACTGTCTACGGGCTCGGTGCCGATGCGGAAAATCCGGCCGCGGTTGCCGATATTTACGCGGCTAAAGGTCGTCCGGCCAACCATCCGGTGATCGTGCACGTTGCGCCGGGCGCCGACATCGGGTATTGGGCCGCATCGATTCCGCCCCAGGCGCAGGCGCTGATGCAGGCGTTCTGGCCCGGCCCGCTGACGCTGATTCTCAAGCGCGCACCGCACATCCCGGATGCAGTGTCGGGCGGGCAGGATTCGATCGGCTTGCGCTGCCCATCGCATCCGGTGGCGCAAGCGCTGTTGCGCGAATTCAAGGGCGGCAAGGGCGGGCTGGCCGCACCGTCGGCCAACAAATTCGGCCGCGTCAGCCCGACCACCGCGCAACATGTGCAGGACGAGTTTGGCGACGAGCCGCTGTTAAAGGCCATACTGGAAGGCGGCCAGAGCGCAGTCGGGATCGAATCGACGATTCTGGACTTGTCGCGGCTGGCCGCGCATGGGCCGGTTTTGCTGCGTCCCGGCCACATCAGCGCCGCGCAGATTGCCGACGTCATCGGCGTCATGCCTGCCGTCCCCGACGCCGCGGCGCCGCGTGCATCCGGTACGCTGGCCGCGCATTACGCACCGCACACTGCGGTAGCTCTGGTCGAATCGGCGCAACTGGACGCCACCATCGAACAGCTGCATCAGGCCGGACGACGCATTGCGTTGATAGGCTATCGGGCCGCGCCGAACGCGCTGGCAATCGGCCAGACTGCATTGCCGGCCACGCCGGAAGGTTTCGCCTACGGTTTGTACGCGGCCCTGCGCGCGATGGATGCGCAAGGCGCTGATCTGATTCTGATCGAAGCTCCGCCTGCGGATCATGCGTGGCAAGGCGTCAATGACCGCCTGCGCCGCGCCGCCCACGATTCGGCCGGCATCCTGGAGCGCCTCCTCTAAAACCTGCGGTGCCTTTGGTCGGTTCAGGGCCTGGCGCCAATGCGCGTCTATTGTCTCCGGAAGCTTCGGAAGCAGGCGTCCCATCATGCCTGCGGTTCGGTAGCGTCCTGCTTCGAATTCTGACGCAATGCATGCTGTCGCGCAGGTGAACATTGGATTCAGGCTTGGTTCATCTTTCTCTTGCAATACTGTCGGTACGGTTCTCGTGAACCGCTTCAGACAGAAAGAGGAGACATCATGACTTCGACATTTTTCCTGACCCTCATCGCTTCGGCTGCAGTCATTGCGAGCGCAGCTGCGGTGGCTGGGCCCGATCAATCCCAAGTGGGCGACGGCTATCGGGCGAACCCGGTGCTGCAGGTAGTGCCCAACAACAGCCGGGCGCAAGATGCGGCGTACGGCTGGAAGTATTTTTCAGATCCGCGCGCGTTGCATGCGGTTGTCATCAGTCCGGTGGGTGAATATTTTCTCAGTCTGGGCGACGGAGCGCGGCAGATTACCGGGCCTGCGGGCCAGGTATTGACGATGCCGCGAGTGCCCAGTTGATGCTGCCTTGATCCCAGCGTCCGCTATGCATGGACATTGTTTAGGGCTGATCGATATCACATGCCCTGCCCGAAGTGCTGCCAGTATCGGTATGGGCAATTGATCGTGCAGCGGCCGCTGGATTCACCGAGCTTGCACGCCGTCGCACATGCGCTTGATCAAGCCGGAGAGGAAGTGTCATGAAATGGAGAAACACCAACGATCATTACTGATCGCTGTCAATGGTCGTTGGCGAACTTGCCGCGTATGCATCCGATCCTGCGAAATTGGCGCTCTGTATAAAGGCAATGGCAGACGCAGGCGATCAATTGACGGTATTGGTTAAAATCAGATCGTTGCCAACGGTATACAGTAAGTACGTCACGGTGCTAAAGGCGGGCTGTAGAGCTACATGCGCCACACGGCTAAATCTGCAGCGCCGGTTTAGCCGTGGCGGATTTTCATCGCCAGGATAAATACAGCCAGCAGCAGCGTCACGCTGTTGGCTGCAATCATCGGCCAGGAGCCGAGCAATATCCCGTATATCAACCAGAATGCCACTCCCAGCGTGAACATGCTATACATGCCGAGCGATACGCTATCCGCCCGGCGCGTGCGCCATACCAGCCATGCTTGCGGGACGAAGGCGGCGGTAGTCAAGGTGGCGGCAGCGTAGCCGATCAATTCCGGGAATGGCATCTGTGGTTATGAGTTGTTGTGGTCGAAATTGGACGTTATTACATTAAAGAAGATTCAAAAAAACAGCATGAAAAAACAATTTCAAGGTGCGATTATAGTACTGGCAACCGCTAATGCCGGCGTCTGGTCTTCCGGCCTTATGCCGGCTCCGGCGTGACGTATGCGATCACCGATCAATGGTTCGCCGACTTGGCGGTGAGCAAGACGTATCTGAAAACGACCACGCATTTTTCGAGCGGCCAGAAGATCGCTATCCGGCCGGACCCGCTGGCGGTCAGTTTTGCGATCGGCTACCATTTTTAATCGATTGCACCAGATCGGCGCGAGTTGCTGGAATGAAAGCTGCCGGATGTTGCCGGTGCGCGCAAGTTCATCCTGTAAGTATAAAAATATAGGGGGGTATATGGATAAATACCTGTTCTCCGAATATTTTATATGCGGAAATAATAATACATGGCCTTGTATTATTTTTCGCCTGTTTGCGTGCTGATGAACCGGCCATCATGAAATACCAGTGCCGGCTGCGGATGCGCTTCGCATCGTTCGACTTCGCCGACAAAAATCACATGGTCGCCTTCCGGGTATCGGCTGCGGTTATGGCATTCGAACCAGGCGGACACGCCTTTCAGGATCGGATGCCCGGTACGCGAGAGCGCGTAATCGACGCCTTCGAAGCGGTTTTTGATGCGGCTGGAGAAGCGCTCGGCCAGTGCGACCTGATCGAACGCCAGCACATTGATCACATAATGCGAGTTGCCGGTAAACGCCTCCATGCTGCTGGCGCGATTGCCCAGGCTCCACAACACCAGCGGCGGTTCGAGCGAAACCGAATTGAAGGAACTGGCAGTCAGGCCCAGCAAAGTGCCGTCCGACAAACGCGTGGTAACGACTGTCACGCCGGTGGCAAACTGTGACAGTGCATGGCGAAAATGGGGCGTGTCGAATTCACGCGATAAAGCGCGTGCGGAGCGTGTATGCATCGGTGATCCAGAAAGTTTCCAACATTATCCTGGAAACCGCTGTTGAGTGCTTATTGGCATGATTTCATGCCTTGCCCGCTATCAATGCGTTTCTAACCGGATTGGCTATAGTGTTTCTCATGCAGCACCGGTCGGTTTGGGCTAAAGTCATGCTGTCCGTCAGCAATGTCAGCAAATATGCGCAAGTAAAGGGAGTCAATCATGGCAAATGAAATAGCAACACTGGGCGGCGGCTGTTTTTGGTGCCTTGAAGCCGTATACCAGCAGGTAAAGGGCGTGCTGCAAGTCGAATCCGGCTATAGCGGCGGCCATGTGGCGAATCCGACCTATGCGCAAGTGTGCGAAGGCAGCACCGGTCATGCTGAAGTGGTGCGTCTGACATTCGATAATACGATCGTCAGTTATCGCGAAATACTGGAGATTTTCTTTACCATCCATGATCCGACTACCCTGAATCGGCAAGGCAACGATTGCGGCACCCAATATCGCTCGGTCATTTATACCCATTCTGCGCAACAAAAGGATACGGCCCAGCATGTTATCAAGGAAATGGCGAACGTCTGGGATGCGCCAATAGTGACTGAATTGTCGCCGGAACAGCCGTATTACAAGGCGGAAGACAGTCACCAGGATTATTTTCAGCAACATCCGAACCAGGCTTATTGCGTCTGCGTGGTGGCACCGAAGCTGGATAAGTTCAGGCAGATTTTCGCCAGCAAGAGCAAGACTTGACAACAAAATTTAAGCGCCGCAAGCCGCAGCAGAAGAGGGTGACATGACGACTATTTTTGAAAAAATATTATGCGGCGAGATTCCGAGCGTGAAAATCTATGAGGATGCACTGGTTTTTGCCTTCATGGATGCAGGGCAAGTCAATCCCGGCCATGTGCTGGTAGCGACGAAAAAACCCTATGAAACCCTGCTCGATGCAGATGAGGAATCGGTCATTGCATTGATGCGGGCAGCGCATAAAATCGCCAAGGCGATCCAGATCGCTTTTCAACCGGAAGGCATCACCCTTTTGCAAACGAACAAGCCTGCCGGTTGGCAGACTGTTCCGCATTTGCATATGCATGTAGTGCCGCGTTTTTTGAACGATGGGGCGGAACTGGTCTGGCCCCGCAATAATCCGGGCATCGAAAAAATGCGGGAATGTGCGGCGAAAATCAACGTGCTTTAAGCACTTTTACCTTCATTCAGGCAAGCGACGCGTGTCTGAATGAAGGCAGGCGATTCATGCCGGAAATGACGTGGAGGTGCCGCCGAGGAATTACGTTCTTTCCCGGCGCCGAAAGGTAACGCTTTCTCCGCCGATCCCCCAGTTATCGGTATCGACTTCATCGATTACGACCATCGTGTCTTGCGGCCTCTTGCCCAGCACATCGACCAGCAATTGCGTCACGCCCCGTATCAGCGCAGCCTTTTGTTCGGGCGTATTCTGTTCGCGCGTAATTTTGATATTTACATAAGGCATGCTTTTCTCCGTGGGGTTAAGGGTAGGGTTGGGGTGAATCAAAGTGAAAATATCGAATCCCGGAATAGGGGAGCGAGAGCTGATTTTCGTCGAATCATGACGTTGCAGGCCGGTCCAGGCGTTCGATCCGGCGTGATACTTCCAGCAATGCGGCGCTGACGATCAACGCGCCGGCCGCCAGCAGCACCGGCAAAGTGAAATCGCGGCCGCGGTCGAGCGCGGCGACCAGCAGTGGCCCGACAATCTGGCCAACACCGTAGAACACGGTGAGAAAGCCGATACGCCGTGCGCTGGCTTGCGGGTCCGGTATGCGCGCCAGCCACTGTGCGAGACCGGCGATGCCCATGAATGTGCCGCCAAGCAGCGCCGCACCGGTCAGGGCCGCTGTAACGCCGGGCACCAATACCGGCAGCGCGACGCCGATCGCCTGCGCCAGCGTGCAGGCAATCAAGGCCGGATAGATGCCCCGGCGCAGTGCAAGCCGCATCCAGAGCGCAGTCGCCGGCATGGCTGCGATGCCGACCACTAGCCATCCGGTCAGCGCTGCGCCGCTAGTGCCTGAATTGCTGCGCAGCATGACCGGCATGAAAGTCATATTGACGATGTAGCCGAAACCGGCCAACCCGTAAGCGGCTGCCAGCCAGCCGAGCGGGCGCGGTGCTGCGGCGTGTGCCTGTACCGCGGCCGTTTCAGTGACAGAAAGCGCACTGCGGCCGGCCGGAATCAACCCCGCTGCCGAGCACAATGCGGCTACCAGTGCGATGGCGCCGAGCCCCCACCAGCCGTTGGCGGCGTGACCGTGACCATCGAGCATCGCTTGCGCGATCACTGCCGATACGGTGATGCCGCTGCCGACTCCGACAAAATGCAGCGTGCTCCACCCGGGCGCGTCCACTGCCATCAGGCGGCGCAGCACGATTCCGGTCGCATAGACATACACTACCGCGCTGGCAATGCCGGCTGCGAAACGCACGATGCACCAGATAAGGAAGCCCGGATCAAACCCCATCGCGAGTGTTGTTACAACACTGCACACCAGGCCGCCGATCAGCCGCGGCACCGGACTCGCGTTGCGACTGAACGCCGCCCATAACGCGCCGACAAGATAACCGACATAGTTGGCGCCGGCCAGCAAAGCACCGCCGGAATGGCTTAGCTGGCCTTCTTCCAGCATTTGCGGCAGCAGCGCAGTATAGGCAAAGCGGCCGATGCCCATGGCCAGCATCAATGCTAATAAACCGGAAGTTGCGAATAGCGCCAGCGACACGCGGCTGAGCGTCGGGGTGCGCGCAGGGCCAGACCTGGCAGTCGTGGCGGCAGAATTTTTCACGGTCGAATTCCCTTGTTGTCTTCTTTTTAGACTACGCTATTTTTTACAGCAATAAAAATGATTTAATATGATGCATACAATCATTTTTAGAGATGAAATTCACTATCATGGATCTCGCCGCTCTCCGTATTTTCCGTGCTGTCGCCGAAGACGGCAGCGTCACGCAAGCCGCCGTGCGGCTCAATACCGTGCAATCGAACGTTACTGCACGCATCCGCCAGCTGGAAGAAGAACTTGCGACGCCGCTTTTTGACCGCATCAGCCGCAGGCTCGTGATTACGCCTGCCGGTCGCTTGCTGGCCGACTATGCCGAACGTTTGCTCGCCTTGGCCGAAGAGGCTGCCGATGCGGTGCGCAGCCACGACGTGCCGCAGGGTTTGCTGCGTCTCGGATCGATGGAAACTACCGCTGCCGCACGCTTGCCGGCGGTGCTGGCTGGCTTGCGTACGCGTCATCCGCAGATTGAACTGCGGCTATCGACCGGGCCGACCACACAACTGGTCCAGAGCGTACTGCAGCATCAGCTGGACGCGGCACTCGTGGCCGCCCCCGTAATGCATCCGCAATTAGCGATGGAAACGGTGATCGAGGAAGAGCTGTTGCTGGTCAGTGCGGCCGACTGGCCGACGCTGAACACTGCCGCCGATCTTGCCGGACGCGGACCGCTGGCCTTATTCACTTTTCGCGAAGGGTGTTCTTACCGGCAACGGCTGCTTGACTGGCTGCGCGGAGACGGCGTGCAGATCGCGCAGGTCAACGAGTTTGGCACCTTTGAGGCGATTATCGGCTGTGTCGCGGCCGGCATGGGCGTGAGCTTGCTGCCGCGTGCGGTGTTGGATGCACATATTGCTGCCGGCACCCTGCGCGCACACCCAACCCCTGCGGCGGTAAGGAACGCGCAGACACTGCTGGTCTGGCATCGCGAGCGTTCGCGCCATGCGGCCCGCGAAGCCTTCAGCATCCTGCTGTGCGAAAAACTGGGCGTTCCGGTGTGATTTTCAGACGGATTTTGGGTTCCGATCCGCTGCATACATATAACGGCGCGACCACGGATGGGTGGACGCATCCTTGCCGGCCTTCGTGCATACCACCTGATACAGCGATATCCAGTCATGCGTGAACGCATGCGCACAACCGGCAAGGTAGACGCGCCAGATGCGGTAATGGCGGTCATCGGTCAGCATCTTGATCTGATCGGCGCGGCTTTCGAAATTATCGATCCAGATGCTGCAGGTGCGCGCGTAATGCCGCCGCAGGTTTTCAATGTCGAGCGCTTCCAGTCCGCCTTCCTGCATGGTTTTCAGCACCAGTCCGATATGTGGCAACTCGCCCTGCGGAAAAACATATTTATCGATGAATTCGCCGCCGCCATACGCGGTTTCGCCGCTATTGGGGTCGGTTGACGTGATGCCGTGATTCATGACTATCCCATCGTCGGTCAGCAGCGAGGCGATTTTGGTGAAATAGCGCGGCAGATTATTGAGGCCGACATGCTCGAACATGCCGACACTGGTAATGCGGTCGAACGTGCCGCTGATATCGCGATAATCCTGCAAGCGGATTTCAACCCGGTCCGTCAGGCCCGCCTGTTCTATCCGCTCTCTGGCAAGATCATATTGATTCTTCGATAAGGTGATGCCGACGCAGCGCGCACCGAATTTCTGTGCGGCCCGCAGCACCAGCGCACCCCATCCGCAGCCGATGTCGAGCAGCGTATGGCCGGGCTGGAGCCGGATTTTGGTCAGGATATGATCGATTTTTTTCAGTTGTGCGGCAGCCAGATCTTCATCGCCGTTTTCAAAGTACGCGCAGGAATACACCAGGTTCTGGTCCAGCCAGGTTTCGTAAAATGCATTGGAGACGTCGTAGTGATAGCGGATTGCCTCGGCATCGTCGCGTTTGTCGTGCCGGGCAGTTCTGACGAAGCGGGAAAGCTTCTTGACCGGGCCGTGCATCTGGTTGACCAGCATGCTGCCGATGCGGATGATTTCCGCTGCATGTCCTTCAATGTCGATTTTTCCTTCGACATACGCTTCCCCCAAAGTTGCCAGTGAAGGCGTCAGCAGGTAGTTGATGGCTGAAGAATGCGGCACCCGGATCGTGACATCGGGATGCCCGGCGCCAAAATCAAACTGTTGTCCGTTCCATAGCTCCAGCCGTAGCGGGAGCGCGGATCGATTGCGGATGTCATCAACCCATTGCGTCAGTTTCTTTTCCCAAAACACGATTCCCTCCGTGCGGTTGAGTCAATCTTGCCTGCTGCGCACCTGGGGAACGACCCAGGCGAAATCTTTACGGTTGCAGTCTTTGCCTGTGCCAGCTTCCATCGGCCTGCAGCGTGAAAGCGATGCGATCATGCAGGCGGGAACTGCGGCCTTGCCAGAATTCGATATAGTCCGGTACCAAACGGTAGCCGCCCCAATGTGCAGGGCGCAGCGGATGTTCACCGTGTTGCGCTTCGGCAGCTGCATAGCGCATTTCCAGTGCTTCGCGGCTGGCAACCGGTTCGCTTTGCGAGGAGGCAATCGCGCCGATCCGGCTGCCTAGCGGACGGCTGTGAAAATAGGCATCGTTTTCTTCCGCTGAAATGCGTTCGACGCGGCCTTCGATGCGTACTTGCCGTTCCAGCCCAATCCAGTGGAACAACAATGCGGCATGCTGGTTTTGGTGCAGTTGGTGCCCCTTGCGGCTCTCGTAATTGGTAAACCAGGAAAATCCGCGATGGTCGAACTCCTTGATCAACACGATGCGTGAAGAAGGGCGTCCATTGGCATCCACCGTCGCTAGGTTCATCGCATTGGCTTCCGGCACTTCTGCGGTGAGCGCCTCGTCAAACCATTTTTTGAATTGTTCCATCGGGTCGGCCGCCACATCCGACTTCGACAGGCTGGCGCGACTGTAATCCTTTCTTAAGTCTGCTATCAACATCTTCATTCCCGGTCATTTACTGCGTAATTTTGCGACGCAGTTGCATCGCCTCGCCCAACTGTGCCATCTGCGCCGGGCTAAACAGGCGCACTGCCATCGGGGCAATGTGCGTTTCTTCCTTTTGCATGTGATCGGCATACAATGCTGCAAAACGCTGCACATCCGGTTCCGACAAATAGGCACTGGTGCCGGCATTGCCCCCTGCAGCAATCACTTGCAATTGCATATTAAGTACTTGCCACGCGGCATCCATTTGCTGATGTTCCTCCAGAATCAGCGGCACCAAGCGCGCCAATAGTGCGGCATCCTCTCCTTGCGCCGTTATCTGCAGCATCGGCATCAGGTTTTGCTCTTCATCCGCGTGATGATTAGGGGCCGCTTTATTAAAGTACTGCAGGATCGATTTTGCCGCTTGTTGCGCATCAACATCCGCGCCATGTTCCGGTAGATGGGACAACAATTTTTGCATCGTGTTGATTTGCTTGCGGATACGGCCATGGCAATGCTTGAGCACCGCAATCGGCTGGTCGAAACCGGGAACCGGCGTGAATAACGCATTTAAGGTATTGGGCATGGCGTTCTTCCTTTGACAGACATCGTGATAGAGATATATAGAGCATCGCCTCTGATTTTATTGCAGTTTCCCTTAAAATGACGGCATGAATACAATCACGAAATTTATAACCCCGGCTTCCTTCGATGACATCGATTTCGAGCGTCGTTTCGGCGGCATTGCACGCTTGTACGGCGCTGCCGCGCTGTCGCGCTTTCGGGCTGCACGGGTTTGCGTGGTCGGCGTCGGCGGCGTCGGCTCGTGGATAGTGGAAGCTTTGGCACGCAGCGCGATCGGACATCTGACCTTGATCGATCTTGATAACGTTGCGGAGTCGAATATCAATCGCCAGATCCAGGCTTTGTCGGCAACACTGGGGCAAGCCAAGGTAACTGCACTGGCCCAGCGCATCGAACTGATCAATCCGTATTGCCGCGTCACCGAGATTGAGGACTTCGTCACGCCCGACAATCTCGATACGATGATCGGTGCCCATGATTTCGATTATGTGATTGATGCCATCGATAGCGTAAAAGCCAAGTCCGCACTGATTGCTTATTGCAGCGCCCATGCGATACCGTTGATTACCATCGGCAGCGCCGGCGGACAGATCGATCCGACCAAAATCGAGGTGCGCGACCTGGCCAGAACCGAGCAGGAACCGTTGCTGGCGAAAGTCAGGAAACTGTTGCGCTCCCAACACGGTTTTCCGCGCGGCGCTAAAAACAAATTCGGCATCGATGCGGTATTTTCCACCGAGCCTTTGCGCTTTCCCGAGAATGACGAAGTTTGTGCGCTGGAAGGCGGCAAGAAAGACGACAGCGCTGGCATCACTGGCCTCAATTGCGCCGGTTTCGGCTCGGCGATGGTGGTTACCGCATCGTTCGGCCTGGTGGCAGCTGCGCAAGTATTACGCAAGCTGGCCGCAGTGGAGTTACCTGTCGCAAGCGCGATAACGCTGACCACAGGCTGAGTGTTCATCGCGCAAGCCAGCGCGATGCCAATAAGCGATAGCGGGGCGCTATGCCGGTCGTAGTCGATTGCACCAGCGCAATGTGATCGGCGCGCCACACGATCGGGGTGATGTGCGGGGCACTCGCTGCTGCGACTGTGTTTCGGCTCAGGGTGATGTGCGGCGTGAAGCGCGGGCCTTGATCGACAAGGATATTGTGCCGGGCCAATACCCCCAACAATGCATGTTGCAGCGTAACAAGCTCCGCTGGCGGAGACTGCGGGCCTGTCCAGAGAATTGCTGGTTTCGGAAAATAGCCCAGATAATCGAGGGGCAGCGTCATCGCCGCTGCCGGCAGTTCTGTCATCAACGCCTGCAGCGTCGGCAGCAATGTAGCCGGCTGTGCTCCCAGGAAAACCAGCGTCAGATGCAAATCTTCAGGCGGCGTTGCGCGTCCCGGTATGGATGCCTGCAGCTCGGTCAGTGCCGACCGGGTCGCCGCATCTGGCCACAGCGCATAAAAAAGCCGCACATTACGTTCTTTTTCCGTCGGCGCGCCTGCTCCCGCATGCATCCTGATTTTCCCCGCCATTTATGCATGCCCCACTTGTTGTGCCATCCAATCCCTGAAAAACACCACTTTCTGCTGATTCGCCACGCAGCTCGGATATACCAGGTAATAGCTTTGTCCGGTGGACAGCATTTGGGCAAACGGTATCACCAGCCGTTTCATCTCGATATCTTCTTGTATCAGCGAGCAATCGCCAATCGCGACGCCGAACCCGTGGGCTGCGGCATTCATGGCCGAATCCAGCGTTTCGAAATTCTGGCCGCTGTCGGGATTGACGCCGGTGGCTTCAGCGAATTTCAGCCACATTTGCCAGTCCCGATGGTCGCGCGTCGGATGCAGCAGCGTGTGATGGATCAAATCCGACGGCGTTCGAAGCGGTTTTGTGCCTTCCAGGATGTGAGGAGCGCAAACGGGCGTCAGATGTTCATCGAAAAGCAGCAATGCATGTGCATCTTTGCTACTGGGCGCGCCATATACAATCGCTGCATCGAACGCCTCGCGCGTGAAATCGACACTATGTCGGGTGGTAGTCGTCAATTGAATCTGGATGTCGGGATATTCGGTCTGAAACAGCATGATCTTCGGCAGAATCCATCGCATTGCACAGGTCGGCACCTTCAGCGCAAGATCGTTGCGTTGCCGTGTCAGCCTGGTCGAGATTTCTTCAATGCGCGCAAAACTCTCGGTGACTACCGGCAGCAGGATTTCTCCCTCCACCGTCAATGTCAGCCCTTTGGGCAACCGGGTGAACAGCTGAAAACCGTAGTGATCTTCCAACGCCAGAATTTGCCGGCTGACCGCGCCTTGTGTCAGGCATAAGTGTTGCGCCGCGCGCGTGAAGCTGCGGTGGCGCGCAACGACTAAAAATGCCTGGAGCGCGTTCAATGGTGGCATGCGCTGCATCGGCTTGCTCCTGATTCAGGTATGCGAAAAAATCATGCTGGTGACAGCAGCTTCAGGATTGTCGAAACCCTGTGCGCTAACAGAAACTATATAGAGAAACCGGGATGTACGTAGTGCTCTGGGAGTCCGCTCAAGCGCATGAATCTACTATTTTTTTGCATGCAGGTAAAGGCGGCGGCAACTGAACATTTCCGCACATGCGTGCCGTGTATCGGCAGCGTACGTTTTGGCAGCGTGAATTGACTGACAGGGAAAACGGTCGAAGGGATTTTCAGGATGTTTGAGGCCGAATAATACATGCATGTGTATATTTTAATCCCGCATAAATGTATGTGGTAAACGGCAATTTTTATAACATACTCCCATATTTATGGCGATTTTTAGATGCCGGCAAGCTGCCTATGCATGAAACGCATGAGGGATATGAGAAATGCTCGCTGTCGCCGGCTGTCTGAAAATGGAAGAATGGATGTACGGCTTCATTCCAATCGTCGTTTCACAATAAAGAAGGAGACATCATGAAAAAGATCGTTACTTTAGTGGTTTTGGCTGGCATCCTGGCAACGCCGCTGGTGCAGGCAAAAGAGTGGAAGGAAATCACGATCGCGATGGATGCCACGTATCCGCCGTTCGAGTCGGTCACGCCGGACGGGCAGTTGGTCGGCTTCGAGGTCGATCTGGCGCATGCGGTATGCGCTGAAATGAAACTCAAGTGCAACGTCATCAATGCCGGTTGGGATGGCTTGATTCCGGGACTGATGGCGAAAAAATACGATGCGCTGATGACTTCGATGAACATCACCGACGAACGCAGAAAAGCGATCGATTTCTCCGATACCTATTACCGGATGCAAAATCGCTTCGTCGCCAAAAAAGGCGCGAATATCCAGATCAGCAAGGCGGGTTTGAAGGGCAAGACGATTGCGGTGCAAAACAGTACGCCGCAAGATAATTTCGCCACCGAGCAATTCGGCGACGTCGCCACCATCCGCCGCTATGCGACCGCCAACGAGCCTTACCTCGAACTGATCAATGGCCGCGCCGATGTACATTTCGGCTTCATCGTGCAAATCAATGATGGTTTCCTGAGCAAGGACGGCAACGACAAGCAGTTCGAATTCATCGGCCCGACCTTTACCGGCAAGGACAACAAGAAACTCGGCGAAGGTGTTGCGGTAGCCGTGCGCAAGCAGGACAAGGACTTGCGGGAAATGTTCAACAAGGGACTGGCTGCGGTGAAAAAGAACGGCACTTTCAAGAAAATCAACGACAAATACTTCCCGTTCGATCTTTCCGGCGATAAATAACACCCGCTTGCAGCGCGCGCCACAGGGTGCGCGCATCTCAATAAAAATCTGGCTTTTACATGAAGGGCGGTAATGGCTACCTGCGGCGAAGTACTGGTCACATTGCTGGAGAACTACGGCGTCAAGCTGGTATTCGGGATTCCCGGCGTGCATACGGTCGAACTGTATCGCGGCCTGGCCGCATCGAGTCTGCGCCATATCACGCCGCGCCACGAGCAGGGCGCCGGCTTCATGGCCGACGGCTATGCGCGCGTCACCGGATCGCCCGGGGTGTGCTTCATCATCACCGGACCGGGGATGACCAATATCGCGACCGCGATGGCGCAGGCGTATGCGGATTCGATCCCGATGCTGGTGATTTCCAGCGTCAATGCGCGCCATCAGCTGGGCAGCGGCAACGGCTGTTTGCATGAATTGCCTTCGCAGCGCAATCTGACGGCCGGCTTCACCGCCTTTTCGCACACTTTGATGACGCCGGATGAATTGCCGCAAATCCTGGCGCGCGCTTTCGCGGTGTTCGAGTTGACCCGCCCGCGCCCGGTGCATATAGAAATTCCGCTGGATGTGATCACTGCGCCGGCCGGCCATCTGCTGCTGGCGCGCGCCGCGCGGCTGTCGCGGCCGGCTGCCTCCGGCAGCGCAATCGCGCAGGCGGTGGCGCGCCTGCTGCAAGCCCGGCGGCCGTTGATTCTGGCCGGCGGCGGCGCAGTCGATGCCGGGTCGGACCTGCAGCGCCTGGCCGAGCATTTGCAGGCGCCGATCGCGCTGACCATCAACGCGAAGGGCATCATCGGGCCCGATCATCCGCTCTTGATCGGCTCCAGCCAATCGACCGCGGCAACCCGCGCACTGGTGCGTGAAGCCGACGTGGTGCTGGCGATCGGCACCGAGCTGGGCGAAACCGACTACGACACCGTGTTCGACGGCGGCTTTGCGATTCCCGGCGAGTTGATCCGGATCGACATCGACGCGCAACAGCTGGCGCGCAATTTCCGCGCGACGATTGCGATCGTCGCCGACGCCGGGCAGGCGGCGTCGGCCTTGCTGGCGGCGGTCGCCGCTGCACCGTACGAGCCGGCGACGGACTGGGGCGCGCCGCGCGCCGCGCAAGTGCGCAGCGCGATCGCCGCCGGTTACGACGCGGCCACCCGCGCGCAGAAAAGATTGCTGGAAGCGGTCAGACAAGCGTTGCCGGATGTGATCATTGCCGGCGATTCGACCCAGCCGGTGTATGCCGGCAACCTGGTGTATGACGCGACTACGCCGCGTTCCTGGTTCAACTCGTCGACCGGCTATGGCACGCTGGGCTACGGCTTGCCGGCGGCGATCGGCGCCAAGTTGGGTGCGGCCAAGCGCGCGGTGGTGTGCCTGATCGGTGACGGCGGCCTGCAGTTCACCCTGCCGGAACTGGCGAGCGCGGTCGAAGCGCAGGTGCCGGTGATCGTCCTGCTGTGGAATAACGCCGGCTACGGCGAGATCAAGCGCTATATGACGGAGCGCGCTATCACGCCGGTCGGGGTCGATATCTACACGCCCGATTTCATGATGCTGGCGCGCGGCTTCGGCTGCGTCGGCGAGCGCATCGGGAGCATGAATGCGCTGCTGGAACAATTGCCGCGCGCGGCCGGCCGCAGCGTGCCGACGGTGCTCGAAATCGACGAACAGACTTGGATAGAAGCGCAGGGAGGATTATGAAAACCACGCCAACTCAGTTGTACATCGACGGCCGCTGGCAGGACGCGGCTTCCGGCCAAACGCTGGCGGTGATCAATCCGTGCACCGAAGAAACACTGGCGCAGGTCGCATCCGGCGGCGCGGCCGATGTCGATGCCGCCGCAGACGCTGCGGCGCGTGCGTTCAAGACCTGGCGTCATACCAGCGGCAGCGAACGGGCGGAATATCTGCGCGCGATTGCGCGCGGGGTCGAGCAACAGACAGACTTTCTGGCGCGGCTGCAGTCGCAGAACAACGGCAAACCGCTGGCCGAGTCGCTGATCGATGTCGGCGATGTGGTCGCGACCTTTGCCTATTACGCGGACCTGGCCGGACAGCTCGATGCGCAGCAGGATGCGCGGGTCGCGATCCCGAGCGCCGAGTTTCAGGCAAAACTGCGGCGCGAACCGTGCGGCGTGGTCGGCCTGATCGTGCCGTGGAATTTCCCGATGGTGACCACCACCTGGAAGCTGGCGCCGGCGCTGGCGGCCGGCTGCACGGTGGTGTTGAAGCCGTCCGAAGTCACGCCGTTGCCGGAACTGGCGCTGGTAGCGATTATCGCCGCCACCGGCCTGCCTGCCGGGGTGCTGAATGTGGTGACTGGCACCGGTCTGGCGGTCGGTGCGCCGCTGGTCGCGCACCCGCTGCTGTCGAAAATATCGTTTACCGGCAGCAATGCGGTCGGCAGCGCGGTGATGAAGCTGGCGGCCGAACAGATCAAGGGCGTCAGCCTGGAGCTCGGCGGCAAGTCGGCGATCCTGGTATTCGACGATGTTGACATCGAGCTGGCGGTGTCCTTGGTGATGGGCGGCATCTTCTTCAATGCGGGTCAGATGTGTTCGGCGACCTCGCGCCTGCTGGTGGAGGAATCGCTGGCGGACGAACTGCTGGCGCGCCTGAAGCAGGCGTGCGAGGCACTGGTGGTCGGCGACCCGTTCGCCGCAGGCACCCAGATGGGGCCGCTGGTCAATCGCGCGCAATATCAACGGGTGTTGTCCTGCATCGAGCGCGGAATTGCCGATGGTGCGCAGCTGGTCACCGGCGGCGGCCGCGCCGAAGGATGCCGCCAAGGCTATTTCGTCGCGCCGACGATCTTCAGTGATGTGCCCGCGCACAGCGCGCTGTGGCGCGAAGAGATTTTCGGCCCGGTGCTGTGCGTGCGCAGCTTTGCCGACGAACAGCAAGCGATCGCGCTGGCCAATGACAGCGAATACGGGCTGGTGGCGACCGTGGTTTGCGGCGACGCCGGGCGCGCAGCCCGGGTTGCGGCCGCACTGGAAGCCGGCGTGGTCTGGGTCAATGCGCCGCAAGTGATATTCCCGCAAACTTCGTGGGGCGGCATGAAAAAAAGCAGCATCGGACGCGAACTGGGACCGTGGGGCATGGCCGCATTTCAGGAAATCAAACACGTTGTTACAGCGCTTATATAACGTAAAAGTAGCGTAGCGGCCTTCTCCCGCAAGCGGGAGAAGGGTTGGGGCTGAGGGCGCTTCATTTATCGGGTGGCATTTTTGCCATGCCGGTTACTCATGCATCAGGAGCACAGAAATGTCAGAACGGATTCTCAATCAGCCACTCGGTGGCAATCAAATGCCGCGCTTTGCCGGCCCCGCCACCATGATGCGCCTGCCCAGCGCCGCATCCGCGCAGGGGCTGGATGCCTGTTTTGTCGGCGTGCCGTTCGATATCGGCACCTCGAATCGGGCCGGCGCCCGTTTCGGCCCGCGCGCGATCCGCGCCGAATCGTGCCTGCTGCGCCCGTACAACATGGCGACCCGCGCCGCGCCGTTCGACTCGATGCAGATCGCCGACATCGGTGATGTCGCGATCAACACCTTCAATGCGCAAAAGAGCATGGACATCATCACCGATGCCTATGACGAAATCCTGCGGCACGGCTGCACGCCGCTGACGCTGGGCGGCGACCATACGATTGCGCTGCCGATCCTGCGCGCGATGCACAAGAAATACGGCCCGGTCGGCATGGTGCATATCGATGCGCATGCGGATATCAACGACGACATGTTCGGCGAGAAAATCGCGCACGGCACGCCATTCCGGCGTGCGGTCGAAGAGGGACTGCTCGACGGCAAACGCGTCGCACAAATCGGCCTGCGCGGCACCGGCTATACCGCGGAAGATTTCGACTGGCCGCGCAGCCAGGGCTTTCGCGTGGTACAGGCCGAGGAGTGCTGGTACAAATCGCTGGCGCCGCTGATGGCCGAAATCCGCGAACAACTGGGCAGCGGCCCGGTGTATCTGAGCATCGACATCGACGGCCTCGATCCTTCGTTTGCGCCCGGCACCGGCACGCCCGAGATCGGCGGCCTGACGATCTGGCAGGCGTTGGAAATCATCCGCGGTTGCCGCGGCCTGAACATCGTCGGCGGCGACTTGGTCGAAATTTCGCCGCCGTACGACCTGTCCGGCAATACCGCGCTGGTCGGCGCGAATCTGCTGTACGAGATGCTGTGCGTGTTGCCGAAGGTGCAATATCGCAGCTAACGGATGTCGCGCATGTGGGCACTGTGCCAAGACATGACTTATGAACAATGCGAAAAAATAAGGATCTGGATGCGCAGCAAGTGCTGTGCATCTTTAAATACATATAGTTGTATATTTTATATTCGCAATAAATATATGCGGTTAATGCAATAAAAATTGCAATACTCCCTATTTTTTAAAAATTTAGATAATTTTATGAAGCCTTTTATGGCTTTCATGGACAACATCGCCAAACCGTCTGGCCTGCAATTTTGGAGCATTCATCTTGAGCTTTTACATCAATTCCACGCTGCGCGAGGTCGCAGCGCCGCCGATCGCCGACGCCCAGAGCTGGGTTGTCGGTCGCATCTTTCCCGCTGACCGGCCTCTGCTCGATGTCTCGCAGGCGGTGCCGAGTTATGCGCCGGCACCGGAGCTGCAAAGCCATCTGGCGCAGCAGGTGATGCAGCCGCTGACCGCGCTGTATACCGGGATTGCCGGGTTGCCGGAATTGCGTCGGGAACTGGCGGCCGAATTGTCGCGCGACTATGCCGGTACGGTGACAGCCGATAACGTCGCGCTGACCGCCGGCTGCAATGAGGCGTTCGCGGTGGCGATGATGGCCCTAGCGGAAGCCGGCGATGAAGTGCTGCTGCCGCTGCCGTATTACTTCAACCAACAGATGTGGCTGCAGACGCTCGGCATCAAACCGGTGTATATCCCGTTCAATGCGGAGCAGCACGGCACGCCCGACATCGATGCGATTGCCGCGCGCATCACTGAGCGTACCCGCGCACTGGTGCTGGTGACGCCGAACAACCCGACCGGCGCGATCTATTCGGCCGAGTTCATCGAGCAATGTTTCGAACTGGCCAAGGCGCACGGTTTCGCGCTGGTGCTGGATGAAACCTACAAGGATTTCCGCGCCGATACCGATGTTCCGCCGCACCGGCTGTTTGCGCGTGCGGACTGGGCCGAGGCGCTGGTGCATCTGTACAGTTTTTCCAAGGCGTATGCGCTGACCGGCTATCGGATCGGCAGCCTGACCGCAGGACCGTTGCTGCAGACGCAGATTGCCAAGCTGCTCGATTGCATCACGATCTGCCCGCCGCACATAGGGCAGTTGGCCGCACTGTACGGCCTGCGTCATCTGGCCGGCTGGCGCGACGAAAAGCGCCGCATCATGCTGGAGCGTAATACGCTGATACAGAGCATTTTCGAGCAACCGGTGAACGGCTTCCGGCTGGTGTCGTCCGGCGCGTATTTCGCCTATCTGGAGCATCCGTTCGTGGGCGTCAATTCCTACGATGTGGCGCGCCATCTGGCCGATGCGCACAACCTGCTATGCCTGCCCGGCACCATGTTCGGCCCCGGCCAGCAACGCTTTCTGCGGGTGGCGTTTGCCAACCTCGATGCCGGGCAAATCGTTGAATTCGCCCGCAGGCTGCACGCCGTGTCCGTGCTTACATCAGGATGATGTCGTATTGCTCTTGCTGATAGACGGTTTCGACCTGCAGTGAAATCGGTTTTCCGATGAAGTCGCCCAGCATCGCCAAGTGCTGGGATTCTTCTTCAAGGAACATGTCGATCACGATTTGCGCAGCCAATACGCGAAATTCGCGCGGGTTGAATTGTTTTGCTTCGCGCAATAATTCACGCAGGATCTCATAGCAGATGGTGCGCGCAGTCTTGACTTCGCCTTTGCCGCCGCAGGCTGGACAGGATTCGCACAGGATATGCGCCAGCGATTCGCGGGTGCGCTTGCGCGTCATTTCGACCAGGCCCAGCGCGGAAAAATTGCTGACCGATACCTTGGTGCGGTCGCGCGACAGGGTTTTCTTGAGCTCCGCCAGCACCGTATTGCGATGCTCGAGGTTTTCCATGTCGATGAAGTCGAGAACAATGATGCCGCCCAGGTTGCGCAAGCGCAACTGGCGCGCGATCGCATGCGCGGCTTCCAGATTGGTCTTGAAAATGGTGTCGTCAAAATTGCGCCCGCCGACATAGCCGCCGGTATTGACGTCTATCGTGGTCATTGCTTCCGTCTGGTCGACGATCAGGTAGCCGCCGGATTTCAGATCGACCCTGCGTCCCAGTGCGCGTTCGATTTCCTCTTCGACGCCGTACAGGTCGAACAGCGGACGCTCGCCGGTGTAGTGCTGCATCCGGCCCAGTACGCTCGGCGTGTAAGTGATGGCGAAATCGTGCAGCCGAATGAAATTCTCGCGCGAGTCGATCTGGATGTTGGCGGTGTCGTCATGCACAAAGTCGCGCAGCACCCGTTGCGCCAGGCTCAGGTCCTGATACAGCAATTGCGGCGCACCCTTGGAACGCGCCGCATCGATGATCGCGCTCCAGGTCTTGCGAAGATACTCTATGTCAGCCTGCATATCGGCATCGGATGCATCTTCCGCCATCGTGCGCACGATGTAGCCGCCTTTTTCGTCCTGCGGCAGCAAGTCGTGGACGCGCTTGCGCAACAATTCGCGTTCTACCTCGTTTTCAATGCGTTGCGAAATGCCGATATGCGGATCTTGCGGCAAATACACCAGCATGCGTCCGGCAATTGAAATCTGGGTCGACAGCCGCGCGCCCTTGGTGCCGATCGGGTCCTTGATGACTTGGACCGTTAACGCCTGGCCGTCATGCAGAATTTTCTCGATGGCGACCGGTGCGCCGCTGCTGCCATCGTGAGGGCGCGCTTCCCAGATGTCGGCAACATGGAGGAAGGCCGCGCGTTCCAATCCGATATCGATGAATGCCGATTGCATGCCAGGCAGTACCCGTACTACTTTTCCGGAATAAACATTGCCGACCCGCCCGCGCGACAGCGTGCGTTCGATATGCAATTCCTGTACCGCGCCTTGCAGGATCAGCGCTACCCGTGTTTCCTGCGGCGTGATGTTGATAAGGATGTTTTCACTCATGGAGACTCATAGTGGCCGGATGCCGGCTTCTTGTAATAATTGCGTGGTTTCAAACAATGGCAATCCCATGATGCCCGAATAACTGCCGGCGATATGGCGGATGAAAACCGCAGCCAGCCCTTGAATGCCGTAGCCGCCCGCTTTGTCGTACGGTTCATGGGTGGCGCAGTAGCGCGCGATTGTTTGCTCGGACAAGTCGTTGAACGTTACGTCGGAGGTCTGGGTCGATTGCCATGTCTGCTGAAGGTGGTATAGCGAAATACTGGTGATGACTTGATGCGTGCGCCCGGAGAGTTGGCGCATCATTTCCATCGCTTCGCGCGCATTCGCAGGTTTCCCCAGAATTTTGCCGTCGATCACGACGGTGGTGTCGGCTGCCAGCACCGGGCGTACAGGCAAACGCCGTTTCTGCATTGTTTGCCAGGCGAATAATGCCTTTTCATCGCTGACGCGCGCCACGTAATCTTCCGGGAATTCATCTGGATGCACTATTTCGCTTACGTCCGGGCCGCGTGCGGTATGGTCGCGCAATTGCAATATTTCAAATTCGATGCCGATTTGACGTAACAGCTCGCGCCTGCGCGGACTTTTCGATGCCAGATAAATTTTTCGCTCGACTGGTTTCATGGCGTGCTCAGACCAGATGGTAGGGATGGTTTTGTGTGATTGACCAGGCACGGTACAGTTGCTCTGCCAGCATGATGCGTACCATGCCGTGCGGCAGGGTCAGGCTGGAGATGCGGATGAGCATTTCGGCGCTGGCCTTGAACTGTGGATCAAGTCCGTCAGCGCCGCCGATAACGAAGACGACATCGCCTCCGCCTTGTTGCCATTGCGTCAAATGCTGCGATAGTTGTACCGAAGTGAGGTCGCGGCCATGCTCATCAAGTGCAATGATGCGCGCACCTTTGGGAATTACCGCTTCGATCTTGGTGCGCTCCAGCACCATTGCGGTTTCGGCAGTTTTGCTGCCGGAGCGCTCGATCGGCTTGATTTCCTTGAGCAGGATACGCATTTCAGGTGGCATGCGTTTACTGTATTGAGCGAAACCAGCCTCAATCCAGGCGGGCATTTTGTGCCCGACTGCCGCGATGATGAGTTGCATGCCGCCGGCTGTTTAGCTGGCTACCTTGGCCCGAGGGGCGCGTTTTGCGGGTGCTTTCTTGGCGCTGGCGGCACTCTTGGTGGCTGCAACCTTGATCGTTTTGCCGACAGGCGGCTTGGGTGCGCGTTTTTTGGCCGGCGCTTTTGCTTCGCCGGTTTTTACGGCCGGTTTGCGAGTGGACGGTTTCTTGGCTACAACGTCTTCGACTGTGGTCTGCGATGCGGCCAGATGGCGGGAAGCCACGCGCTTCGGTGCTTCTGCCGCATCACCGTCTGCTTTCTTGGCAGTGCGTTTGGCGGCGCCGAATTTGACTTCCTTGTCGCCCCAGATTTCTTCCAGCCGATAATAGGCGCGTATCGTCGGTTGCATGATATGCACCACGATATCGCCCAAATCGACCAGCACCCACTCGCCGGTATCCTCGCCTTCCATGCTCAGAACATCGCCGCCGGCGGACTTGATCTTGTCGCGCACCGATGCGGCCAGCGCTTTGGTTTGACGGTTCGAAGTGCCTGAGGCGATCACGATGCGGTCGAACAGGCTGGTTAAATGTACGGTATCGAAGACATTGATGTCTTGCGCCTTGACGTCTTCCAGAGCGTCAATAACGAGGGCTTGCAGTTTTTTAAGTTCCATTTAATTCTTATATAGATGATGTTGTTGAATATAGTCTAGCACTACGTCGGGAATCAGCGAATTCGGCTGGTCCCCGTGTTGTAGCGCATGTCGGATTTCAGTGGCTGAGATATCGATTGCCAGATCGGATGCCAGACAGGTCAAACCATGCGCACTATTACGGATTTGTTCGGGAGTACCGATGCGCTTGCCAAATTCGGCAGTAACCGCTGGCGGCAAATCCGCCATGTTCAGCGTAAAGCCTGGTCGGGATGCAACGCAAATATGTGCATAATCAAACAATTGCTCCCAGTTGCGCCACGTATGCAGCCCCAACAATTGATCGGCTCCCATCAGGAAGGCAATCGATGTATCCGGCCCCAGCTCGTCACGCAGCAGACGCAGCGTATCGAGAGTGTAACTGGCCTCGCCGCTGGTGCTGGTACGGCGGATCTCCTGATCATCAATCACTACCGCCATGTTGGCCGCCGCAAAAGCGAGGCGCACCATTTCCAGCCGGTCCTGCGCCGAGGCTTTTAAGCCCCGGGTTTTTTGCCACGGATTGCCGGCCGGCAGGATGCGCAACTCGTCTGGGGCCAGCAGGCGCGAGAAACATGCGGCCAGCGCAATATGCCCCTGATGGATCGGATCGAAACTTCCGCCCAGCACAAGCACGCAGCGCCGCGCCGCCGGCGGCCGTATCGCACCCTGCGCACCCGGCATTACACCCATTCCCGTGCGATCAAGAAATCGGTATAGAGCCTGGCTTCGGCACTGTGGGCTTGCGGCTTCCAGTCGTAGCGCCATTTGACCACCGGCGGCATCGACATCAGGATGGCTTCGGTGCGGCCGCCCGACTGCAGTCCGAACAGGGTACCACGGTCGAACACCAGATTGAATTCGACGTAACGGCCGCGGCGGTAAGCCTGGAAATCGCGTTCGGTTTCGCCGTAGCCCATATCCTTGCGTCGTATCAGCAATGGCAGGTAGGCATCGATGAAATGATCCCCGACGCTTTGCGTCATTGCAAAGCTTTGCGCGAAACCGAGCCGGTTGAAATCATCGAAAAAAATACCGCCTACGCCGCGCGCTTCCTTGCGATGTTTCAGGTAAAAATAATCGTCGCACCATTTTTTGAATTCTGCATGCAGCGCGGCGCCGCCATCATCGCCATAGCCGGCCAGCGATTGCTTGCACGTCTGGTGAAAATGGACTGCGTCTTCTTCAAAACCGTAATACGGTGTCAGATCCATGCCGCCGCCGAACCACCACACCGGGTCCTTGCCTGCTGCTGTCGCGGTAAAGAAGCGCACATTCATGTGTACGGTCGGCGCGTATGGGTTGCGCGGATGCAATACAAGCGATACCCCCATCGCTTCCCAGTTACGTCCGGCCAGTTCCGGGCGCGATGCTGCTGCCGATGGCGGCAGGCTTTTACCCATTACATGGGAAAAATTGACGCCGCCGCGTTCGAATACCAGACCTTCTTCAATTACACGCGAGATACTCCCGCCGCCCTCCGGGCGTTCCCATGTATCGGAAAAGAACGGTTTGCCATCCACTGCTTCGAGTGCCGCGACGATGCGGCTCTGTAAGTCGAGCAAATAAGTTTTGACGTTTGATGAAGAAGTGAGTGAGGCTGGCATCGGCAGGCAATAAGAAAAAAAGACACTGGCAGATTGTACCTTGCCGTGTCTTCATGTAAATGCAAAACAGTATCAACGCAAAACAGCGCAACCCCGATCGGGCCGCGCTACCCGATCAGCAGTCAGTTATGGTGGGGAATCGCGCGCCAACCGATGTCGCTGCGGTATTGCGCACCGTCGAAATGGATTTTTTCGATTACGTCATACGCTTGCTTTTGTGCCATTTTGACGCTGTCGCCCAAGCCTACCACGCACAATACGCGCCCGCCCGAGGTCACGGTCTTACCATCGCGTAACGTGGTGCCGGCGTGAAACGTAATGCAATCGGGGGTTTCAGGCGGGATGCCACTGATCACATCGCCGGCGCGCGGTGCGTCCGGATAGCCGGCGGCGGCCAGTACCACGCCCAGCGCGGTGCGGCGGTCCCATACCAGTTCCACCGTGCCGAGCGTGCCGTTGGTCGCATGTTCCATTACCGATGCCAGATCGCTTTTCAGGCGCGCCATGATTGGCTGGGTTTCAGGGTCGCCCATGCGGCAATTGAATTCCAGGGTTTTCGGGTTGCCTTGTGCGTCGATCATCAGGCCCGCATACAGAAAACCGGAAAACGGAATCCCGTCCCTGGCCATCCCTTGCACGGTCGGTGTGATGATTTCGCGCATCACGCGCGCGTGCAGGGCGGGCGTGACGATCGGGGCTGGCGAATAGGCGCCCATGCCGCCTGTGTTCGGGCCCTGGTCGTGGTCTTTCAGACGCTTGTGATCCTGGCTGCTGGCCAGCGGCAGAATATCCTTGCCGTCGACCATGACGATGAAGCTGGCTTCTTCGCCGTCCAGGAATTCCTCGATCACGACCCGTGCACCGGCGTCGCCGAACGCATTGTCAGCCAACATCAGGTCGATCGCCGCATGCGCTTCGTCCAGGGTCATCGCGACTACCACGCCTTTGCCGGCGGCCAAGCCATCGGCCTTGATAACGATCGGTGCACCTTTAAGGTCCACATAGTCGTGCGCGGGAGTTGCCGCAGTGAAAGTCTGATATTCGGCGGTCGGAATCGCGTGGCGTTGCATGAAAGCCTTGGCGAAATCCTTCGAGCTTTCGAGTTGCGCGGCTTCCTTGGTGGGGCCGAATATTTTCAATCCGCGTGCGCGGAAAATATTCACGATGCCGCCGGCCAGCGGTGTTTCCGGGCCGACCACGGTCAGTTCGATATGTTCTTGCTGCACGAATTCGGCCAATGCCAGCGGGTCGGTCAGTGCAATATTCTGCAACCGCGAATCGAGCGCGGTGCCGCCGTTGCCGGGCGCAACATATACCACTTGCACGCGTTCGGATTGGGCCAGTTTCCATGCCAGCGCATGTTCGCGGCCACCGGAGCCGACTACCAGAATTTTCATAAATTATCGCCAAAAAGTTGAGTGCAGCGGGTTCGCCTTACGCGCAAGAGGATTATTCCTCGTCGATGACCGCGTTGGTATAGACTTCTTGCACGTCGTCCAGGTTTTCCAGCGCGTCGAGCAATTTCTGCATTTTGACTGCATCGTCGCCGGTAAATACTATCTCGGTTGCCGGTTTCATGACTATTTCAGCCACTTCGGCCTTGAAGCCTGCTTTCTCCAGTGCATCCTTGACGCTGGCGAAATCAAACGGCGGGCACAATACTTCAATCCCGCCTTCGTCGTCGGTGAGCACGTCTTCGGCGCCGGCTTCGAGCGCCGCTTCCATCAGTGCATCTTCATTGGTGCCGGGGGCGAACAGGAACTGGCCGCAATGCTGGAACAGGAAAGCAACCGAGCCTTCGGTGCCCATGTTGCCGCCGAACTTAGAAAACGCATGGCGTACTTCGGCCACCGTGCGCACCCGGTTGTCGGTCATGCAATCGACGATGATCGCCGCACCGTTGATGCCGTAGCCTTCGTAGCGGATTTCTTCGTAGTTCGCGCCTTCCAGGCTGCCGCTGCCGCGCTGGATTGCGCGCGTGACGTTTTCTTTCGGCATGTTGGCGTCGGCCGCCTTGTCCACCGCCAGCCGCAGGCGCGGATTGGTGGCGATGTCGGCGCCGCCCATGCGCGCACCAACGGTGATTTCCTTGATCAGGCGGGTCCAGACTTTGCCGCGTTTGGCGTCAGTGGCGGCCTTCTTGTGTTTGATATTGGCCCATTTACTATGTCCAGCCATGGCGTATCTTTCTAAGGCGAGTTCGCTATAATGAATCGGATATTTTATCATATCGATGCCCCTCCAAATCCTGCATTGCCGCCCTCAAACCCGCCTTTAAAAATACCGAACCATGCCAAAATCTCTCCTGATTGCCAAAGATACCCATCGCAACCCTGCATTTGATATTGGCATGCTCTCCAATCTGGTGAACCGGCACGGCTGCATTACCGGTGCCACCGGCACCGGCAAGACGGTGACGTTGCAGGTAATCGCACAACGCTTGTCGGAAATCGGCGTGCCGGTTTTCATGTCGGACGTAAAAGGCGACCTGTCCGGGCTGGCCAAGCCCGGCGCCAATTCCGACAAGATGGGGCAGCGCTTGCAAATGCTGGGCATCGAAGAGCCGGCCTGGTCCGCTTGCCCGGTAACGTTCTGGGATGTGTTCGGCGAATCCGGTCATCCGGTGCGCGCCACCATTTCCGATCTCGGCCCGCTGCTGCTGGCGCGCATGCTGAATCTGAATGAAACCCAGGAAGGCGTGTTGCAGCTGGTATTCAAGATCGCCGACGACAATGGTTTGCTGTTGCTCGATACCAAGGATTTGCGGGCGATGCTGCAGGATGTCGGCGACACAGCGGCCAGTTTCAAAACCGAGTATGGCAATATTTCCGCAGCCAGCATCGGCGCCATCCAGCGCGGCCTGATCGCCATCGAAGAGCAAGGCGGCGATCGCTTTTTCGGCGAGCCGATGCTCAATATCGACGATCTGCTGCAAACCGATGCCAACGGACGCGGCATCGTGAATATCCTCGCGGCCGACAAATTGATGAATTCGCCGCGCCTGTATGCGATTTTCCTGCTGTGGCTGCTGTCGGAACTGTTCGAGAACCTGCCGGAAGTCGGCGACCTTGACAAGCCCAAGCTGGTGTTCTTTTTCGACGAGGCGCATTTGTTGTTTGACGAAGCGCCCAAGCAATTGCTGCAGAAAATCGAGCAAGTGGTGCGCCTGATCCGCTCCAAAGGCGTCGGCGTTTTCTTCGTCACGCAAAACCCGCTCGACATCCCCGATACCGTACTGGGACAGCTCGGCAACCGGGTCCAGCATGCATTGCGGGCCTACACGCCGCGCGACCAGAAAGCGGTGAAGGCCGCGGCCGAGACTTTCCGCCCGAATCCGGCGCTCGATACCGCGCAAATCATCACCGAGCTCGGCGTGGGCGAAGCGCTGGTGTCGTTTCTGGATGAAAAAGGCCGGCCGAACATGGTCGAGCGTGCATTCATCTTGCCTCCCGCATCGCAAATCGGCCCGATCAGCACGGCCGAACGGCAAGCGGCGATGGCGGCTTCAGTGGTCGCCGGCGTATATGAAAAAGCGCTCGATCGCGCATCCGCTTACGAAAGCATCAAGGGGCGCGTCGCTCCTGCGGCAGTGCAAAAGAACGGCGCGCCGGCCCAGCCTGCAGCGGATGCTGCAGCGGACTCCTCGATTGGCGGCATGCTCGGCGGCTTGTTTGGCAACAGTGGCGGCAGCCCCGGCCGCCGCGAATCGCCGGTCGAAGCGATGGTCAAATCGGCGGCGCGCAGCATCGGTTCGCAAGTGGGGCGGCAAATCATCCGCGGCGTGCTGGGTTCCCTGTTCAAGCGATAAGTCTTCCAAATTCAAAGCCGGGATTGCTGCAGGAGTTCTTCTGCAGCAATCCGGTAATGCATTTATACTATTATCTGTATTTTTAAAGCCGCACTGATTAAGTGCGAAAAATACATGATTTTTCTGCATACTCCTTATTTTTATTGAATTTTCACTGGCCGGGAAGCGTCTGCGCGCGGGCGCGGGGCGTTGCCTGGAAATAAATGACTTCCATCTCTGTGCAGCAGACTGCGCGCAAGAAATTCCTGATCGGGCTGGCGATTGCGATTTCCGGCGCGGTGCTTTTTTCCGGCAAGGCGATCGTTGCCAAACTGATTTATCGTTACCCGGTCGATGCGATGACTTTGCTGGCGTTCCGGATGCTGTTTTCGGTGCCGATTTTCGCTGCCGTTGCAATCTGGCAAGGCTGGTCGGCGGCGCCGTTATCGAACGCCGATCGCGGCCGCATCGTGGTGCTGGGCTTGCTCGGATACTATCTGGCCAGCTTTCTCGATTTTCTCGGGCTGCAGCATATCAGCGCCGGTCTGGAGCGCCTGATTCTGTTTTTAACCCCGACTTTCGTGCTGCTATTGTCGGTTTTTATTTTCAAAAAGCGCATTTCCCGTTTTGAATGGGGGGCGCTGGCGGTGTCTTACATGGGCACGGTATTCGTATTCCTGCATGATGTCCGAAGCGGCGGCAGCAATGTCTGGGTCGGCGGCGCGTTTGTGCTCGGCAGCGCGGTATCGTATGCGCTGTATCTGATTTTTTCCGGCGAATTGCTGCAGCGGGTCGGCACGCTGCGTTTGGTGGCGTACGCAATGTGCACGTCCAGCGTCGCCTGCATCGGCCAGTTTTTTCTGTTGCGGCCGGTCTCGATGCTGCTGCAGCCGTTGCCGGTATACGGCTTGTCGCTGGTGAATGCGCTGTTTTGCACCGTGCTGCCGGTATTCATGACGATGATTGCGGTGTCGCGCATCGGCGCCGGTACCACTTCGCTGGCGGGCATGGTGGGACCGGTCTCGACGCTGTTTCTGGCTGCCATCATTCTCGACGAGCCGGTGACCGGAATTCAGTTAACCGGTACCGTGCTGGTATTGTCCGGCATGTATTTGTTATCGAAGAAAAAAACCTGAGGTGCAACATGGATTTCGGCATTCGCGGTAAACAGGCGCTGGTATGCGGTGCCAGCAAAGGTCTCGGGCGCGGCTGTGCGGAAGCTCTGGCCGGCGAAGGCGTGCATCTGACCATCGTCGCGCGCCATGCGGACGTGCTCGAAGCTACTGCGCAAGCGATCCGTCTGGCCTATGCCGACGTGACGGTGCGCACGGTCGCGTGCGACATCACCACCGTTGACGGGCGCGCCGAAGCGCTGGCCGCTTGCCCGGCGCCGGACATCCTGGTGACCAATGCGGGCGGGCCGCCGACCGGCGATTTCCGCCACTGGAGCCGGGATGACTGGATTGCCGCGCTGGACGCCAATATGCTCACTCCGATCGAACTGATCAAGGCCAGCGTGGACGGCATGATGGCGCGTGGCTTCGGCCGCATCGTCAACATCACTTCCAGCGCGGTCAAGGCGCCGATCGACATCCTCGGCTTGTCGAATGGCGCGCGCTCCGGCCTGACCGGTTTCGTCGCTGGGCTGGCGCGCACCACGGTGGCGCACAATGTGACCATCAATAATTTGTTGCCGGGTCCGTTCGACACCGACCGGCTGGCAGCGACGCTGGCCGCCTCGGCCAAGGCTGGCGCGCAAAACGTCGATGCGGTGCGCGCTGCGCGCATGGCGAGCAATCCGGCGCGCCGCTTCGGTGCCGCGGCGGAATTCGGCGCATTTTGCGCGTTCATTTGCAGCGCGCATGCCGGTTATCTGACCGGCCAGAATATCTTGCTCGATGGCGGCGCTTATCCAGGCACGTTTTAAGCAACACACTCATACTGTACGACACCCTTTGATTCTTCAACCGGAAGGCAAAAATATTATGTCAAAAGCAATTCGCATCAGTAAAACCGGCGGCCCCGAAGTGATGGAATACGTTGAAGTCGAAGTCGGTGCACCCAGACCCGGCGAAGCGCGCGTGCGCAATGCCGCTTGCGGGCTCAATTTCATCGATGTGTATTTCCGTACCGGACTGTATCCGCAACCGCTGCCGGGCGGCTTAGGCATGGAAGGTGCGGGCGTGGTGGAAGCGGTCGGCGACGGCGTCACCGAAGTGCAGGTGGGCGACCGCGTCGCGTACGCGGGCCGTCCGAACGGCGCGTATGCCGAAGTGCGGCTGATGCCGGCCGCGGCGCTGGTCAGACTGCCGGACGCGATCGGTTTCGAGACTGCGGCGGCGATGATGCTGCAGGGCTTGACCGTGCAATACCTGTTTCGCCGCACTTACCGGCTGCAGGGCGGCGAAACTATCCTGTTTCACGCGGCTGCCGGCGGCGTCGGCCTGATTGCCTGCCAGTGGGCGCGCGCGCTTGGCGTGACCATGATCGGCACCGTCGGCTCGGACGAAAAAGGCGCGCTGGCCAAGGCGCACGGCTGCACCCATGTGATCAATTACAACACCGAGAATTTCGTCGACAGAGTCAGGGAAATCACCGGCGGCAAAGGCGTGCCGGTGGTCTACGATTCGATCGGCAACGATACTTTCTTCGGCTCGCTCGATTGCCTGGCGCCGCTGGGGATGATGGTCAGTTTCGGCAGCGCTTCCGGCCCGGTGCCGCCGTTCAGCCTGAATGAGCTGGCGTCGCGCGGCTCACTTTTCATCACACGCCCGTCGCTGATGAATTACATTGCCAAGCGCGAAGACATGCTGGCGATGGCTGCCGAGCTGTTTGCGATGGTCGAGAGCGGCAAGGTGAAAATCGACATCAACCAGCGTTATGCGCTGAAAGACGTGGCGCAAGCCCATATCGATCTGGAGTCGCGCAAGACGACAGGTTCGACCATTCTTATTCCCTGAGGAAAAAACATGACATCTCCCCCTGAAAACCCGTTGCCAAACCCGGAACCGCCGCCGCAAAAGCCTTCGGCTGATAGCGCGGGAGCCGCCGCGATGGTGCGCTTATGTGTCGTCGGCATTACTGTGGTGGCGCTGATGGTGATCGTCATTGTGACCGGGGATATCTATTACAGCTAGGATGGAAAATAACCGGAAGCAAAGCACGGCATCCGGCTTGGCTTCTGATGCGCGGCCGAGGTCACGTTCTAAGACCAGACCGCTTTGGCCTGCCGTCCTTGTCTCACAAAAGAGAGGGAAGATTTTCCATGGATAAACTCGATGATCCCGCGCAGCCTCCGGAACAGCCGGCGGTCGGCATCGACGGCGCGCCTAAATTCGGCCGCTTGCTGATCGTGCTGGTGGGCGTGGTGCTGCTGATCGTCGGAATCACCTTCGCCAGCGCCCGCTATTATCAGTGAATTTATCAGGAAATAACGGGGGTATGCTTCATAAAGCATAATTACCGCATGGTTTATATGCGATACCATAAAATACACTTATGGGTATGCATTGCATTCCGGAGCGCCGGAATCAATTCCTGATCGGTAATTCGACCTGGCGTGCAACGCCGCTCTTGCCAGGAAAATCGGCAAAAGCGCTGCGCACCATATATGGGATTGCCGCCGCCAGCGAACTGTTGCGGCCTTCGCTCTCCACCGTTACGTCGTATAGCGTCTTCCCGTCGCTGGAGCGGGTGAGAACGATATGCAATTGCCGCCGGTACAAGCGGTAATCGGATTGCTGATAAGCGACAACCGGCGGCCCGTACCAGAACGGATCATAAAATGGCCCATACAACGAACCGTAAAAACTCCCGTGCCGTTGATAGGGAGACGCGTAAAAAGCGCTGCCATACCAGTACGGGTCGATCCACACCGGCTGCACCACCCGCACATCGCGTTCCTGAATGCCATAGTCGAGCGCAACCCGCAGCGCGGCCGTTTTCGGATTGGGTGCAGCAGTAAAACCCAGTCGATGCAGTTCGGCGCTCACCAACTGCTGGTAGGACTGAAATTCCAGCGCGCCCCCGGACGATTTCTGAGGCTCGAACGCGAACGATTTGTTGGGCAACTCGGCCGGCCACGCGTGAAATACCGTGACGTCGCTACGGAAGGTCGAG